>Ga0194112_10006618_pt1 | contig 15282 bp, 14 predicted proteins | sample TA2MahC400mmetaG_FD_146191 | JGI IMG/M metagenome (GOLD analysis project Ga0194112, IMG submission 146191) | Freshwater microbial communities from Lake Tanganyika, Tanzania - TA2015016 Mahale Deep Cast 400m | ecosystem: Environmental > Aquatic > Freshwater > Lake | place: Tanzania: Lake...
CAGGCTGCAAGCTACAGGCCACACATGGCTGCGCGACAGGACTACTACGAGACCCTGGGGGTGCGGCGCAACGCCACCACGGACGAGATCCGTAAAGCATACCGCCGCCTGGCCCGCAAGCATCATCCCGACCTGAACCCCGGCGACAAGTCCGCCGAGGAGCGCTTCAAGAAAGTCCAGGAGGCCCACGACGTCCTCAGCGACGCCAAGAAGCGCCAGATGTATGACCAGTTCGGCTTCTACTCCGCCGCCGGGCCGGGCGCCGGGGGCGGGCAGGCCTGGAGCCCCCACATGGACTTCGGCGGGTTCGACTTCAACGAGTTCTTCTCTGGAGCCGGGGGGCGGACGCCAGAGACTGGCGCGGGCGGAGGCTTCCGCGACCTGTTCGGCCAGTTGTTCGGCCGCGGCGCCCGCGCCGAGACGCGACCACAGCCCCAGCCGGGCACGGATCTCGAGTACGGCCTCAACATCGGCTTCTGGGAGTCCATCCGCGGCACCCAGATTGCCCTCAACGTCACCCGGCAGGTGGGCTGTCAGACCTGTAGCGGAGCCGGCACTTCCGGCGGAACCAGCGCCGCCTGCCCCGAGTGCCAGGGGAGCGGCAACGTCACCCAGACGGCCGGCGCCATGCGGTTCAGCCTGAACTGCCCGCGCTGTGGCGGCACGGGGCGGCTGCGGAACGCCTGCACTTCCTGTTACGGGGACGGCCGCATCTCCCGCACTGAGACCGTGGAAGCGAGGATTCCGCCCGGGGTGCAGACCGGCTCCCGGCTGCGCGTCGCCGGCAAGGGCAACGCCGGCAGCCTGGGCGCGCTCCCCGGAGATCTTTACATCACCGTGCGGGTAGAGCCGCACCCCTTCTTCCACCGCGAGGGCGACGACATCGCGATCCGCGTCCCCATAACCATTACCGAAGCCGGCCTGGGCGCTAAGATCGAAGTGCCCACCATCGACGGCCGAGCTTTGCTGAAGATCCCGCCCGGCACCCGCGCGGGGCAGAAGTTTCGCATGCGCGAAAAAGGGGTGTCCAATTCCCGCAAGGGCACGCGCGGCGACCAGATCGTCGAGGTGCTCATCCAGCCCCCGGCGGTGCGCGACGAGCGGACCAAGGAGATCCTCCGCGAGCTGGCCGAGTTGAATCCGGAAGACCCGCGCGCCGGAATCTGGACTCAGGTGTAGATCATGGCGAAACCCCGATCCCGAGCCGCAACCTTCATGATTTCCGCGGTCGCCGAGCAGTATGGGATTCATCCCCAGACGCTGCGGCTGTACGAGCGCGAGGGCCTGTTGAAACCCTCCCGCAGCGAGGGCAACACCCGGCTCTACACCCAGGAGGATCTGGAGCGCCTCGAGCTGATCCTCAAGCTCACCCGGGACTTCGGAGTCAACCTGGCCGGCGTCGAGATCATCCTCAACATGCGCGAGCGGATGGAGGCCATCGAGCGCCAGATCGAGGAGTTCGTCGAGACCCTAAACCAGGAACTGGCGGTGCGCCTGCAAGCGCCGCAGCCTCAGCCCCGCAATACGCTGATCCCCGTCGTCGAGCTGCCCAAGGTCCGCCCCGCGCGCCCCCCGCGTGAGAAGTAGCACAGGCTTCAGCTTGTGCTCCGCTCACCCGGTTGAGGGACTCCTTCCACGGGCTCATTCGCTCAAGGGGCACGCCGATGGCTGGCCGACGGCTACAGATCGTCGGGCGTCAGGCCCGTCTTCCTGGCCAGAACCTTCATGGCCGTGGGCCCAAGGGTGACTCTGTCATGGTAGGCACACAGCACGTCGGGCCAGCCAGGGCGCGCCAGGATGCGGTGGGAGGTGCCGCGTTGCCGCTTGATGGTCCACCCGATGCGGAGCAATGCACCCAGGGCCTGCTTCGCCTTTGTCGAGGGCCAATCGCGAGCTGGTGTCTTAGGCGGCAATGAAGGACACGTTCATCGGGCCCGGCACCGCTTCACCGTGTTCCAAGCGGTCGGCGATCAGCCGCAGCGCCAGCGCCTGCACGGCCGCCGTTGCCTGCCTCCTAGTGCGCCCGTACGCCGTCACGCCCGGGAGGGCCGGGATGTCCGCCAGCCAGCGGCCATCCTCTTCTCGGTAGTACACGATGCCCAACGAGAATCCCGTCGGACCCTTCGCCATGACTCCATCATGCCACCAATCCGGGCTGGCAGAAAGAGGCAATCCGCTTTGGGCCGGCAGCCTCGTTATGTGCGGGCGCCTGGTGGCTTGACCCGCCGCCGGAAGCGGTATCGCCTCTACTGCGGCGCCGCATGAATTTCCCGCCATGGTGTGGCTGGGCAGCCCCCGTGAAGCCGGTCCTACCGCAGCGTCTGCCGGTAGACGCCCGTGGTGGCGTCGATCAGTATAGAGTACTCGCTGGTGCCTACCGAATCCCCCCAGATCACCCGCCAATTCGGGTAAGGAAAGCGCTCGGTCCGCTCCAGCAGGAAGTTGATGGGCATGTCGGGGTGTTTGCGAGCGTAGGCCGCCCCGCGCTTCAACGCCGTCTCCAGCGCCGTCGTGGCATCCAACTTGAAGGCCAGGATGGAGAAGGGCAGGCCCTGCCGCCCGGTCCAGCTCTCCTCCGGGCCTTCGAACACCCCCCTGCGCAGGTTGCCCGGCCCCTGGATCACGGAGTAGGTGAAGGTCTTGGCCAGCCGGCGCTGCGGCGAGACGAAGGTGGCCTGCCAGCCGTCGGCCTTGCCCTTCACGGTGCGGTATTCCTCCAGCGTGATGTTGGAGAGCCGCAGCGGCTGGGCGTCCAGCGCCCAACTACGCGCCGCCCCGTACATCTGGCGGAAGGCGTACTGCGAGGACACCGGCTCGGGCGGCGGGGCAGGCTCCTTGGGCTTATCCGCCGCCGGCTTGGGCGGCTCACTGGCGCACCCCGCCAGCAGCATCAGCCACGGGAGACACCCCCAGAAACGGCGCAGGCAAAACATGACGAACTTCTATTCTACCGAAGCCGCCGCTTCACAGCGTCCGCGTCACCTTGGTGAGGGTGCGCGGGCGGTCCGGATCCAGACCCTTTTCCTGGGCCAGGCAGGCGGCAAATAACTGTGCGGGGATGATGTAGGGGATCGGAGTGTAAAGCTCTTCCGGGACGGTCCCGCGGCGGCTCAGCCGCGCCGGGATGGTGACGCATCTCCCCTCCTGGCGCCGCGCCTCGCGGTTTCCGGAGTCGGTGATGAGCAGCGTTTCGGCCTTCAGGTGACGCAGCTTCTCCAGCGTCTCGCGCATGGCCGGCCAGGTGACGCCGCCGGGCGCGAACATGAACACTGGAAACGCCGCCTCCACCATGGCGATGGGGCCGTGCAGGAAATCCGCCGAGGAGAAGCGCTCCGCCACCACATAGCAGGTCTCCATGAGCTTGAGGGCGAACTCGAAGGCGTTGGCGTAGTTCAGCCCCCGCCCCACCACCACGGTCTCGCGCATGAAGCGGTAGCGCCCCGCCGAGGCGGCGATGGCCGGCTCCAGATCGAGGGCCGCCTGGGTCCACTCGGGCAGCCGCGCCAGATCGTCCAGCCGGATGCGGGCCCCGAGCGCGTAGGCCAGCAGGTAGAGCACCAGCAACTGGCCGGTATAGGTCTTGGTGGCGGCCACGCTGCGCTCCTTGCCCGCGCGCACCAGGAAGACGTGCTCGGCCAGTGCGGCCAGCGCGCCGCGGGACTCGTTGGTGATGCCCACCGTCATGGCGCCCTGCTCGCGCGCGCGCTCCAGCACCAGGTTGGTGTCGGTGGATTCGCCCGACTGCGAGATGGCCACCACCAGCGCGTCGCTAAGGTCCACCTTGGCGCGGTAGAGACTGAAGATGGAGGGCGCGGCCAGCGAGACCGGGATGCCCGTGGTGATCTCCAGCAGGTAGCGGCCGAACTGCGCCGCGTTGTCGGAGGTCCCCCGCGCGGCCAGCGCCACCAGGCGCGGGCGGCGCTTCTCCAGTCGCCGGCGGAACCGTTCGATGCGCCGGACCTCCGCGCGCAGCGTGCGTTCCAGGGCTTCCGGCTGCTGTCGGATTTCCTCCCGCATCTTCGACATCGCCGCCAGCATAGCAGGAAGCGCGCCGCTACAGGGGGATGCGCAGGCGCGACTCGGTCCCCAGGTACAGGCGCGGCGAAACCCGTAACCGAGCCGCGAGCGTGAGCGAGCGGTCGGGCCGGGCCTTTCCCGCACCGCGCTACAACGGGATGCGCAGGCGCGACTCGGTCCCCAGGTACAGGCGCGGCGTGGCCCCCGCGGGAGGCGGGTTGAGCAGCTTGGGCTTCAGCAGCACCAGCACCTCGGTGGAACTGCTGGTCCGGTGGTTCTGCCGGAACACGCGGCCCACCAGCGGCAGGCTGGAAAGCACCGGGATTCCAGATTCGCTCCGCACCTCGGAGGAGTCCACCAGCCCAGCCACCACTCCCCATTGGCCTTCCCGCAGCCGCACCTTGGATTGCAGTTTCCGGTTCGAGATCACCGGGATGCCGTTGTAGGCCGGCCCGGCCAGCACCTTGAACTCGGCTTCCAGCTCCAGCGACACCTCCTCCAGCCCGTGCACCCGAGGCGTCACCTTCAGCACCAGGCCCAGATCCTCGAAGCTGAACGACGGCGGCATCATGTAGCCCGAGTAGCCGCCGCCCATGAACGCGCCGCTGGTCACCGGGTACTTGTCGCCCACGTGGAAGCTCGCCGCGGAGCCGTCCAGCGCCCGCACCTCGGTCTTCATCAGCGTGCGGGCGTCAGAGCGGTCGGCGTTGGCGAAAGCGCGGGCATCCGCCAGCCCGAAGCCCATCAGCGTTTTCCCGCCGCCGAAGACCAGCATGCGCACGAAGTCCGCCCCCACCGAGGGCCGGGAGTTAAAGGCGCCGCCCAGGTAGGCGATGGGGAACTCCGTGGGCAGGCTCACGCCGTAGCTCAGCATGGTGGTGCGGTCCACCTCGATCAGTTCAAGCTCGATGGCCACCTGGGCGCGGCGGCTGGCGAGTTGCTTGAACAGCGCGTGCGCGGGCAGCACCTTCGAGACGCGGTCCTTCATGTAGACCATGCGGCGCTCCGAATCCACCACCAGCCGGAGGATCTCCATGGTCTGCTGGATGGTGCGCGCCAGCTCCTGTGCCTCCTGCACGCTGACCGGATCGGGGATGGGAACGCCCAGAGCCACGGTAGGCTCGACCTCGGCGCGCTTCTGCGGCGTATCGCGGGACACCAGGAAGAGCCGCTCGCTCACCGGGACGACGAAGGTCCCGGTGGCAGCCTCCAGTTGATGGAGCGCCTCATCGTAGCTGACCTCTTCGAGCCGCACGCGTCCGGCTGGTCCCGGGGGCAGATCCGCGTCAAAAACGACCTCCAGGCGGAAGGCCTCGGCGGCCTTCTGGAACAGCGTCCTTGCGTCACCGTCGAGATCGAGGCTGCGGCGACCGGGCGCGCCCTGAAGCCGTGGTGGAGGCTTCAGCCTTTCGATGTCCGAGAGCTCCTGGCGGCTCAGCGGGGCGACAACCGGAGCGTACGGCTCGACCGTCCCCAGGGCGGTGAGCAGCCACACACCGACACTCCAAAGGCTCAAGGCAGCCACTCAGATGGGTTGACGCTCGGCCCGGCCTGGGCGTGCAGGCGGCGGCTGGAATATTGCCACCGCTGTTGCGTTCTGAGGCAACTCGCAGGACTCAGGTCGAAGGAGGCGGCAGCGCTGGCGGTGCAACCGCAGCGGTCTCTTTAGGCGAGTGAAGAAGGCAAGAACGGAGCCGGCTGGAAGGGCCGGGCGGCAGGCCGGAAGGCCTCCTCCACGGGGTCTGGTAGACTGAGGGGCAATGCGGTGGCTGCTCTCGATGGCGCTGCTGGCGGCCGGCGCGCGCGCCGATTCGGTGCTGGTGCTGCCTTTCGCCAACCTGACGGCGGCAAGCGACCTGGACTGGATCGGGGTGAGCGTCTCGCAGGAGATCATAGAAGCGCTGACGGCGCAGGGGATACGGGTGCTGGACGCGGACGAGCGGGAGGAGGCGTACCGCCGATTGTCGCTGCGGCCCTACGCGCGGCTCACCCGGGCGTCGGTGATCAAGATGGCCGAAGCCGTGGACGCGTCCCAGGTCCTGTACGGCGAATTCGAGCTTATCCCTGGGGAGAATCCGGAGGTCTCGCGCGGCACGCTGCGGATGTCGGCGCGGCTGCTGGACGTCCACCAGATGCAGCGGGGGCCGGAGATCAGCGAAGCGGGTGCGGCCGAGGAGCTGGCGCGAGTGCAGACCCGGCTGGCCTGGCGGGCGCTGCATTCCCTCACGCCGCCCACCACGCCGCCGCTGGAGGAGTTCACCCAGGCCCGGCCAGCGGTGGCGGTGAACGCCATAGAGAGCTACATACGCGGCCTGCTGGCGGCCACGGAGGAACAGAGGCACCGCCTGTTCACACAGGCGGCGCGGCTGGATCCGAGCTACTCGCCGCCCTGCTTCCAGTTGGGGCGGCTGCACTGGGAGAAGAAGGACCATCGCCTGGCGGCCGAGTGGCTGACGCGGGTGCAGCCCAGCGACCCGCACTACCTGGAGGCCAGTTTTCTGCTGGGCGTGTGCCGTTACTACATGGCCGACTATGATGGGGCCGAGCAGGCCTTCGCAGTGGTGACCGGCGCGCTGCCGCTGATTGAGGCGGTCAACAACCTGGGCGCGGCCCAGTCACGGCGCAACCTGCCGGCGGCCCTGGAGAGTTTTCGTAAGGCCCTCGAAGCGGATCCCGCCGATCCGGACTATCACTTCAACACCGGCTTCGCGCTGTGGAAGGCGGGGCGGTTCACCGCGGCGGCCGACCGGTTCCGCGCCGTGCTGGACCGCAATCCGGAGGATACGCTGGCTACGCTGATGCTGGGCCGCTGCCTGAAGGAGGCGGGGCCACGTCCAGGGGACCCCCGGAGCCAAGGCCTGGAGCGGCTCAAGCTCAATTACGAGGAGCGCGCCTATCGCGAGTTGAAGGCGGCGCTGGCAAAAGAGGCGCCCAGGGACAATCCGCTACAATAGGGGTTGCCGCAATTCCGCTGGATCCTGGCCCTGGGCCTGGCCGCTGTGTGCGCCGCCCAGGACAAACAACCACCCCCCGCGAAGCCGGCGCCCCCGCAGGCGCAGCCCGCCCGGCCGCGGCTGGAGGCGGCGGCGCGGCGCAACGAGAACGTCCAGGTCAACCGCATCGACAACGATGCCATCAAGGAAGCCAACATACGGCTTGGCAACAATGTGACCGTAGTGGCGGAGGCTCCCGTCGAAGTGAGCTACTACGCTACCGAGCACGGGCGGCCGGCGGGGGAATCGCCCTTCCTGCGCGCTGGAGCGGCGGCGCGAGGGTGGCACGGCGAGCTGTACGAGTGGCACCAGAACAGCGTGTTCAATGCCCGCACATTTTTCCAGGTGGGGGACGTGAAGCCCTCACGGCGCAACAGTTATGGCGGGCGGCTGGCGGGGGCGGTCCCGAAGGTGGGATGGTTCAGCGTCAACGCGTCGCAGCGCAAGATCCGGGGCATGGTCAACGGCAACGTGCTGGCCCCGCTGGCGAACGAGCGCACGCCGCTGGCCAGCGATCCGGCGGTGCGCGCCTTGGTGGGGCGATTCCTGGCCGCTTACCCGGCGGAGCTGCCCAACCGCACCGACTTCGACCCGCGCGCGCTGAATATCAACGCACCGCAGCGCATCGACGAGACGGACGCCGACGCCCGGCTGGACCGGGAGTTGGGCGGCGAGGACCGCCTCTCGGCCTTCTACTCGCTCAGCCGGCAGAGAGTGGACGCCTTCCAGTTGGTGGCGGGCCAGAACCCGGACAACGAGATCCACTCGCAGCGAGCGCGGCTGACGTGGCGGCGCGCGGTTTCCTCCGCCACGGACGTGGCCGCGGGTCTCACCTTCCAGCGCGTGAAGTCGGTGCTGCGGGCGGAACCGAACGCGGTGGGGCCGCGCGTGCGCATGGGCTACCAGATCGAGGAACTCGGCCCCGACAGCATGTTCCCCATCGACCGGGCGCAGAACACCTTTCGCGGGGGCTTCCTGCTGAGGCAGTCGCGGGGCGGCGGCCGCCACGTGCTCACGCTGGGCGGCGATCTCACCCGCCTCCAGCTCAACGGCATCGAGAGCAACAACCAGCGCGGCTTGTTCATGTTCACGAGCAACTTCGGACGGACCGCGCTGGAGAACCTCCGGCTGGGGACGCCGTCCCTCTACGAGGGCACCATCGGGGAGCTGGCGCGGGGGTTCCGCAACTGGATGTTCAACGCCTTCTTCGGCGACAAGTGGAAGGTCGCGCCGCGGTTCGAGATTTACTTCGGCCTGCGCTACAGCGCGGACACCACACCGGTGGAGGTCAACCGGCTCAACCAGATCCCCTACGGGTGCGACTGCAACAACTTGAGCCCGCGGTTCTCAATGGCGTGGCAGATGCCGGCGGCCTGGGTGATGCGCAGCGGATATACGGTCTCCTTCGGGCAGATCCCCGCGGTGACCTACCAGCAGGTGCGCAACAACACGCCGCTGGTGCACTACATCCAGGTGCAGAACCCGGACCTGCTGGATCCGTTGCGGGGGATCAACCGGAACCACCCGAATGTGCGCACCTCACCCACGGTCCTGTCGCCGGATCTGACTTCGCCCTACTCGCACCAGTACAACTTCAGCCTGGAGCGGCGGCTGGCGGGCCAGTACCTGATGCGGCTGGGCTACGTGGGCAGCCGCACCATCAAGCTGCTGCATCCGTACATTCTCAACCGGGCCGATCCGGTCCCGGGGATTCCCCTGACCACCGCGACGGTGGACCAGCGGCGGCCCGATCCGCGCTACTACGAGGTCAAGTACATCGGGAATGGGGGCGTGGCGTATCTGGATGCCGCGCAGGCCACGCTGGAGCTGCCGATGCGGCGGGGAGTGGGCGCCAGCGTGAGCTACACCTTCGGCAAAGCCATCGACCAGGGCGCCGACTACACCTCGACGGGGGCGAACCAGGACCTGTCGCGGGGGCGCAGCCAGTGGCATTACGAGAACCTGGCGGACCGGAAGGGGCTGAGCAACTTCGACTCGACGCACGCGCTGCTGCTGTCTTACTACTGGGACTTGCCCAGCCCGCGCAACGGCCCGCGGGCGCTGGCCTGGCTGGGGCAGGGCTGGCAGATCTCAGGCGCAACCCTGCTGAAATCGGGGACGCCGCTGACGCTGTACGTCGGCTCAGATGCCCCCGGCTACGGTAACGTGGATGGCGGTTCGGCGGACCGGCCCAATATAGTGGATCCGTCCATCCTGGGGGCTACCATCTCGCACCCGGACACCGCGCCGCTGATCCTGCGGCGGGACCGGTTTGCCTACATCGTGCCGGGAGAGCCGCGGGGCAACCTGGGGCGGGGCACCTTCCGCAAGGACGGCATCGCCAACTTCAACGCCGCGGCGAGCAGGCAGTGGCGCTGGGGCGGGCGCGGCGAGCGCACCGTCCTGCTGCGCGCGGAAGCGTACAACCTCACCAATCACGCGCAGTTCGACGAGCCGCAGCGGAACCTGTCGGCGCCGCCCTTCGGCAAGATCACCAACACGCTCAACGACGGGCGGGTGCTTCAGGTGGGTTTGCGGCTGGTTCTGTAGGGGAGCGGACAGGGGAAACCGCCTCCCTCACTCAGAGGAGGGTCGGCGCGCGTTTGTGCCAGCCGGTCACCTGCTGGAAGGTATGGGCCAGGGCGAGCAAACGGCCCTCGCCGAAGCGGGGTCCCGCAAGCTGCAAGCCGACCGGCAAGCCCTCGCGCGTGAAACCGCAGGGGATGGAGGCCGCCGGGATCCCGTAGACGTTGAACGGCATGGCGTTTCTGAGGTAGATGAGATCCGGCGTGCGCACGCTGCCCAGGGCGAAGGGCGGAAGCGGACAGGCCGGCGTGGCGATCACATCCACGTGTTCGAAGACCCGGGCGATCTCCCGCCGCAGCCGGAGCATGTGCCGCAGCGCCACGGCGTAGGCCACCAGCGAGACTTTCTCTCCCTCGCGGATCTCATGCAGGGTGTGAGGATGGTAGCGGGAGGCGGACTCGGCCAGCCGGGGCTGATGGTAAGCCAGAGCCTCGGCGCGGATGACGGGCATGGGTGGGATCTCGGGCAGCGTGACGTCGCGGACCTCGCGCACCAGCTTGCCGATCTCCCTGATGGCGCTCCCGACGATGGCGCCGATCTCCGGGTCGATGCGGTCGAAGAAGCCGGCCCGGGCCACGCCCACGCGGAAGCCGCGCACGGATTGGCCCAGCGCGGCGCTGTGATCGAAGCGGGGCGCCTGGATGCTGGAAAGATCTTGGGGATCGTAGCCCGCGATGGCGTCGAGCACCACAGCAGCGTCGGCGGCGGTGCGGCACATAGGCCCGACGTGGTCCATGGACCAGGCCAGGGGGAGCACGCCGCGCGTGCTCACCAGACCGTAGGTGGGCTTCAGGCCGACGATGCCGCACAAGGCGGCGGGGAGGCGGATGGAACCGCCGGTGTCCGAGCCCAGCGCCGCGAAACACAGCCGCGCGGCGACCGCCACCGCCGAGCCGCCGGACGAACCACCCGGCATGCGATCGAGTTTCCAGGGGTTCTTCACCGGCCCGAAGTGGCTGGTTTCGGAAGTGAAGTTGTAGGCAAACTCGTCCATGTTGAGCTTGCCGAGAAGAACAGCGCCGGCCGCCTTGAGACGCCGCACTACCTCGGCGTCTTCGGCGGGCACCCGGTCGGCCAGCAACGCGCTGGCGGCGGTGGTGCGCACACCGGCGGTATCGATCAGGTCCTTGAGGGCGACCGGAATGCCGTGGAGAGGCCCGCGGGGGCGGCCGCGGCGCAGCTCCGCGTCGAGTTGGCGCGCCTGCTCCAGGGCCTGCTCCGCGGTCACGGTGATGAAGGCGTTGAGGACGGGGTTCAGTTTCTCGATGCGGCGCAGACAGGCCTGGGTCAAATCGAGGGCGGGGACCCGCCGCCGCTGGAGGAGCAGCACGGCCTCGCGCACGCTGAGGGCGGTGAGGTCGTCAGGTGCGGGCGGGTCCGGAGAGAAAGCGGAGCCTGCGGCGGCGCCCAGGAAGGCACGTCGATCCATGGAAGTATCTTAGCCTCCCGGGGGCCGGGGGCCTCAGAGGAAATTAGGGCGAGAGCCACGCCCCGCGAATCCGACTACTTCTACAGGAGTTCTTTAGCGGTGCGGGTAGGCAGGCTGGGCGCAGTAGTCTGGGTGCTGCCGCTGTGGGCAGCGGCGCAGAGCACGGTGCTTCAGATCCGCGTAGTGGAGGGCGAAGGGGTTACCCATGCGCTGGGCGCCCGCGCCGCGAAGTTCTTTGTTGTCAAGATCACGGATGACCTGGGCAAGCCGGTGACTGGCGCCCTGGTCAGCTTCCGGCTGCCCGAAGAAGGCCCGGGCGGGCTGTTCGCCAACGGCCTGCGCACCGAAGTGGTGACCACTGGCCCGGAGGGCATCGCGAGCGCTCCCCCGGTACGCTGGAACCGGCTGCCGGGCGCCTTCGAGCTGCGAGTGGTGGCGGCGAAGGCCGAGTCGCGAGCCGGAACGGTGGCGCCGTTGTACCTGTCCCCGGAAGGACGTTCCGCGGAGAGCTCCTCCGTCGGGCGGGCGGTAATCGCCGTGCCCGTCCAGACCGGGATGCGCAAGAGGTGGCTGGTGCTGGGCCTGGTGGCGGCGACCGCCGCGGGGGTGGGCTTCTCGACAGGATGGGTCAAGAGGGCGCCCCAGGAGGCGGCGAAGGGGCCAGAGCCGCCGCGCATCGGGCCGCCGGTCATCAGCATCGGGAGGCCCTGAATGCGACGCTGCACGGCGCTGGCGGTGGTGTGGGCGGCGCTGCCGCTGGCTGACGGAGCTGTGAAAAAGTCGCCGGCGCAAGCTGAAGCTTACGCCACTGGCGGTGTCCGGCTGGCGACGCCGAGGGCAGGCTGCCTGCTCGACCGTACGGGGCGGATTCGATGGGTGCTGGGTTTGCCTGGCAGCTTTCTACTGAGCGCGCCGTCGGGCTCCGGGGTCCTAGCCGCGGGCTGCGGCGAGGGCTTCGCCGTGGTGAAGACCGCGGACTCGCTGGAGTGGCTCGACGCGGCCGGTCAGCCCGTTCGAAGCTGGCCAGCGCCGCCGGGCCAGGCCCTGTTTGGGCTGGCGGCAGACCGCGCCGAGGCGGTGGTGTACCTTCCGGAAACTGGGCAGTGGTTTTTGGCTACGGAAGGCCATCTGCGCCCGCTGCCTGTGACTCTTGGCGGCGCCGAGGCGCTTGCCGTGGCCCTGGGCGGTGACGGTTCGGTGGCCGCGGTGGTGCGAAGGCTCGGGCGGCTGTGGGCGGTGCGGTTCGCTCCGGACGGCTACATCAGGGAGGAGCGCGAGCTTGCCGAGGCCGTGGCGCCGATCCTGATACGGGAGGATGGCGCCCTGGTGTGGGGCGACGGGGAGGGCATCGTCATCGAGGCTGGGAGCGGCGCGCGGCGGCGCGTGGCTTTGCCGGCGGCTCCAGCCGAGCTCGCGGCCACGGGGGAACGGGGTATCCGGGTGAGGCTGGCCACCGGGCAGGGGCAGCTTTTCGTGCGGCTCGATGAAGGGCGCGACGAAATCTGCCGCCTGCCGGAGGCGGGGCAATGACCGGGCGCGCGCTGGCCTGCCTGCTGGCGGGGCCGCTGTGCGTGCTGGCGCAACTGAGGCTGTATGTGCGGGAGGGCTCCGCGGAGCGGTTGATCGCGGGAACGTGCGACCTGGGGAAGGTGGAGACGGGGGCGAGGCGAGAATTGGGCTTGCGGGTCCGCAATTCCGGTTTGGCGGCAGTGCGCCTGGAAGCCCTTTCGGTGGCGGGAGTTGGCTTCGCCGTGCTGAGTAACGTACAGCTCCCGCGGGCCCTGGAGGCCGGCGCCGCTTTGGATTTCGCAGTGTGGTTCCAGCCGCGGGCGCCCGGGGACTACAGCGCGGTCCTCTCGGTGAATACCCAGTCGTTTCTGCTGCGCGCCGTAGCGGCGCCCGGACCCGTGGTGTGGCTGGAGCAGGGCGACCGGCGCGAGGCGCTCGACTCCGAGACGCCAGTCGGGTTCAGCGGCGTCGAGCAGGGCACGGCGGGGCGGCGGCGCTTCTGGATCGAGAACCCCCACTCGGTGGGGCTGGAGGCGGCGGTGAGCGTCCAGGGCGCCTCGTTCCGGGGGCCGGTGGGGCTGGCCTCGCCGGTGGCGCTCGGGCCCGGGGAGTCCGCAACCTTCGAAGTGGTTTTCGAGCCGAGCCAGGCTGGAGCGCAGACGGGGCTGCTGGAGGTCAATCAGAGGGCGTTCCGGCTGCAAGGAACCGGCGTGGCGCCGCCGTTTCCGCGGCCGAGCATCCTGCTCGACCCGCCGGAGGCAGCCAGCGGCCGGAATGTGCGGATTGTGATCCGCCTGGAATCCACGGCCCGGGCGGGAGGCAGCGGCGAGGCGCGGATCAGCTTCGAACCCGCGTTGCCTCACCTTCCGGATGACCCGGCCATCGGGTTCAGCGCCGGAGCCAGCCGCCGGGCGGCGTTCGCGGTGGCTGCGGGTCAAGACATCGGCCTCTTCAACCAGCTTCAGGAGATTGGGCTTCAGACCGGCACGACGGCTGGCCGGATCACCATCACGGCGCTTCTGGGCGAGCATCGAGAGCAAGCGATCCTGGACATACGGCCCCTGACCGTGGTGATCGATTCGCTGAAGGCCACGCGCGGCAGCTTCAACCTGGAAGTGAGCGTCAGCGGCTTCGACAACACCCGCTCGGTGGGGCAGGTCGCCTTCTCGTTCTTCGATACGGCCGGCCAGATCCTGGCTCCAGGCCGCATCGCGATCGACGCGGCCGGCGAGTTCAGACGATACTTTGAATCGTCGAGCCTGGGCGGAGTATTCGCACTGCGCGCCGGCTTCCCGGTGACCGGCGAAGTCTCCGCCGTGGCCGCCGTGGAGGTCGAGATCACCAACTCGGCCGGCGTGACGCGCAGCGAGCGGGTGGCCCTGCGGCCTTAGCAGCCCGACAAGCTGAAGCTCGTCGCCACGGGCGATAATGGGAGCGTGCCGCCAGTCGCACTGACCATAGCGGGCTCGGACCCCAGCGGCGGGGCCGGGCTTCAGGCCGATCTCAAGACATTCCACCAGTTCGGGGTGTATGGGGAAGCGGTGGTGACGCTGCTGACAGTGCAGAACACGCTGGCCGTGCGGCGCGTGGAGTGCCTGCCCGCGGAACTGGTAATGGAGCAGTTGCAGGCCGTGCTTGAGGACATCCCGCCGCGGGCGGCCAAGACCGGGGCGCTGGGCAATCGCGCGATCGTCGAGGCGGTGGCCGCGGCCGCCGCGGGCTTCCGGTTCCCGCTGGTGGTGGACCCGGTGATGGTGAGCAAGCACGGAGCGCTGCTGGTGGCCGAGGAGGCCCGTGAAGTGATCGTGCGCCAGTTGCTGCCGCGGGCGTTTCTGGTCACGCCAAACCTGCACGAGGCGGCGGCGCTGGCGGGCCTGGCGATCCGGGATCTGGCGGATATGCGAAGGGCGGCCGAGCGGATTCGCGAGCTGGGGGCCGGGGCGGTCCTGATTAAAGGGGGCCACCTGGAGGGCGCGGCTACGGATGTGCTATTGGCGGAGGGCCGCTTCCACGAGTACCCGGCGGAGAGGATCGTGACCCGGCACACGCACGGCACGGGGTGCACGTATTCGGCGGCCATCACCGCGGGTCTGGCGCTGGGCCTGGAGCTGCCCGAGGCGGTGGGCCGCGCTAAGACCTTCATTACCGCGGCGATACGCTCCGCGCCGGGGCTGGGAGGAGGCGCCGGGCCGGTCAGCCATTTCCAGGAACTTCGCACGGCGACTCTATTCCCCGTAGAATCAGGGAGCTGAGGGGAGATTCGCACCTGGGCAGATTCGCACTTGCTTTCCCGGGCTGGTTTTGGGGTATACTTACAGTTAGATGAAAGCAAGTAGCGGCCTGAAGCGGCTCTCGACCCTCGCCCTCCGTCAGCGGAGGGAAGGCTTGGCCAAGCGCCTGCCCCCGGTGGAAGAGACCCTGCGGGGTTCCCTGGTGGAACGCTACCTGACCTGTGGAAATCCTGCCTGCAAGTGCGCGCGCGGCCAGCGGCACGGACCGGTGTGGTATCTGACGGTCACCTTGGGCCCCGGGCGCACTACCGGCGGCATCTTGGCCGCCGAGCAATTGGACCAAGTGCGCGGTTGGATCGGCAACTACCACCAGGTGAAGGAACATCTGGAAGCGATCTCCACCATCAACCGCGAGCTGTTACGGCGGGCGCGTCGGCCCGCCCGGAACAGATAACCCATGGGACGCCGCGGCAGGACGGGGCTGGTCGGGCCTCTCTTACATCTATAAGAATGAAAG
>Ga0194112_10006624_pt1 | contig 15274 bp, 14 predicted proteins | sample TA2MahC400mmetaG_FD_146191 | JGI IMG/M metagenome (GOLD analysis project Ga0194112, IMG submission 146191) | Freshwater microbial communities from Lake Tanganyika, Tanzania - TA2015016 Mahale Deep Cast 400m | ecosystem: Environmental > Aquatic > Freshwater > Lake | place: Tanzania: Lake...
CCCGCCCGACGCGGCCTCCGCAGAGGCCGTCGTCCTTTGAAACTGCTGATGACTCTTGGGCAGAGGGTTCAGAGCCTCAATCAAATCGAAAAACCATCACAACCTTTCGTACGGTGAAACAAATGGGCTAGCTGTCAGTAACAAACGCTCATACCTGATGATCCCATTTTGGATCGTTGATTTGCCATTTTCCGGGTTCTTGGACACGCTCCACATGATAAACTGGATCAGATCTGAGCCGCTTTGACTGCGAGCCAGTTTCAAAGTTTCAAAGCTGTAAAAAAAGAAAGTATCCATGAGATTGTTGCTGGTGTTCCATAAGATCGAGGCCGGTCTGTCATATCGCTACGACAACCAACGCGAAGGCATCGTCGGTTGGAATCCGGTGCGTGAGAAAAACGTTGCCGCCGTGGACGGCGGCCTCTACAAGTTGCGCCAGGTGACAGCATGATCTCATTGCTCCAGCCGATTCCGCAGGACCAGTCTTATCACCGGTTTGCGGACGTACGAATGTGGCTCGCCACTCCGAATGCCGCAGATGTGTTCTCAAACGTGGCGTTTGTCATCGTTGGCATTGTCGGGTTGTTCTGGCTGGCGCGGCGCGCCGTGCCACAACGCTGGATGTGGATGACGTTCTTCGGCGGCGTGACACTGGTCGGATTCGGATCAGCGTATTACCACCTGAACCCGATCGATGCGACACTCGTCTGGGATCGGTTGCCGATGACGATTGCGTTCATGTCGTTTTTTGCCGCGCTGCTGGCGGAGCGGTGCAACGAGCGCGTCGGGACTTGGTTGTTTGTGCCGCTGCTCGCCTTTGGAATCGGCAGCGTCGTGTACTGGCGGTACACGGATGATTTGCGCTGGTACGGCGTGGTACAATACGGGCCGATGTTGGCGATCCCGATGCTGCTCTTGACCCGACCGCCGCGGTACCTGCGGACGAGCGATGTCTGGATCGTGCTTGCCAGCTATGCGGCGGCAAAGGTGTTCGAGCGGTTCGATGCGCCCCTGTTGAGTGTCCTTGGCGTCAGCGGTCACACGTTGAAACATGTCGCCGCTGCAGCCGGTTGCGGCTGGGTGCTACGCGCGTTGCGGAGATAAAAAACAATGAACAAAAAAGCATTGCGATGGTTGTATGCCGAACTGCCGACACTGGTCAGCAGTGGTGTGGTGTCGCCGGAGGTGGCGGAGCGGATTCGGAAACATTACAGCGAGCCGGAGGCGCAAGGTAGCGGACGGCACTGGCTGATCACGTTGTTTGCCATCATCGGCGCGGCGTTGATTGGTGGCGGGATCATTCTGCTGCTGGCGCACAACTGGGAGGAACTGACGCGCCCAATGCGCGCGGCGATTTCGGTCGCACCGTTGCTGCTCACACAGGCGTTGGGAGCGTGGGTGTTGTGGAAACGCGCGGAGAGCACAGCGTGGCGTGAAGGCGTGGGGACATCATTGACGCTGGCGATAGGAAGTTCGATTGCGTTGATCGCGCAAACTTACAATCTTGGCGGCACGTTCCCGGACTTCATGTTCGCGTGGACGTTGCTGGCGCTGCCGGTGGCGTACTTGTTGCGGGCGACGTTGCCGGCGTTGTTGTATCTGGTCGGCGTGACGATCTGGAGCGGGTCGGTGATGGATGAAGGCTCGAAGTCGCTCTGGTTCTGGCCACTGGTGGGGGTGGCGCTGCCGTACTTGTGGATGACGGCGCGGGAGAACCGGTATCATCCGCGACCGTTGCTGGTCTGCTGGGTGTTGAGTATTGTCGGGGCAATCGGCGCTGGGTTCGGCGCGCACCGGCTGCTGGACGAGTTCTCGTGGTGGACTGTGTTGTTCGGCGGATTGTTCGCGGTCTGGTGGCTCGTTGGGTCGCGTTGGTACGGCGAGGCATCGAGGGTGTGGCAACGTCCGTTTCAAATCGTCGGTGGACTGGGGTTGTGGGTGATGTCGCTGGTGCTGACGTTCTCAGACCCGTGGGAAGAAGTCTCACGGCACGTCTGGTGGGGGCACATGCATCACAACCCGGCGGAATGGATAGGTGCGCTGGTCTGGCCGGTGGCGGCGGTTGCGTTGTGGGTGGCAGCGTGGCGACGACGCGAAGTGTCGGAACTGCTGCTTGGAGCCATGCCGGTGTTGGCGGTGATTGGGCAGGCGCTGGCTGTTCACGACATGGAGGTGGCCGCGGCGGTGTTGTTCAATGTCTATGTGCTGGTGGTGGCTGTCACGCTGATCGCGAGCGGCGTGAAAGTGCAGCGGCTCGGCATCATCAACGCGGGGATGCTGTTGTTGTCGGCGTTGATCTTGTGCCGGTTCTTCGACGCGGACCTTGGGTTTGTGGCGCGCGGCATCGCGTTCATCCTGATCGGAACCGGATTCCTCGTCACCAATCTCGTCCTGCTGCGGCGGAAAGGAGCGGCGCAATGAAATCGTCCCGAATTGTTCTGATTCTGTTTTGGGTGGTGGCGCTTGTGCAACTGACGGTGGCAACCAGCCAACTGTGGCGTTCGGAATGGACGTTGCGGAAGGGCAAGGCGTACAAGTTCAAGACGGCACCGGTGGACCCGTACGACGCGTTTCGCGGGCGCTACGTGGCGCTGGCGTTTGAGCAGCGCGAAGCGCCGTGGGAAGGCGAAGCGCGGGCGCGTCGTGGGGACAGCGCGTATGCAGTGCTCAGCGAGGATGCAGATGGGTTTGCGCGGGTGGCACGGCTGACACCGGAGCGACCGGAGAGCGGCGATTATTTCCGGGTGAAAACCGGCTACAGCAGCAAATCGAACCATGTGAGCTTCAGTTTTTCCTTTGATCGCTTTTACATGGAGGAACGCAAGGCGACGGAGGCGGAGCGCGTGTACCGGGAGAACAGCCGCAACACGTACGCGGTCGTCCGCGTCCGCGATGGTGTCGGCGTGATCGAAGATCTGTTCGTCGGCGACAAACCGATTCGCGAGTTGGCGACTACCGCGCGCCGGCCTTTGCCATGACGGAACGGATGGCGCGGAAGACTTTTTCTTCCACCGTCTCGGCGAACGGACCGGGCTGGCCGTAATAGACCATGCTGAACTCGGCCTCGTAGCCGCCTTCGCCCAGGACGCGCGCGGTGGGGATGTAGCACATCACATCGTTGGCGAATCCGACGGCCATCAGGTTTTCGCCGGGAAACTCGCGTTTGGCGCGCAACTGGTAGTCCACCACCACTTCGCCGCCGAGCGCGATGATCGAGAGGTCGTTCCCGAAACGGATCGCCTGCACCGGATACGGCGTCTGTCGGATGGGCTTCCCTTTGTCGTAGGCGTCCAGCATCATCCTGGCTCTGCGCGCGAGAAACTTGTTCGGCCTCTTTGGGTCTTGGGAGTTCTTGATTTCGTCCTCAAACGTCTGCCGCGTGTGTGGCGCAAAGTCCAACTGGATGATCTGGCACGCGGTGCGAATCGGGCCTCGCACCGCGCGGAGTCCCGTGTCGAGCACGCGGTTGACTTCGGCAGCGAGCGCCTGGCCGTGTTCGACGGCCAGTTCGAGGGAGCCGCGCGGATTCGGATTCTGGTCGGCGCCGCAAAGGATGGTGAACATGGCCACGGCGCCGGGATGTCGTTTTTCCAGTTCTTCTTCGGCCTGCCCCGCGTAATCGCCGTGGATGCGGTAAAAATCAGACGGGTCTTTTCCTTTGGTGCTGATCGTGGTGCAGTGGCAGGCGTACCCAAACAGGATTGCGCGCAGCTTGCCGTCGGGCGAAGTTACTTTCAGCACCGGCACATCGTGGTCCACCGGTCCGGTGGGATTGACGCCGAGGACAATGTTGCCGCTGTCCGTGCGTTGGCGGCGGTTGATGGCGAACCCGACCGAGCCGTTGCCGGTGGCGAGGTGTGCGGGCGACAGGTCGTTCAGGGCATCGCCGATTGCCTTTACGATGTTGTCGGTCAACTGCGCGCTGTAGTCCAAGACGCGCCTCTTCTCGTCGGCGCTGAAGTCGAACATCACGTTCAAATTCATCCCGACGACCGGGCCGCTGTGCGTGTGCGAACAGCACAGGAGCAGGTCGGCGCGGTCGAGCTTGAATTGTTTCCTGGCTCGCGCAAACACGGGATCGGAGACGCCGGGATGCAGGCCGATCAAGTCGGTCGTGACGATGACGATGCGATGGCCTTTGGCGTCGCGCAGCGCCAGCGCCCGCGCCCAGAGGTCCTGAAGGACGCCGATGGATTGGTTGGTGCGGCCGCCGTAGCCGGACATCCAGAATGGGGTCGGCGGCGTGATCTTGATTTTGGCCATGCCGGCTTGGAAGTCGGCAGCCCATAGTGGACTGCCGACAACAAGCAGGGCAAACAACAACTTCTTCACGGCCTGAAGGGACCTTTCACACAAAACAGGTCCGAGCGGACGCGGGTCTTGTCGGGAACGCGACCGAGCGAATAGACGCTGCCGTCTTTGCCAAGCGCGATGGAGTTCACATACAGCGGGCGCTCGCCATCGGGATAGTAGATCGCGCCCTGGTCTTTGCAGCGGCCGGTTGGGATGTGATACGTGACGAGGTGCAGGTTCTCCAATCCCTTGGCCGCGCCCATTGCGATGCGGTCTTTGCCTTTGAGTCGCTTGCCGTCTTTGTAGATCGGTCCGCCGGTGAGATAATAAATGGTATCGCCATCGTGGCCGAGCTCAAAACCAAGATAGCCGTAGCTGAACTGGTCGAACATGCCGCTGGCCTTGGAGGTGTCGGACGTGATGCGATCCAGCACTTGGATGCGTTTCATGCGCGGATCGAAGCGGAAGAGGTAGCCGGAGTTGCCGTGGACGCCGTAGATCATTTTGTCCTTCGGCCGGTAGAACGTCTGCCGCCAGTTGTAGCCCATGTGGCCGGGATTGGTCGGATCGTAGAGGCCGAAGTAATCCTTCTTCATGTCTTCGTCCTCGATCTTCACGATGCTGTCGGTGTCGGCGCGATACTGGAGGATCGTGCCTTCGGACGTGGTGAAATACGCCGAGCCGTCCTCAGGGTCCACGGCGATGGAGCGGCAGATGGTGCGATATTGTTCCCCCTTGGCGTTCTCGCCCTCGGCGCATTGTTTGCCGAAGTTTTTCAGGTTCTTCGTGGCGAGGTCGAAACGGTAAAACTCGCCCTTGGGCCAGCTCAAGCAGAAGATTCGCCCGCGCTTGGTGTCCATGTTCGTGGTGAGGATGCCTTCGCCGCCGGGGGCGATGGCGAGGTCTTCGAACTGGCCGGTCTTGAGGTTGTAGGAGAGCAGGTGGCCGCCGGGGTATGCTTTCCAGCCTTTCGGCGGGATGCCCATCGTTTCCATGCCGTCCACGATGCTGTAGTAGCCGATGTGGGTGGAGAAATAGAGTTTGCCGTTGGCCTCGACGAAGTTCACGTGGCTCTTGCCTTGGACGACGGTCTTCTTGCCTTTCTCGCCGCAGATTTCCGTGAGGTCGGCGACCAGCGTCACCTTGTCCTTCTTCGGATCGTAGCAATACATCCGTCCGCCGAGGTCGTGCGGTTCGGTGCTGAGGACGTAGTAGATTTTGCCGTCGCTGCCGGTGCCCATGCCGTTGTAGGTGTCGTGGCCTTCGGGGAAGTTGGAGCTGATCATGCGCGCGGTGAGTTTGCGCGCCGGCAGGAACGGATCGGCGGCGATCGCAATCCCGGCCGCCAGCAAGAGGGCTGTCATCAGTAGTGTTTTCATGGTGTGGAGTCTCCAGTGTGTTGTTGTTGTGGGTTTCTACAATAGGCCCGCTAGATTTCCCAGCCTTTCCGGACGGGACCGTTGAACTTCTTCACGCGGGCGAAATTGATGCCTCCCGCCTTCTTCTCATCGCCGGCGGGTCGCTCCGCCTTGGGAGGGCGTGTCGCGGCCGCGATGCGAAGCCGCGAACTTCGCGACTCGGCGGCAAGGATGTTCGGCGCGTAAAAGAAACGCGAGCCAACTGCCGCTGCGACACTGGTCTTCAGGAAACTGCGGCGATTCATGTTCCTTCCGTTATGCTGCGTAGTGTTTCGCCACTTTGCGGACGGCCTCGGCGGCGCCGAGGATGTACTCCTCGGTCATGCCCTCGTGAATGGTGAAGCGGATGCCGTTCTGCAGGATGGCCTCGACTTCGGGCGTGTGATGCTTGGTGAAATCCATCTTCGTGAGTCCCATCTCGCGCACGGGCCAGCGCCCGGCGAAGAAACCGTGGTCTTGGAACACCGGCTCGCGATGCAACGGCACCTTGATGTAGCCGGCGCTGCACTGGACGCCCTCAGCGGCCAGCGCCTTGACCAAGTCGGCCCGGTTGCAACGAAATGCCTTCGTGTTGAATCGCATGAAGTAGAACCAATAGACGCAGCGATCTTTGGGATGCACCTGGTGGGGCATGATGCCGGGGATGTCCTTGATCTTTTCGGTCAGCAGGTTGCCGAGCGTGGCGCGTTTGCTGGCGACGCCTTCGAGCCGTTCCAGTTGCGCGGCAAACACGGCCGCCGACGGTTCGTTCATGCGGTAGTTGGTGGCAAACTGGCGGAACCCGCCGCCGCCGCCAAGGCGGTCGGAACCTTTGTCGCCACACTTTTGCAGCAGCGGCCCGAATCGTTCGTCGTTCGATGCCACGATGCCGCCGTCGCCGGTGGTGATGTGCTTGGTTTGCTGGAGCGACCAGCAGGCAATGTGGCCGACGGTGCCGATGGGTTTGCCGCGGTATTGCGCGCCCCACGCCTGGCAGGCGTCCTCGATCAGGACAAGTTTGTGTTTGTCGGCGATGGCCCTGAGCGCATCCATGTCGCACGGGTTGCCGCACAGATGGACGGCGATGATGGCCTTGGTCTTTTTCGTGATGCGGCGCTCGACATCGGCAGGGTCGAGGTTGTACGTGCACGCGCCGAGATCGGCGAACACCGGGACGCCCATCTGGTAAATGACGCCGATGACCGTGCCGATGTCGGTGATCGGGGAGGTGATGACTTCGTCGCCCGGCCCGATGCCGGCGGCGTTGACGGCGATGTGAAGCGCTGCTGTGCCGGAGGTGCAGGTGTGCGCGTATTTGAACGGGTAGATTTTCTTGAACCGCTCCAGCGCGAGTTCTGTCTGCGGCCCTTTCCAATAAAACAACGTGTCCTGCTCCACCATGGCCTTGAGCCGCTCCAATTCGAGGTCGCCCCAGCGGCGAACGGATTTGGGCGCGGCTTTGACGGCCTTGGGACCGCCCTGGATGGCCAGCTTTGCCGCGTCGGCACCGGCGGCTTTCGACGGGATGACGCCGAGGCTGCCGGCGATCACGGCGGCAGAGGATGCGGCGAGGAATTCACGACGGGATTGATTGTGATTCATGGCAACTCCTGGGTTGGTTCTTTCGGTCTTCCAATCGTTGTGGGTTAGGCTTTCTTCAGCTTCTCGGCGTTCTTGTGAATCTTCTCGACCGCGCGGACGATGTCGTTCATGTCGGGCTTCGAGCCGAGAAGGATGCCCTGCGAACTGAGCCAGACGGATGTCTGGAATGTCTTGATCAGGTTCGGGCAGTGGTTCTTTTGCTTGTACGCATCGAAGTTCAACTCGGCGCTGGCGTAGAACTTCTTGTAAACCTCCGTCTGGAACATCTGGTTGATGAACTCCTGCGTGTAGATCGGATAGTTGGGATACCCGGTGCCCGACGGGACTCCTTCCGCCGACAGCGCCTTGAGAAACGCGGCGCGAGGCAACCCCTTGAATTGCGCCTCGTCGTAGATAAACGGATACATGTAGTAGGACAACTGCGTGACGCCCGGATAGGGTTTGACGGGGGTGATGCCCGGAATGGCCGCGAGCTTGGGAGTCAGGTAGCGGGCGTTATCGTTGCGGATCTTGGTCTGTTCCTCCAGTTTCTTCAACTGGCACAAGCCGATGGCCGCTTGATACTCGGCCATGCGAATCTTGTTCCCCAGTATGAACGCCGCGATGTTGTCCACCGAGCCGGGGGCGATGTTCGTCTTGAATCCGTAGTTGTGATACGAATAGAGCTTGTCCTTCAACGCGGCGTCATCGGTCAGGATCGCGCCGCCCTCGCCGATCGGCATGACCTTCGAAGTCTGAAAACTAAAGCAGCCCGTGGTGCCGAACGTGCCCATTTTCTTGCCGTTGATCTCGGACATGTGTGCCTGGCAGGCGTCCTCCACCACAAAGAGCTTGTGTTTGCGGGCGATCTTCATGATCCGTTCCATGTCGGACGGATAGCCGCAGATGTGCACCGGCAAAATGGCCTTGGTCCGGGGAGTGATCTTCGCCTCGATCTGGGCCGGGTCCATCTGATACGTGAGCGGGTCAATGTCCGCGAACACGGGCATTGCGCCTTTGTACAACACGCCCAGCAGGCTGGCGCTGAAGGTGTAGGGCGCGCAGATGACCTCGTCGCCGGGATTGATGTCCAGCACCATGAACGACGCGCTCAGCGCGTTGGTGCCGTTCACGACCGCCAGGCAATGTTTCGATCCCATGGCGGCGGCCCACTTCTCCTCAAACTCCGTCACCAGTTTGCTGCGCGACCAGACCTTGCCGTGCATTACCTTGGCCAGCACAGCGTCGTTCTGCGGGTCCCATTCCGGCCAAGAGGGCCAAGGCTTCGCGTGGGCTTTGGCGCCGCCCAAGGCGGCTGGAACGTTGGCGTCACCGGTGGTCTTGGCCGACAACATGGGTGCGGCGCTGGCCGCCAGCAACGCGCTGCCTGTCTTGATGAAGTTTCGTCGGGACCAATGAGGATTGGTGTGTGTGTGGTTATCGTTCATCGTAAGTCTCCATGTTTGTACGACGGCTTGGTTAGATTTCCCAGCCTTTCCGGACCGGGCATTTTACCCATTGGTTCAGTTCGGGAATGTTGGTGCATTTCATCCCGGCGCTGTCCCACTCGATCTTCTTGCCGGGACCGGCGATGTACGCCAGCGAACCGAGCAACACAACCTCGGTCAACCGCGCGGCATAACCGAAGTTCGAGCAGGCCGGTTCGCCATTGCGACAGGCGCGCAAGAAATCATCCACGTGGCTGCCTTTGATACGCGGGAGTTGTTTTCGCGGAATGGGCGTCGCCTTGTGTTGTTTCTCCGGAATGATCCGCACGCTGCTGCACGTGGTGTCACTCCACAGGATGCCCTTGTCGCCGACGTAGAGCGCGCCATTTGGACCGAGCTTGATCTTGTGCTTCTTCTCCAGTTCCTCGACCAACGGCGGAAGATTCTGGGCGGCGGCGTTGATGCTGTCCATCGTGTCGTTGTCAGCCACGGCGCTGCTCTTCGCGCTCTTCTTCTTGCCGTCGAACCAGTACATCTTCAACGGCGGCATGTCGCCGCGCGCGGGGTAATCCCAACGGATGCGCGTGCCCAGCGGATAACGCTCGTTGCTGCCGCCGAGCATGTCTTCGACCTCGACGGAAGTCGGCTGGTCGAGCTTGAGCGCCCAGAACGCGGCGTCCATGATATGACAGCCCATGTTACCGAGCGAGCCGTTGCCGAAGTCGTGCCACGTGTGCCACGTGTGCGGGTGGAGTTCCTTGTGATAGTCGCGATACGGCGCGGGGCCAATCCATTCGTCCCAGTGCAACCCTGCCGGCACCGGCTCCTGCGATGGACGCGTGCCGATGCCGCCGTTGAAACGGTTGCTCCATGTATAGACTGTCGTGACCTTGCCGAGCGCACCCGCCCAGATGTATTCGCAAACGCGTCGCGCGCCTTCGGACGAATGCCCCTGGTTGCCCATCTGCGTGGCGACCTTGTATTTCTTGGCGAACTCCGCCATCTGGCGCGCCAGCGAGATGTCGTGACAGAGCGGTTTCTCGCAATAGACGTGTTTGCCGAGCTGCATCGCGATCAACGCCGGCAACGCGTGCTGATGGTTCGGCGTGGCAATGAACACCGCGTCAATCTGTTTGCCGATTTGGTCGAACATCTTCCGGTAATCATTGAACTTCTTCACGCGGGCGAAATTGATGCCCGTCACTTTCCTTTCGTCGCCGGCAGGTCGCTCCGCCTTGGGAGGGCGCGTCGCGAGCGCGAGGCGATTGTCGTCCGTGTCCACGATGGCGACGAGCCGCTCGTCCGCTGCCGACGGGATGTGAAAGGTGGTGCCGCGCTCACCGCAACCGATGACCGCGATGCCGAGTCGCGTCCCCCGCGACTCGGCGGCAAGGATACTCGGCGCGTAAAACAGGCGCGACCCGGCTGCCGCCACGAAGGCGGTCTTCAGGAAGTTTCGTCGGTTCATGAGGTCTAGGCGAGTTTGCTGCGTTTGGCCCAGACTTTCTCGAACGCCTTGGCGTATTGGTCAATGAGTTCCGTCGCTTCGCCGTAGAACAACGGAAGGAAGATGTGATTGGCATTGACGTACTCGCAGCCCGGCATCTTCTCGGGAATCTTCGGTGGATGATGCCACCACTTCGCCTCGGAGTAGATCTTCAACGTGTGCTGTTGCGGGTAATCCCAGAAACTCGCTCTGACCCCCTCGGCCGCCAACGCCTTGACGAGCGCATCGCGCGTGCAACCAGCCTTCTTGAAGTCAATCATCAGCATGTTCGCGTGGTAGTAGGCGCGTTTCTGGTCGGGCCGGCACCGCGGCTCGGCAACGCCCGGCAACTGCGTCAGGCGGTCGTTCAGCGCGCGGACGTTCTTCTCGACGAGAGCGTTCATCGCGTCCAACCCTTTCAGTTGCATCCGCGCCACGGCGGCGGCAAACGGGTGCATCCGGTATTTCTGGCCGAAGCCTGTCCCTTCGTAGGCGCGCACCGGGCTGTCCTTGGCAAACTTCGCCGGCGCTTCGTAATGACCGAACGCGAACGCGCGCTCGTAGTATTCGCGTGTTTGGTACATGCCCATGCCGCCCTCGACCGACGGCATCACCTTCGACGCTTGAAAACTGTAAATGGCCATCTGTCCCCAATTCCCCATCTTCTTGCCTTTCATCGAGGCGCCGTGTGCGTGCGCGCAATCTTCGAGCGGGACGAGTCCTTTTTCTTTCGCCCAATCGCAGATGAGGTCCATCTCGCACGGCAACCCCCACGAGTGCATCGCCTCGACGGCTTTCACCTTTGGCGTCAATTTGCGTTTGGCGTCGTCGAGATCAAAGCACCCGGTCTTTGGATCAATATCAATGAAGACCGGCACGAGATTCGAGAACCGCATCGCGAGGCACGCCGAGAAGAACGTGTACGTCGGCACCATCACCTCGCTGCCCGCCGGCAGGTCGAGCGCGAAATACATGCTCGTCAGCGCGGCGGAGCCGTTGACGTGGCACTTCACGAACGGCGCCTTGGTGTAGTCCTGCCATTCCTGTTCGAAGAGTGGCAGTTCCTCGTAAAACTTGTTTGAGTCAATCAGTTCGTGGAGCCGGTTCTTCTCGGCGGCGCCGTAACGCGGCCAGCGCGTCAGCGCGGCGATCTTCTGCGGAGAAACGGTCACCGTCTTTGCGCCGCCTTGAGCCGCCAACGTGTCGGTGGGCGCGAACTTCGTTGCGGCGAGTCCCGCCACGACCGCGCTGCTGGTCTTGATAAAACTGCGTCGTGTAATGCCTAGGTTCATGGTCATGCTCCTTTTAGTTGTGCCTGTTTATACTCCGGCACAACAAGCAAAGTGTCGCAGCGATTACGGCGAACGTCGCAGTTGTTACGGCAGGGCTATTTGCACTGGGCGCAGAACTTCAGGAACTCCTTGGCGGTCTTGTCGAGGTTCTCAATGGAGCCGCCGCCATTGAGGACCTCGCACATTTCATAGACGAACCAGCCGCGATAGCCGATCTCCTTCAACGCAGCGACGAACGCCTTGTAGTCAATGATCCCCTCCGGGTCCAACATGCTCGTCGCGCGGATCACGTCCTCCTGTCGCACGTAGTTGGTCAACTCGTGGACATAATGAAACCGCGGATGCCGGCGGTATTGCGCGGCGATGGTGTTCACGAGGAACGGTTTCATCGTGTGCACCGACTGGCGAATCTCGGCGGGCGACAGTTTCTCCAGCGTGGGCGACCAAGCGTCCCAGCCAGCTTTCACGTTTGGATGATTCACTTCCTTCATCAACCAACTCATCGGCTCGTGGTGCAACGCGATGTCGTGATGGTTCTGCACCACCAGCGCGACACCGTATTTGGCGACCTCTTTACCGGCGAGTTTCAGTCCCTCGACCACCGCGGCGTATTGCCGGTCGTACGGCACGCCGGGGCGTTCGTAGCCGGTGAAGATGCGGACCATCTTGCAATCGAGATCGCGCGCCATCTTCGCCACTTCACCGAGATACGCCGCCTGAATCTCGACATTCGGAATCCCCGGCTTGTCAATGCCCGCCGTGAAATCAGAGTACCCGGCCAGCGCGGCCAGCGTGATGCCGAGTTCTTTCATGCGCGCCTTGAGTTTCTTGCGCGCCGCCTCGTCGTAATCCAACGGCGACAGATGCGGTCGCTTCGCCATGATCATCACGGCGTCGTAGCCGAGTTCCTTGGCCTTGACCAGAAACTCATCCGTCGTCAACTGCGCCTGACCGCGCCAGAAGCCGGCGTAGCCGATGGAGTGCAGGCAGGGTTTGAGGCGGAAATCCTTCGGGTTGCCGGTAGGAAGCTCTTGAGCCTGCGCGCTCACAGCCAGCATGCAAAGGACGATGATTAGTTTGTTCATGGTTGACTCCTGTGGTTACGGGTGAGTTTCGTGACGTAATGCCGAGCGATACCGTTCCGGAGTGGTTCCGGTAAACTGACGAAAGACGCGATGGAATTGCGATCGCGTTCCAAATCCGACTTCGCTGCCGATTTGCACTGCGGTTTTGTCGGTGTGCGCCAGCAGTTGGCAGGCGCGGTGGACGCGTTCCTGTGAAATCCACTGGCACGGACTGAGGCCGGTCGCGCGACGGAACAACACGCTGAGTTGCGTGCTGCTGTACCCGCTGCGTTTGACCAACTCTGCCAGCGTCCAATGATTCGCCAAGTCCGCCTGCACGATGGTCGCCAAGCGGTCCACCATCCGTCGCGCAGAACTGTCGGGAGGCGCCGCCGATCCATCGCAACGCTCGCTCTCGCTGCGCGCGAGTTCCAGAAGCAGTTGCGTGAGCAGTGCGGCGCACATCGAGTGCTTTGCCCGTTGGCCGCCGAACGATTCCTCCTGAAGCCGATCCAGCAGATACTCCACCGCCGTCCGCCGCCACGGCACCACTTGCGTTCGCGACGGAATCCGCACGCCCGCGACTTCCAGCCCCACCGAGCGACCGCAACGGACGGCGAGGTTGGTCTTGCGCAACATCGAACGACGGAAAATCGCCACGAACCGTTCGCCCCGCCAGCCGAGGCACACGTGCGGGTCGTCGGGGCCGATGACAAGCAAGTCGCCGGCCTGAAGTTGGAACTCCTCCGCGCCGAGCCGGTAGTCCGCCGTGCCGCTGGCGATGTAACAAAGTTCCCAGTCCTCGTCAGTGTGCGCGTGAAACTGGCCTGCTCCTCCCAACGCCCTCGTATAAGCGATCACCGGCACGGCGGGATCTGGAAACAAGATCGGCGCCCGCTCGAACCGGTTGAACTTGACCGAGCACAGTGGCATCGGCGTTGACCTTACCACAAACCGTTCATTTATTCGACGCTTCACCGAGCAACCGTCGAATGGACGCCTTCAACACCTGCTCGCCGCCCGGCGCAAGATTCGATGCGCTGGGTTCGTAGCCACCTTCCTTGAATGCCTCGTCCGTGCAAATGTACGCCGCGCCGCCGTCACCGTAACCGGCGACCGCGACGAAATCATTCGGCTTGCATCGTTGCGCGAACCTCTGAAACTCCAGCAGCGGTTCGCCGGGCAGGTGAACTATGTAAATGTTGCCGATCTGAAGCGAACTCAACGCGAACGGTCGTTTCGCTCGCTCGATGGACGCCATCCGCATCGCGCCCCTGTAGATGCGCAGCCCGGGCGCTGCCTTCGGATCGTTCAACCAACCGCGACACTCCTCGACAAACTCCTTGTCGGTGCGAATCGGCAACGTCACTGGATCGGTCCGCCAAACGAGCCGTTCTGCGGGCGTAAAGCGAGTGGCTTTCGTCGCGGCCTCCATGCCGGTGCGGAGCCGTTGCGCGAGGCCGCGCCGAACGTTCAGCTCGGAGTTGTTGTATTTGCCGGCGGTCACGTTGCCGGAGCAGCCGGTGAAATAAACTTGGAAGACGCGCTCCCTCTTCTCAAGCTCCTCGCGCGCCCAACCGACAAAATCCGCCGTCGCGCCACCGGTGCAGGAGACCGTCTGCGGATGCGTCGCGTAGTAGTGCAACCTCACCAGAACCTTCTCCCCGCGGGCAAAGGTGATTGTCTTCACCATCGGATCAATGTCGCCCTCCGGCATTTCCGCCAGCTTCGGGTTCTTCGCACCCTCGCTGCCCCGCGTGACAGCGATCTTGCCATCAGGCCCCTTCAACCGTCGCTCCGACGCCACGCGCTCGACTTTCGCCTCGCCGCAGCCGACGCTGTCAAACGGCTCCAAGTATCTCACCGCTTGTTCAACGGCGCGCGTCAATCGCCTGTTCAAGTCACTCATGAACTTCGCGCTCAAGTGCGGACGCGGGTTCGGCGCTTTCTCCAGCAACCGCCACGCCCCAGCGTCGGCATACGGCGCGTCGTGCTGGTGAATCGTCTGGACGGCCACGCGTGTTGGATCGGTCCCCGCGGCGCGCGCGAGCAGTTCGCGGAATGCGAGTTCCGATTCGTTGCCGATGATGCACCAGTCGAATGCGATGAGCACGTACCGCGCGCCGTTGTCTTCGAGTACGACGCCTTTCGCCAGCAACGGCGTCTCGATTCGTTCCAGCGGCACGTCCCAGACCATCGGCTCGCCCAACGGCGGCGTGGCATCGCAGCGGAATGCGGCAATCCGCAGGCCGTCCGCGGCTGAGGCGTAACCGGGCAACAGCACCGCCAATGTCAGAACGCGCCAAACCATGAATGTCATTCCGAGCTTGCGAGGAATCTCAAACTTCTTTCCGAAAAGATTCCAGAGATTCCTCGCTACGCTCGGAATGACAAAACTACCAGATAAACCGGCGCAAGAAATGTCGAACCTAAGACAAAAACACTTCAACAACGGCATTTCATTTCCCTTCCAGTTGCTTCCGCATCGCAACAACTCCATTGGCTTCATCCAAGTTACCGGCGGCCATTGCCGACTTGTACGCGGCATCCAAATCCGTGAGGCATTGCCGCTTCGCAGCTTCAGCAACTTGCGCATAACGCGCACCTGCCTCGATGGCTGGCTTGCTTCTGAAGTTTCGATCTGTGACCTTCCCGTTGGTGGCGTCTTGGATCGCAGCTTGAATCGTGTTGGCTTCTTCGAGGTCGTTCACCT
>Ga0194112_10006626_pt1 | contig 15266 bp, 22 predicted proteins | sample TA2MahC400mmetaG_FD_146191 | JGI IMG/M metagenome (GOLD analysis project Ga0194112, IMG submission 146191) | Freshwater microbial communities from Lake Tanganyika, Tanzania - TA2015016 Mahale Deep Cast 400m | ecosystem: Environmental > Aquatic > Freshwater > Lake | place: Tanzania: Lake...
TGCCCCCTGCAACCGCGCCGGCCTTTGCGCGCAGCGCCGCGGCCTCGTCCCTGTGTCTGGAGCACAACTCACCCTTCCTGCCCTCGGATATGTCGCTCTCGCACACAGGGCATTTCGCGCCAAGCCGCTGGAGTGACGCAGCAGAATCCAGTTCGACTTTGGCCCTTCCGTTCAGCTCTCCCAGCTCCTGCCTCAGCGATTGCAGAATCTTCTCGGAATCGTCAACCTGCCTGCGCAAATGCTCAGCCTCTGATTCGGCCTTCTTCACTTCCTCTCCGATGGCATCGGCATCCCTGCCGCCCAGCCGCTCTTTCGCCCTTTCAAGAGACCCGCATGCCTCTGCCAGCGACGACCTGACTGACTCCAGCCCGAACTTGGTTTCGTTGAACTCGCCCTCAATCCTTTCCATCAACCCGAGCTGGGCTTCCACTTTTTCCTTCTCAGCCCTTGCAGCAGAGAGCTGGCTTGCGATTGCCTTGGCATCGCCCTGCATTTCGCTGAGTTCATTTTTCAGGCCGTCTGCCTTGGCAGGATAGTCCTCGCGCTCCATGTCCGCTATGACCTTCAGCTTCTCCTCTGACGCCGACTTTATCCTGTTGGCTATGCTCACTGCGCCCGCGCGCACGTCCTCAAATCTGTCAACCTTCAGCATGCGGTCTATCTCGTCCATGCGCCTGCCCTTCTGCACCCGCAGGAAGTAGTCCATGCCGTTCTGCTCGGAATAGACAGCCTTCGAGAACAGGTCATAGTCCATCTGCAGCGCGCGCACAACCTCCGCCGTGACAAGTTCAGGGCCTGCCTGCAGCCTCGTGCCGTCCCTTTTTATCTCCGCGTTTGTCGTGCCCGCATTGCGCTCCACTATGCGCCTGACCGCGTAGCTGCCGCCGCCCGAAGCGAATGAAACCTCGACAGTGCAGTATGCCTTCTTCTGCGGCTTCTTCATTATCAGGTCGTCCAGCTCCAGCCTCTTGTTCCTGAGCGAGGGAAAGGTGCCGAACAGCGCGAATGATATGGCGTCGAGTACTGAGCTCTTGCCTGCGCCGTTGATGCCTATCAGCGCATTGATGCCGGGCGAGAAATCCAGCTTAGAGTCCAGATGCGACTTCCAGTTCACGAGGCGGACTGAGGTTATCATGATGTCACGCTCCGTCACTCATTACCGTGTCAAGGAATTCGTCATCGACGTCATCCCTGAATCTCATATTCAGTTTTCTTTCTTTGGAGAAGGCAATACCAATATATTGCGAATCGCGTATCGGCATGTACGACCCCTCGCTTAGCTCATGTTTCTCATCCACAGTGACCGCCGGGGCGCCCCTGAGCCTGTGCACAACCCATTTGCCTGCGGTCCTGTAAATTCTCAGGTATTTGGTAGGCACATGTTCATCCTTGCCGAAGGTTATCCTCGCCGCGCCGCCCTCAACGGGTTTGGACAGCCCTATGCAAATTCCGTCGTCTCCGTCAAGCTGGTAATTCTTGCCGCCCGGTAGCTCAAGGTGAGACATAATTAGAATTGTAAGTCATGCATTTATCTGCAATGGCTATTCATATTTTCCTTATCTTGCCCGGCGTGGGCTCGTAGCACACGCCCTCGGACAGGAGGTCGTTGATGACGGGTTCGGCCTCGTTCTCGGATGCGCCGAGCTTTTCAAGGAGCTGCGCGTATTCCAGGCCTTCTCTGTTATTCTTGAGCAGCTCTATGACGCGGGCCCTCAGGTCGGGCGCCTTTTCCTTCGCGGGCAGCTTTTCCAGCAGCGTTTCCTTGGGCCTGCCGCCCGCCTGCCGTGCAAGCTTCTCCAGTTCCAGCATGCGCAGGGTCTCAAGGTTCGGGTCGTCCACCTTCCTGATGGTCTCGGGCACGACATAGACTTCGCCGTTGTATTCGCGGACCTTGCCGATTGCGTCAACAACGCCGCCCTCCTCAAGCTTCTCCAGCGGCTTCACGGTCTTGAACGCCTTGACCCTTATGGTGCCGCTGCCGTCGTCCAGCGTGACAGAGGCGAACTCCTTGTCCTCGGAAACGAACTTGGAAACAATGGTCGCCAGAATGCGCGCCCTACTGACCTTCTCGCCGCGCTTTATCACGACGTAGCTGGGCTCCATGCCCTCGTTCTTCACCCAGTCGCCGCCGTTCAGCTCGGCTATCTTGACTTTCTGTGCAACCATCCTTTCTATGACCATGTAGATGCCTCTGGAGATTTCTTGTAGGAGGAATTTATAAGCAGTAAATCACGCCTTCGCTATTTCTCCCATAAGCTTTTCAGCAGCCACGGCCTCGGGCACCACGACCGACTTGGCGCCCGCCTTCTTCAGCTTGTTAATGAACGACGGGTTCTCGCATCTCACGAAAACATCCAGCTTCTCGTTGAGCTCCTTTGCTATCATGGTGGCGACCAGCGCCTTTTCCGGGTCGGGCAGGGTTATTATCATGGCCTTTGCCGCCATTATGCCCGCCTCCTTGAGCAGCGACTCGTCATGGGCGTCGCCCTGCAGAACCAGCAGCTCCCTCCTCTTCAGCCTGGAGACTACACCGCTGTCCTTCTCTATGATTATGCACTTCTCGCCCTTCTTTGCCAGGTTCTTGGCGAGCTCCTCGCCCACCCTCCCGCCGCCTGCAATGATGTAGTGGTTCTCCATGCGCCTCATTTTATTTAGGAACTTTCTGACTTTTATGTATTCTCCGAGCTTTCCCTCTATGAGCATGTCAAAGAAGCTCCACAACACCCACCATATCGCGAACACCCCGAAGAGGGACAGGAAGATTTCCAACGCCTTTCCCGGCCAGACCTGCTCCTGGAATATGAAGGCCAGCGATTCCGCTGTCCTTATGAACGCCTCTGCCGGGGGGATGCCCTTCAGCAGCGTGAAGGCGATTGTGCCGAAGACAAACATCCCTGCTATGAGCATGACAAAAACTCTGATCCTCTTCGGGAACTCGCTTGCCTCCAGCGGCTTCTTCGCCATATTCATCTATTCGTCCCGCCCGCCTTTAAGCATTGTCCTGTCCCATATACGTCACCTGTGGGAAAACCGGGGGGAAGGTTTATAACCAGACCCTCACAAAGCATTCCCAAAACGGAATGCGCGGGTTTCGGGTTGGCTGGAGCATCAAATGCTGGTAGATAATGTGCATGGTGACACCAATGAAAGCACAACTCACAAACTCATTGGCATCGACAGAATAGGAGTTTATGATAAAATGACCTATTGTATCGTGTGCAAGGACCTGGCGACGGACAGGAGGTATTCCGTGAAGGTCAGCGACATAAAGATTGACAACCACCTGCACGGCTTCGTCTGCAGGCACTGCTACAACAAGTTCATTGACAGCCACCACAACAGGGGTTTCTTCAAGGTTGCGAAGCTGACAGCGTGGGCGAAGAGCAGGCGCGATTCAATGAGAATCTTCTGATTTCGGCGCAGGATTCTGTATCCACATCAATCGGTTCTGGTTTAACAGAATGGTATGTTATATTTCGTTTTTCAAGGTTCGCCTCAAATGCCTTCCTGGCAACATCCTCGCCGCCATCCGCGCCGTCAAAGTAAAGCCTGAATCTTCCTGATGCATCTACAACAGGAACAGGCGGGTCTTCTTCCGTCAGCTGATAAGTTCCCACAAATATGGTCATACTGAAGCTTGGATGGAAGTTTTTTAAACGCTTCTATTCAACCTTTTTCACGCCCATCTTGGCTTCTGCCTTCTCGGCAGCGCCCTCTTCCTTCGGCTTCTCGTGCTTGTGCTCTGCAGGCTTTGCTTCAGCCTTGGCTTCGGGTTTCTGCCCAGCCATCTTCTCCTCGGCGGGCTTGGTCTCGGTCTTCGCAGCCTTCTCTTCCTTCTGCTTTTCCTTCGGCTTCACACCCCAGAGTTCCTCCGCGGCCTTCGCGCCCTGCTTGACAATCTTGGTGTTTATCTGCACGATGTCAGCCGAGATGGTGTTGCCGCGCACGGACTTCCTCTTGCGCTTGCCTGCCCTGTCGGGATGAAAGCCCGGCGGTCCTGAGAGCACGACCCTCTTGCGGCCCTGGCCTTCTATGTCCTTCCTCATCGGGAAGCCCTCCTTGTCAGAGCCGCCTGTTATCTCCAGCTCTATGCCTGCCAAGCCTATGCTGTCTGCTGGAACCTTGTCCCCGAGTTTCTTCCCGAGGAAGATTGCCTGCGGCTCCTCAAACTCGCGCTGCACCGCCGTCTTCTTGGCCGGGTTTGAAACCGTTATCTTCACTGTTGGCATACCTTGATACCTCCAATCTTGAACCGGATAAAACTAGGAAATATAATTCCCCAGTCATTGAACTCCTGCGCGAAGTTTCCATCGCTTCCGGGTATCCTAACTTGGAACATATGATATTTAAAGTTTCACATCACAACCAGCGCGAAGAACGCCAGTATCAGGAACAGGATGACGATGCTGACATAGTTCATTATCCTTGAGGCCTGCTCGGCTGACCTGTCCTTGTGCAGCATTGGCCTGAAGCCCTTCTTCCTCCTGCGCTGGAGGATTTTCTGGACAACCAGCCGCCACAGCCTCTCGCCGTCCAGCGGCTTCATGGGCAGCAGGTTGAACGCGCCGACGCCGAAGTCCAGCAGGAAGAGCCAGTAGAACAACCCCCCAAAGAACATTATGGATTCGTCGTAAGCCGCAAACTCAGGCTTAAGCCCCTGCACGTTGCCCACATAGGCTATGCCAAGATAGCCGCGCTGCGGGTGCAAGGCAAGCTCGGCCTGCAGCGCGTTTATCCTGTCAAGCGCGCGTTCCTCCAGCGCGGGATAGTTGCCGCCGAGGTATGCCCACATGCCGATGTCATATTTTATGCTTGCCCATGTCACAGGCTGCGGAGCCCATGGCGGGCTCTCAGCGAAATCTATTATGCCCGGAATGAAATGCTCCAGTGATGCGAGAAATGCTGTCAGCGCGCCCGGCTTGAACTGCGGCTCAGGCTCGGGCGCTGTTGTCAGCGCGAACCGCAGCTCTTCAGCGCCGTTCGCTGTCGCGTTTATCGTCGTCACCACCACGCTCCGGTTCGGCCCTATCAGCGTGAGCACATTGCTCATGTCGTCGGTGCTGTTTATGGCGTAGCTGTTCGGCCCGCTGCTTATCCCTATGATGTAACCTGTCATGTTCGCCTGCTCCGCAGGGTAGCCGATGGCGACCGCGCGGTAGGCGACGCCGTTGTTCGCGAACATGGGGTTGAAAGCAAACATCAGAATGAGCAGGGAAGCCCCAGCCACGACGAAGTTGCCAAAGCTGCCTGCCGCGAAGAACCTGAGCTGCTCAACAGGCTTCCTTTTGCTGACCTGCCTCTCGTCAGGCTCAACGAAGCCCAGCGGCAGGACTGCCATCAGGCCCCAGCCAATGGACTTCAGCTTGACGCGCGCTGCGACGCCAAGCATGGCATGCATGCCTTCATGCGAGAACAGGATGACAGACAGCGCGATTATCCAGTACCAGAAGGGCACGAGGATGAATCCCCTGCCGAGCGTAGCCTGGTCTGTCAGCGAGGGCAGAAGGATGCCGCCGCTTGCCTCCTTGGGCACCGCACCCGACGCTATGAGCGGCAGCTGCGCAAACATCATCCACGTGAACCAGACCGACATGACAAAGCCGACAAGGATGGCAAGGTTGCCCAGCTGCTTCCAGAACAAGGGGTGGCTGTTGCCCAGCCTGAGCAGGAACCTCCTGCCGCGCTGGGTTCTGCGCAGGAAGAATATGCCCTGCTCGCGCCTGACGTTCTTCCTGTCCCTGAACAGCAGCAGGGCCACGATTATGATGAAGATGACGGCTGACCACGTGTAGAGGCCGGGGTTGAGCATGATGACTATTTGTCGCAGCACGTTTATATAATCATATACCGATAAGATGACAAAGAAATAACCCCCGGTGAATTGGGGGTTTTTGGCGGGATGGTCATGTTTGGGTCAGGTTTGCTTGTCCGGAGGCCGCAGTTTCTCTGTCCCGCAAATGCGCGCATTCGGACCGCCACCTTCGGTGTAAACGATCGTCTTCCCATCCGAGCTCAATCCGGCGTGGGCCGCGCCCCATTTGCTGGCAGTTCTCCTTACGGTGTCGTGGTTCACCTGAATGTTGGGATCAACATGAACATCATCTGGTTTCACATTTGCCATCTTGCACCCCTTTCTCAGCCTGATTTGTCGGCCTGGCCTTCACGAAAAGCCCGTTGCTCTCGGAGGGCCCCGTCCCATTAGGTCGGGCAGACCGCCGCATGCGTCAGGTCGCGCTGGTGCGATGTTTGTTTTTCTTCGATTTTCTGCCGCCAGACAAAGCCGCTTCTTACGAGCTACAAACCGATGGTGTCAGACGCTGATGACCTGCATCGCGGGCACTTCTTCGGCGGATTAACGTGTCTGCCTATGGTTCACCTCCCTTCCATTCTCCCTGTCACATCTGGATGCAGACGTCGGCATCCAGCATCAGGTCAGGCAGCCTGTCGATGGGCATGACCGGGATGTTGAGGTACTCCACGTGCATCGTGCTGGGTTTGGAGTCCCAGAAAACGGCAGCGCCTTTCTCCATGACTCCGGCGATGGTGTCATCGCGGGCAACCATGTTTTTGCTGAGACGGGCAATCTCATTACCCAGACCCAGCAGGAAGACGGTGACCTGAAAGTGGCCTGATGCGAGTTTCGCCGCTGCCATCTGCAGCAATTTTGGGTAAAGTTCGCGGGCTTCATCATCGCCCCGCAAGAGGACAATCAGCATCTTCTTCATTGTGCACTCCTTTCTTGCAAACGGCTAAGAAGCCGTTTTTGTGTCGTTGTCTTGGACGCCGTCCTTCATCAGTTCCTCGGCCATCTCGGAAGGGCTCTGGTGCCTGAAGAACCAGACGGAGAGCCCGATGCAGAATGCGCCGTCGAGGAATGCCAACCAGTTGTATACCAGCCTGCCGTGCTTCAGCCCGAGGTAGACGTCAAACACCAATACGCCCGCTATCTCCGCGAGCAGAAGGAAAAGCAGGACAACCACAGCCCACGACGAGGCACAGCGCCATATTTTCCTGAATTCCGGCATTTGATTTCTCCAGAAAAAGAACTAACCCTGCTTGTGCCGCCCTTTGGCGAAGCCTAGGCGAAACGCTCGTCCAGGCTGTCTCGGATGTTAGTCAGGTTGAAAGCATGATACCCTGAACTGATTAAAAAGCAAGCTTCTTAAGGCTTTCCTGCGTTTTCATGTTGTCGCATTGTGCTGTTTTGAAAGTATTTAACTATACTGCCCAATTAGTTCTAACGATTTTGATATAGGTTAAACCACCGCATTAACCTAATGACACAAGCGGTTTGCAACAAGAGGAGGATATGAATGGCAGACGATGATGCAGGCGAAGACGTTGTTGATGAAACGCCTACAGGCATGACCGAAGAGGAGGAATCCGAAGACAAGGTGCAGGTCCAGGCAGCACCGCAGGTGAAGGAGGAAGAGGTTTCAGCCGAGGAGGAGGCAAGGCTGCCCTTCCCGACCGCTGCAGTTGTCCGAATAATGAAGGCGAACATGGACAGAGAGAAGATGGTCAGGAAGGAGGTCAAGGTTGAGATGAACAAGTGGCTCGGCAGGCTGTGCGCCAAGGTTTCCCGCGAGATGAACAAGTTCCCCTACGTGATGATGGGGCTGAACGAGCTCAAGGAGGGCAGGCGCGTCTTCGATGACCTTGAGAACTTTGACAGGGACAAGAAGCGCATACTCGCGCACTTTGAGTCCATAAAGAAGGACGTAGAGAAGCTGGAGCGCGACCTCGGCAAGGAAGAGGAGGACGAGGTCATTGTCATCCGCAAGCGCGCGGAAGGGGTTTGATTCCTGCTCTGTTTTTTATTTTATTGCTTAATCAGCGTCAAGCATATCCCATATCTCTTCGGCAGACCATCGCTCTGTACCAACGTCATATCCGCCCACCTGCCGGACCTCCAGAACTTGCTCTTCAGGCGAGAATCTAAGGAGGCACCAATCGTCTATATATGTCCTTATTGTCGGCTTTTTCATGTGGGTGAACAGACTTGCGCAAGCCTGACCAACATAATCGAACAGCGTCAAGTCGGGCGCAGACAAGTCAAGATAGAAGCTCCCGACCTTTCCTCCAAGCGTATGTATGGTTACTGTCAGCGGACCGCAATATCTCTCTTCCAGCCACGGAATGCTCGCAATCATGATTCACCTATGCGGAGAGTAAGATTCGAACTCACGAAGGCACTAAGCCACTGGATGTCTATCGTGGAAAATCCACAACCTTAGTCCAGCCCCTTTGACCGCTTGGGTATCTCCGCGTCAAGAGCGCAGCGGGAGACCACTGAGTTGGTATCGATGGATTGTCAACTCAGGCTGGTCTACGCACATTTACTAACATCTTCTATGCGGTTGATTTAAATTAGTAATACGCAATCACCTTCACGGCGCTGTATGCCGTGGCGATGCCGAGCCCAAATGGGGCCAGCGACTCCCATTTCTCGTGGCCTGAGAAGACGTAGTTGTTGAGCATGTTCCTTGCAAGCCATCTCTTCGGCCCGCGGTAGTTGGCGTTTATGTATGACAGCACCTGCGGGTAGGAGCTGAACAGCCGCTCCCTGACCCATTCCACCAGCGTGGGCAGGCTGGAGTAATTCCTCTCGAAGCTGACCTTTCCCTGCCTCAGGCTGACAAGGACTTCGTCAATGCTGCCTGCATCAATGATGTTGCATGCCGTGCCTATCATGTCCAGCGAGTGCGCGTCCGAGCCCGCCACCATGACCTTGCCCTTCTTTTTCGCGCGCCTTTCGGCGGCCATGTTGCCCAGCCTGTCAAGGCTGAGCGCGTTGAAGACCTCGACAGCGTCCGCATGGTCCATGAACTTCCTGATGCCCCAGCTTTGCACGTCAAAGGGATGGACAGCGACGCAGACCGCGCCCTGCCCGCGGATGGCATCCATGGTGTCCAGCGGATCCATGCCCCTCCTGACAGGCTCGGTGAGTCCGAGCCCGATGATGTGGCCCGCGCTGCTGAGAATCTCCATGGCGGGGATGAAGACGACGCCCTGCTTTCTTGCCTCTGCTTTTGCTTCTGCCCAAGCCTTGTTGGTGTCGTGGTCTGATATTGCCACGCCCGCCAGCCCCATTCTCTTTGCATAGGCGATTATCTCCTTCGGGCTGGGCAGACCTTCAACAAACACCTTGGTGCCCCTGGAATAGCGGCTGTGGCAATGGAACTCGAAACGGCCGCCATGCACTTCTTGACGAACCTGCTTGATTTCCTTGGTTAATGCAGGAGAATCAAATCTTCCCATAACTGAACCCCTCGTTCATAAGACCAATAAGATATGGTGGTTAAACCTTTTAATAGAGGGCAGGGAATAATAGCAAATCACAAATACAACCACTAAATTGTGATTTGCTAGCTGCGTATCTCAAAATATATAAACATCTTTGAGATACGCTATAATAACCAAATTTCACATTTAAGCAATAATGTCCAAATCTTATCCATGTGTGGGTGTAGCAGATGAAAAACGTGCCGAGGTCGCTGGCAGTCATTCCTGACGGCAATCGCCGCTGCGCCAAGCGGCTCATGCTCCAGCCATGGAAGGGCCATGAATGGGGCGCGAAGAAGCTGGAGGAGGTCTTTGGTTGGTGCAGGGAGCTGGGCATCAAAGACCTGACGTTCTACACGCTCTCGCTGGAGAACCTGGAGAGCAGGCCGAAAACCGAGCTGAACCACCTTTACGACATCGCAAGGAAAGAGTTCAAACGGGTGAACACGGACAGGAGCCACTTCGTGCACAGGGACAAGGTCAGGCTCTACTTCTTCGGCGACCTTGAAAAGCTGCCGAAGGACCTGCAGGAAGAGATGAGGAAGGCGCAGGAGATGACCAGGTCATATTCCAGGTTCAGGATAAACTACGCTGTCGCCTACGGCGGGCGGCAGGAGATAGTCGGCGCGTGCAGGAAATTAGCTGCTGAGTGCAGCGACCCGAACTCCATCAGCGAGGAGATGCTGCGCCACAGCCTGCAGACAAACGGAAGCCTTGACCCTGACCTCATCATCAGGACAGGCGGCGAGAAGAGGCTTTCCAACTTCCTGCTGTTCCAGTCCGCCTATTCAGAGCTTTCCTTCATAGACAGCTTCTGGCCTGACCTCACAAAGGAGCAGTTCGTCGCAGCCATCAAGGACTTCGCAAACAGGAAGAGAAGGTTCGGGAAGTAGATTCCGCCTAGTCAATCTGCGTGGCATGCCATTTTCTGAAAAATTCTTCGAGGTCCTTGGAAAAACCCCTGTATGCGCGCAAGGGGACGCCGGCATTAAGTCTAAGCACCCTTTTTCCGTTACTCGGCGACCCCAAGAAGCTGTACACCTCATTATGCTCTATTTCCCAATAATATATTTCATGTATTAAATCGAGCGACCTGATAACTTCTTCCACCAGCATTGCGTATCTCGGAGGTACAAGATATGCCCTGATGGTCTGGTCGTTGCAACAGAAAACGCAAGGCCCTTGCATGTGTTTTCTTAGCAGGGCTGTCATGTCAACCAGCACGGCCTCTGCCTGGCTGAAACGCGGCTCAACGGTTTCAAATTCGTAAGGCGGCAGCGCCCTCTTCAGCCTCTGATAGGGGGGCCCGTTGAATATAGAGTTGTCTTCCAGCAACTCCCAACCTTCATGAATGGCATATCCAAGATCCCCCGATTTATCCAGCCTTGCCATGGCATCCATGCAGGAAGCCAGCTCAGCATCCGCTGGTCCGCCAAGGTGCTTTCTCCAGTCACAACCTCCCTTATCGATGGCTTCCATCATCTGATCGGTTATTGCGCGTGTTCGCTCAAATGCGTCCGTGATGCAGCGCGCCTGAGCTACCGTCATGCTGGCAACATGCTGCTGTTCTCCACCCATGATAAAGTATTGGGCCTTAAGACTAAAATATTTTACGGTAGGAAGCGGGGGTTCTGGAAATGATGCCGGCGGTCAGCCAGGAATTGAAGCTTCAAACACCCTGAACTCGACCTTCTGCCTCCTCAAAAACTCTGCCATAGTTTTAGAGCTCTCAACAGGAACCATGAAGCAGCCCTTGGCTACCCTTTCCCCGCCGCTCTTCCCAAGCAGCCCCCTGTAAATCTTGCCGTAATGCTTGTATCCGAAGATTGCCCTTTGCACGAAAACCCTTTTGGATTCCGGCCTGACATTCTCCACGCTGAAAATGGACATCATCCGCCCTTCAGGCATGCCCGAATACCTGCCGTAAAGCAGTATGTTGTTGGCTGATATGCTGCCGTGGAGGTCTTTCCATTCCTCAAGCCTGCCTGCGATGCACGATATCCTGTTCTTTACGCCGAGCCTTCTCCATTTCTGGAACCACAGGCTAGAACAGAAGTCATCGGCCAGCGAATTCGCTTCGGCTTCGGCTTTCTTCGACGGGGCCTCAATGTCAACGAATATGTCGACATCGCTGCGCGGCGTAAAGTCGCCCCGCGGCACCGAACCGTATAGTATGATGTTCCTGGCCTTGTGCTTCCCAACGAAGCCCTCGCTTATCAGGAACGAGGCGAAATCTGCAGCCATGGCAACAAGCGTTTCTTTATTCAAGTTTCTCACCCAGTATGCCTTCAACAATCTCTTTTATTTTGTAAAAGCTTTCGAGAATTTCATCTATGGAACTCTCAGGCCTCGGCGAACCGTAGCAAAGCGGGTTTCGCAGCTCTTCTATGTTCCACATCAGCCTGAGTATCTCCTCTTTGCGCGGGAAATCGAAAGGCATCTTCTGGCTTAAAACGCCCTTCGACTTGAACCAGCCGTGATTGATTTGGAAGTCCAGCTGCACCTTCATCAGCCTGTGGAGCAGTATGGATAGCACCTCGACAGAACCGGCTGACGCATGGAAGCCTATGGACGACTGGTTGTCCTGCCTGACGGCCCATTCCAGCGCCCTCAGATGCTCGCGCAGCTTCAACGCATGGTTTTCCAGCTTCATTAGTTACACCTGTAATTGTTATTTAATTACGTTCGTATATATAAGCTTTAATTACACTCGTAATTTACTCTATGTTACATACGTAATTACATGCTCTCAATCAGCTCGTCCAGCAGCGCGCTCATGTTCCTGCCTGTGCGCGCGGACTCGGCCTTCAGCCTGTCGTAATTGAACTGCTTGATGGTGAAGCTGCGCAGGATTTTCCTGGTCGGCAGCTTGCCTGTGCGGTCGTAATATTCAAGCATGTCGGCGCATCTTTTGTTTTCCTTCATTATCCTTTCAATGTCTTTCCATTGCATACCTCACCAGCCTCTCTATCCTGCCCACATCGGCGATGCTCTCCTTGGTTATCCTGATGATTGCAGCCACAAGGCGCCTGCTGTCGGCATCTGAGCCCCTGAACAGGAGCTCGGCGACCGCGAGCGCGGTCTTCTTGTCGCCCTCTATGAAGGGGTGGCTGACAAGGATTGCCCTCCAGAGGTAGGCAACCTGGCGGGGGACGCTCCTGCCCCGGCCTGCATACAGGGCGTTCTCTATCTCAGCCTCATTCCGCAGCCCGCCGCCATACAGCCGGCTTATCTTCATTATGTCATCCCTTGTCAGCTTTTCCGTAATCATATATATGTTTTCGGTAGAAAGCTATATAAAGAGCGTTCGGTTATATAAACAATCCGCCCGATCAAGTGGGCGAGAATTCCCTATTCATATAGGTATAAAATGGAGGTAAAAATATGGGTGAAAAACCGCACATCAACATAATAACTTCCGGCCACGTTGACCATGGAAAGTCAACGCTCATAGGCAGGCTGCTTTACGACACAGGCTCTGTGCCTGAGCAGGAGATGAGGAAGCTCAAGGAGCTGGCGAAGGAGCTCAAGAAGGAGACCTTTGAGTTCGCCTTCGTCATGGACAACCTCAAGGAAGAGAGGGAGCGAGGGCTCACAATCGACCTGATGTACAAGCCCATCATGACGAACAAGTATTACTACACGGTCATTGACTGCCCGGGCCACAGGGACTTCATCAAGAACATGATAACCGGCGCGAGCCAGGCGGATGCCGCAATCCTTGTCTGTTCAGCCAAGGAAGGCATACAGGACCAGACCAAGGAGCACCTTTACCTTATCAAGGTTCTGGGCATCAAGCAGCTGCTGGTCGCGGTGAACAAGATGGACGCTGTCGGCTACAAGGAAGAGGCATTCAAGAAGATAAAGGACGAGCTCGGCAAGCTTGTCGGCTCGCTCGGCTACAAGCTGGACCAGGTGCCGTTCATACCTGTCTCGGGCTGGGTCGGCGACAATGTTGCGAAGAAATCAACAAGCATGGCGTGGTACAAGGGCCCGACCCTTGTTGAGGCCATGGACAGCAACATAAGCCCGCCCGAGATGCCCAAGGACAAGCCGCTTCGCCTTCCGGTTCAGGACGTCTACACCATCACTGGCGTTGGCACGGTTCCTGTGGGCAGGATTGAGTCTGGTGTCATGAAGCCCAACGACAAGATAATCTTCATGCCCAGCGGCGCTGTCGGCGATGTCAAGTCCATTGAGATGCACCACAAGCAGCTGGCAGAGGCAGTGCCCGGAGACAACGTGGGATTCAACGTCCGTGGCGTGGAGAAGAACGCCATCAAGAGGGGAGACGTTGTCGGCCATGCGAACGCCCCGCCCCAGGTGGTGAAGGAGTTCACGGGCCAGATAATCGTGCTCCAGCACCCGACGGTGATAACCAAGGGCTACACGCCTGTGTTCCACATCCACACCGCGCACGTCGCGGGCAAGATAACAGCAATACCCAAGAAGCTTGACCCCAAGACCGGAGCAACGATACAGGAGAACCCTGACATGCTGAAGTCAGGCGACGCGGCTATCATAAAGGTGGAGCCGCTGCAACCTGTCGTGGTCGAGAAGCAGTCCGAGTACCCGATGCTTGCCAAGTTCGCCATCCGCGACATGGGCAAGACCGTCGCAGCCGGAATCGCGATAGACGTTGTCAAGGTCGCAGGGAAGTAAGCAATTTGACAGGCCATTCTGTTTTGGCCTTTGTTTCTTCTTTTTTTCATGGGGCAGCGGGAGCACTGATTATCTGCTCCTCTATGCCGTCGGCAATTATTTTCCCCAGAACCTCAGGAGGGTATTTCCGCAGTGTGGCAGGCTTGTCTGCAACCCACATGACAAATCTGTCATAAATGTAAGGGTTTAATGTTATTTCATAAGAACGTCTATGCATCATTGAAAGGAATCCCTGTGATGCATTCCTGTATACCTGCGGCAGTTCAATCCAGAAACCCCTTCTCAGGTCGCTGCGTTTGTATTCCCGGTCGCAGTCCCATGGGATGTATACGATATTCCCCTTTTTCATTATGAAGGAGGAATTCTCGTTTATCGCAAATTGCAGCGACTCCGCTAGCAAACCTTCGCAACCCAAAACCGACTCGGGCGTTGCATGGAAATCGAATACCAAATCCGAATCAGGAAGCCAATCCGCATCATTTTCATATACTGCTCCGTAGGCCGTTTTTATGAAATCTTGAAGATCGCAGCCTTCCATCGCGACTCCCCAGGCAGTCAAACTGAAGGGCACTTTTATCGCGGTAACTTGATGCCCATTGGCCCGCAGGATGCCCGCGGTCTCTTTTGCAACCGGCGCCGTGTATTCGTTGCGATGGAAGCCGTAGGTTATGGCTATCCTCATGGATGAAATATTGGAGTTAGATATTAAAGCAGGCGCCCATATTATCAACATGACCGGCACCACCGACATCGAGGCTGAGTTCAAGGTCGACCTCTCCTCGCCTGACTTTGATGTGATAAAGGGCATAGAGGTCGCCATGACAATCGAGGAGCGCGGGAGGAAGTTCTACTCCGAGGCGTCGAGGAAGGTCAGCGCGCCCCTCCAGCCGTTCATGAAGTTCATGGCAGAGCAGGAGCGCGAGCACTACAACGACCTTTTTGACCTGAAGGCGTCGCTGAGCGCCATGAACCTCTGGGCGAACAAGATAGACCCGATGGAGGTGGCGAAGTCCGTCGCCGGGCTGCAGGCGTTCAGGAACGTGCGCGCGGCGAAGAAGATGACAGGCGACATCGAGTCGCTGCTCAAGGCCATGAACATGGAGAAGCAGACGCGCGAGTTCTACGAGAAGTTCGCGGCGAGCGTCAAGTCAGCCGAGGGCAAGGCGTTCTTCCGCGCGCTCGCGGACTGGGAGAAGAGGCACTACGAGATGGTGAGCGGCATGTACAATGCCGCATCATACGTCAGACCGGAGACTTAACACCTGACGATGCGGCGAGAGGGAAATCAGCTTTATAAATCATGCGAAGCAATTAAATAA
>Ga0194112_10006636_pt1 | contig 15258 bp, 13 predicted proteins | sample TA2MahC400mmetaG_FD_146191 | JGI IMG/M metagenome (GOLD analysis project Ga0194112, IMG submission 146191) | Freshwater microbial communities from Lake Tanganyika, Tanzania - TA2015016 Mahale Deep Cast 400m | ecosystem: Environmental > Aquatic > Freshwater > Lake | place: Tanzania: Lake...
GAAAAGGTTACATTCAGCATTGGGATATTGTCCACCGAATGAATATGAAGTATTGGTGGCAAGAAGTATTAACAGAAATCGACAGACCCTGCTAACCTCAGAGGTCCTTTGTGTCTAAACGAAGGGGTTCATTCCAAACAGCATTATTCCAACCATCCGGCCCAATACCTTCTGCCTGGATAAGATTTGGAACATTTATTCTTGGGTCATAACTCCCATCAGGTTTTTGAACAAGGATTGGATAATCAACCTTTCCCAACATTGGTATGTCATTCGGGCTATCACCAATAGCAAAGGTTACAATTTCACCAAATTTCTTTTTATATAAACTAATTAAAATGGATACTGCCTTACCTTTATCGCTATCGCCAAGGATATGAAAGAATCTGCCTTGAGTAAAATTGAACTCCTTTGCTTTGATAGCTTCAAAAAGTTTTTTGGTTTCTGCTCCATTACCTTTAAAAATAAATGGCTCGTCAAAGTCCCTTTTCTTTGCCATCTCTGCCTCATCAATGCTCATGCTTGTAATCTCTGCAACCTCCTCAATGGTCATGTCTCCAAAGCCCTTTATTTTGAAACCTTCTTTCTTCAATGCTTCAATCGCTTTTCTCAATTTAGAATATTCTGCGCCAAGTCTAATAACATCATAATCATTTTCCTCAATAACGTTGGACTCCGAACTCAAAACTCCAAATCCAAAATAGCTCTTTGGAACAAATATTCCCCCACCGTTTTCTGAGATAAATGGATGATTGTTGTTGAGTTTTTTTCTAAAATACTCAATCTCTTTTCTCGTCTTGCTTGAACAGATGATGAGGGGGATGTCATTTTCTTTCAATAATTGTAGGGCTGGTAATGCCTTTTCAAAGGAATAAGTAGAATAATCTAAAAGTGTCCCATCAAGGTCTGTAAAGAGGATGAATTTCTTCATTCTATCACCATTATTTGAATATCCATCACATTTGTCCCTGTTGGGCCTGTAATAAGGAGATCATCAATTTTCTTAAGAAAATTATAAGAGTCATTATTCATTAAATATTCTTCAGGATTAAGTCCGATAGATTTTGCTTTTGAAACGGTGTTACCATCCACAATCGCTCCTGCTGCATCTGTTGGGCCGTCTGTTCCATCAGTCCCTGCAGAAAGCAGTGTAACTCCACTAATACCCTCAATCTCAATGGCAAAAGCGAGGGCAAGTTCCATATTTCTACCGCCTTTTCCATTGCCTTTAACGGTGACAGTTGTCTCGCCACCGGAGATTAAACAGACCTTCTTGTTACGCTTCATGCGCAACTCATTACGGGTCTCTATTGCCTTCTTTGCAAGCCATTTGCCGACTTCTCTTGCTTCACCTGAAATCTCTGTTGAAATAATTTCTGCATCAAGACCGAGCTCCCTTGCTTTTTCTACTGTTGCAATCAGCGCCTTTTTGTTATCCCCTATGATCAAATTTTCGACTTTTATAAAAATTCTGTTCCCTTCTTTTGGTGTTTCCGGAATTGAACCATTTGCACCCTTATGAAGGACACTTAAAATTGATTCTGGAACCTTTTCCATCAACCCATATTTTTCTAAAATACTTAATGCCTTATTATATGTAGTAGTGTCAGGGGATGTGGGTCCTGATGCAATAACATCAAGTCTGTCACCAATAACGTCCGAAATGATTAAAGAAATTATCCTTGCAGGATAAACAATCTCTGCAAGCCTTCCACCTTTTACTTTTGAAATATGTTTTCTTACTGCGTTAAGCTCATCTATAGTTGCACCTGCTTTAAGAAGCATCTCAGTGATATTTTGCTTTTCAAGAAGGGTGATGCCTTCATAAGGAGAGACAAGAAGAGCGGAACCACCGCCTGAGATGAGACAAACAATCAATGTCTTATCATCGGCACTGCTCACGAGTTTTACTATCTCCTCTGTGGCTTGCAGTCCTTTTTCGTCAGGGACAGGATGACCGGCTTCAAAAACTTTTATTTTGTCGGGTCTATGTTGAGAAGGACAGTGACCATGTTTAGTAATCACGATTCCTGCAGTAATAATATCTTTAAACTGCTCTTCCAAAGCCTTTGCCATAGGGCATGCTGCTTTGCCGAGTCCTGCTACAAGAAGTCTGTTAAATGCATTGCCCTGATAAATTGAACGAATTGTGTCTGTATAAGACTTCACCGAGTTATAAGGATTAACCTCATTCAATGAGGCATAGAATATCTTAACGGATAACTTTCCAATATCATTCTTCATACCTCACATTATAGTAAAAGCCGGCCTATTTTTCTTGACCATCTGATTTTTAGCTTATATACTTTTAGTAAGCACTAAGTTTTTCCTACCATGCATAAACCTTTTATGGGGGGTGTGAAATGGCAGACTTTTATCAGACAGGTGTGATAGCAACCTTTCACAAACTCGGAATAGTTAACCTTGAAAAGATTGAAGCCGAACTTACCTGGTATACCCAGGGAAGGCCAATTGCTCTTGTATTACCCTCTCTTTATAGCGAGCTTGAAGGAGATGCACTGAAGGGGATTGTGAGAGAATTAAAAGAAGTGAAGTATATCAAAGAAATTGTTGTTACCCTTGGCCCTGCCTCAGAAGAAGAATTTAGACATGCAAGAGAGTTTTTCTCTGTTCTTCCACAGAAAACAAGAATTATATGGAATACAGGACCGAAAATAATTGAAATATATAGGTCAATAGAAGAAGCTGACCTCCCGATTGGAGAACCGGGAAAGGGGCGTTCAGCATGGATGGCGTACGGGTATATTCTTTCTCAGCAATTTTTTCATGAGATTGCACTCCATGATTGCGATATACTCACGTATAGCAGGGATATGCTTGCGAGGTTATGCTATCCTGTAACAAATCCAAATCTCGATTATGACTTCTGCAAGGGTTTTTACAGCAGGGTAACCGATAGACTCCATGGAAGGATGACAAGACTCCTTGTAACACCACTTATTAGGTCTCTCCAGAAGATTTTTGGATATTTACCTATCCTCGTATTTTTTGACAGTTTCAGGTATCCGCTTGCAGGTGAGTTTTCAATGGATGTTGATCTTGCGAGGGTAAACAGAATTCCTGGTGACTGGGGATTAGAAGTTGGGGTTCTCGCTGAAGTATATAGAAACACAGCTGTGAGAAGGGTATGTCAGGTTGACATTGCAGAAAATTACGAACATAAACACCAGGAACTCTCTCCTGAGGATGCATCAAAAGGCCTTTATAAAATGTGCATTGATATATGCAAATCAATGTTCAGGACACTTGCTTCGGAAGGGATAGTTTTTTCAGAAGGACTTTTTAAAACACTTGTTGCAACGTATGTGAGAACAGCACAGGATATGCTTAAAAGATACGAGGATGATGCTGCTATCAATGGTCTTTTTTTTGACAGACATGAGGAAAGCCTTGCAGTTGAGACATTTACAAACGGAATCAGAAGAGCAGCAGAGATCATCACTGAGGATCCTCTCGGCGTGCCCCTGATAGCAAGCTGGGACAGGGTAACATCAGCTATCCCCAATGTGCTTAATGTGATAAGGGAAACGGTTGAAGAAGATAACAAATGAAAAATAACAAAAGGAGGAAGGAAATGAATTTCTGGGAAAAGGTAAAAAGGGATTTACAGAGAGGAATTAAAGAGGGTATTGAGGCAGTGAAAGAAGGCGCAACGTATGTAAGAGAAAAGGCAGAAGAACTTACTGAAGAAGGGAAAAAACGGTATAAGATTTATGAACTCCAGTCAAGAGTTCATAAAGAAATAACAGAGCTTGGAGGAAAGGTCTATGACCTGAGTGCAAAACTCAAAAATCCTATGCTCGATAGAAAAGTGCAAACAATTGTAGCCCGCATCAAAAAGCTTGAGTCTCAGATAACGAAACTTGAAGGAAAGCCAAAAACAGCACCAAAAAAGTCGGCTACAAAACACACAGGGAAGTCAAAGAGAAAATAATATATTCGAGAGGGATAAGGGAGGGATGAAATGAAAACTATACTGATTGTAATCCTTTTAGTTGTGATTGTTTTAGGTGCAGGTTACTTTGGTCTGCCACTTCTGATAGAAAAAGAGACCGCAGGGCTTAAATCTGATGTTCAAGATTTGAAGCAGAAACTTCAAAAAATTGAAGAGGAATCAAAGGTAGCCCCATTACAGAATGATGCTGATGTCCAGAAGGTCATTAAAACTGTGAATGCAATGTATTCTAAAGTAGTTACCCTTGTGGATTCTTTCAAGAAAAGCACATCTGCACATCTGTAATAGATGAGACAATAAAAAAACAGAAGACAGCAACCGAGGAAGCCTTTAAAAAACAGGCTGAAACAATTGATAGAGTCAGTAAAGAGGCAGAGGCAAAGATCCAGAAGAGCATGTTCAATGCTTTAATGGCAAGCATCAGAGGGCATATCCTGAAAGTTAAAGTAGACCTTGTAGCAAAGAATATTGGCAGTGCAAAAAACGAGCTTAGCCTCATTGATGAAGCATTTGAAAAGGCGAAAACCTCAGCTTCTGATGAAAATAAGAGAATTATAGAAGAACTTCAAGTAACCCTAAGAAAAGCAAGGGCAGATATAGATATCGATTTGCCAGCAGCTATTAACAGAATTGACCTTTTATGGCATGAAATGAGCAAATTATTAAGAAAGGCATGAGGGGTTTATCAGCTGATATAAATTTGTTATTAAACATGGAGCAATCAAGGGAAAAGAGAACATAGTAAAAGTATCTTTTTTATAATGTATGAAAGGAGGACGGATGAGAAAGGCTGTTATGGCAGTCATTTTTCTGGGAATAGCATTTTTAATAATAAAAACAAACTTTAATATTACAAATGAATCGGAACAGTTTCCTTCCTCTGGAAAGGTTTATCGAGAGATATGTGGAACCATTAAAAGAGGAGAGACACTTTTTGATATCTTTAAAAAATATAGTCTTGATATAAAAGAGCTTTTTTATTTAAAAGAAGCATCTGCCAATATCCATAAATTAAGGGAATTATATCCCGGCCGACCTTATAAAATCATAATTGATGAAAACAATAAGATAAATTCTTTCACATATTGGATAAATGAAGATTCAATTCTAAACATCAATCGCAATGAATCAGGGTTTTGTGCGGAAAAGAAAAATGTAGAGTATGAAAGAAGACTTGAGCATATTGGAGGAACAATAAAAGATAATCTCATCTCGTCTGTGGGAGAAGGCAAGGAAAACCTGATGTTAGCACTTCAGCTATCTGATATATTTGCATGGGATATAGATTTCACAACAGACCTCAGGAATGGTGACACATTTAAAATTGTTGTTGAAGGTTATTATTTGGATGGAGAATTCAAAAAATATGGAGAAATACTTTCCACAGAATTTTTTAATAATGGCGTGACATTCTATGCGTACAGATTTGAATATGATGGGAGAACGGACTACTACGATACTGAAGGTAGATCATTGAGAAAGGCTTTCTTAAAGGCACCTTTAAGTTTTAGAAGAATAAGCTCAGGGTTTACTGGTAAGAGATTTCATCCTATATTGAAGATATATAGACCACATCAGGGTCTTGATTATGCTGCGCCTTCAGGTGCACCCGTTTCTTCTGTAGGAGACGGGACGGTTACTTTTGCGGGATACAAAGGGCAGTATGGCAAGCTTGTAGTGATAAAGCACCCTAATAACTATAAAACATATTATGGACATTTATCGAAAATTGAGAAGGGCATTACAAAGGGAATTAAAATTACCCAAGGTCAGATTATTGGTTATGTTGGTACAACAGGACTTTCAACAGGGCCACATTTACACTATGAAATGAGAATCAATAATAATCCTGTTAACCCACTCGTGGTAAAACTGACAAGAGGGACGTCTATTCCAAAGACATTAATGGCCGGATTTAGAGACTTTAAAAATGAAATGGATGCGAGACTCGCTTTAATTACGCCACCAGTTTTTGCTTTTGCAGGAGAAAACAAAAATAGTAGGCTCCAATAAATTTCCTAAAACCCAATTTTTAATGATGTTTTTGGGAGGAAAAGATGGATATTAATGTGAAAAGGATACTCATCCCTGCAATTGTGGCCCTCATATCCTTTTCTACACTATTCATAATACGGGGTGTTGTCTTTAGACTCCTTCACAGGTGGGCAAAAAAGACAGAGACAAGGATTGACGATATAATAATCAAGGCATTTAAAACACCCTCTATGTACTGGTGTATTGCTCTTGGCCCCTATGTCGGAGTTGCTATCTCAGAGTTCCCGGAGAGATATGTATTTTATTTAAGCAAGACCATTCATATAATTGTAATACTTTCCATTACCGTTGCTACAGCAAACCTATCAGGAAAACTATTCAAAAATTACATACAGAAATCAGACCTTCCTATTCCTACAACAGGCCTTGCATATGGGATATTAAAAGGGACTATCTTTATTATAGGTTTGTTGATTATACTCAGCGTTCTTGGCATTTCAATAACCCCTCTTATTACAGCCCTCGGTGTTGGAGGTCTTGCAGTTGCCCTTGCACTTCAGGATACCCTTGCAAATCTCTTTGCAGGTATTCATATCCTTATGGAAAAATCCATTAGGGTTGGAGATTTTGTAAAACTTGAGACAGGACAGGAAGGCTATGTTGAGGATATTACATGGAGAACAACAAGGGTAAGAATGCTACCCAATAATATAGTGGTAATTCCTAACAGCAAGCTCGCACAAAGCGTTGTAACAAATTATTATCTACCTGAAAAACGTATGTCGTTATTAATTCCCATCTCAGCGAGTTATGGTTCTGATCCTGAAAGAGTTGAAAAAATCCTCGTTGAAGAGACAAAAAAGGCGGTTGGTGAAATTCCAGGATTGCTCGGCGATCCCGAGCCGTTTGTTAGGTTTATACCTGGCTTCGGAGACAGTTCCCTTGACTTCACTCTTATATGTCAGGTTCAAGAATTTGTTGATCAATATCTTGCACAGCATGAATTAAGAAAAAGGATATTCAAGAGATTTAAAGAGGAAGGGATAGAGATACCATTTCCGCATCGAACGGTTTATCTCAGGGAGGAAAAAGAATGGCAGAAATAATCGAGCCGTTTGAATTTAAACAGTGCATAAGCATTCTTAAATCCACAGGGAAAAAGGCTAAAAATCTGCGAGAACTTAGAGATGTAATAGAAGCAGTAAGTGACGAATGCATATTCCATCACACCTATCAATATTTTATAAAAGGACATGTCCTTGAATACACTAATGATTTTGCCCATTGGGCAGGTGAGAGCCTTGAAGAAAGGGCACTGTCAGAGCACCTTTCAAACATAGACCCCTATGATTTTAAAAACATTAATAATTTGAGAAATGAACTACTCGGTGTTATAGATGAATATCTTAAAAGATTCCCTGAGCCAAGGGAGGCAATGCCTGGAGATGAATTTTGCTTCAATGAGACTATGACACTCATATTTCCTGTGGGAATAAGGGCAAAAAATCTTGCTGAGTTTCTTACGGCTATAAAGTATGTCGAAACTGGCTCTGTCTATTATCATTTCTATGAAGCGAGGATTCGTCTTGGTAGTGGAATAGATGACTTTTCAAGATGGATTGAGGATGCCTTTGGGAAAAGAGAGCTGGTAGAACTGATAAGGGCTATAGATCCATTCATGCATAGCCTGGAAGGTATAAGAGAACACATAACAGAGGCGGTTGAAGAAGAAGTAAGGAAGGATATGGAGGTTATTGATCGATGTTTAACCAGTATTTAGGAATATCGCCCAAAAGTGATTTATTGCTTCTTCAAATGCTCGCTGCAAGATTACACAATAGAACCTTTCTTCATATCAATTCTACCCGCGAAGGTGGCGGGGTAGCTGAGATATTACAGAGGATGACGCCGGTGCTTACGGAGCTCGGTATTGATGCAAGATGGGAAGTCATTGAGGGAGATTCGAAATTTTTTGACATTACTAAAAAGATTCACAATGCTCTGCAGGGAACAAGTGAAGAAATTACTGATACTATGTGGCAGTATCATTTTGAAATAAATAGTAAAAACGCTGAGAAACTCAATCTTGAGGCAGATGCGGTATTAATCCACGACCCTCAACCAGCGCCTCTCATTGCTTTTAAAAAAACAGGGTTATGGATGTGGCGATGCCATATAGATGTATCAAACCCTCAAAAAGAGGTTTGTGATTATCTCATGCAGTATTGCGAAAAATATGACGCCACTATTTTTTCTGTAGCGAAATTTGCAAAGGCAATGGCTATTGATGAGTTCATTGTTTCGCCGTCCATAGACCCAGTGAGTGATAAGAACAGGGAGTTAACCGATGAAGAGATAACTGAAACACTAAGTAAATTCCAGATTCCAACGGATAGACCCATTGTACTTCAGGTATCGAGATTTGATAGATTTAAAGACCCTATCGGGGTTATAAAAGCTTTTAGAATTGTAAATAAATACAATGATTGTACTCTCATCCTTGCAGGAAGTCCTGCCACCGATGATCCAGAAGGAGAAATAGTTTTAAACGAGGTAAAAGAGTATGCAGCCAATGACCCTGATATATACATTCTTCTGTTACCTACTTTCAGTGATAAGGATATAAATGCTCTACAGAGAATAGCAACCATAATTTTACAAAAATCTTTGAAAGAGGGCTTTGGTCTCACCGTATCTGAGTCAATGTGGAAAGGAAAACCAGTAATAGGCGGCGCCACAGGAGGAATTCCACTTCAAATAATTCATGGTGTCACAGGTTTTCTTGTGCATTCAGTAGAGGGGGCCGCATTCAGGATAAGGCAGCTTCTTAATAACCCGGAAATGGCAAAAAAGATAGGAGAAAATGCGAGAGAACATGTGAGAAAAAATTTTCTCATCACAAGACAAGTGAGGGACTATCTATCCATCTGGTACACTTTAGAAAATAAAGGTAAAAGTATTCTGGAATTGTAATTACTGCCAAACCAAAAGAAAGGATAACAAAAATAGGAATCGGAGCTCATTATTTAGGAAACAGAATATGTGAGTTTATTGTTTGGGCTCCTTTATTAAAGGATGTTGCAGTAAAGTTTGTATCGCCAGTTGAACAGGTGATACCGATGAAAAAGATCAGTAAAGGATATTGGAAATCAGCCGTTGAGAATGTTTTTCCCGGTTTACTCTATTTTTATAGACTTGAAGATAAGATAGATAGACCTGACCCTGCATCGCGATTTCAACCTAATGGAGTACACGGTCCCTCACAGATAATCGATCTTAATGCTTTTTTGTGGGGGGATGATGACTGGAAAGGAATTCCTCTTAAGGATTATGTTATTTATGAACTTCATATAGGTACATTCACAAAGGGGGGCACTTTTGAATCAATCATTCCATATCTTGACTACTTAAAAGAACTCGGAATAACTGCTATTGAACTTATGCCTGTAGCTCAATTTCCAGGGGATAGAAACTGGGGATACGATGGTGTTTATCCATTTGCACCGCAGAATTCATATGGTGGACCTCATGGTTTGAAAACATTGGTCAACGCATGTCATAAAGAAGGACTCGCCGTTATTTTAGATGTTGTGTATAACCATCTTGGCCCGGAAGGAAATTATTTAAATAACTTCGGGCCATATTTTACCAACAAGTATAAAACTCCATGGGGAGATGCAATTAATTTTGACGGACCTTACAGTGACGAGGTAAGGAAATTTTTCATCCAGAATGCCCTTTACTGGATAACAGAATTCCATATGGATGCTCTTAGGATCGATGCTGTACACGGAATCTTTGACTTCAGTGCAAAACATTTTTTACAGGAATTGGGCGAAGCGGTGTACAAACAAGCAGAGGCTCTGGGAAGGGAGGTTTGCATTATCCCCGAAAGTGACCTGAATGATGTGAGGCTTATAAATCCCATAGAGGTCGGTGGATATGGTTTAGATGCACAGTGGAATGATGATTTCCATCATTCTCTTCATGCGCTGTTGACAGGTGAAAATGCTGGCTATTATGAAGACTTTGGAAAGTTGGAGCATATGGAAAAAGCATCCAAAGAAGGTTTTGTCTATTCAGGCCACTATTCCAAATTCAGAAAACGAAGACATGGTAGTTCCTCAAAAAACAGGCCAGCACAACAGTTTATCGTCTTCTCACAGAACCATGATCAGGTGGGGAACAGATTGTCTGGTGACAGGCTAGCCGCCACCCAAGCCCTGGAAAAGCTCAAACTTGCTGCAGGTGTGGTAATCCTTTCACCATTTATACCTCTTGTATTTATGGGTGAAGAATACGGAGAGACATCTCCATTTCAGTATTTTGTAAGCCACTCTGATAAAAATCTTATCGAGGCTGTAAGAAAGGGCAGGAAAGATGAATTTGCTTCTTTCCAATGGGAAGGAGAGATACCTGACCCTCAGTCTGAGAGCACTTTTTTAAATTCGAAGATACATATTGAGCTTAGACATCACGGAGAACATAAGATACTTTTTGAGTTTTATAAAAAATTGATAGAGTTAAGGAAAGAAATTCCTTCCCTTCGTAATCTCAATAATGAGACCATGGAAGTGAAAGGCTTTGAAGAGGGAAAGACATTATTTTTAAGGAGATGGTTTAGAGATGATGAAGTTTTTTGTATATATAACTTTAATAATAAAAAGGTTAAAACTGTATTAAAGATTCCTGAAGGAATATGGAATAAGATACTCGACTCTTCTTCAAAAGAATGGGGTGGAAATGGTAGTTCGACAGAAAATAAAATAGAGTCTTTTGGTTCTGAAATTTTGCTCAGTCTAAATCCTCACAGTATTGTTCTCTACAGGATGATTAGCCTTGAGGAGAAAGAAGGGTGAAAGTGGCGGTAGAAAATATTTTGGTAACGAGGATACCTGTTTCAACCTACAGATTACAGTTTAACAGGCAATTTAAGTTCTCTGATGCCAAAAATATCGTTTCTTACCTTCATAGTTTAGGAATCAGCGATATTTATGCATCCCCGTATTTCAAGACACGTGAAGGAAGCCTCCATGGTTATGATATCGTTGACCACAATACATTGAATCCAGAGATTGGCACTGAGGATGAGTTCAACGAATTAATACAAGAGCTCCGTAAGTATGGAATTGGACAAATACTTGATATTGTCCCGAATCATATGTGCATTGCGGATAAGAATAATGGCTGGTGGATGGATGTCCTTGAAAATGGCCCAAGTTCAATTTATGCTGACTTTTTCGATATTGACTGGGAGCCTGTTAAGAAAGAGCTCGTAAACAAGGTGTTGCTTCCATTTTTAGGTGACCAATATGGAAAGGTTCTTGAGAATCAAGAGTTGAAATTGATTTTTGAAGAAGGAGCATTTTTTGTATATTATTATGACCATAGATTCCCTGTAAGACCTCTGACCTATACCCATATATTGGAGCATAGAATTGATAAGATAGAGCATGTTCTGTCAAGTAAAAATCCCTATTTTGTAGAACTCCTGAGCATTATTACGGCGCTGAAACATTTGCCGTCTTATACAGAGACTAAACATGAAAAAATCATCGAGCGTCACCGGGAGAAGGAGGTTATAAAGAAAAGGATCTGGAATCTCTATAGTGAAGCTCCTGAAGTTAAAGACTTTATCAATGATAATGTGGCTATTTTTAATGGGATTAAGGGGGAACCTGGGAGCTTTGACCTCCTTGATAAACTTTTAAGTGAGCAGGTATACAGACTTTCTCACTGGCGTGTTGCGGCAGAGGAGATAAATTACAGAAGATTCTTTGATATTAACGATCTCGCAGCTATCTGTATGGAAAAACCTGCTGTCTTCGAAGAGACTCATAAACTTATATTCAAACTTATCAAAGAAGGAAAAGTCACGGGTCTGAGAGTCGACCACCCAGATGGTTTATATAATCCATCTGAATACTTTTGTCTGTTGCAAAGGAACTGCTTTTTTCAAAAACAACTTGCGTATATAAGGAGTTTAAAAAAGGACATTCCCAAAGAACTTATTGAAGACCTAAAAGAAGAGATTCCCATATTCACTGGGCCATCTGATATTAAGTCAGAAATTTTACAGCGTTATAATGAGCTATTAGCAGGGGATCCTCAGGCCAAGCCCTTTTACATCATTGGGGAAAAAATTCTTACCAAAGATGAAAGAATGCCGGAAGACTGGCCTATCTTCAGCACAACAGGGTATGTCTTTCTCAATGCCTTGAACGGCATCTTTGTTGCAACAGAGAATGCAAGAGCATTTGATGATTATTATGCCAAGTTCATTAAGTCGAAGATAGATTTTCAGGATGTTGTCTATGAGAATAAGAAATTAATTATGCAGGTGGCAATGTCAAGTGAAGTTAATACCCTGGGACATTATCTCAATAACATTTCGGAAAAAGACAGGCATACAAGAGATTTCACTTTGAATAGTCTTACAAGTGCTATAGTGGAAGCTATTGCCTTTTTTCCCGTATACAGGACATACATAAACCAATCGGGAGTGAATGACAGAGACCGTCGCTATATAGAACTTGCTGTAGCTAAGGCGAAGCGAAAGAACCCGGCTATAAGCGGGTCCGTATTTGATTTCCTCAAGGATGTCCTCTTGCTTAAGTATCCTGACAATATTAGTGAAGAAGATAAGAAAGAAAGGCTTGCTTTTGTGATGAGATTTCAACAGATTACAGGCCCTGTTATGGCAAAAGGCATTGAAGATACGGCCTTCTATGTGTACAATCGCCTTATTTCCCTTAATGAAGTAGGTGGAAGTCCGGATAGATTTGGTGCATCTCTTGAGACTTTTCACGGAAAGAATATAGAGAGGAGCAAGTTCTGGCCGAATGCTCTCATTGCTACTTCTACTCATGACTCAAAAAGGAGTGAGGATGTGAGGGCGAGGATAAATGTCCTTTCGGAGATGCCAGAGGAGTGGAAAGAAAGCGTTATCCGGTGGGGCAGGTACAATAAAAAGATGAAAAACCTGTTGTAGATGGCCAAATGGTGCTGGATAGGAATGAAGAGTATTTTTTCTACCAAACGCTTATTGCTACATGGCCGATCGGACAAATGGGAGATGCAGAATTCGATATATTCAAAAAAAGGATTAAAGAATATATGGTGAAAGCTTTAAGAGAAGCAAAAGTGAATACAAGCTGGATAAATCCCAATACGATCTACGAAGATGCCTTGCTGATTTTTATTGATAAGGTCATGTCTAATTCCAGCAGCAGTAACCAATTCTTAAACGATTTTTTACCCTTCCAAAGGATGATTTCACATTATGGTATGTTTAATTCCCTTTCTCAGGTACTTCTCAAAATAACTTCTCCCGGAGTACCTGATTTTTATCAGGGGACAGAAATGTGGAATTTTAGCCTTGTTGACCCGGATAATCGCAGGTCTGTTGATTATGGGATAAGAATGAGGATATTGGAAGAGTTGAAAAGGCGTGAAGCAAAGGATGTGCTATCAGAGCTTACAAGGGAGTTGACAGTTAATAAAAATAATGGAGAGATAAAACTCTATCTGATATATAAAGCCCTGAACTACCGTAAGGAAAAGAGGGAACTGTTTGAAAAGGGAGAATATATAACCATAGAAACCATGGGAGAAAAGGCTGATAATGTTTGCACGTTTGCGAGGAGATTAGGAAATCTGACAACATTGGTTATTGCTCCCAGATTTTTCACAAAGCTTATAAAACAACCTGATGCTCTACCCTTTGGCATGGAAGTATGGAAGGATTCATTTATTGTGGTATCCTTTGAAGAGGCTGGTGTAAGATATCGTAATATCTTTACTGGAGAGATGCTCACAACTAAAAACTACAAAGACTCTACTGCCCTCCTTCTTTCTGAAATATTTGCAAATTTTCCTGTTGCTTTGCTGGAAAGGGTTGTTTAGATTGAAAAATTACAAAGAGGCATAATGGCACACCCAAAAGTTCTTGCATTTGTTATTGCGGGAGGCAAAGGAGAACGACTTTTCCCTTTAACAGCATTCCGTTCCAAACCATCGGTACCTTTTGGCGGGAGATACAGGATAGTAGACTTTGTGTTGAGCAATCTTATTAATTCGCACATTTACTCTATATATCTTCTCGTGCAATACAAATCCCAATCTCTTATCGAGCATGTGAGGCAGAACTGGGTTTTGTCTTCTGTGATAAAAGACCATTTTGTAACTGTTGTGCCTCCACAGATGCAAATGGGACCGGAATGGTTCAAGGGCACAGCAGATGCTATTTTCCAGAATATAAGTCTTATCAAACAACACAATCCGGAGCTTGTTATTATATTCGGAGCTGATCACATTTACAGAATGGATATCCGTCAGATGATAGATTATCATCTTGAACGGGATGCATTTGTTACTGTTGCTACAAGGCCCGTCCCTATCGAACAAGCATCAGCCTTTGGAGTTATCAAAACCGATAGTGAAAGACGGATTATTGGTTTTCAGGAAAAGCCTAAAAACCCCACACCAATGCCTGATAATTCTTCCAGAGTTTATGTCTCTATGGGTAACTATATATTTACTAAAAAGGTACTGTTAGAAGCACTTGCAAAAGCACAGAGAAAAAAACAGAATGACTTTGGTGCTCATGTTATGCCTGATTTAGTTGATACGGGAAGACTATTTGCTTATGACTTTGAAACAAACATTGTCCCCGGAATCATGCTGTATGAAGAAAAAGGATACTGGCGAGATGTAGGGACAATAAAGGCATATTTTGATGCTCACATGGATATGTTAGGAGAGTCACCTCTACTTGAGTTGAACAATACTCTGTGGCCCATACATCCATCAAATTATGAAGGACCTGCAACAAAGATATTGAGAGGTGACATAAGGGACAGTGTAATCGCTGAAGGGGCTATTATCCATAGAGCAAAGATACGCAATTCTGTCATCCGTAGCGGGGTAATCATTGAGAATGGTGTCAGTATTGACGAATCCATAATTCTTGACCACGCAGTGCTTAAGAAGGGATGTAGTCTGAGAAGAGTAATTGTGGACAAGTTAAACATGATAAACGAAGGAGAACAATTCGGTTTTGATCCTGATAAAGACCGTTTTCGTTGTCATTTAGACTCTTCTGGAATAGCAGTAATTCCGAGAAGGGGTAAACCGATAAAATCTTTGAGATAACAGCTTGATACTTACGTTCAACAACCTGAGCCTAAAAAATGAGTCCTTGAAGCCAACAAATCCTTTATTTAAGCCATTTCTCATTTTAAATCCTCAAAAAGTGTAGTGCAAATAAAACACATTTATATCACAGA
>Ga0194112_10006639_pt1 | contig 15255 bp, 11 predicted proteins | sample TA2MahC400mmetaG_FD_146191 | JGI IMG/M metagenome (GOLD analysis project Ga0194112, IMG submission 146191) | Freshwater microbial communities from Lake Tanganyika, Tanzania - TA2015016 Mahale Deep Cast 400m | ecosystem: Environmental > Aquatic > Freshwater > Lake | place: Tanzania: Lake...
AGGACCCAGCGCCCACCGTGCGGCACGCGGCAGTTCAGGCGCTGGCTGAGATAGGGGACCAGGGGAAGCGGACGACCTGGCAGCCGCGCTGGGGGACACTGTGCCCTACGTGCGCGATGCGGCAGCCAAGGCACTAGGGAAGATGAAGAGCCGCAGGGCGGTCGAGCCGCTTATCGCCGCGCTGGGCGACGCGGCCTGGAGCGTGCGCGCGAGCGCCGTCCAGGCTCTCGGCGAGATCGGCGACCCACGCGCCATTGACCCGCTCCTGAAGCTGCTCAAGGAGCCAAAGGGTGATGCGGTCCCAATCGCGGCAACGGCCCTCGCGGCGCTCCGCGCCACGAAGGCTGTGGACTGGGCGATGGGCGCGCTTCGGGACGCTGATGCCTCGGCCCGCGAGGCGGGGGCGCTCATGCTCAGCAAGGTGCCGGACCGGCGGGCCGCCGAGCCGCTGCTGGCCGCGCTGGGCGACGAAGAGCCGCGCGTGCGAAGGCAGGCCGCCCTGGCGCTGGGGGAACTCCAGGATGCCCGCGCCGAAGGCCCTCTGTTGACGGCCCTCAACGACGCCGACTACGGCGTGCGCCGCGCGGCCGTGGACGCCCTCCGCCGCCTAAAGGGCGGCTATCCCACCTCCCGCTGACCCCCTTTCCCCTCCGGACTGACAGAGAGGGGATGTCTCGGACCCTCTCCCCCCGGTGGTGCGCGTGGCGCATGGTTGAGCCGGGAACGCGTTGACTCTCAGGCGCGGGGCCGGTATACTCTTGCGGGCCGAGACGAGCCTGGTTGCGGCCCAGTTCCCCGCGCGTTGTCCCCAAAGCAAGGAGTGAGGCATCCAATGGAGTTCGAGGCATTGAAGAAGTCGGGCATCACGAACCTGTTGTCGGCGTTCGGGCGGAGCATCTGGCTCCCGCAGGGGATTTTCTACTGGACGGGTCGGGCGAAGAAGGAGGCGGCGATTGACGCGACAATTGGGAGCGCGCAAGGGCCCGAGAGCGAGATCGTTGACGGCGCGCCCGACAAGGCCGTGACCTTCTACATCCCATCCGTCACGCGTTACCTCGGCGGGCCGGGAAGCGAGGACGAGGGACGAGGACGAGGGACGAGGACGAGCAGCGAAGACATTGTGGCCTACGCGCCGATGCTTGGGCTGCCCGACCTGCGGAAGGCCTGGCGGGACTGGATTCTCCGCAAAGTGGGCGAGCTGCGCTCCCGCGTCGAGCCCTGCCTCACGCTCCCAGCCGTCACGCCAGGCGTCACCGGCGGCATCTTCATGGCCGCCAAGCTGTTCGTGGACAAGGATGAGGTGGTGGTCTCGCCCGACCGGCTGTGGGAGAACTACAGCAACGTGGTCGAGCGGCACATTGGCGGGCGGATCGAGACGTTCCCCTTCTTCGAGGGCGGCCGCTTCAACCTCAAGGGCATGCAGCGTAAGCTCCTCGATACACTCGCGGAGCAGTCCAAGGCCCTGCTGATGCTCAACTTCCCCAACAACCCGGTCGGCTTCAACCCGCCCAAGGACATCGTGCAGCCCATCGTCGAGACCCTGGTCGAGGTGGTCGAGCAGGCGGGCAAGCCAATCGTCGTCCTGTGCGACGATGCGTATGAGGGCTACACCTACGACCCCGACGCCCTCCAGCGCTCGATGTTCGGCGACCTGTGCGACGCCCACCGCCGCATCCTGCCCATCAAGCTCGACGGCATCTCGAAGGAGTTCCTCTGCTACGGCGGCCGCCTGGGCTTCCTCACCTTCGGCCTCCCGTCGGGCCTCGACGCGGACCGCAAGGCGCTTCAGGAGGAGCTGGACAACAAGCTGGGCGGCGTCATCCGCAGCACGGTCTCGAACTGCACCCGCCCCGTGCAGGCGGCCATCCTGAAGGCCCTCGGCCAGATGGACCAGGTACTGGCCGAGCGGGGGCGGGTGGTGGACGTGTTGGGCCGTCGGGCGAGGCTGCTTCAGGCGGAGTTTGCGAAGGTGGACCTGCCGCAGTTCAAGCCGCTGCCCTTCAACGCGGGCTTCTTCTGCTTTTGCGACATCGAGGGGGTGCCGGCGAACAAGCTGGCCGAGCACCTGATCTCGAAGTACAAGATCGGCGTCGTGCCCACCGAAGCGGGCAAGATCAACGGCATCCGCATCGCCTTCTGCTCCGTGCCCGAGAAGGACATCCCGACGCTCGTCAGCGGCGTCGTGAGCGCCATCAAAGACCTGGCGGGCTGAGACAGCCCGCTGGATGGGTGGATGAATGGATGGGTGGATGAACGAAAGAGCGGACATCTTGACGGCTCTTCCATTCATCCAATCATCCACCCATCCAATCATCCTCCTCATCAGGAGCGCACGTTGTCTCGCAAGCATCGCCTCGCCGTGATTGGCACTGGGGGGATTTCGCGCTATCACATGAGCGGCTGGCTCAAGAGTGGCCTCGGCCGGCTCGTGGCCGCGTGCGACATCCAGCCCGCCAATCTGGAGGGCTTCTGCAAGGAGTTCGGCGTCGCCCCCGAGCACGCCTACTCCGATGCGCGCGAAATGCTGCGGCGCGAGCGGCCCCAGGTCGTGAGCATCTGCGCCTGGGCGCAGCACCACGCGAGCCTCGTCGTCGCGGCCTGCAAGGCGGGGGTGAAAGGCATCCTGTGCGAGAAGCCCGTGGCCTACAGCACGGCCGAGGCCGAGGCGATGCGCCGGGCTGCCGAGAAGAGCGGCGCGAAGCTGATGATCACCCACCAGCGCCGCTACGGCCGCCGCATCACCAGGGCGAAGCAGCTCATCGCCAAAGGGGCAATCGGGGACGTTCACACCCTCATCGCCCGCGGCGGAGGCGGCCTCACCAACACCCACACGCACTTCATTGACATGATGCGCTACGTCCTCGGCGACCCAAAGGCCGAGTGGGTGCTGGCCCAGGTGGAGCGGACGACGAATCGCTGGGAGCGCTGCCACGTCGTCGAGGATTGCCTGGCTGCCCTCATCGGCTTCGAGGGCGGAGTTCGCGGCCTCGTGGATTCCGACACCCCGCTCGACGGCGCGGCAAAGGGCGGCCTGTGGGTCTACGGCACGAAGGGGGCGATTGACCTCTTCGGCGGCCCGCTCCTGATGAGTGCCTCGACGGGCGGCAAGTGGAAGCCCATCGAGGCCAGGCGCGAGGTCGATCCGCCCATCGAGTACGTCCGCGGCCTCATCCGCTGGATGGAGGGCGGCCCCGAGCCGCCCATCTCGATAGGCAAGGCATTGGGCACGCACGAGATCATCATGGGCATCTACGAGTCAGCCCGCACCCGCCGCCTCGTTCGCCTCCCGGTTCGCAACCGCCGCCGCATCCTCGACCAGATGATCGCCGACGGCACCCTCCCCCTGAGGAAGCGCAAGCCCTACGACATCCGCACCCCCGCCGCACTGAAGGCGGGGTACCGATGACGAATTGACGTGGAGGCGGTGGGCCGGTCACTCGAGCCACGCGACGCCCATGAGGGCGGCGGCGTGGCGGAGCATTTGTTCCTGCCACTGGTCGTAGAAGCCCTCGCAACCCCAGTCGGTCGTGGTGCCGAGGTAGGGCTCGTTGGGCCAGGTGGGCTTGTGGTCGCCGTTGAAGATGGCGAGGACGCCGGCGAGGTAGTCCTCGGCGGCCTTGAGGGCGGCGCGTTTCGCTGCGTCGCTCGACTTGCCTGCCTCCGCCATCACGGCCCGCAGCAGGCAGTGGGCCTTCAGGTCGTCCATGCCGGCGGCCCAGTTGAGCATGGAGACGGTGCGGAGGATGCGGCCGGATGCCTTGTCGAGGGCGATGTTCTGCGCCATCTGCTCTGGGCGGCTGAGGTGCCAGGCGTGGAAGTAGCTGGCGCCGGTGGCGACGATGAGCATGCCGGCCTGGTAGCGGGCGGAGTCGCCCTCCTCGCGCGCGGAGCCGCAGAAGCCGAATCGCCGGCCCTGCTTGCGCACCCAACTGTAGACCTCCGGGCCGGCCCAGTCGGCCGGGTCGTCGAAGGCCGGCATCGTGTACCACTTCGCGCAGACGGGCAGGGGGTCGAACTGGACGTCGAGGGTGGTCAAGGCCTCGGGTGCGACCTCGTTGAGCCAGCCCATCGCGGGCTCAGGCGTGCCGTTCACGCCGCCGCCGAGGTTGGGCTCGTCGAAGGTCATGTAGATGAGGGTTGGCCATTCGGGGTGCTGCTTTCGGGCGTCCTCGATGCGTTGGATCTGGGCTTTCCAGGCGGCCTCGGCCGTCTTGAGGCGCTCGCCCCAGAGGCGCTTGCCGTCGTTGAAGTCCTTCGGCCGCGTCCGCTTGAGCAGCTCGCCGCCGTTCCAGCGCGGCCCGAGGTCGAAGTCGCTGAAGACGCACACCCCGCTCAGCCCAAAGCCCTTCAGCCAGGCCATCCGCTCGTTGAGCTTGGCGAGGTCCACTTGCCAGTTGCCCGCCGCGTCCTTCTCGTAGCCCAGGAATCCGCCGAAGCGGGTGAGGCAGGTGAAGCCGCTGCGGGTGTAGACCTTCAGCCCCTCGTCGTTGAAGGGCGGGTCGCCGCCCTGGAAGATGATCCCGACGAAGGTGTCCTTGGGCGCGGGCTGAACGATGTCCTGCACACGCAGGGTCACTGGCACCGACTGGTGAAGCTTGTCCTTGCCGAAGAGGACCTCGACCTGGCCCGTGTACTTGCCCGCTTTGGCATCGGGCGGGACATGGAAGGTGAGGAAGAAGTAGCGGACGCCCTTCTCGCCCGCGAGGGTGACCGGTTGGACGTCCCCGCCCTCGCCCAGGACGGTCATGTAGCGTCCTCGCCCTTCGGCGGCGAAGCCCGGCAGGTATTCCACGAGTTCGACCGGCAGCTTGGCCTGTCCGGCCGAGAGCGCGCGGCCGGCGACGCGGACCACCACATCGGCGATCTCGCGCGTGTGGTAGACCCCGATACAGAAGGTCGCTCGTTGCCCCTTCAGGGCGAACTTGTCGAGGACTGTGAGCTTCTCGTGGGGGTAAGGGTAGCTGCACCAGTCGTGCCCTCCGGGGCGCTCCTTGTCCTTGAGATTGCCCAGGTAGGTGTGGGGCGGGCGGGTGAAGAGGAAGGCCCCGTCCTTCACGAGGGGCTGGAGCGCGAGGTCGAAGCGGACGTTCACCTCGGGTTGCTCGATGAGCACGAGGTCGTCGAGCCACCAGGAGCCTTGGGTTTGGCCTTCCTCCATGTAGTAGTGCTTGGGCTGGCGGAGCTGGAGTTCCAGCGTGGCCTCGGCGTGCTCGGCGAGGGCCACGTAGCGGTCCATGCCCCACTCGGTCGCCTCCCCTTCCAGGGTGAGCTTCAGCCAGTCGCGCGTGCTGCACTGGGGTGTGACTTGCCCGCGGAAGGCCGGCACGGTCTTGTTGTCCTTTGCGTCGCGCGCCGTCGGTTGCACGTAGCCGCCGCCCCGGGCCTGGTAACCGAAGCGGGCGACGTTCCGGGTCTTCGACCAGGCGCCGAAGTAGTACCACGACCCCTTGTGTAGGGGGATGGGTTTCGCGTACTTCGCGGAGACGTTCGTCTTCTCGGCCGCGAGGACGAGCGACGCGCTGCCGGAGCGCGAGACCTTGGCATCCTTCCGGGCTGGGTCGCCGAACTGGCATGGCCCGGCGGCCTCAAGGCCGCCGTCGGCGATTAGATTGTGCGGGCTGTTGACCAGGTCGAGGTCCGTCCGCCTGGCCGATTTCGCCGCCGTGTTCGTGATGCGGTACGAGAGCACCTCGTCGGGCGCCATCTTCGGGATGACGAAGACGAGCTCGTCGTTGCCCGGCTGGGAGTCAGGGGGGACCCTCACGATCGCGTGGGGCAACTCCTGCCCGGCCGGGTCGTAGACGTGGAAGCCATCGGGGTTCACGGACCCGGGCGGCAGGTTCCGTCCGAGCACGGTGTAGACGCGCAGGATGGCCGGCCAGTCCCGCTTCGCCTCGCCGGAGACGTTCTTGATGTCCACGCGGGCCTCATAGTCCGCGCCCACTGCCGCGCAGGCCAAAGCTGCCGACGCCACCATCCATCGCGCCAGGGCCGTCATCACTGGGGCTCCTTTGCTGTTGGAAAAAACAGTTGACATTGGCATACTATAGGCGGTTCGGGGCGATTTGCAAACAGGCAACCACCGAGAGGAGAGCCCATGCGCCGAATGGCACTCGGAGTGGCATTGGCCCTGGCATCGGCCGCCGCCGATGGAGGCCCGGCATACTGCATCCGCGTCACGAGCGAGCATAACGCCGACACGACCGACCTGGCCCGCTTCCGCAACTTCCACGTCTGGCGGGACAAGAAGGACAACGACCTCGCCGTCGCCATCTGGCAGTACCTGTGCGATTACGAGACCGGCCTGTATCACTTCTACGAGGTGGTCGAAGGCCCGGACCCCTTCGCCGAATACGCCACGATGCGCGAGCCGCTGAAAATCCTCAACGTCTACAATTGCGGCTATTGCGGCATCTTCGGGCCGACCGTCGAGGGTATCTACCGCGGCTGCGGCTTCACCACGGGCCGCAGCTTCGGCCTCTCGGGCTGGGCGCACTGCGCGACCGAGATCTTCTACGCCGGCGCCTGGCACTACTTCGACGTTGACGTGCGCGGCGCCCTCGTCAAGCCCGACGGCACGGTCGCCAGCCTCAAGGAGGCCCAGACCGACAAGCAGCTCTGGCTCGACTCCATCGGCCGCATCAAGCCCTTCTTCCCCCACCACGGTACGCCCAGGGAGGCCGCCAAGGTGGCCGACATCTACGCCAAGAGCGGCGTGGACTTCCAGTACCGCTGGTTCCAGGGCAGCCACACGGCCGACTACTCGCTACGGCCCGGTGAGACGTTCACCCGCTGGTGGCAGCCGAAGGACGGCCACTGGAACCACCGCCCCGAATACAACCGCGAGAAATGGGTCCGCGACCTCATCCTCCGCCCGCCCATCGGCATGAAGCCCAACCACCGCGACTTCACGAAGTGGAACCACGGCGAGGGCCTCTTCCACTACTCCCCCAACCTCACCTCCACCAGCCGCGACTTCGACGATGGGGTCTACTCCTCGAAGGACGCGAAGCCCGAGAAGGACGGCTTGCGCCTGGCCGCGAAGAGCGGCGAGGCCATCTTCCGCATCTTCACCCCCTTCGTCATCGCCCCGAAGGTCAACGACATTCTGAAGGAGGACGACGACACGGATGCCTCGGTCATCGCACTCGATGCTCAGGGAGATGTTCAAGTCGCCATCTCCCTCGACAACGGGCTGAGCTGGACAGATGTGGCACGGCTGGCTCGTCCAGCCGTGTCCCAGACGGCACGGTCGGACAAGCCGACCGTGGCACAGACGATTGACCTGACCAAGTGGGTCAAGGGCACCTACGGCTATCTGCTCAGGATCAGGGCGGCGGGCGAAGGCGGCGCGACGATTCGCTCCCTCGTCATTGACACGTGGGTGCAGGTGGCCCCCATCTCGCTGCCGCGCCTGAAGAAGGGCACGAACCACCTTCGCTACGACGCCGGCGACCGCTACGGCGGCCTCACCGAGGCCGTCCTGGTCTTGCCCAACGTCGCCGACCCGGACGACCTGAAGCGTCACGCCGTCGAGATGCCGAAGGACTACGACCCGAAGCGCAAGCTCGACAGGATCCACGGGGACGTGGTGGTGAGGCTCCCCGCGCCACCGGGCACAAAGATCGCCTGGTTCAGCCTCGGCGCCACCTTCAACACCCACCAGGAGCAAGGGGCGAAGAACACGGACAACCGCATCGCCTACGCTGTGGGCCGGGAGGGCGAGGCTCCCGCCGAGCCGAAGGACTTCACCGAGGTCTACAAAGCCGACGTGCCGACCTGGGTGCAGCACTGGCGCTACAATTACGACACGGACATGCGGCTGGACAAGCCGGCGGATGTCGTCTTCGCCCGGTTCACAGGGCGGCCAGGCGTCAACGTCATCCGCGCCTGCCTCCACGTGACCCCCGCGGTCCCGCACGACCCGGCGGTGACGATCACCCACGGCTATCAAGTGGGGGAAAGGCTGGTCGAGAAGGCCGTCCAGATGAAATCGCCCGGCGACTACACGATTGACTGCGACGGCGACGTGGAGAGCCTCTTCCTCCGCATCGAAAAGCCGTCGAGTCGAGCGCAGTGAGCCGGAGCCGCGGTCGGCGAGGAGAACAGGCGATACGGACCACTCCCCTACTTGAGGTGGGGGGCGAGCAGCTTCGACCAGAGCTCATAGCCGGCGGGGCTGAGGTGGAGGCCATCCTTCACGAACAGCTCAGGCCTGGGCTTGCCGTCCTCGCCGAGCATAGGCGTGGCGACGTCGAGGTAGGCCAGGCGCTTGTCGGTCCTCGTGTAGTCCTCGATCAGCCTGTTGGCCGCCTGCATCTTCGCCCAGAGCTTCCAGCGGGCGATGCTCGGCTTGATGCAGATGTAGATGATCTCTGCCTCCGCCAGCTTGTGGTGCACCTTGGTGACGAACGCCTTGTAGTCCTCGAAGACCTTTTCGGGGGTCCTGCCGCCGGCGATGTCGTTGTCGCCCGCGTAGAAGACCACGATGCGCGGCGCGAGCGGGAGGAGGATGCGATCTGCATATTGCGCCGAATCGGCGATCTGCGAGCCGCCGAAACCGCGGTTCACCGCCTTGAGGCCAGGGAACCACTTATCCAGCTTCCAGCCCACGATGCTCGAGCTGCCGATGAACACGATCTCGCCCTTGGGCGGCGGGGTCTTCGCGTCGCGCTCCTCGAATGCCTGCATTGCTTTCTCCCAGCGCTCCGCCTTCTTCGCCTCCTCCGCCGCGCGCGACGCGGCCTGCGCCACCAGAAGCACCGCTGCCAGGGCGATCGCCAGGCCCACACGCCCGCGCGCGCTCGTGGGAACCACCATCGGCTTCTCCTTCCAACAGGCAACCTCCGTCAGTGCCGCACACTATACTGGCCGCAACCGCCTGGGTCAAGGCGGCGTGGTCCGTTGCCCAAACACGTTCAAAGGATCGGCCCCGTTCGGAGTCCCGCCTTCAGGCGGATTGAAGCAGGAGAGGACCGCCTGAAGGCGGGACTCCCAACGGGTTTGCTCTGTGGACAACACCCCCGCGGCATTGATCCCACGGCAGCGGTGCGCTAAATAACTCGCCACGATTCTGAATCAAAGGCTCAGGAAGGAACGTGTGCCGGAATTGCGCAGGCCTGTGGGCGGGGCGTCTCTGCCCCGCGCAGGGTGTCGCGGGGCGCAGAGGCCCCGCCCACATTGATTCAGAATCGTGGCGAGTCATTTAGGATGGGCGGGCAAGCCAGGAGGACGCGATGGGCGAGTGGTTCACCAGGTTCTTCGACGGCCTCTACGCCCGCGTGCTGGCCGATACGGCGGGCGACCCGCGGGCGTCGGACGAGGCGCGCATGGTCAAAAAGCTCCTCCGCCTCCGCAAGGGCCAGAGCGTGCTCGACGTGCCCTGCGGCAAGGGCCGCCTCACCCTCCCCCTGGCCCGCATGGGCCTGACGGTGACGGGTGTTGACTTCACAGCCGCCTACCTGCGCCGTGCACGCCGGGCCGCGCGGCAGGAGGGCCTCGACATCCGCCTTGTCGAGAGCGACATGCGGAACATCGCCTTCGACGCCGAGTTCGACGCCGCCTTCAACTGGTTCGGCAGCTTCGGCTACTTCTCCGACGCCGACAACCTGGCCTTCTGCCAGCGAATCCTCCGTGCCCTGCGGCCCGGCGGGCGGTTCCTCATCGAGGGCATCAACAAGTCCTGGCTCCTCACCCACTTCCGCGAACACGACGAATCCCTCCACGGCCCCATCCGCATCGCCGTGACCAACCGCTGGGACGCGGCGACGAATCGCGTCCACTCGACCTGGGTCTTCACCGACGGCAGGTCCCTTGAGCGCCACACCATCGTCATGCGCATCTTCAACGGCGGCGAGCTGCGCTCCCTGCTCTCCGAGGCCGGCTTCCGCGATGTCAGGCTCTACCCGCGTCCGCCCGTCGGCCCCTTCACCCGCCACTCGCGTCGCCTCATCGCCGTCGCCCGGCGGCCCGCCACGTGAGGAGTTCGCCGTGGAATCGAGAGTCTCTGGAATCTACATGAACGAGCTGTTCGCTTGGCTCTACGACAACACACCCATGTATGTCTCGCGCGAGGACGTGGGCTTCTTTGTGGACGAGGCGGTCGCCTCGGGCGGGCCGGTACTTGAGCTGGGCTGCGGAACGGGTCGCGTGCTGCTGCCCGTGGCGCGCGCGAACATCGAGGTCACTGGCCTCGACTGCGCCGAGCCGATGGTGGCGAGGCTGGAGGAGAAGCTGGCCCGCGAGCCCGAGGAGGTGCAGGGCCGGGTGAGGATCGCCCGAGCCGACATGCGCGACTTCGACCTCGGGCGCCAGTTCCGCCTCGTGATGATCCCCTTCCGTCCCTTCCAACATCTGATCACCGTGGACGAGCAGATGGCCTGCTTGGGCTGCATTCGTCGGCACCTCAGCCCCAATGGCCGGCTTGTGTTCGATTGCTTCCATCCCGACCTGCGGAAACTCACGGACCCGGCCGGCTTCGAGGAGGCGGAGGAATTCTCTGGTCACAAGCTTCCCGATGGCCGGCTCCTGCGGCGGACGCATCGCTTTGCTGCCCGCCACGTCGCCGAGCAGTACAACGACGTCGAAATTATCCACCATCTCACCGACGCGGAGGGGCGGACCGAGCGGGTCGTCCAGGCGTTCCCGTTTCGCTACTGCTTCCGCTACGAGGTCGAGCACCTGCTCGCCCGTTGCGGATTCCGCCTGGTCGAGCTGTTCGGCAACTTCGACCGCTCGCCCTTCGCCGACGAGTCGCCCCAGATGATCTTCATCGCCGAGCGGGCGGCGGCCGGAGAATGAGAGATGTTTCGGGTGGCGTGTAATCAAATGCGTCAGCCTGTCGGAGTGCGGCGGCTTGACGCCGCTGTCGGCTTTGCGGGAGGGCGTTTCGGGGAAGGGCCTCTCGATGGTTGACTGGCCCCACGCGCCGATTCATCGCCTCGGTGAGGCCGGCGTCTACATGGTCACGGCGGGCACCTATCTACGGCGGCGTGTGCTTCACGACGCACAACGCCTCGGCCTCGTCCACGATGCCCTCCTGACCACGGCGACGGAGTTTGCTTGGGGCCTACAGGCCTGGGCGGTGCTCGCAAACCACTACCACTTCCTCGCCACGTCGCCGGCCGATCCCAAGACACTCAAGCCGTTCATCTCGAAGCTTCACACCCTGACAGCAACCGCGCTGAACGCCCTGGATGGCACGCCGGGCCGAACCGTCTGGTACCAGTACTGGGACAAACACATCACGTTCCAGCGCGCCTACCTCGCACGGCTGCGCTATGTGAACGAGAACGCAGTCCACCATGGCGCTGTTATTGACGCAGAAACGTACCAGTGGTGTTCCGCGGCCTGGTTCGCGCGAACCGCCCCTGTCTCGTTCCCGCGCACCGTGAAGAGCTTCAAGATTGACCGTCTGGATGTCATGGACAGCTTCTGACGGGAACAGAAGGAGGTCCCCGTGCCAGTCCACAGCGGCGTCAAGCCGCCGCACTCCGACAGGCTGACGCATGGCATTGAGCCCGGTGGTGTAGCAGGAGGCAGGGACGATGGGTGGAGCACCAGTTCGCGTCCTGGCAGTCGCCGGGCTCTGGTTTGCGGCGGCCGCGGCTGCGGAGGTGCCGAAGCTGGAGCAGGTGGGGCTGTGCTATACGGGGTTCGGGGTGCCGGGGTCGGGAAGGCCGTTCGTGTTCGGCGACATGGTGCTGGTGAATGCGGGAGAGGGGTATCCCACGGTCATTGATGCAGCGGACAAGCGGCAGCCGAAGGTCGTGCGGCACATCCCGTCGTGGTACTTCACCTCGATCATCTATCCGCTGCCCGCGCGCGATCTGGTGTATCTGAGCAGCTCGCGGGGGAAGCTGCTTGTGCTGAGGGGGTTGAGGGAATTGGGGAGTCGCGGGACGGGGACGTCCCGCCTACAGGAGATTCCGTGGGAGGGGGCGAAGTGGGGGCGGTCGTTCCTGGCGGGGCTGCGGGCCGATGGGACCGGCTATACGGCGACGACGAAGGAGATCGTGGTCCTCGACCTGAACGACCCCGAGCATCCGAAGGAACTGGCGAGAATCCCTGTGACGCGGCTCAGGGGGGAGGGGATGCCCACGCTGCCCGAGGACCACGCGGTCGGGGCGACGCTCGTCCGCGAGGGCTATCAGCTCACCTTCTGCCCCGACCACAGCCTCTCGGCGGCAATACTCGACGGCGGGCTGCGCGTGGCGCTCCTCGAATGGAAGTCGCCCACCGAACCCGTCGTCCGCGGCGAGTTCGAGAACGCCGAGGTCCATGAGAAGATGGGTCCCGCCGCCCATGGCCGCGTGCTGGCGATGGACAAGGAGCGGCTCATCCTCGGCCATCCCGCCTCGACAAGCAAGTACTGGCGATGCTTCAAGCTCACCTTGTTCGACATCCGCGACCCGGAGAAGCCGCGCCGGTTCGCTCAGTTGACCCTTGACCAGCCGGGCACCCACATCCGCGACATTGCGCTGGCTGGGCGCTATGCCTTCGTGGCCGACGGGCGGAACATCGCCAGCGGGCATGGCGTCTCGCGGAACCAGCACAGCCGCCTGTATGTCCTTGATACCCAAACACTTGTGCCCGTGGCAGAGAAGGGGAAGGCGAAGCTGGAGAAGCTCGAGGAGGATGAGCCGCTGCCGTCGCCAAAGATCGTGGCGACCTATGAGGACGCGATGCCCACCGAATACAGCCAGATGAGCCTGGTGGGCGCCACGCTCTACGTAAATGATTACATCTACGGGCTTTGGGTCTTCGACGTGAGCGACCCGTCGAAGCCGGTGAAGCTGGGCGGGGCACCGACCTCCGCCGAGGGGCATTGGCTCTATCTGAAGGGCCAGCATGCATTTATGGCTCATACCTTTGGCGGCACCATTCACGTGATCAACGTGGCGGACCCCGCCAAGCCGCGAACCGTGGGCTACTACTGGGACGGGCAGTGGCTGAACTATAAGGCGAAGATTCGTGGCAAGGGCGATGCGATGTATCTGCCACAGGAGGATGGACTTGCGATTGTGGACATTGCCGAGCCGGCAAGGCCGAGGCGAGTCGGCGAGTTCCTTGATGTCCAGGGGCAGCCGCTGCATGCCCCATGTCTCGACGTATCAGATACTTACGCCTTCGTCTGCGCGGCGCCTAGGGGCAAGGCGCCTTGCCGTCTCCTGGTCTACGCCATCGCCGAGCCTCTGAAGCCGAGTCTCGTCTCCACGACGGAACTCAAGGATGGCAAAGGGTTTAGGGTGCTGCGCGCCGGCCAGATGCTCTACCTGGTGGGCTACGCGGGCAAGCGGATCGCTGCTGTGGACGTCTCCGAGCCGAAGCAGCCGAAGGTGACGGCTGACCTTCGGGCGGATGAGGTGGAGATTGGCGGGAAGAGGCACAGCCTTGAACTCAAGGATGGCGGGGGGAACGGGGCGCCGGGGATGGCCTTCTCGCGCGGCTATCTCTATGTCACTACAGCACTTGAGGCACCCAACCCCTACCTCCTCATCTTCGACGTGCGCGACCCGGCAGCAATCCGGCCGGTTGGGACCCTTGAGGTGACGGACAGGCGGGGCTGGCAGTACTTCGCCTGCGACGTGGTGGTCGAGGGGAGCCGCCTGATCCTGGGCGACTATGGGTGCGAGGAGGTCTACGACATCGCCGAGCCGACGGCCCCGAAGCGTTTCGCCCGCTACCGTCGGTCGTATGCCTGGCAGGTGGGGGCGATGCGGGACGGCCTGCTCTACGTGCCGAAGCTGGATGGCCTCGAGGTCCTGCGGGTGCCGTGAGCCTGCGGCTTGTGACGCATTTCACAGCCGGGCACCCTCATGGTGTGGCGATTGCCGTGGTGTGGCGATGCGCACCGCCACAGCATGGCAATCGCCACAGCAGGGACCGGAGGCGCTTACATTCCGGGCGGCGATCCGATATTCTCCCCCGGTGTGTCGAATGGCGAGGAGACCCTGAGCGAAAGGAGAAGCGGGCATGGGAAAAGCGTGTCGCTGGCTTGTCGTGATGGTGGGCCTGGCGCTGGTGGGGCAGGCCGTGGCCGCCGAGAAGATCAGCGTGCTGATCATTGACGGGCAGCACAACCACAAGTGGGAGCTGACCACGCCCGTCCTGAAGGACATGCTGCTGAAGACCGGGCGGTTCGACGTGGCAGTTGCGACGACTCCCCGCCCGAAGGCCCCGAAGGAGGAGTGGGAGAAGTTCAAGCCGGACTTCTCGAAGTGCCAGGTGGTGCTGATGAACTACGCGGGGGATGCCTGGCCGAAGGAGGCGAACGACGGGCTGGCGAAGTTCGTCGAGGGGGGCGGCGGACTGGTCTTCTACCACGCTGCGGTCTTCGCGTTCCCGCAGTGGGCCGAGTGGAACAAGATGATGGGCATGGGCTGGCGGGGGGCGAACTACGGCGAGCGGGTGGCCCTGGACGATGAGGGGAAGCTGGTGAAGATGGCGAAGAACGAAGGCCCCGGGAGCGGCCACGGGCCGTCCCACGCCTTCGAGGTGCGCGTGCGCGACAAGGAGCACCCCGTGATGAAGGGGGTGCCGGAGAAGTGGACACACGTGAAGGACGAGTTGTACCACGGGATGCGCGGCCCGTGCGAGAACATGGCGATTCTCGCCACGGCGTTCAGTGCGAAGGAGACCAAGGGCACGGGCATGCACGAGCCGATGGTGTGGACCGTGGCCTATGGGAAGGCCCGTGTGTTCGTGAGCGTTCTCGGGCATGACGTGAGCAGCACGGCGGTGCCGGACACGGCGACGCTGCTCGTCCGCGGGACGGAGTGGGCGGCGACCGGGCAGGTGACCATCCCCGTGCCCGCGGAGTTCAATGCCACGCCCGGCGCGAAGGCCGAGGCGAAGTAGTTTCTGTTGCGGAAAGCCGTAGGGACAGGCGGCTCGCCTGTCCGCCGCCGCAGACGACGACAGACGGGCCGTCTGTCGCTACGGTCGTCAGCGGCGCGTGTGGCGAGGGCTTCCCGCAACAGAATCGAGGTAGGGTTGAGCGCCCCGCCAAGCAACGAAGCGGCCCCGGCAGCCAGTGCTGCCGGGGCCGCTGTCATGTTGGCGAGAGGCTAGATCGCTTTCAGCGATTCGGCCTCGCCGGGGGTGTGACCAAGACTGCCTGAAGGCAGGACTCCGAACCCAGAGCCGCACGCGTTTGGAGTCCTGCCTTCAGGCAGTCTTCGGCCGCAATCAGCCGAATCGCTGAGAGCTATCTAGCGCCTTCCCCTGGGGGACCTGCGCCAATCGTCGGTCGCG
>Ga0194112_10006642_pt1 | contig 15249 bp, 11 predicted proteins | sample TA2MahC400mmetaG_FD_146191 | JGI IMG/M metagenome (GOLD analysis project Ga0194112, IMG submission 146191) | Freshwater microbial communities from Lake Tanganyika, Tanzania - TA2015016 Mahale Deep Cast 400m | ecosystem: Environmental > Aquatic > Freshwater > Lake | place: Tanzania: Lake...
AGTGGGGATTGTCGCTTGAGCGCCTCAACTGCTTGGGCATCCTGTTCATCCGCAATGGCAATGCGGATAAGTTCGCATCCGGCTTGATGCAAAGCGTTGATCTGTGCCATTGAGGCTACGATATCGGCAGTCCTTGTGACCAGCATGGATTGAATGCTGACCGGAGCACCGCCGCCGATGGCAACATTGCCGATCATGATCCTGCGGGTCGTTCTGCGCTTGATCTCCATATTCATCTTCCTGTGTTGATACTCGAGTCCTAAGATATTGGAAGCGCTGTTTTTGTCCAGTAAATCGAATATATCTCTTGACACATACCTGTTGCCCCATTTCTTAGTCAACCAGACAATCTACGAGCAGGAGCCGATAATGAGACATAAACCGATCGTAACCATAGCGCTGGCAGTGTTGATGATGGTGTCCTCCGCCGCTTGGGCATCTGGCGTAAGCCCACGTGCTCAGAAAACTGCGCGGGAACGCCTGAAGATGTTCGAGATTGATTATACCGCTGATAATTTCATGCTGTATGCCAGAAAGGGTAACTATGAAATAGTCGAGACCTTTATCCGGGCAGGAATGAGTCCGGACGCAGCAAATAACAACGGTGACCGGGCTTTGATCGTCGCCTCTGAAAAGGGACATCTGAAGGTGATCAATGTCCTCATCAAATATAAGGCAGACCTCAATGTCACCGATCTCGACGGGAGCACTGCCTTGATGTATGCTGCCTTTTATCATCAGGAGAAAGTCGTCAATCTTCTGGTCAATAAAGGTGCGAATGTCAATATCCAGAACCGAGCGGGGATGACGGCGCTCATGTATGCGATCATGGCGGGCAATATCAATTGCATCGATTACGTGCTGACCAAAGATGCCGATATTATGCTACGCTGTGGGCTCGACCGGACCGCGATCTCGCTGGCCAGACAAAAAGGCTATATGAATATCGCCAGATATATCCAGGAAAAGATGGATTTTCTGAAATACCGACACAAACCGGAATCCAAAGAAATGGAAATCCGCAATCCACTAAAACCAAGTGTACCGAGGGAAAAATGAAAACTAAACTCACTCTCATCTTGATCCTGGCAGTCCTGGGCCTGCCCATTATGGCACAAAACTGGCTGACCATCTACAATGACGACCTGTCGCTCGTCCGCACTCAATTCCAGTTGGAACTCAAAAAAGGCAGGCAGTCATACAACTTTGATCAGATCACAGCGCGGATCGACCCCGCCTCCGTGATCGTCAAATCCAAGGATAATTCCGTCATTATACTGGAACAGAACTATGAGTTTGACCTTGCCGGCACCAATCAGATCCTGCTCAAGTATCTGGACCGCGAGATCAGTATCCTGACCCAACAGGGCTCAAACTATACCGGGACTCTCAAGTTCTTTGATAGCACCAATATCGGCTTGATCGAGAAAAGCACCAACCGACTGATCATCGTCAACGCCAGCGAGATCGAGAACCTGCAACTGGCTGAATTGCCGGCTAATTTTTATACCAGACCCACCCTTCACTGGCGGCTGGATGCTCCCAAAACCGGTAAATTCCCGATGCAGATGACCTATCTGACCGGCGGCTTAAGCTGGGACGTGACCTACAATACGGTCTGGGATGGGAAAAAACTGCTTTTCAATGCCTGGGTCACCATCCGCAATACCTCCGGCAAGGCATTTGATGATGTAACGCTCAAGCTCATCGCCGGTGAGGTCAATCGTATCCGTCAAGCCTGGACTGGTGGGACGGGACGGAATATGATGGATTATGATACCGTGGCAGCAGAATACGCTCCCAAGGCAATGGAATTTGAGGAAAAAGAGTTCCACGACTTCCACCTCTACACCCTGGATGAGAAAGTTTCCTTTGCCAATAACCAGACCAAACAGATCCAGCTTTTCCCCACCAAGACCGTGGTCGCCGAAGCCGTCTATGAATACAACCTTTTCGGCAGTGCCGTCAATAGCATCATTCGCTTCAAGAACACCAAGGAAAACGGCATTGGTATCCCTCTGCCCAAAGGCACCATCAAGGTCTATAAGGAAGACAGCGACGGCAACCAGGAATTCATCGGCGAGGATAGCATCAATCACACCGGACGCAATGAAGAGATCAGGATCAACACCGGCAAGGCATTCGACCTCGTCGGCAAGACGCTGGTTACCTCTACCAAACAGATCAGCAACCGCGTCAGCGAAAAGACCATCCAGATCACTCTGCGCAACAATTCCAAGGAAAAGAAGACCATCGACGTCGTTTACCGGCTTCCCGCCACCTCGAGGATCCTCAGCGTCAGTCCGGAAGCCTACAAATATGAGATTGACTCAGACCGCAAGGTGACCTTCAAGATCGAGATCGAACCCGACAAGGAAGTGATCTTCTCCTTTGTCGAACGTAGCGAGTGGTAAACAACCGGTTGAACAAGCATCTTAAACCAATCGAGAGTATTATGCGCGATAGATTGTACGACAACCTGGTCGGGATCCAGCGGGAGATGCTCAAGATCCTGAGCGAGGTCTCTTCCATCACCTCCAATCCTCTGGCTCTGGAAGACCCGATCGATAATGCCTGGCATCCCAAGTGTGATATCTATCAAACAGATACGCAATGGATCGTGATCGTTGAACTGGCAGGTGTCCGCAAGGAAGATATCAATATCTCCATCACTTCCGAGTATCTGCGGATCTCCGGTGTCCGACGCCTGGAAATGGGAGATCCACCCACCTGCTACTTCAACATGGAGATTGAGACCGGCAATTTTGACCGCCGGATCTTCTTCCCGGATATCTCGCTGGACAAGGACGATCCCAGAGTCTTCTATCAAAATGGCATTCTCCGGATCGTCTTTGACATGAAACCGGTGGTGGAACGTCTCATCCCGATCGACTGATCCAGTAAAGGTAAATAGTATAAACTTCCGCCACTTATCCTGCCATGGTAGGGGTGGTGGAAGGTAAATGAGGAGGAATACGTGCCGGCTGTTCCGCGGGTATCCAGATACATCTGTTGCCTGTGCCTGTTTTTGTGTGCCATTTGCGTGATCAATGCCCAGTTCATTCAGATCGGCAGCGGTACCGCAATCAATCAGGGACTACCCTTTGAACCCTCCCAGCATTACAGTTACTCCCAACAACTCTACCTGAATGGCGAAATCAACACTGCCGGTCTGATCACTGCCCTCAGTTTCAATTACCGTAGCGTCGGCTCCACCTTTCTGACCAATAACGGCATGCTCAATATCTGGATGGGACAAACGCCACTTTCTTCCTTCACGGATTGGATCCCGATCAACAATCTAACCCCTGTTTTCAGCGGGGATTTGATCGCTGCTTACTTCGATAGCGGCGTTCCCGGCACCGGATGGATGACCATACCTCTCCAATCGGCCTTCTTTTATGATGCCGGCGCCAATTTGGTCATTGCCGTGGATGAGAACCAGCCCGGCTTCAGTAGCACCGGTGATGACTTTTATTGTACTCAGACAAACCAAGCCAGAGGTATGGTCTTTTACTCTCTAACGACCAATCCCGATCCGGAGAATCCTCCCGCCACCGGCTTTAACCTGCGCAATCACTTTGCCAATCTCCGTCTCCATATCTCACCGGTAAACTACATGCCCCGAGATCCGCAACCACCACATAACTCCACCGAAGTCCCGATTGACCCCCTTCTTTCCTGGCAGAGCGATGCCACTACCTTTGATCTGGCTTTGGGCACCGATCCTGATGCCCTGCCGCTTGTGGCAACCGCTCTCACTCAATGCCAATGGCAATCGCTCACTCCGCTAACTCCTTTCACCACATATCACTGGCAGGTGATTGCCCATCACGATAACCAGACATATTCCAGCCCGGTCTGGACATTCCAGACCACCGGAGAGACATTAACCGCTCCCCGTAATCTCAATGGCTTCTTCGTCAATGATCATGTCAATCTCACCTGGCAGCCCCCCACTTCCGGCACCGTCGTCGAGTACCAGATCTACCGCAATACCCAGCCCCTGGAGCGAACTATCAACCTCTCCTATCAGGACTTCGCCATCCAATCCAATGCCACTTATTACTATTACGTCAAAGCCGTAAACCACCTGAACCAGATGTCACCGCCATCCAATACTGTCTCTGTCACCATTCCCGTGATCATGCAGAATGTGATTCTCTATCAGGGCTTTGAGAGCCAGCCATCATTCACTCAGATTATCCCGGACTGGCTCAACCTTGATCTGGACAATTCACCCACCTGGGAGTGGGACAGTATCAGCTATCCCACTGCGGGCTCGCCACTTGCCTGGCTGATCTTTCATCCCGGTGAGACAGTTCCACCCTTGACCAATGCCAGTGCTTTTTCCGGAGTGAAGTATGCCATCTCGATGGCAGCGCAGAACCCGCCCAACAACGACTGGCTGATCACACCCCGCATCAATCTTGGTTCCGAACCGCTGCTCCGTTTTCATGCCCGCTCTTACACGGGTGATTACGGACTGGAGCGCCTCAAAGTGCTGATCTCGACCGCCGGAACTCAGCCCCAGGATTTCATTACCGTCCATCCTGCGCCCTATCTCAGCGTCCCCGTCCAGTGGACACCTTATCAATACAACCTCCAGACCTGGCAGGGACAGACCGTGAATCTTGCCTTCCAGTGCATTTCCTGGGACGCCTGGGCGCTGCTTTTAGACGATATCTGGATCTGTGGCACCGGTGGATACGTCTCCATTGATGACAACTATCTGCAAACCCCGCAATATCTTATCCACCCCAATCCCGCTCGTGATCGCTTCTTGATCACCAGCAAGGACGGCTCCTCCTTCGCTATCTCCGTTTATGATCTGCGCGGTCGCCTCATCCACTGTAGTCCACCCACCCGTTTTTTTGACAGCGCTACCAGCGGATTAGATCTTGCCACCGGCATCTATCTGCTCCGGATCGACGACGGCAAGCGTTCAATTATCCGCAAAGTCACTTTCATCCACTGATGCAGAGCATTGATCTGGAACGCTTTATCGAGATCTTGCTCTCGGAGCGTCGTTACACGGAAAACCTCCTTGCCCAGCGCATTACCGAACCGCGGGAAGCTATCTTTGGCGATCTGCCCGCCGCGCTTGATCCCAGAATCTCCGACCTGCTTCCCGCCCTTGGGATCAAAGACCTCTTTCAGCATCAGACCCAAGCGATTGAACCTGCCCTCCAGGGCGAGAACATCGCTATCAGCACCGGCGTCTCCAGCGGTAAAAGCCTGTGTTACCAGCTCCCGATCATCGACGCCATCATCCGCAATCCCCGCTCCCGCGCCCTGCTGATCTATCCCACCAAAGCGCTGGCACAGGATCAGCAACACAAGTTCGGCGGCATGTTGACACATCTGGCATGCATGGACAAAAAACACGCCAGAACCTTCTGCGGTATCTATGACGGCGACACGCCGGCTGCTTCCCGTCAGAGCATCCGCAAGCTTGCCAATGCGGTTTTTACCAATCCGGACATGCTTCACCTTGGAGTTCTGCCGCATCACACGCTCTGGACGGACTTCCTCGCCAACCTGCGCTACGTGGTCATCGACGAAATCCACTCCTATCGCGGCGTCTTTGGCTCGCATTTCGCCAATGTCCTGCGCCGTCTGAAACGCATCTGCCGGCTCTATGGCAGCGAGCCACAGTTCTTCTGCACCTCTGCCACGATCCAGAACACGGCGCAATTCTGCCAGGCACTGATCGGTTCGCCCGTCCGCCTCATCCACCAGGACTGCTCGCCACAGGGCAGACGCATCTTCCATATCGTCAATCCGCCGATGGTGGATTTTGACCTGGGCATCCGCCGCAGTTCGATCCACGAGACCGGATACCTCGCCAGGCGTTTTCTCCACTTCGGCGGACAGGCACTGCTCTTCAGCGAGACCCGCCGGGCCGTGGAAGTGATCTATCGCTACCTGATCGACGATGGGCGCGATCCGTCTTTGATCAGAAGTTACCGCAGTGGCTACCTGCCGGAGAACCGCCGGGCCGTGGAAAAAGGACTGCGGGACGGCTCCATCGCTCTCGTCGTCACCACCAATGCGCTGGAACTCGGCATCGACATCGGCGGATTGGACGCCACCTTTATCAATGGCTATCCCGGAACCATCGCCGGCACCCGTCAACAAGCCGGCAGAGCAGGCCGCAAAGGCGCCAGCGCCCTGTGCATCCTCGTCGCATCCGCCAATCCACTCGACCAATACATCGCCCGCCATCCCGAATACCTCTTTGACAACAATCCCGAAAGCGCCTTCATCGATCCCGACAATACCGAGATCCTGATCAAACATCTCCACTGCGCCGTTCAGGAACTCGCGGTGACCGACGGCGAGGGCTTTGGCGACCTTGCGCCGTTTCAGATCCAGCCCTATCTCGACCTCTTGCTCCAGCGCGGCGATATCCGGCACATTGGCAACCGCTACACCGGAGTCCTCAATGCCTATCCCGCCGGCACTTTCTCTATCCGTAACGCCTCCAACCAGTATATCATCACCCTGTATAAAGCACCGGAGGATAGCGGGTCATCCTTAAATAGAGCGCTGAAGGAAAGCGCCCCTACGAACCAGACAGGCGGGATGCCGAACTCTGATGCGGCACAGAGGGCGCTTTGGCAAGACGCCCCTACGGCTGAAGATCAGATGATCGGGCTGGTGGACGAGGAAAGCGTGAACTGGATGACTCATCCCGATGCGATCTACCTCCACGAAGGCGAGACCTGGATCGTCAAGACCTTGGATCGGGAACGCAAAACCGTCGCGATCGAACCCATCCGTGTCAACTACTACACCCAGACCACCCAAAATACCGTGCTCGAACTTACCCAACTCCTGCAAAACCAAGCCATTACCGGAGCGCAAAAGTACCTGGGCAAGGTTATCGTCACCAAAACCATCACCGGCTATAAAAAGCTCCGCTTCAGCACACAGGAAGTACTTGGCTATGAAGAGCTTGACATGCCTCCGGCGCATCTGGATACCGTCGCCTTCTGGATCGCTCTTGACCCCAAAACCATCGATGCGATCAAGGATCAGGGCTTGTGGCGCAATCAATCCAACGATTATGGCCGGGGATGGAAAGAACTCACCCACCGCATCCGGGAACGGGATGGTCATGCCTGTCGCAGTTGTGGCACCAAAGAAAGCGGCAAGGCATTCGACGTTCATCATATCATCCCCTTCCGCCATTTCGCCACTCTCGACCAAGCCAACGAACCATCCAACCTGGTCACGCTCTGTCCCCGCTGTCATCGCCTGGCAGAAAGCAGCGTCCTCATCCAGAGCGGCTTGGGCGCATTGGGCTACCTCCTTGGTAATATCGCTCCCTTCTTTGTCATGTGCGACCGCAAAGACATCGGCATCCACACCGAGGAAGCATCAGCCATTGCCCATGACCTGCCCATCGTCTGCATCTACGACCAGGTGGCAGGGGGCATCGGACTCAGCACCAAACTTTATGCCATGCACCAGCGCATTATCCGCGCCGCCTACGACCAGATCAAGTCCTGTCAATGCACCGGGGGCTGTCCCGCCTGTACCGGACCAGTGGCGGAGCATGGATCAGGTGCCAAAGAACATGCCGCCGCCATTCTTTCCTCCTTGCTTGATTACCTTAGTATAACCTTAGTATAACCTTACGACCGTAAGGTTATACTAAGGTTATACTAAGGTAATCAAGCAAGGAGGAGACCAGGGAAAGAAATGGTGAAAGAGTAGAAAAAGGGACGCTGGAACCGGCGAAATGCCGGTCGTTATCACGATCCTTCCTGGGCAAGACGGGGACGAAGGGCGGGTCAGTTCCTCTGTCGGATCAGTTCCAGGGCATCGATCTTACGCAGGCGGGAAAGAGGCAGAATAGTGCTGAGCAGGGTGATGCAATAAGCGGCAACGGGGATCAGGACAAGATCCAGCCCTTGGATTTTGACGGGGATAACGAGAAAATCCTCCGGGGTGAAATTGAGGCGTACCAGCCCGTAGCGGTGCTGTATCCACAGCGCCAGCAATGACAATGCCATCCCGATAAAGATGCCAAGCAAACAAAGAATGGATGACTGGATCTGAAACAGGCGGCTCATGTCCCGCGTCTCGTAACCAAGCGCCTTCAGCAAGCCGAGTTCCTTCTTTTTACCGGCGATATTCTTGAGCATATTACCGGTCAGATTGAAAGATGCGATGATATACATCAGCAGCATAATGATGAACATCATTATCTTTTCAAAGTGGATGGCGGCGTAGAGATTGGGGTCAAAGCTGCTCCAGTCATCGCAGTGGAAGCCGGGGAAAGCGATTTGCAACTGCTGAGCGAACAGTTGAGAACGGGTATGATCCGGGGTGCTGACGGCGATAAAATCGGCAGCGCTGATCTCCGGATCGGGCGATAATGCGCCGTCCACCTCCTGACGCCGGAAATAAGCACCCATCGAAAGGGGAACATAACTGAACATCTGGTCGTATTCCGGCATGCCGGCGGTAAAGATCCCAACTACCCTGACCCGGCGGAGACGCGGTAACAATCCGAAGGCACTGGGCTCGGTAAATTGCGGAGAGATCAGCATGATCTCATCCTGCAGGTTCACGTTCAACTGAATAGCCAAACCCGCACCGAGGATGATACCCTCATTCTCAAAGTCGGTCGCTGTGGGATTTCCGCTGATAATACCCTGATGGAGTGCACTGGCACTGGGTTTGGTGTAATTGGGAATGCGGTCCAGGATCCGGCTGACGCGGCGGCTCTGCTCCAGATCAATACCGAAAGCGATGGTGGGAACGATCGTGTTGCCGCTTTTCAGGGTAAGTTCATTACGGATGACAGGAGCGGCGGAAAAGCCCAATTGCCTGATTTTACGGATCAGGGCAGGATGATCCGGGATGGGACGGTTGTCAAGGGCGGTGAGCATGATCTCGGAACGAGTGCCGATGATCCGTTTTTGCATGTCGTTGCGCAAGCCGTTCATCGCCGAACTGACGCAAAGCAAGGCAAATATGCCCAATGACAGACCCAGCACGGTCAGCAGATGAGCTGCGCTCAACAGCCGCCGGCGTCTGCCACGCAGGTATCGCCAAGCCAGAAACAAACAACTGCGGTTCTTCATAATCCAATCCGGTGGCATGATCTGCGATGGTGGCGGTTTCGTCAAGTCCGATATTTCTATTGACACTATACTTTGTTTCGGCAGAGTGGTCAACATGAGGATAATTATCTGCATCATGCTGCTTGTGCTGCTGGCGGGATGCGATCTCTTCAAGCTGAGAGACGCCGATCCGCCCGCCGATCCCGCGCCGTGGAGCTATGACTACACATTTGCCGGATCGGCCGTGTCCAATCTGCGCTTCTGCTATATCGATGCCCGTAATTATGTCAAATACGCCGGTCTGTTTACCTCTGACTACCGGTTTCACTTCGCAGTTCAGGATATCAACGACTATAACATCTCGCAGATCTGGGATCGTGGCAATGAACGGGATATGCTGAACAATCTGCATAACTGGATGGGAACCGGGACGATTGAACTGACCTTGCATTCAATCATTAATCAACCGGATGAGATCAATGCCACTGATGCCGTTTTTTACCGGACTTATGTCCTCAAGACCGAGCGCAGCACCGTGGAACAGGAATATCAGGGCAAGCTGGAATTGCACCTGCGGTTGCAGGACGGTGCTTGGAAGATCAAGCATTGGTATGATTTCCGTTCCGGTGTCTATCCAACCTGGGGAAAACTGAAGTATGACTTTGCCATCTAAGACCCGGTTCTGGATGACGCTTATTCTGTTGCTGGCGGGTTTGATCGGGTGCACCAATCCCTTCCATCCCAAGATTCGTGACGATATCAATTCCACGGTGGCAAACCGTACTCCCAAGGAAGTTCTTCAGAGCTTGGAATTGTCTTACAAACAAAGGAATATTGGGATTTTCGGGCAGTTGCTGAGCAGTGATTTCCGCTTTGAATTGATCTCATCCGAGGTCAGTGTCATCGGCATCGACGTCAATGGTGATGGGATCCGGGACTCCTGGTGGGGATATGAAGAAGAGCTGGAAATGACGGAAAATCTGTTTAGCCGGGGTTCCAGCGATGGCGTTTATCCCCCGCCGGATCAGATCAACCTGCGGCTCCAGATCCCGCCGGAGATCGCCTGGGAGAATGATCCGGAGGTCGGACATGAGGATTGGATCATCATCCCCTGCGTCTTTGATTTGCAATTGCTTTACTTTACCACCAATTCCTCAATCAGTTCCGGCGGGGTCGCCAGATTCTACCTGCGACCGGTCAACAACCGCTGGTATATTGCCGTATGGCGGGATGAATCAAATCTATGACACAGCGGATAGCAGCACTTGATTATGGCGAAAAACGGATCGGAGTAGCGCTGAGCGACCCGCTTCAGATCATCGCCAAGCCCTTTGCGGTCTGGGATAACACCGGCTTTGAAGACACGGTGGCAAAACTGCAGGAACTGATCCGTGATTATCAGCTCGGCGAAGTCATCGTCGGTATCCCGCTGTCCGTGGATGGTGAGATCACCGCCAAAACAGCGGAAACGATGCGCTTTCTGCATGCTCTCAAAAAAGCCGTGAGTATTCCGGTGACCGGATGGGACGAGCGTTATTCCACTGCGGAAGCCCACGAACTGCTCAAGGACATGGGCATGAGCTGGATGGAAGCCCGCCAAAAGGTGGATGCCATGGCTGCCAGCGTCATCCTCAAGAGCTATCTGGACCGACCATCGGAATGAGCAAAGGGACAGTCCGGCGAAACCGGTCTTCTGTGCTGCGTATCGGCTGCCTGGTGGTCTGTCTGATCATTGTGCTCTCCATTGCCTACTGCAGTTGGGCGCTTTATGTGCCGGTCACGGCTGATGAGATCATTATCCGGATCATGCCCGGGGATAATGCTGCGATCATTGCCGGCAAACTTCACGAACTGGGAATCATCCGCAATCAATTGCTGTTTCGGCTGATGGTCAAGCTCAGCCGCAGTGACCGCAATCTCAAGGCTGGCACCTATGTCTTCGGTGGCAGGATCAATCTGATCGGCGCTATCTATCGCTTACGCAGCGGGAAAAGTACCCGCGTACAGGTCACCTTACCGGAAGGGTTGTCACTGTACCGAACACTGCAACGGATCGAGAGGAGCAGGATCCATGAATATGATCCGCTCTACCTGGCGGCAACGGATACCGCACTGGTCAGACGGCTGACGGGGTTTGAGAAGTCTTCGCTGGAAGGTTTCCTCTACCCCGAGACCTACCACTTTGACATTTCCACCAGTCCCGATTCCACCTTGGCTCTGATGACCAACCTCTTCTTCCGCAAGCTCCGTGAAACCGGGATCGAGATCGGTGACCGGGATGAATTCTACCGCATCCTGATCCTCGCCTCAATCATCGAAAAGGAAGCCGTACAAGAAGATGAGATGCCCTTGATCGCCTCGGTCTATTGGAACCGCCTGCGTCGTGGGATGCGGCTGGAGTCATGCCCCACAGTGGATTACATCCTGGAACGAAGAGGGATCCGCAAGGCACGTCTCAGCCGGGAAGATACCAATATCTCATCCCCTTACAACACCTATATCAACGCCGGACTGCCTCCCACTCCGATCTGCAATCCCTCCATCAACGCCATCAAAGCCGCCCTGCATCCCCAAAAGAGCAGTTTCTACTTCTTCTTTGCCGATAACAAGGGCAGAAACGTCTTTTCCGCCTCCTATGAAGAACACGTCAGAAAACAACGGCAGTACCGCTGATTTTCGATTCTCATCGACCGATGAACACGAAAGGGATGACCAATTCCGTTTCAGCAGACGGATTGGTGGGATTATCCACTCCTGCAATTCACCTTTAATGAACTCCGAAACGCAAGAAACTCAGGCACCAAAAAGAAATGTGTTGACTTTGTCCGGCAGTTTATAAAATGGGATCCATGAAACACAAAGTAACACTACCTCTGCTTCTTCTCTGGCTGGCAGTTGCCTCTGCCGTTGCCGAATACTATGATAATGTGATCGATCTCACAGGTGAAGCTTTGCGCCTGGCGTTGACTAACCTGATCTCAACCAATACCAATACAGACTACAATGACGCAAAAGCCCAGATGTTCGGTTATTTTGACAATGTAAACGGCTATGTTCGGTGTGTTTACACCGGTCAGAATTATTCAGTCTCCCCAGGGGGGATGCCAGACCAAAATATCCTCAATACAGAACATACCTATGCCCAGAGTTGGTTTTCCACGACCAATACCAGCATCAAGAAAGCTGATTTGCATCACCTCTTTCCCACCAATGCCCAAGTCAATTCCAGCCGTGGTAATCTCCCCTTTGACTGGGTGGCAAATCATTCCACTGCTACTACCTACGCCTCATACAACGGCTATCACTCCTACAAAGGAATGAACGCCCAGAACCACCTCGTCTTTGAACCGGCAGATCAGCACAAGGGCAATCTGGCGCGCTCTTTGTTGTACTTCAATGTCCGCTACGGCGATCCGCTAACCCAACAGAACGTGGAGATGATTCCCACCCTCATTAACTGGCATGTCCTCGACCCGGTTGACAATGCCGAGCTGCAGCGCAATCTGAATATCTACGGCTATCAAAGCAACCGCAATCCCTTCGTTGACCATCCGGAGTTCGTCGCCCGCATCTGGGGCGAGGTCTCGATTGAGGATCTGTTCACCCCTCCACCGCCGGCGGTAATCACCACGGTCTATCCCAATCCATTCAAGGACACGACCCACATCCAGATCAGCATCCCCACCAGACAACCGGTGTCTCTCGCCATCTACAATGTCAAAGGGCAAAAAATGCGCACCCTGCTTGAGGATACCCTCGCAGCCGGGGATTATACCTATAATTTTGACGGACAAGACAGCAGTGGTACACCCTTACCCAGCGGAGTCTATTTCTGTCGTCTGTCTTCGGGCGATCAGGTGGTGACGCATCGAATCCTACTCCTCAGATAAGGTGGATCAGATACCCTAACTTGTTGCCGAATAGTTTCATCCCATAGTTGAAGTGGCTGGGCATAAAAAAACTCTTGACATGGAAATACCATGTGATTATCCTGCCATCAGAGTATCGAACTCTGGAGGTAAACGTGAAAACGACTATAGTGTTGATTTTTGTATTTGTGTTGATGGGGACATCGCTTTATGCGCTGACCTATTATTCCAAGGGCAGTTCACCTACCTATTATGTCAATCAATTGAACAGTTGGAGCAGTAACAGACAAGGAACGGGCTCATCGCCAGCGAACTTCACTCAAGCCAATTTGATCCTGATCGTCCAGAATGGTCATTCTATGACCGCCACTGCCCAATGGGATGTCGAAGGCAGCGGTTCCCGTGTGGAGATTGAAAGTGGCGGTAAGATAACCACCGGCACCTACAATCATAAGATTACCGGCAAGGTTTACAATGGTGGCACCTATGAGGTCAATCACGATACATACAGCAACTTGGGTTGGGGTGGCGAGGGTGAGCTCGAAACCAACAGCACCTTTATCCTCAATCACGCCACTATCAATTTCAACGACAAAGTATCCTACGGCAACCTGACCGTGCAGGCTGGAATCGCTCAGTGTGATGGCTCCACCGAGGGATTGGCGATCAAGGGGCAACTGCTGATCAAAAACGGAACACAGTTTAAGTATGACGTTGCTGCCATCTACAATGATCCCATAACCATCGGCAGCATAGTGGTAGAGACCGGAGGTTGGTTTATTGGCGGAACCGGTTCGCCATCGATCACTTACAACGTAGGTGGCAGTATCACGGTAAACAGTGGAGCTTATTTCTATGGTTCTCAGGGCAGTGGCGGATCGACCTTCAATATCAGCGGTGATGTCACCAATAATAGCAATTTTTTCTATGTCGTGCATCGCAATAGTGGTGATTTGCCCAGTGGTAGTTGGAATGTTGCCGGCTCTTTCCTTAATTATGGTACTTACCATGCCGTCAATCGCAATCAAGTCGGCTATCCGACGATCACCTTGTCCGGAACAGGCAAATCTGTCCGGTTCGGCACTCTGACCGGGCTGCAAGCCCGTCATACCATCGAGTTTGCTACCGGATCCAGTTACACCCTGCTCTCCGATCTCATTTTCTACGACTGGATGCAATTTCGGGAGCGGGGGACTCTGGATGCCGGTACCTATCAGGTCAAGGCATTGGGTGCAAGCGTATCGATGGGGATCTGGGGCAATTTCCGCACAGCGCGTACCCAGGGCTTTTCCGGAGCATCCAACACCGCGATTTCCACTGATAACTCTCCATCGCTTACCCTGTATGCCGGATGTACGATCGAATATACCTCAGGTTCCTCGCAAACGGTCACGCCCAGAACGGATTACAAGCACCTCACGCTCAGCGGGGCGGGGACGAAAAGCATCGGCGGTAACACAACCATCGCCAATACTTTCACCATCGGCGCGCCATTATCCGTCAGCGGCAATATTACTGCCAACGGCAACGTGGCGGTAAACCAACCGGTAACCATAACCTCAGGAAACAACCTGTATTTATACAGCACGATGAGCGGTTCCTCGCAGATAACCGGCGGAACCATCCAGATCCTTGGCTCTGCTACGCAATTGAATCTGGTGACCACTGACGTGAGCAACATCATCCTGAATCGCCTCAATGGCTGTGCCATCTCTGGAACCAGCGTCAAGACGGGGCTTTTGAACATTGTGAATGGCCCGTTCAGCATTGGATCCAAATCATTGGAGATTACCAACGAACTCGCAGGCGGGGCAAATCTATCGGCAACTTCCGCCTCGACCCTGATTGTATCCGGCTCCGCCCTGAGCTTTAACATGCCCGGACAAATCACGGAACTGCATACATTTCAACTAAGCAGCAGCAACGGCGCCACTCTCCATGATAATCTGGCTTTGACCAATCTGAACCTGCAGAATGGCACGTTTAACGTCGGAATCTATACTCTTACCCTGTATGGACAGATAAGCAGGGTTTCCGGTACGCTCGGGACAACAAGCAGCTCCACCCTCTCGATCCAGGCAGGTCACGTCAACATTGATCTGCCTCCCATGACGGTAGGTACGCTGACCATGAACCGCTCCGGCAGAACAGCTTATCAAACAGGGTATCTCGAGGTCGGTACGCTCAATCTCAACGGTGGCAATCTTGCCATTGGGAGCAACTCGCTGACGATAACTACACAGATCTCGACCAGCGGGGGCGGATTTTACAGCGGCGACAGCTCTGAGCTTGTTTTGTAC
>Ga0194112_10006643_pt1 | contig 15244 bp, 11 predicted proteins | sample TA2MahC400mmetaG_FD_146191 | JGI IMG/M metagenome (GOLD analysis project Ga0194112, IMG submission 146191) | Freshwater microbial communities from Lake Tanganyika, Tanzania - TA2015016 Mahale Deep Cast 400m | ecosystem: Environmental > Aquatic > Freshwater > Lake | place: Tanzania: Lake...
CTTCGTACACATTTCCGGTTGTTTTGATGTTAGGAGGACTGGCCCAATGGCTGTGGCAGGAACGCAAAGGAAGCCTGGGTTCGCCGCACTCCCTTACCAAGGTGCGATGGTTTTATTTTCGACTCTATGCCTTGCTTTTTGGCTTGGCGGCTTTGTTGGGGAATGTTTTTCATTCGCGGGAAATTCTGCTGTTTGAGAATTTTTACCGTTTTGGTAGTCTTGTGTTTGGAGGCGGTCAAGTTTTGTTACCGATGATGTACGAGCATTTTGTGGCTACACGGCAATACCTAAGCACCGATCAGTTTTTGATAGGTTACGGCTTGGCCCAGGGGGTTCCGGGCCCTGTTTTTTCGCAAGCCGCCTACATGGGGGGCCTGATTCTCCAAGGCAAAGGGGTCCTCCATGTCCTCTTGGGATCCTTGGTCGGAACCTTGGCCATCTTCACTCCCGGCGCCCTGCTGATCATGTTCGTGTATCCGATTTGGGATGATGTAAAGCGCATGCCGCGCATTCAAGCCGCCCTTCAAGGAGTTCAAATCGCCGCCATTGGCTTGATTCTCACCGCCATCCTTTTGTTGATGAAACCATTAGGCTACAGCAGTTTGAACCTTATTTTGGTGGCACTGACTGCCCTGCTTAATCACCGTTGGGGGGTGCCGCCCTTGCTGATTGTGATCCTGAGCCTTACCGCTGGTCTGGTCAGCGAGCTTCTGCTCCTGGGCTTGCCTTAGGGTTGGGACGCACCGACAATCGCCCGTTCTTGTGTTCGACGGTCCATGATGTAGCTTTGCAATTCCATGACCCTTCCTCATACCGCTTCAGTGCCCACCATGTACATTATCGGTGGATGCAACGGCGCCGGCAAAACCACGGCTTCGTTCACGGTCTTGCCGGAACTTTTGCATTGTTACGAGTTTGTGAATGCCGACGAAATTGCCAAAGGCCTTTCTCCATTTCGGCCCGAAAGCGTGGCCATCGAAGCAGGTCGATTGATGCTGCATCGAATCGAAGAACTCATGAATCAACGCGTTGATTTTGCGTTTGAAACTACCCTCGCCGCCTCCATTCACCTCCGCACCATCGCCAAAGCCCAAACCCTGGGATACCGTGTCCACTTGTTGTTTTTCTGGTTAGAAAGTGTTGAATTGGCGCAACAAAGGGTCCAATCCCGGGTCAAAGAAGGGGGGCATTCGATTAACGTGGATGTTGTCAATCGTCGCTATAAGCGGGGAATTGTCAATTTGTTTCAAAAGTATTGGGATCGAATGGATTGCGCTTGGATAATCGACGGGTCCAAGGGGAATTTTAACCTCATCGTCGAAAGAAAATCTGCCAACCTACCTACTATTTTTGTGCCGTCGGCCTACGAGTCTATCCAAAATCAATATGTCCAATATTCCAACGATTGAAAAGGAAAGGAACCTAATCCTCCAAGGCCTGGAACTCGCCTACGAGCGTTTGTTAAAAACCAAGAGGGCCAATAACGGCGAATTGGTGGTGATCCGGGACCACAAAATTGTCCGCATCAAGCCCTAAGGCCCGGCGCTCGCATCAAGCCCTAAGGCCCGGGGCGCTTGCATCTAGCCCCGCAGGGAAGCTCCCTGGGTTTACTTCAGTTCAAAATTCAGCGACACGTAGGCCAAACGGCCCACCAGCGGTCCGCCGTAAACCTGGAAGACTTTATTGTTCAACAAATTCGAAGCACCCAGCTTGAGGGTCGTGTTCAAGTTCAGGAAGGTTTTGTTGATTTGTGCATCCACCATTCCGTAGCTGTCAATAGGCCCGGTGAATTGGGGCGAACCTTGAAACTCAAAGCCCTGTATCCACTTGTAATTGATGTTAAAGCCCCAATTGGCCAGCGTATAGGAACTCCCGCCGGGTAACGGAATCTCGGTAATCATATCACGGCCGCTCAATCCGACATTGTACTTATGCTCCGGGGTATTGAAGGCCGGAATAATTACCGTATCTTTTCCAGCATTCACCAGTTTGTTCCAGGAATAATTGAAATTAAAGGCTAATTCTCGGTTCAAATAATAATTGCCGCCTAACGAAAAGCCTTGTGTTGTAATAATTCCCGTCGCATTGGCGGCAACGCGGTAAATTCGAAGAGTTTCACGAATCGGAAAGCCGCCCCCAATCCCCGTTTGGAATTTGGACTGCACCCCAACATTAAACCCAATAAAGTTGGTGTACCAACTGTGGTAATAGCCTGCGTCCACATACAGCTTCTTGAACATCCCCCGGTATCCAAACTCCACGGTGCGCACCTGTTCGGGCTGTATAGGCTTGACATCAAAGTACTTCAACTTGTCGGTGGTGGGTGTTGTCCCCAAATAATCCAGGAAGGAATTTAGGGTAATCAAGGAATCAAATCCTGACACATTACCCACCAGAATCGCTGGCCCCACGTTGTAATACAGGTACTGATCAGCCAAGGTTGGGTTTCGTACCGCCGAGGACAAAGACAAACGCCAAACATGTTTTTGGTTCGGTGTCAAGACCATCGATACGGCAGGTGAATACACCCGTTTGAAATTGATGTTCTTATCCGTACGAAAGGTGGCGTTGATTTTGAGGTCACCGAGCAAATGATTTCCCAACATCAATTTATTGATTTTGTACTCTACCCCGCCGTATAATCCGTATTCGCTGTTCACAATGCTGGTCGGGGTTTCGGTTCGACCGATGGTATCCCTTTTGGTCACCAAGACACTATCCAATATCAGCGGGTTCCAAACCATGTAGGACGAGTCCTTGGTCTGGTAAGTCAAGCGCACCGTATCGCTGAAAATGGTACCACGACTATCGGGGCGGTATTGGCGAAAACTACCACCAACCACCACTTCCATGTTTTCGATGGGTTTGAAGCGTTTTTCGCCCTGCAAATGATACAAAGCCGATTTGTCATAAAATAAAGTGCCGCCCCGACCCTTGTTGGGCAGGGTTGTGGTTATTACGTTAAACAGCGAATCAAAAGTCGCTGAACCAGGCAACGCAAAAGGGATGGGATTCGGATCCCGAAGGTTCCCGGTCTGGTAGCCGTTGTTCACTTTGAAGCGAACCTGTTCATGCCAGCGCGCCAAAGCCTCCGCAGCGCCCGGTGCATTCAAGAAAAAGTTCAGGCTATCGCTTAGGACAGTAGGTATCCCCGAGAAGGAACCCCGGTAAGGCCTCCAGTGGTCGGGTAACAAACCCGGCTTGCCCGCGATTCCATAAATCGAATCCAAAATCGAAGTTTGCCAAACCGAGGCGTAGGATTTGTTCCAGATATCCAGGGTATGATAAGTTTCCTTCATTCTTTTGGCAGTGGCTACCGCATCGTAGGAATCCCCGGCATCTTCGTTGGTCGCGTAGGCCCTGATAAACCAATCGTCCTCTTTGCGCAATTCCAAACGGTTCTGGAAGAAGAGGATGTTCTTGAGCCTGAAGCGGTTCTCCCCTTGGTAAACGGTGGTTCCCGTTCCAAAATTGGAGGAAGCAATGAACTCCACTTTGGGCTTGAGCATGTAATGAAAAGCTGTGTTCAATTTGAGGTTGTTGATGTTGTAATCCACCAAATCCGCTTCGCGATAACCCGAAGGATAAAAGATGCCCAAGCCGGGTAACTGCAAGGCTTCACCTCGCGCATCGTTGAAGCGTCCCTCGTCTTCGTCCCCGTACACGTTGACTGCATCGTAACCACCGGGGGCTCCTTTGGGGCTTTGAGAAGCTGTGGAAGGCCCGTAATTCTCCGCCCGCCAATCGTTGGCTTTGAGGTAGAACATGTTAAACTTCCATCCCATTTTGTCGTTCCCGTTGCGGTCCTTGTTGGCCCAGGCGTATCGGATTGCTGTTTCGGTCAGCGCCCTTTCGCCTACCTTGATGCTGGCGTTGATGCCCTGATGCTGGAAAGGCGAACGCGTGCTCATGTTGATTACCCCGTTGAAGGCGTTCGGTCCAAAAAACGCCGACGAAGCCCCCACCACCAAATCCACCTTTTGGATATCCAATTCCGAGACTCCTAGGAAATTCCCCAACGAAAAATTCAGACCCGGGGCCTGGTTGTCCACCCCGTCAATCAATTGCAGCGATCGAACCGGGGAGGTGGAATTGAAACCGCGGGTGTTGATAATCACAAAACCCAAAGAAGCCGTCGTCAAATCCACCCCCTTCATCGTACCCAATCCCTGGTAGAAGGAAGGCGAAGGCGTTTCCTTGACCGCGAGGATATCCATCGCCTCCACGGTCAGGGCTGATTCTTTTTGCTTCTCCGAAATGCGGGAATCCACAATCTCCACACCCTGCAGATCCAAGGCGCTTTCTTCGAGCTTGATCACCAAGGCCTTGCCCCCGGCTACACCGTTGACATTGACAGTGTTATAACCAATGTATGAAACCACCAGCGGATAAGATTGCCCACTCACCAGGTTGCCCTCGATGCTGAATTTTCCATCCAGGTTGGTGGTTGCGCCTTGGGTGGTGCCGCGGATGATCACCGAAGCCCCCACCAAGGATTGTCCATTGCGGGCGTCCCGGACTTCGCCTCGAATCAGAGCCGAACCGCCCGCGGATTGTGCCGCAAGAGGGTTCAAGCAAGGCAGCGCAACCACGATGGCCAAGGAGAAGATCAAAACAAAACGGGAAGCCGAGGTTTTGAGTACAAGCATATAGTAGGTTTTGTTTGTCAATATTAATTTAAAAATACCCTTAAAGGGCTTTATTTTCGTCTGTGCGATCTCGTTTACTCCTTTTAGGAGCAACACTGGCCTGGTGCTGGCTGCTCTATAAGCCTTGGGAGGGGTTCCCCCCGTTTCACTCCTTTTTTCATTGGTCATCATCACCCCTACGGATCACTGGCGCGGAAAATGAGGATCTTGAAATCGAAGGCCCCTATGCCGATCTCCGTATAGGCATCGACAGTTTGGGGGTCCCGCATATCTTCGGGGAGAGCGCGGAGGCTGTCGCCTACGGTGTAGGCTGGATGCATGCTCGCGATCGCCTTTTTCAGATGGAATTGATGAGCCGCGTGGTCAAAGGGCGAATCAGTGAAGTGGTCGGTGCGGTCGCCTTGGAAAGTGATATGTTTTGGCGCAAATTGGAATTCGAACGCAAAGCCCCGCAATGGTGGAATCAATATGCTGAAGATGAGCCCGCTATGGCTGCCGAAATCGCCGCCTATACCCGGGGTATCAACGATTATATTGCTGCGATGGGTCCTGGCGACAAGCCTTTGGAATTTCATTTGTTAGGCTTTGAGCCCAGCCCATGGAAGGAAGAAAATTTGTTTTATTTGCTTCGGTACATGTCCCATATTTTGTCCTACAACGAGGACGATTTGAAGGCTACGGAAATGCAATTTGTCTTGGGCGAAGAATGTTATAATTTCTGGTACCCAACCCGGATTACGGCTGAATTACGGCATCCCATCTATCCCGAATTTGCGATGGACGAGACGCGATACCGCAGCTTGGTTACGGTCCCTGGCCTGGATGCGGAACAACGGGTCTCCGGTAGCTCGGGGGTGTACCGATACCGCAGCCCAGCCCCGCTGAGTCCGGTTTCCATGATGCGCTTTCCGCAGGCCAAGGTCAAAACTTTGGACGATTTTGGGCTCGGAAGCAACAATTGGGCCGTATCCGGTCGCCGAACCCGGAACGGTCGCCCCTACCTCTGCAACGATACCCACCTCATGCTCGCTTTTCCATCGACTTGGTACGAAATTCACAAAGAAGTGGTCGCCAAAGACGGAAAAGCGGGCGCATGGAGCCGCGGTTTTGGGGTGGCGGGGTCCCCCTTTGTGATCACCGGCTTCAATCAGCATGTGGCTTGGGGCATGACTAACGCCACTTGGGATCTGACCGATTTCTATCTGCTGGAGAGGGATGGCAAAGGCCGCTACAAGCTTGATGGGCGTTGGGAGCCCTTGGATTCCTTTGAGGTTGCTATCGGCGTCAAAGGCCAGAAGAAAGCGGCGCGCAAGAAATACTACCGCACCTATTTCGGTCCTGCCGATACTGCCTCTGGGAACCTCTTGGCTTTGCGTTGGATTGGCGAACAAGCCGGTAACGAAGGAGCCGCTTTTCATTACCTCGAAAGAGCCGCTAACATTGAACAGGCCTTTGCCGCTTTGCATCATTTCCGACAGCCTCCTCAGAACATTGTGCTCGCGGATGCGGCGGGGAATATTGGCATGATGACCGCCGGCGCAGCCCTGATTCACCCTGATCCTCAGCGGGGTATCCGTATCGGAAATCGTAGGGCAGCCCGTATTCCCTTCACCAACATGCACGATCTGTACCGCAGATTGAACCCCGCTACGGGCTATGTCGCCTCTGCCAACCAGGAGCAGGTGGATCATCCCCTTGCCGAACATATCTCCACCCGTTACGAGTCTAGAACCCGCGGACAGCGCATATCGAGCCTTATGGACAGCCATGCGGACGGAAGCATGGGCCCCGAGGAACTCCGTGCATTGCACATGGACGTGTACGATGGGGAATGGGAAATGCTCAAACCGTTGTTGCAACAAATTTCCGGTTCTCATTGGGCTACCCTCAAGGATTGGGACGGGGTCTTGGATACGGTAAGGGTGGCCCCTACCTTGTACAATTCTTTTCGCCGAACCGCCATGGAAATGATCGGGGCGCATTTGGACAGCGGACTGCGTTGGCTCCCGGTGGAGACCTATGCCCTGCACCTGCTGGTGAATCGTGATTCGTTGCGCATGGCCCAAGGTTGGATGCCCAAGATGGCCTTTGCGCGCAATGTTTGGGATTCCTCCTTGGCCCGTTTGAGCCGGAGTCTGGGCAAGGATCCCCAAGGCTGGTCCTACGGACGCTATCATCAAACCTGGGTGCAGCATTTGCTCAAATTGGATCCTTTGTCGATGGCCCCCTTTGCCAGCCCAGGGAATAACCGCACGCTGAACGTGGCCGGCAAATTGCCCAGCAACCATTCCGCCAGCATGCGCACCTTGATTGGCCTGGGTCCCCAAGGCCCGGAGGCCAGGCTGATGCTCACTGGCGGCCAAAGCGGTCGCTTCAACAGCCCCCATTACCGGGATCAAATCGCGCATTGGCTCCATGGGGTGTATCATCCCGCCGTTCAACGCAAGGGCTTCCGCGAACAAGATTATCGCGGCAGCGGCCCCGGGCTACGCACGGTTCGTTTTCGAGCAATCCCAAGCGTTGCAAGTCCCCACAAGGCCTCAGGAAGTTCCAATTAAATTTGTTTCACCTCTTTGATGTTCTATACCCATGGCCTTCTCCCGTTCTAACCCTCCTTGGTACGCCGCCGGTCTTGTTCTGCTGGTGTCTGCTCTGCTCAATTTGCCTGTGTTATGGGGATGGCTGGTGGCCTCTGCGTTGGTGGGGCTGATGCCGATACGCCACCCGCGTTGGTGGAAATACGGCTTGCTCGCCTTGCTCGCCTTGACGCTTAGTATGTTATGGAATGGAATTTCCATGAACACCTTAGCCACGGTGGGCGCCATCACCCGCTTGAGCGGCCCTGGCTACATGGCGGCTGTCTTGGTGGTGGATGCCCTGACCATGCTGCTCGTGGCCACCACGGTGCAGTGGTGGGTGGGTCGTTGGTTATTGGCCAAACCATACGGTTTCAAACAGCGTGACTAAACGCGATCCTTGGAACGGTACGATCTTCTGATCGCAGGCGGAGGCGCTGCGGGATTAAGCCTTGCTTACCGCTTGGCCGCACCCCAATGGTCGGGACTGCGCATCGGGGTGATCGAAGCCGAGGTCAAGGAAGGGAATGACCGAACCTGGTGTTTCTGGGAACAGGGGCAGGGACCCTTCGAAGGCTTGTTGGCTCATCGCTGGGATCGTATGGACTTCTTTGGTTATCACGGCAAGCAGGTGCCCTTGGACTTGCAACCTTACGCCTACAAGATGCTGCGGTCCGGGGATTTCTATACCCATTGCCACAAAGCCCTGGACCTTGTTCCCCATATCCATCGAATACAGGATCGGGTCCAGGGATACGAGAAGGGCATAGGCCCTAAGGGGGCTGAGATTTTGGTGCATATGCAACAAAAAGCCGTACAGGCCCCTCTTGTCTTTGCATCCACCCCACTGGAAGGGGCCTTGGACGAAGCGCGCCAAGGATTATGGCTGAACCAACATTTCAAAGGCTATTACTTGGCCAGCGAGGAACCGGTATTCGCAGGACTCACCGCAAGGCTGATGGATTTCAGGGTGGAGCAGGTGGATGGGTACCCGTGCTTTGTGTACGTTTTGCCGACGGATGCCCAGCATGCCTTGGTGGAATACACGGTTTTTTCGCCGGATGCCTGGACCAATGCGGCTTACGATGCGCCCTTGCACCGTTACATGGAGGAAAACCTAGGCCTACGGGGCAATTTTCAGGTCCTACACACCGAATACGGGCAGATTCCTATGACGGATTATGATTTTGAGGGGGCCTGGCGACGCCGTTACCCGGACCTGCCTGGTTTGGTCCCACTCGGCACGATGGGTGGTCTGGGGCGGCCCTCCACCGGCTATACCTTCACCAATATCCAACGGCATTGCGAGGTTATCCTGAAGGCTTTGGGCTCCGGTTCCCCTTGGGATTTAGGCTCTAGTTCCTTAGGAGACTTTCGTTCCAGGATGCCCAAGCGGTTCAAGACGTACGATGCCACCCTGCTTCGGGTGCTGCAGGAACAACGATACCCCGGATGGGCCCTGTTTGAGCGGCTCTTTGACCGCAACCCCACGGCAACCTTGCTGGCCTTCTTGGATGGTCAAAGCTCGTGGTGGAAGGAAATTCTTATTATGAATTCCACCCCCCGATTCCCCATGGCATTGGCCCTGTGGAAGACGTTGCAACGGCCTTAGCCCTTGAGCTCACGGATAGCGTCCAGGACGAGCTGGGCGATTTCGGTGGCGCCTTCGGGGCTGAGCTCCGAGTGGATGGGCAGGGACAGGACCCTGCGGCAGAGGTCCTCGGTCACCGGGAAAGAACCCTCCGTGTAACGAGGGTCCAGGTAGGCCTTCTGACGATGTAGGGGGATGGGGTAATAAATCATGGACGAAACATCACGAGCGGTCAAGGCATCACGCAATTTCGAGCGGTCCAGATCCGAATGCAGGCGCAAAGTGTATTGATGGAAAACGTGGGTGCTGTAAGGCGCCGTCTTGGGCACGCTGAGCCAGGGTGAATCGCCCAGAATGTGGTTGTAGGTCGCAGCCGCCTCGGCCCGCGTTCGGTTGTAGCGGTCCAGGTGCGGGAGTTTGGCCCTGAGGACCGCGGCCTGCAGGCTGTCCAAGCGGGAATTGACCCCGATTTCGTCGTGATGGTATTGCACGGATTGGCCGTGGTTGGCCACCATGCGAATGCGATCAGCCAGGGCGGCATTGCGGGTGAATAGGGCGCCCCCGTCTCCGTAACAACCCAGGTTCTTGGAGGGGAAGAAGGAAGTGCAACCGATATCCCCCAGGGTCCCGGCATGGTGGCTGCGGCCGTTGCGGTCCAGGTAACGGGCACCGATGGCCTGGGCCGTATCCTCGATCACGTAGAGGTTGTGCTCCTTGGCCAGTTCCAGAACAGGCTCCATGGGCGCACATTGCCCAAAGAGATGCACCGGCACAATGGCCTTGGTCCGCGGTCCGATGGCCGCCCGCACTTGCTCAGGGTCCAGGGCGAAGGTCTCCGGGTCCACATCCACCAGGACCGGGGTCAAACGGAGCAAGGCGATGGCCTCAGCGGTCGCCACGTAGGTGAAGGATGCCGTGATGAGCTCATCCCCAGGTTGCAGGCCCAAGGCCATCATGGCGATTTGGAGCGCATCCGTACCGTTAGCGCAGGGGATAACCTCCGTACCGTCCAGGTAGGCCCCCAATTCCAAGGCGAAGGCTTTGACCTGCGGCCCATTGATAAAGGCCGTGTTCTCGATGACCTCGGCCATGTTCCGCTCCACCTCGTCACGGATATGCAGGTATTGGGTACGCAGGTCCACCATGGGTCGCATAAGCAGGGGGTTTAGTCGCCAAAGATACCCCAAGGGGCATAGTGTTCACAAAGGTGAACAAGTCATGAAATTTCCACGATTTGCGATATCCACAGCCTTGGGAGGGCAAAAAAGCCGAATAACAAATTATTTTTGAGCAAGAATCTTACTCACTTTCTTCCCAGGGCAACGCTTGTTCAAGCAAGAGCCTGGGAGTGAGGGGGCGAAGCCTTGCCCATCCCCCATGCTGGACACCCTTATTACTTCCAAGACCAGGATCAAGCTCCTGCTCAAATTCTTCAGCCACCAGGCCAATGCCTCCTACCTCAGGCTGCTCGCCGAGGAATTCGAGGAAAGCACCAATTCGGTGCGGGTTGAGCTCAACCGTCTGACCCAGGCCGGCTTGCTCCAATCCTACCAAGAAGGCAATACCGTGCAGTACAAAGCCAATACCGGGCATCCCATGTTCAAACAACTCCAAGGCCTGGTATCCAAGTACCTCGGCTTTGATAACATCATCGATGAGGTCCTGGAGCGTGTGGGGGATTTGCATTTGGCCGCCGTGACCGGGGATTATGCCCGCGGTGTGGACAGCGGCACCATCGAATTGGTCTTGGTGGGCCGCATTCAATTGGAATATACCGAGAAATTGGTCCGCAAAGCCGAGGAGGCCATCGGGCGCAGCATTCGGTTTTCGGTGCAATTGCCCGACCTTAGCGGCACATTATACGATTTCCAACGCCAACACCATTTGGTGCTCTGGCACCAACCCCAGAACGCCCCCATCCCTAGCCCATGAGCAGAACTTTGTTAATTACCGGAGGTGCCGGATTTATCGGATCCCATGCCGTCGAGCATTGGGTCCGTCATTACCCCCAGGATCGCTTGGTGGTCCTCGACAAGATGACTTACGCCGGCGATGCCGCCAACTTGGATGCCTGCCGAGGCCTGGGCCAATGGGAGCTGGTGGTGGGCGATATCTGCGATGCCGAATTGGTGCAAAGGCTCTTTGCCCATTACGCCTTTGATGGGGTGATGCACCTGGCCGCCGAAAGCCATGTGGACCGCTCCATCACCAACCCCATGGAATTTGTGCGCACCAATGTTATGGGCACGGTGACCCTGCTCAATGCGGCGCTGGCGGCTTGGGGCGAGCATGCCGACCGCAGCCAGCGTTTGTTCTACCATATTTCCACCGACGAGGTGTACGGCAGCCTGGGCACAGAGGGTTTGTTTCACGAAACCACCCCCTACGATCCCCGTTCCCCGTATTCCGCCTCCAAGGCGTCCTCCGATCACTTTGTCCGCGCTTACCACCATACCTACGGTTTGCCCGTGGTCCTCACCAATTGCTCCAACAATTACGGTCCTCGGCAGTATCCCGAGAAGCTCATCCCCGTGGTGGTCCGCTCCCTGGCCGAAGGCAGACCCATCCCCGTGTACGGGGCGGGGGCCAATGTACGGGATTGGCTCTATGTGGGCGATCATGTCTTGGCCATGGATGCGGTTTTTCACAACGGCCGCAACGGTGAGACCTACAATGTCGGCGGTAACAACGAACACAATAACCTGGACTTGGTGCGGCATCTCTGCCGCATTTACGATCAAATCCACGGCAGACCCGCAGGGACCAGCGAAGCGCAGATAACCTTTGTGACGGACCGCAAGGGGCATGACCTGCGCTATGCCATCGATGCCAGCCGTATCCGCGATGAATTGGGCTGGGCCCCGACCACGGATTTCCAGAGCGGGCTCGAAGCCACGGTTCGTTTTTACAGCCAACCCCTATCTTGATGTTATGACCAAACCCAAACCCATGCGACACCACCGTTCCTTGGCGGCGATACAGCCTGCCTTGATGCTGCTGCTTCTGTTCGCGGCCAGCTCCTGCATCCGCAACCGCGATTATATCTACCTGCAGTCCCCTGCCGAGAAAGCTTATTGGGACCTATCGCCCCTCCAATCCAAGAGCCTGCGGCGCGCCCAGCAAACCATGAAGGCACAGGACAGCGCGGTTTTTGTGCCCTATAAAGAGCCCGAAGAATACCTGATTCAGTTCAACGATATCCTGAGGGTGGATATCAAGAGTTTTGACGAGAAGGCCAACCAGCTCTTCAATGCCTTCACCATGCAGAATATGCAGATGGGTGGGGTCATGTCCCAAGGAGGGGGGGATCCCTACTTCATGTTCGGTTATACGGTCAGTGATTCGGGGTATTTGGATTTGCCGGTCTTGGGCAAGATCAAGGTTGCTGGGATGAACGTGGTGCAGGCCCAGGATGCGGTGCAGAAGGAGATTGACAAGTACTTTACTCAAGCCTTTGTGAAATTGGCCCTTGGAGGCATACGCTTCTCGGTGATGGGGGAAGTGTTACGGCCGGGTAAATACGCGGTGATGCAGAATCGCCTCACCATCCTCGAGGCCCTGGCTACGGCCGGTGAGCTCAAGCCCGAAGCCAACCGCAACAGGGTGCAGCTGATACGGCAATACCCCGGCGGTTCCAGGGTGGTGACTCTTGACCTCACTGATCGCAGACTCCTGTCTTCGCCGTACTACTTTGTGAGACCTAACGATGTGTTCTATGTGGCTCCATTGCGGGTGCGGGAATTGGGCTCCGGCGTGACGGCCCAGCAATCCATGGGGACCATCCTCACGGCCATCAGCCTGCTGGTGAATTCTATTTTGTTATACAACACTTTACGCAATCTCTAATGGAATCCAACGCACAATCCTTGCAGAACGAGAGGAATCTGCTCCATCAGAACGGGGAGCAGGAACAGGGGGGCATCAGCCCAATCGTCTATGTGTTCAAGATCCTGCACTTCTGGCCCTACCTGGTGGTGGCCTTGGTCCTGGGTTTGGCAGGGGCCTTTGTGTACAACCGATATGCCCAGCCGGTGTACAAGATCAATTCATCGCTCTTGGTCATCGAGAACAAGGGCGGTGGAAGCGCGATGAAGAACCTGGACGCGGTATTGATGAGCGGGGGATTGGGGGGCATGACATCCACCACCGACAACGAGTTGGGGATTATCCAATCTTTCACCTTGGTGGATTTGGCGCTCAAGGAATTGGACTTTGGGGTGCGCATCACCAAACTGGGTCAATTCAGCCGCGAAGAAATCTATCCGCATCGTGGGATCGTGGTGGAGGTGGATAGCTTCCACCCCCAATTGGTGGACCTGAGCCTGCGCATTGAATTGCAGGGCAAGGGGCGTTACCGCATCACGGAGAATGGAGAGGAAGGGCATTTGTACGATCCGCTTCGGTACACCTACAAGGGTGAAGAGGCGGAACCCGAGATGGTAACCTCAGATATCCGCTCCGCTTCCTATGCCTTCGGGCAATGGGTGGAGGGCAAGCATCACCGATTCCGATTGCAGGTGCTGGATGCTGCAGCCCTGAGCGGGTCGAATTTCAGCGTGGAATTCCGATCGCATCGGGCCTTGCAGGACGAGTATTTTGGGAAGGTCGAGGTAGAACCTTGGAAGAAGATGGCTTCCCTCCTGTACCTCACCTTGGAGGAGGTTAATATCGAGAAGGGTAAGCGTTATTTGAACAAGCTGATGGAGGTTTATTTGCGACAGAATCTGGAGCTCAAGAACCAGACCTCCCTCAATACGGTGGGATTCATTGACCGAGAATTGTCGGGGATTAGCGATTCCCTGCAGACCACGGAATCCCGCTTGGAGCAGTTCCGATCAGCCAACCGCACCGTGAATATCTCCTCGGAGGGGCAGGTTATCTTCAGTCGATTGGAGGAATACGAGAAGAGCAGGGCTTTGGAACAGGGTAAACTCAAGTATTATGATTACCTGCGCAATTATTTGAGTGAGAACAGACCGGCGGGGGAGGTGGTTTCGCCCTCCACGATGGGGGTGCAGGATCCGGTTCTGATTGCTTTGATTCAGGAACTGGGCAAGCTGAGCGGGGAGCGGAACGCGATGGCGGTGGGGACCCGGCGCTCCAACCCTTACCTGGAGCAATTGGACGAGAAAATCCGCCTGACCAATTCCGCAATCCGGGAGAATTTGCGTAACCTGGTTCAGAATTCACAGATCTTGATCCGGGACTTGGAGGGGAGGATCCGCAGTACCGAGGGCCTGATGTCCACCTTGCCGCGGACGGAACGGGACCTGGTGAATATCAAACGCAAATTCACCCTGAACGAGAACCTCTTTGTGTATCTGCTGCAGAAGCGAGCGGAGGCGGGTATCACCATGGCGGCGAATTTGCCGGATGCACGGGTCATCGATGCGGCCAAGAAGGAGAAGCAAGTCGCCCCCAACAAGGCGACCAATTATGTCCTGGGGGGCCTGTTGGGTTTGTTGTTGCCCATTGCCATTATCCTGATCAGGGATTCCTTGCAGAATGCCCTCATTGACCGTCAGCAGATTGAGTCGGTGACCAGGGTTCCGGTTCTGGGCGTGATTGGTAATAACAACAAACAGACAGCGCTGGTGGTCTTGCAGCATCCCAAGTCGGTGATCTCGGAATCCTTCCGGGCCCTGCGGACCAACATGCAGTACATCAACCCCGGTAAGGAGAAGCAGGTGGTCCTGATCACTTCGTCCATCTCCGGGGAGGGGAAGACCTTTATCTCCACCAACATTGCCTCGGTGCTGGCTTTGTCGGGTAAGAAGACGGTGCTGATCGGAATGGACCTGCGCAAGCCCAAGATCTTCAACGACTTTGGATTGACCAACAATGTCGGGATGTCGAATTATTTGATCGGCAAGGCCGAGAAGGAAGAAATCATCCAGCATACCAATTACCCCAATCTGGATTTGATCCCGGCGGGACCGGTGCCTCCGAATCCTTCGGAGCTGGTCTTGTCGGATCGCTACGCGGACTTAATTACTTGGCTCAAGACTCAATACGACTTTGTGGTGATCGATACTCCTCCCTGTACCCTTATTGCGGATGCCTATGAGATGATGCGCTTCTCGGATTTGAACTATTACGTGATGCGGCAGAACTATACCCGCAAAGAAATGGTCAAGATTGTGGAGGGCATGCGCCTCAACGGGCAATTGCAGAATGCCTGCATTGTGGTCAACGATTACAAGATCGAAACCGCCTACGGTTACGGGTATGGTTACGGGTACGGGTATGGGTACGGCGGGTATGGCTACGGGTACGGATACGGATACGGGTACGGCTACGGCTACGGCTACGGCTACGGGTATGGTTACGGGTATGGCTACGGCTACTACGAAGACGAAGGCCCCCGCAAGCAGAAGGCCTGGTGGAAGAGATTATTGCCCTAACAGAACCGCCCTCAAGTCAATCCA
>Ga0194112_10006649_pt1 | contig 15236 bp, 15 predicted proteins | sample TA2MahC400mmetaG_FD_146191 | JGI IMG/M metagenome (GOLD analysis project Ga0194112, IMG submission 146191) | Freshwater microbial communities from Lake Tanganyika, Tanzania - TA2015016 Mahale Deep Cast 400m | ecosystem: Environmental > Aquatic > Freshwater > Lake | place: Tanzania: Lake...
GATCTGAACGCCGGGAACCCCGAAGACAATCTCCACCCCTTCTTTCTTCAATGATTCTACAACGGCTTTTCCTCCGGTCATTCGGGGCATAAAAAACCTCCCTCTGGCCTCACAAATTTAAATCCCCGGCGTAGCGCCTGCCGTAGGAAATACGGCCCCCCACCAAAATTTTCCGGCTGTTGATTTCATAAGCATCTTTGGATTTGATGGCCTCAGCGGAAATGCTGGCAGCGTCTGATCCTGCATGAGGTTCAGTGAGGCTTAGAAATTCTTATCACCATGGGCGAAAAGAGGGTCTTAACGTTAGGGTTTTTCCTTATCTCTCTTGTAAAGAGCTTCAATCTTGCGATCCCTTTCCCGTCGCAACCTATCGAGCTCTTTTTCCCGCTTTTCTGGGTCCCGAATCAGGATCTCCACTTCGGCGATCTTGGCGGCATATATTTTCCTTATCTCGGCGATTTCTTCTTTCTGTTTTGAGGAGAGGGGAACAGCCTCTTCTCCCCCTAATTTCTTGGCCTTTTCCATGGCAAGTTCTAAAGCGCTCTTTAACCCTCCCACGGTCCCTGACCCTCCTTATTCTTGAATTTTGGCCGAGAATTGAACATCGCCCTTGGGCCCTTGAGGATGAAAGAAGTGTACAATAAACATTCCCTCATTTTCAACATATGATTTGACCAGAGAAAAAGAGTTTAGTAATATAGCGTTTAATTCTCCAAGAAAGGAATGCGGTTGAGAAGAAAATATGTTGAAATTGTTTTGGTTTCCCTTTTTGCCGCCCTAACAGCCGTAGGTGCTTTCATTAAAATCCCCTTCCCTTACGTCCCTCTTACTCTGCAAACCCTTATGGTTATGCTAGCCGGTTTGCTTTTGGGTAGCCGCCTGGCCGCCATGAGCCAGCTGCTTTACCTGGTCATTGGCCTCCTCGGCCTCCCCATCTTTGCCCAAGGGGGCGGGCCAGGGTACATTTTGCAGCCCTCATTCGGTTTCCTCTTGGGATTCATCCTGGGAGCGTATGTCATCGGCCGCATAATCGAAAAGTCAGAGAAACCAAGCTTTCTCCGGGTATTGGCTGCCTTGGTCTTGGGGGAAGTGGCCATTTACGGATTGGGCATCGCTTACTTACATTTCAACTTGAATTTTATCCTCCACAAGCCAACCTCCTTTTTAACCACTTTAAAAATTGGCTTCCTGGTCTTTATTCCAGGGGATGTTTTAAAAACCTTTGTGGCCGCCTTCGTTGTGCTACCCATCCGTCAGCGGTTGATCGCCTTAAGAGGCCTAACTTATTGATATAATTATTATAATTTTTATGACCTTTTCCCTTGACAGAGGCCATTTTATGGCCTATTTTTTATTCTAGGGCTTTGAGAATAGAATAGAAAAGGTAAACTTAAAAGCCTCTCCATTTCCCCAACCTTTTTAAAAATCTTAAACCCTAAAATCAATCTTGGGAAGTTTTTTCCTCCGGAAGGGAAAGGTATAAATGCCTCAAGCGAAAGAGATTCTGAATAACTGGGAAACCAGGTTAATGGAGATGAACAAACCCCTCAGCGATTTGAGCCTGGGAATTAAGGGCAGCCCCCTCGAAAAAATAATTAAAAAGCTTTACGCCGAATTGGACCGCAAAGGTATTAGCTTCAAACCAAAATGTTACCTCACGGATACTTGGGGTTGTCCCAATAAGGTTCCGATGATTGGCATCCCTTTTTACTATGCAGATTCTATTCTATCCAAGATTGAAGATGAAATGCGCGGGGACTTGGAAGAGGAGCATGAACTCATCATGACTCTGCGCCACGAGGCTGGCCATGCCATCAACTACGCTTATCGCCTTTACCGGTCGCAGGAGTGGCAAGAAATTTTCGGGCGGTTTACCGAACCTTACCGCGATATTTTCTGCCCCAAACCTCAATCAAGAGATTTCGTCAAACACCTCTTCCAACGGGTGGGGAATTTTGCCGGGCGTATCTACGCTCAAAAACATCCCGATGAAGACTTCGCCGAAACGTTTGCCGTTTGGCTCACTCCCCGCTCTAACTGGCGCCAGAAATATAAGGATTGGGGGGCCGTGAAGAAACTTAAGTTTGTGGACGGGCTGATGAAAAGAATAGGACGGCGGAGGCCTTTGGTGACCAACGGAACACTGATCAATCCCGTCCAAAACCTGAATTTTACCCTTTTAGAATATTACAACAAGAGTGAAGAACGATACCGGGAAAAAGCCCAGGGCTACGTCGATGATGTCCTGCGGGAGATTTTCCGCACAAACGGCCGGGGGGAATATCGGGTTTCCGCGGGCGCATTTATTGAAAAGAACCGATCCCACTTGGTGGAGAATATTTCCTACTGGACCGGCGAGGGGATGCCTTCCGTCAAGCCTTTAATCGACAAGCTGATCACGCGCGCCAAAGACCTGGAGCTAAACTTGAGCCCCCGCCGGCAATCCCGCAAGCTGATCGAGGTCACGGCTTTGGCCACGACTTTGATTATGAATTACGCCTACGAGGGAAAATTTATCATCCACTGAGAATTACTCAGTGGCTTTTGCGGAGCCAATCTTCGCGGTAACTATGCAAATTGCGGATGTAGAATTCGATCAGTTCAATGAGCGGCCCGCGGGGGAGAAGCGCCCCGGCCAGGGAATATACCTGAAGGTACCTTATGATCTGGTAGTAAAGACTCTGGCCATCAAAGCACACGACCTCCAGGGGGCATAGCGGGCAATGGTCTTTGTAATCGAGGCAGAAGATGATTTTGGTAGAGCCGCACTGCAAGGCTTCTTTGTAACGGGGAGGGTCTGCTTTTTCCATTAGAAAATCCCGAATACGCACCCATTTTTCGATGGCCAGGGCAAAGGGATCTTCCCCCTCCCTATGACGCCTCTCCATCTCCTGTAAGCCCAGCAACTTAATCATCGGGGAAATTTCTTCCTGCCCCCTCTATTTCATTCTTCTATTTCTTTCCTGGAGATCTCAAAAAGCACCCGCGTCTCTGGGTCTGGACACTGCAAGGTGTAAACCTCCTCTCTCCCGAAATCCTTTGGATCCTTGGCCTTCCCCATCATGAAAAGAGAATACTGGATAGCTCCCAGAGCTACGGCACAAAGGCTGGTAGTTTCTTTGAGGTTGACCATCGTTCCTTCCATGACCATCTGATCCCCCTCTTTCACGTGGGGGCATTTGCTGTCTTTCGCTCTGGCCATCACTTTGTATTTGGGCATATTCTCTCCGCTCATGTCTCGCGAGGGATCATAATCAAGGCTTCGCCTTCCAAAACCGCCTTTCCCTCTTGATTGGTAACGACCGATTTGACGGTCAACCGGTTCTTAGCGGGGTCCTTGCTGACCACTTCGGAAACTACCGTCACTGTATCCCCGATGAATACCGGCGCGGTGAATTTGACAAACTGGGAGAGATGAATGTTGCCGGCCCCCCCGATATTGGTCAAGGTCTGATCAATCAATCCAGCGGTAAGCATCCCGTGGACGACCCGTTGCTTAAAAATCGTATCTTTGGCAAACTCAGCATTTACATGGATCGGGTTGAAATCGCCGGTAACCGCCGAGAAAGCAAAGATATCTGACTCGGTCATCGTTTTGCTGAAAGTGGCCTTCTCCCCGATCCCAATATCCTCGAATCGCTTTTTTATCATCACCATTTCTTTACCCCGCTAGAAAGCCCCGCTGCTCTGCAGCGGGGATGAAGATGAATTTCTTTTGAAGCGAACACGGGGTTTAATGCCCCGTGTGAGCTTTCCCGTTAGAAGAGCGAAGGCCTTCTAACGGGGTTTACCCGAGCTCCAGGATCATTTCGATCTCTACCGGGATTCCATTTGGCAAAGACTGCATGCCTACCGCCGAGCGCGCGTGCCTCCCGGCTTCCCCGAAAATCTCGACCAGCAAATCCGAAGCTCCGTTGATCACTTTGGGCTGGTCTTTAAAGTCTTCTGTACAGTTGACCATTCCCAGAAGTTTGACCACGCGCTTAACTTTGTTCAGGTCCCCCAGGGTGGATTTGGTCGAAGCCAGGCAATTCAGGGCCACATTGCGAGCTGTCTTATATCCTTCTTCAATAGTGAGCTCTTTTCCGAGTTTTCCGGAGAGGATGGTCTTTCCATCGTGGTAAGGTCCATGCCCGGAAACGAAAAGAAGGGTTCCCACTCTAACCGCAGGCACATAATTGGCTACTGGTTTGGGTGGCTCCGGCAAAGCGATCCCCAGCTCTTTCAATCTTTTCTCCACATCCATAAGATCCTCCTTTTTCCAGGTTCGGCGGGCGTAATTTCAAAATATCCCTTTTACCCTGGAAAGTCAAGAAACTGGGGGGAGGTCTCTTATTATTGCGTTGACAGGCGCGAAAGAGAATTGGTAAAAGTTAAGCACTATCGAACCTCAGAAAGGGGGAAAGTATGACTTCGCAGACCTTGGAAGATGCGCTAAATTACCTTTTCCTGCACAATACGGTGAAAAAGGATATCCGGGAGGGAAAAGTGCCCGTGATCGTCCGGGGCGAAGGAAATTACGTTTTAGATGAAGAGGGAAATCGTTACCTGGACCTGATGGCTGGGAATACGCGGCCAAACGCCATTGGATATGGCCGGGAAGAAGTGGCCAAGGCCATGTACGACCAGGCCAAGACGATGCATTATTACTCGCCAGCTTTTTTCATCACCCCTCCAGCCGTTGAACTGGCTAAAAAGCTGGCCTCCATCCTGCCGGGTGGTTTAACCACCACCTGCTTTGTCTGCGATGGCTCCGAAGCCGTGGAGACTGCTTTCAAGATCGCCAAGCAATACCATTATTTCGCCAACAAGCAGAGACGCTTTAAGATCATCTCCCGCCAGAACGCCTATCACGGCCAGACCATGGGAGCCTTAAGTGCTCTCGGCTTTTTGAACCCCATGCGCAACATCATGTCGCCCCTTGTCCCCGGCCATGCTTTTCTCATTCCTCCTTATTGTTACCGCTGCCCCTTAAACCTTACCTTTCCGGCCTGCGACCTAGCCTGCGCCGAGGCGCTGGATTCTCTGATTCAATTCGAAGGGCCAGACTTAGTGGCAGCTTTCATCGCCGAAACAGTCATGCAGGGAGTGGGCGCCCTTCCTCCCCCGGAGGGATATTTCGATAAGATACGGAACATATGCGATAAATATGGGGTTCTGCTGATTATCGATGAGGTCATCGTCGGATTTGGCCGGACGGGCAAGATGTTCGCCGCAGAGCATTACCATATCCGGCCGGACATCGTAACCATGGCCAAACAATTAACCGGAGGTTATGCTCCCTTAGGAGCGGCCAGCACCACCCGCCAGATCGCCGAAGCCATCCCTACCTTCCTGCACCTGCATACTTATGGGAATCATCCGGTTTGCTGTGCGGCTGCCTTGGCCAACCTCGAGATCATCGAACGGGAGAACTTGGTGGCCAATGCGGCGGAGATGGGGAAGTATTTCTTAGAGGGGCTGAAAGAATTGCAAAAGCATCCTCTCATCGGGGTGGCCCGCGGATTAGGCCTGTGGTGCGCCGTCGAAATTGTCAAAGATAAGAAGAACCGGCTCCCTTTCCCCCCCCAGGAGAACATAACTTTACAACTGACCTTAGCTGGACGAACTCACGGAGCCATCTTTCGCGGGATGGGCCAGGCGCTGGAGTTTGCCCCACCCCTGACCATTACGCGGAAAGAAGTGGAGGAAGGGGTAAGGGCCATCGACCGGGCCCTGTTCGATGTGGAAAAGAAGTTAGGTTTTTAAGGAGTTAGAGATTCCAGGCGGCCCGGGCCCCTTCTTCGGTGGCTTCGATAATGCGGCGGGGCTGAAGGGCATCGCCGATCACGTAGTGGGGAACTCCTCTGCCCTGGAGCATCTCTTTAAGTTCCGAGCGAGGTTTCAAGCCCACCGCAATGACCACCTGGTCCACGGGGGAAATGATATCTTCCTTCCCCTCACAAACGGCGATTACGGAGTTTTCTTCTATTCTCTTTACCGCGGTATTGAAGAGAAGGTTACAATTTTTTTCCCTGAGGCGGGTATGCAGCATGTAGCCGTGGGAGGTAATCTTAAGAACGGGCGATCGCTTCAAGACTTCCATCAAGGTGACGTGAGCTCCTTTCTGGCATAAAAAGTCCGCTGTCTCCATACCGATCAACCCTCCACCTACCACTACCACGTGCCGCTTGGGGGCCACCTCTTCGCCGAGAATTTGCCAGGCGTCACAAACCAGCGGCAAGTCAATCCCCGGCACTGACGGGGTGATTTTTTCCCCTCCAATAGCCAAGATCACTGCCTCCGGGTTTCCATCGGCGATCAGGCCCTCCGTCACTTTGGTACCCAGCCGAAGGATCACCCCTATCTTTTCTACCTGGGAAGTAAGCCAGGTGCCCCATTCTCCATAGATGCTTTTAAAGGGAGCTTTGCCGGCATAGCGCAACTGGCCGCCCGTGGTTCTTTCCTTTTCGAAAAGGGTTACTTTATGTCCCAATCGGGCTGCTTCGTAGGCCGCGGTCAGGCCGCCGGGGCCTGCTCCGATGACCCAAACATTCCGGCGCGCTTTGGCCGGGCCGAGCGGATAAATTGTTTCCTGACCGGTTTCGGGATTAATGGAGCATCGAATACTCCCCTCCCCCAGAATCAAACGCTCTATGCATCCTTGATTGCAGGCCAGGCATTTGCGGATGTCTTTGGGGCGACCTTCTTTCGCCTTGATTAGAAAATCTGGGTCGGCTAGAAACTGCCGCCCGAAGGCCACCAAGTCGGCTTCCCCGCGGCCGATCACCTCATCGGCCAATTGGGGGTCTGTGAATCTTCCCACGGCAATAACCGGAATATCCACCTCTTCTTTAACTCTTTTGGCCCGCCAAACATTGAACCCTGGTTCGTATTCAATGGGAGCACTGGTGATGCCGCCCGGGCTTCCGTGCGTGCCCAGAGAGGCATGAATTATGTCTGCACCTGCTTTCACTAAATCCGGCAAAATGGGTTTGATATCTTCTACGGTATAACCTCCCTTGATACACTCCTCCACGGAGAGGCGTAAGGACACCGGGAAATCCTCACCCACGCAGCGGCGTACTTCTTGGAGTACTTCCACCAGAAATCGATTGCGATTCTCTAGGCTTCCACCATAATCATCATTGCGCTGATTTGACAGGGCGGATAAGAACTGGGTCAATAGGTACCCATGCGCACCATGCACTTCTACGGCATCAAAGCCTGCTTCCCGCGCCCGGCGAGCGGCGCTGCCGAAAGCGGCAATAATCTGTTGGATCTCGTCACGAGTAAGCTCCCGTGGGGTCAGCCCAAAGACTAAGCTGCGCATCGCTGAGGGGGCAACGGCTTTCTTTTCTTGCAAAAGAAATAAACTTTCCCGTCCGGCATGGTGGAGCTGCAAGGCAATTTTGCGGCCCGCAGCATGCGCCACATCCGCCAGGGTTTTCAGGCCGGGGATGAAGCGATCTTCATAAACCCCCAATTCGCTGCCTATGGCCGAGCCGCTAGGGTGGACGGCACAGATTTCCGTAATGATCAATCCTGCCCCCCCTTTAGCCATACGCCTTAAGTAGGCCCGGTTAGCCTCACTGACTGTTCCGTCTGAGTTGCCCAGGTTCGTTCCCATGGGTGGCAGGACTATGCGATTAGGAAGGTTCATAGCCTTGATTTTGATGGGAGAAAGCAAGTTAGGGAAAATATTCATGGTCCGCTCTGATCCTTTTTTGCTCCTCAGTTTTTCAGGGGTACCCTGATGTGCTTATTAAAACACTCCGGGCATAGGCCGTGGGTGAACTCGGCGCGCGAGTGCTGGCTGATATAACTTTCGACCTGCTGCCAGTAGTTTTGGTCATTGCGAATTTTCTTACAGTACATACAAATCGGCAAAATTCCTTCTAGCGTCTTGATCTGGTCCAAGGCTTCCTGAAGTTCTTTCACGCGACAGGCCAGCGCTGACTGCAAGCCTATAATGCGCCGTCCCACTTGAACGCGGGTGCGTAGCTCTTCTCGGTCGAAGGGCTTCGTAATATAGTCATCCGCACCCGCATCGAGGCCGGAGACGATGTCCTCCTTGCCCCCTTTGGACGTGAGTAAAATAATATATCGAGGATAGTTTGGGATGGCCTGACGGATCTGTCGGCAAATCTCCACCCCATCCACCCCCGGCATCATCCAATCCAGGATGGCCAATTGGGGGGCTTCTGGGTCTTGTAAAACTCGCCACGCTTTATCCCCGTCCGCGGCCACCGTTACGTCATATCCCCATTTAACCAGCAAGACCTCGAGCATCCGGCGCGAAGTCAGATCGTCATCCGCGATGAGAACCTTCATATGCTCACTTTTCTCCGTGCTCTGTTCATGGCCCCTTAATTCTCTCTCCTCGCGCCTAAGCGTATGGAAATAACGACACGCCCACCCCAGCGCCCCACTTATCTTTTCCTTCCTCTAATCAGCTGCCTGTCCCAGCACACGTCCGATAATCTCTAAGAGCTCCATGGGCTTCACCGGCTTAGAAATATAATCATCCATACCGGCTTCCAGACAGCGCTCCCGGTCTCCCTTCATCGCATGCGCGGTCATAGCCACAATCGGAATATGGCCACCGGTCTCTTTCTCTTTTCGGCGAATGAGGCGGGTGGTTTCCAAGCCATCCAACTCCGGCATCTGCACGTCCATTAGCACCAAGTGGAATGGCTCCCTCTCGAGTAGAGTCAGGGCTTCTCGCCCGTTTTGGGCCAGCTGGACCTCATGCCCCCACTTCTCCAACAACAGGACTACCAGTTTCTGGTTGATGACATTATCCTCAGCCAGAAGAATCTGGAGGCGGGATCGGCCTTCCCGCAGGGAGTGGCGGGTGATCAGGGTTGGATGGCTTTCTTTCGGGGAAGATACGCGCAGGGCAGCCACGATGGCGCTTAACAATTCAGACTGTTTAATTGGTTTGGTAAGGTAGGCGGCCACGCCTAATTGCCGGCAGCGGGCGCCATCCCCGCGCTGGCCGGCGGAGGTCTGCATGACAATGGGCGTCCCCGCGAGCTCTGGATCTTTTTTGATTTCTTCGGCCAGGGTAAAACCATCCATTTCAGGCATATGGCAATCGAGAAGCACCAGGGCAAAAGGCTTTCCCGCTTCCCTCGCTTGTTTCAGGATAGCCAGCGCCGCCTTTCCATTTTCGACAGCCTTGGGTTTCATTTGCCAGTGAGTGAGCACCTCCTGTAAAAGGCGCCGGTTTGTGACATTATCATCGACCACCAGCACATCCACGTCGCGTATATTTGCCGGTATCTTCGGAATGGACTTCCTTCCATATTCTTTCTGGAGGCCAAATTGCGCGGTAAAATGAAATGTGCTCCCTTTCCCCATTTCACTCTCTACCCAGATTCGCCCCCCCATCCTCTCCACCAGTTGGGAGGAAATCGCTAGCCCTAACCCGGTGCCCCCAAACTTGCGGCCTATGGAACCATCGGCCTGTTCGAAGGGTCGGAAAATGTCCTGCTGCTTCTCAATCGGTATACCAATCCCCGTATCGCTTACGGCAAAATGTAAGACGACTTGTTTGTCCGATTGGGACCGCATCTCCACTCGGACTACCACCTCCCCTTGCTCCGTGAACTTGATGGCATTCCCCACCAGGTTAATGATAACCTGACGCAGTCGCCCCGGATCTCCCATCAGTAGCTCTGGCACGTCTGAAAGTACATGGTAGATCAATTCCACACCTTTCTGGTATGCCCTCAGGCCAAGGGGGGTCAAGGTATCACCGAGGGTGGCGCGCAGGCTGAAGTCAATGTTTTCGAGGACCAACTTACCCGCCTCAATCTTGGAAAAGTCTAAGATGTCGTTAATCAACGTCAACAAAGCGTCCGCAGACGCTTTCACCGTCGTAAGGTACTCCCGCTGCTCAGGAGTCAGTTGGGTGTCGAGGGCCAATTCGGTCATGCCGATGATCCCGTTCAGCGGAGTGCGAATTTCATGGCTCATATTGGCCAAAAACTCACTCTTGGCCCTGCTGGCCCCCTCTGCCGCTTCTTTAGCCTTCTGTAATTCTACCTCCATCCGTTTGCGCTCTAGATAAAGCTGGGCATTGGCCACAGCCCCGGCAATCTGCGCCGAGATGCGCTCAGCTAGCTTGAGATCCTGATCGGTGTAGGCTTTAGGTTTTTTCGACCGCAGATGCAAAACCCCGATCACTTGATCTCCTGAGATCAAAGGCGTAGACATCATCGAAGGCAACCCAGCCTGAAAAGTAGACAAAAGGAAGGGAAATCGCCCCTTCAACTCCTCTCCTGTCTCTGGCTGGATGATTATACCGGATCGGGTATGCATCATTTTTTCATTAATCGTGCCTTTCAACGGAAAGACATCGCCCACCCTTCGCCCCTCTACGCCCACACCGGAGACATAGGCCATGGTAACGGTGCCGCTATCGGCATGGGTGAGGTTGATGGTAATCCGGTCGAAAGGAATAAGCTTATTTGCCTCCTTAGCAAATAACTCATACACTTCTTCAATATTCAGGGTGGAGCTGATAATTCGGCCGATTTCAGCGATAATCTCGGCTTCTTGAGCCAACCGCTGGGTTGCCTCTGCACTCCTCGGCAAAGCGCCTTGCGCTTTTCTATTTGCCTCTATAGGCCCTGCACTCAAGGTTTTCTCCTGGGCATTATTCCCTTAAACTTAAAGTAAGGAAATAGCGGCAACAAACTGAAACTCTAGGTTTTATTCTTTCCAGACTCGCCTCGGATGAGGCTTTATTCAATATCTCCATTTAAATTTTCCTAATTAATTATCCGAAAAATTTCATCTTCCCCAAATGGTTTTGCCCAGATCAATTTTAAGGATAAGGGTATTATTAAGTAATAAAAATCATTATATTTATCGTCAAAGATGGCCTTAACTTTAGAGTTCACCTTATCCTGAAAAGCTTCTTCCTTAAATTTGGGACCCTTATTCAGAATCTTCTTGGCTAATTCACCTCCATGGCCTGAGGCCGAGCCACGGATTTAGGGTGTAAGACAAACCTGTATTTTCCAAAATGTTATCCTAAAGTTTTAAGGTTGACTCGATGGGCAAAAAAGGATTTTGGTTGCCAAGCAAGTCACTTTAGCCCGATAAAACCTAACCGGCCCTCCGGGGGCATTTAATTCTTAAGGTGTCCCTTTAACAAATCATCGGTAAGGGGGCCGACGACGAAACTGCCATTAATTATAGCTGTCGGAGTCCCCTGAACTCTAATCTTTCTCCCTACAGCTATATCCTCGTCCACCCTTTTTTTCCCCTTCCCCTTCTCCAGGGCGTTCTGGTAGGCCTGCACGTCATAACCATTATCGCGGAGGATTTGCTCCGCCTTCTGTTTCACCGCTTCCTGGCCCAATTTGATAAAGGCTTGGCCTTCATCGGTGAACATGAAGTCATGGATTAGCCAGAAAGCTTCGTTACTTACCTCTTGTGCCGCCGAGATGGTCACCGAAAGGTCGAAAGACTTTCCCTGAGGTCGGAGGGGGAAGTGCTTAAATATGTACCTGATCTCTCGGGGATATTTCTCCAGAAATTCCTTCATTTTGTGCCATGCTTTTATGCAGTAAGAACACTCAAAATTTGAAAATTCTACAATGATCACCTTTGCTTCTGCTGGGCCTCGATGGGGAGATTTTTCGATTTCCAGAAGCCCCATATCAATTTTGCGAATTTTAGGCTCTCCGGCCTCTTTGCGGGTTACATTTTCGCCCTTGATAAATAGATTGCCGATGATGACCTTTTCCAACGACTTGTCCACGTAGATCACCATGGGGATATCCCTGTCCGGCGTAGAGAGGAGTAATTTCACCGCATAAAAGTCCGGCAAGGCACTCTCCCTCTTTTCTATGAATTTTATGTCCACATCCCGGGGCAGGCGCATCTGCGATTTCACAGTGGCGATGGCCAACTCCGCCATTTTATCTTCCTGAGTAATTCCCTGGGTGGGGCACAAAAGGGCTAGGCCTACAAGGCATCCTACCAAGAAACCAAATTTCGGGGACATTTTCATCTCCTTAAGCGTTTGCCCGGTTTAGTGCCGGTTTAAGAATTCCAAAGCGACTTGGCCCAGCTCCGGTGCTTTCTCGATATGCAGGTTATGCCCCACCCCTTCTAGAATCCTCCACTCCGCCCCCCGGATTGAACGGCGGATCTGATCAGCCAGGTGGGTGGGCGTAAACTCGTCCTCCCGGCCAGAGACCACCAGGGTGGGGAGGGCAATTTGGGCAATTTCATCTTACAAATGGAAGGCCAAGCAAGCCTCGGTGGCCCGCCCAATAGCCACTGGCGAGTTGATCCTGATTCGTTTCTCCCTCAACTCCGCAATGGGCCCGGGATTGGCGGCGATGTATGCCGGCGTGAAGGCTAATTTTACAACTTCATCAAAAAAAGCCGGATAGCCCCCTGCGGAAAGGCTCTGCCGCAGGCGGGTGAAGGCCTGCCGGGCTTGATCATCTATATAGCTAAAAGTCGACACCAAAATGAGAGCCCGAACTTTCTCCGGGTAGTCCAAAGCAAACTGCTGGGCAATGGCTCCTCCCAGGGACAGGCCGAGAATATGCGCCCGGGGGATCTGCAATTGCTGGAGGAATTCTTGCAGGTCTTCGGAAAAACCCTTAATCGAATATGGCTGATCTGGCTTCCCGGATGCTCCATGACCTCGCAGGTCCAGGGCGATGGTCCGGTAATGTTTGGCAAATTCCGGCATTACCAGGGCCCATCCGGTAAGGTCCCCATTCAAGCCATGAATCAGAATTAAAGGGGCACCAAACCCTTTTTCTTGGTAGTGGATCTCGATGTCTCGCAGGCGCACCTTCGGCATCTTCCTCTCCTTTGAAAATATACCCCAATTGATGAATATTTCCAGCCTACTTTTCCCGAAGGTCGAGGTCCTCCATTTTTTAGAATGCGCCGCCCTTTATATTATTCGATCAGTAGGAGCCCAAAGCGATTCATCTCCTCCTCATAGCCTTTCAACACCTGGATGGAATAACCCATTTTCCGGGCGGTGGCGTACACATCCACGCCGAAAGCCTCCAGGGTCGGGCGGGCTGAATAGGGGTGGCGGCAATCCTGCTTGCTTCCCCGGCACTGTTTGCACAACCTACAAGGGGCTTGAGGAAATACAAATGCTTTATAATAACCCGCGAGAAAAACCTCTTTCTCCAAATCGAGCATTCTTTGGTTTACTTCCCGCGACCAGGGAAACCTCATTTCCGGCCTTTTTAATTTCTTGGCGAAGTGAAAGAGGAGACCCGAACGGTACTCGCGAAAAAATTTTTCACAATCAACCACCGGCGGAACCTGTGGCGGACAGCACCCCCTTTTCCCGTATCCCGGGCAACCGTAAGTACATTTCGTTCTCACCCAATGGCCGGTGATGATGGATTTTGGTTGTATCCATCTAAAGTCTTTAAGGCTGTGTGCTCGAGCCATCTTTTCAATTTTTTGCGCCGCGGCCTTCGTCATTTTGGCTATCCTTTGGTTTCCATATTTTCTGGCCTTCTTTTTTACAATCTAACTCAACGTGTTCTTTTGGGCAAGGCGGAAAAACCTTGCCATTCTTCCGCTGGGCAAAGGAAGGCGGCTAGCCAACCGGATAAGCAAGTTGATCGAAACCCTTCTGGGGGTGGCCTCCACGGCCAGCCCCTCAGCAGAAGACCAGAACATCAGGTTATACGGTTCCGCAATGCCCCTAGGCTTTCAATCCTGGCTTCGACTACATCCCCAGGCTTAAGAAACCAAGCCTGCGGATCGGGTTGGCGGAAAAAAGCCACCCCACCCGGGGTGCCCGAAGTGATGATATCCCCCGGCTCCAGGGTCATCTGCCCCCAATAAGCGATCAGGTCCGGGATCTTGAAGACCATCTGACCCGTGGAGGATTTTTGCCTCGGGTCCGCTTCATCATTGACCCTGAGCTCCATGTTCAGTGCATGGGGTTCCCCAATTTCATCTTTCGTCACCAAATATGGGCCCATGGGCGCCAGCCCATCCAATCCCTTCCCTAAAAGAAGGAGCCTTTTTTCCATCTCTTTAGTTTGAATGTCTCTGGCCGTAAGATCATTGAAGATGGTGTAACCGGCCACGTGCGCAAACGCTTTTTCCTTGGGGATGTCCTTCCCCTTTTTTCCGATCACGATGGCCAGCTCGATTTCATAATCCAGCTGCTGGGTGTGTAACGGATAGGGGATCGGCGCGCCGTGACCTATGAGAGCGGTGGTGGCTTTCAGAAAAGCAACGGGAAATTCGGGTGGGGGCACTTTGTTCTCCAAAGCATGATCGTAAAAGTTAAGCCCCATAGCGATGATCTTCCCAGGTCTGGGGACAGGGGCTTCCAGAACTACCTCGGCCAGAGGAAAAAGGAGGGATTCTCTTCGCAGTCCTTTGAGGGCTTTCTGTCTCTCCTGCTGGCGCAATTCGAGAACAAAATCAAGAGCCAAGCGGGCTAAACGCATGGCCTGATCACCTTGGGCCAAGAAAGCAGCCATATCCCCGGGAATTAACTGAGAAGCAAGCTGGTATGGTCTCCTTTCCTTTTCTACTTCCTTGAGGTACAACGCTGCCGCCGGCGGCAGATGCAATATTAAATTTTCATCAAGGAGAGCTCCAAGCATTCGCTTCCTATCCTCCTGCTCCCCTTTCCCAAATGTTATGAGCTTCATGCTGCCTCCTCCCTTTTTCCCTGATTTTTCAATTAAACCTACCATCGAAAGAAAATCTTTTCAAGGAACTCCCTGCCCGCTTCCCTTTTTAAGCTGGGGAGCTAATCGGCCAAAGATACCTGGATGGCCCCAGAAAAAAAGGTTCGGTTTTTTTTCGCGACTTGACAATTATCCACCTTCTATCTATAAAAAATAAACGACCTTTAAGAGCGGATGAAAATGCCCTCGGAATAAGGGCCATAACCCCGACTGATGCAGATTCAAATATAGCGGCGAAAGGAGAGAAGCATATGCAGGGGGTAAATGAACAGGAAATAGCCCAGCAAGTTATGAAGCAGATTAAAGAAGGAGCTTTCCTGGTGGTTCAGGCTGGAGAGGAGATAAACCTGATGACCATCGGGTGGGCCTTGCTGGGGTATGTATGGCGAAGGTCTACCATGATGATCGCCGTCCGCAATAGTCGTTTCACCCATGGACTCATAGAGAAGGCCGATAGCTTCACCGTCGGCGTCCCTACAGGTAATATGGGAAAGGAGCTCAACTTTTGCGGAACAAAATCCGGCCGAGACTATGACA
>Ga0194112_10006654_pt1 | contig 15228 bp, 12 predicted proteins | sample TA2MahC400mmetaG_FD_146191 | JGI IMG/M metagenome (GOLD analysis project Ga0194112, IMG submission 146191) | Freshwater microbial communities from Lake Tanganyika, Tanzania - TA2015016 Mahale Deep Cast 400m | ecosystem: Environmental > Aquatic > Freshwater > Lake | place: Tanzania: Lake...
TGATGGCCACGAAGCTCTCCAGCGCCATGGAGCCGTAGCCCACCGGCCAGGCGTGCCACTCCTTGGCGATCATCTTGGGCGTGGTGCCCGACGATATCAGCGAATGAAACCCGGAGATGGCGCCGCAGGCGATGGTGATGAAGCAGAAGGGGAAGATGGCGCCGGCGAAGATAGGCCCCGTGCCGTCGGTGAAGCGGGTGAAGGCGGGCAGCTCAAGCTGCGGCCGCACCAGCACGATGCCGATGGCCAGCATGAACACCACCCCCAGCTTCACGAAGGTGCTCAAGTAGTCGCGCGGCGCCAGCAGCAGCCAAACGGGGAGCGCGCTGGCGAAGAACCCGTAGATGACCACCGAGATGGCCAGCGCCACGCCCGACAGGGTGAAAATGGGCGCCAGCGTGGCCGATTCCGCCACCCACTGCCCTCCGAAGATGCTCAGCACCACCAGCGCGAACCCGATGAGTGAGATCTCCAGCACTTTACCGGGCCGCCAGTAGCGCAGGTACAGTCCCATGAACACCGCGATGGGCATGGTGGCGGCGATCGTGAACGTCCCCCAGGGGCTGCCCTTGAGGGCGTTCACCACCACCAGCGCGATCACCGCCAGCAGGATGATGATGATGCACAGCACCGTCAGCAGCGCTGTCACACCGCCCACCTTGCCGATCTCCTCGCGCGCCATCTGCCCCAGCGACTTGCCGTCTCGCCGCATCGAGCAGAACAGGATGATGAAGTCCTGCACGCAGCCTCCCAGCACCGCGCCGATGATGATCCACAGCGTCCCCGGCAGGTAGCCGAATTGCGCGGCCAGCACCGGCCCCACCAGCGGCCCCGGCCCGGCAATGGCGGCGAAGTGGTGCCCGAACAGGATCCACTTGTTGGTGGGCTCGAAGTCGTGCCCGTTGCGCAGCCGCTCGGCCGGTGTGGCCCGGTCGTTGTCCAGGACCATCACTTTGGCGGCGATGAACTTGCCGTAGAAGCGGAAGCCGATCAGGTAGGTGCACACCGCGGCCACCACCAGCCACAGGCTGTTGATCGGCTCGCCGCGGTTGAGGGCGATGCCCCCTATAGCGAAGGCCGCCGTCACCGACACGGCCGCCCACATCAGGTGTCCGAGGATCTTCTTCATGGCTTGCGGGTCAAGCCTACATTATGACCGCTGGGATGGGCGTGCGGCTCGGGCTACTGCCTCACGATCCGCGCGAATATGGTCGCGCGACCCCGTCCTTGTCCGGCTCGACAAGCCAGACCTGGCGGCCGGAGAAGTAGCGGATAAGTTGTGCGTTGGAGGCCGGGTCCAGTTCGATTGCCCACACGATGGGGGAGGCGTCTATATCCGCTCCATTGTACACCCACTCATCGTGAAGACCGTGCTCCGGAGCATACTGCACAAAGACCAGATGGGCGCCGCCGCGCCCCAGCAGCGTCTCGACCACCCTCTGTCGCGGAGGCTTACGTTGGCATTCCTTCAACGAGGACCCTGCGATGTTCGCGACCGGGGCGGCGGCCCAGACCCAGAGCGCCACAGCCAGAAACAGCCCGATTGGCAGTTTGCCAACGGCTATGGCGCGAAGCCGCTCCAGTCCGATCATGAGCAGCACCCAGAGCAGTCCGGCGTAAGGGGCGGAGTAGTGCGGAAAATTGAAGGGGTAGAACGCACTCCATAGAAAGGCCCCCGCAAGCATCAGCCAGACAAGTCCCAGTTTTCGCCGAGGGTGAGAGAACAGCGAGGCCACCAGACACACTGACAAGGGGAATCCCAGGAAGAACCGCCAGAACCGGCCATATAGCCGAATGAACATCCGCGGTGAGGAGCGCCGTTGCCGTTGCAGTTCCCGGCTCCAGACATACACGGACCTCTGGCGGGCATTAAGGTTGGCCGGTTCAGGCAGTTCTGTTTGCCAGAGAAGAGTGGGGGGAACTCCATACTGCTTCTGAGCCAGTCGGTAGGGGAGTAGGAAGGCATGGCCGGTAACCTTCACGTTGTGGTATGCGCTAGCGAGCAGACACGCCAGCACCCCGGCGGCCAGCACGCCGACGGATTGAAGCAACGGAGCGGGCAGGCGATTTCGCGACGGGTCTTCGCCCCCTGGCAGCCGTGACCTCCCCACTAGCTCCCGCCACAGCTTCCAGAGGACCACTGCCGCAACGATCAAGCCGAGCGGGACGGACTCGTATGGCCGCGAAAGCCAGACCAAGCCCCAACCCAGGGCGACCAGCAGGGCGTCTCGCTTTCTCGCCGAGCGCATCCACGACCGCAAGCCGCCCAAGGCCAGCGCGCCGCCCAAGCCCCCAACCGCGCCGCCCCAATAGCTGTTGATCCAGTACGACGCCACTGCGAAACGTAAACTGACCAGAAGGCCGCCGGCCAAGGCCCACACCGAGGGGAGCCACTGGTAGAGCATCCAAGTGACTGCGCCGCAGAAAAGGACCATGCCCAGCCATACCCCGCTCCATGGCTCGCCGGTCGCCAGCCATCCGATCGCCAGGGAAGCTCCTTGGCCCGGAGGGGAGATCGCCGCGTAGGAGGGCTCCTGCAATACATAAACGGTTCCGAAGTGCCTGGCGAATGGGTGAGGCGGGTTCGACAGCCGGAAATTCCGGAAAGTGTCCGCGGCCAGCAAGTGAATATGCTCATCGTGAACGGAAGGATGTGGCGGCGGAAACCACGGCAGCAAGGCAAGGCGGATGCCCGGACCGAGCAGCGCCGCCAGTACGATCGTCAGGGCGCGCCGCTGGGAAAACCCCTCGATGCCGGCAGCCAAGGTGCATAGCTTCGCACGGCTGGTTACCCAAAACAGCCAGACGATCAGAGCAGCCCCAACCCCGAGAAGGAACTCGACGAGATCCCCCGGGGCTAGCAGTGAGGTCGTCTCCATGAGATCCCTCCCTCAGGCGTTCCTGCCGGACCGCATCGCGGCCAGGGTAGAAACAAGAATTTGCCGTACTCTGAAACCCGCGACCGTCTGCGCGATTTGACTCCTCATGCATTCTCGGCAACTTACCGGCGGTGTGTCAAGCAAGCCTCAGTGCCTCAGCGCCGCTATGTGAGGCTCATCCCGGGCGATGAATAGGCAAATGGCCTCGAGATCCTCGGCAGCCTGTGGCGTCCACCTTACTTGAGCCATCTCGCCATGCGTTGACGCACTTCCTCCTGGCTCTATCCCATCACACCGAGCCCCGCATTTGACTCTGCCTGCTCCCTGATCATCTGCCGCGCCCTCAGCCGCTTGCGCGCCTGAAGTCCCCCCGGACTCCGCGCTCAAAACCTGGGCAGGGTGCGCAACAGCGAGCCGGTGTTGCCCCCGCCGCCCAGTTCCACGTGGTGGATGACGCGCCAGTTGCCGTCCAGCGCGCCGATGTAGCGCGCCGCGTCGCGGTCCGGACCCATCAGCACGATGAAGTAGGCGCGCTGCGGGTACCACAGCAGCCGGTACTGAAGCTCGCCGCCTTCCGCGCGCCAGCGGTCCTGCCCCGGCGGTCCCAGCTTGCGCAACACGGCGTGGTAGTCGTCGTGCCGGTTCAGCTCCAGGAACACCTCGTCCTTGGCCGTGAAGACCACCCGCGACCGCAGCGGGCCGATACTGACGACGGCCACCACCACGATCAGCAGCAGCAGCGTGGCCCCCACGCCGCCGATCACCAGCCGGCCGATGCGGCTCTCGGTGGGGTCGCTGCGGCGCACCTCGCGAGGGCCTTCCTCGGACTCCGCGCCCGGGCGGCGCGCGCGGGATGCGGCGGGCATCTCCAGCACCCGGCGCTCGTATGGCCAGACCGTCCCGGCCTTGTACTCCAGCTCCCGCGTCAGCCCCAGGATCATCACCGGCTGATCGACGCTGGATACCTCGCCCACATACTGCCGCGGCACCCACAGCTCCATGCCGGTCTTGGTGTTGACCAACTGGACTTCCGACCAGGTGGCCTGCTTGAGCAGCCACTCGTTGTGCTCGATGTTGCGGACCGCCGGGTACAGAGAGAAGGGGCGCTGCTTCAGCAGTTCCATCATCGGAGGCAGCGCGGGCTCAGGCATGGCGTGATACCCATGATAGCGCGACCGGCTGCGTCCGGCGAGCCCGCCGCGATTGGGTTAGCATGGGATGATTGGACGGATCCAGCGTGAGCGTGTACGTTTCTTCAGGGAGTGGCGCTGAAGGGCGGCTGCGGAGGGCCAGCCTTCGATCCGCGCTTTCGCTCGCGGTCTTGTTCCTCCTGCTGTGGGCCGTGGTGGCCGCCTTGCAGTGGCTGAGCGGCGCCTACTCCAGCGAATTCAACGCCTACCCCGACGAATCCGCCCACTATGTCACCAGCCTGATGGCGCGCGACTATGTGGCGGCCGGTTTTCCCGGGCCTCCCTTGAAGTATGCGGAGAACTACTATGTGCACTACCCGAAGGTGGCCTTCGGGTGGTGGGGGCCCTTGCTGCACACCATCGGGGGAGTCTGGATGCTGCTGTTCTCCTGCTCCCGGGAGTCCATCCTGATACTGATGTCGTTGATCACGGCCTTGCTGGCGGTCACCCTCTACGCGGTTCTGCGGAGGGAGTTCGCCTTGGAAGTAGCGTTGACCGCCGCGCTGCTGCTAGTGGCCCTTCCCGCGGTGCAGACCTCCACCAGCATGGTGATGGGCGACACCTTGCTGGCGCTCTTTCAGCTTTGGGCCGCCCTCTGCTTCGCCCGCTTCCTGGAGAGCGAGCGCCGACGGGACGCTCTCTGGTTTGGCGTCTGGGCCACCGCGGGTGTGCTGGTAAAGGGCGGCGGCATGGCCCTGACGCTGCTGCCTCCCTTGGCCCTGGTCTCCAGCCGTTGGCTCCATTGGCTCAAGCGGCTCGCCTTCTGGCTGCCCGCGGGCATGGTTCTGCTGCTGGCCGGACCCTGGCAATACCTGTCGTTTCGTCTTCAGCGCGGAAGCCAGCTCGTGGGCGTCCACTGGACGACCTCGTCCAAGTACGTGTGGCTGCTGACGCTCGCGCTGGGAGCGGTTATCGTGCCGCTGGCGGGCCTGGGAATCTACGAGCGGGTGATCCGTCCCTGGCGGGCCAAGGCCGTGCAGCCGCTTTGGGCGGTGTCCGCGGCGCTTACTCTGGCACCTGTGGTCTTTCACAGTCTATACCCGCTGCCGGGCGCGGAGATCCGCTACTGCCTGAGTTCCATCCCTCCCTTGCTGATGTTCTTCGCCGCCGGAGTGGTCTGGGTGGCGGAGCGCGCCCCCTTCCCTGGACTGGCGCCGCGCGCCAGGACCGCGGTTCTGCTGGCGCTGGCCGCGGCGGTGTTTGCCTGGCAGAGCTTTGTCATTCCGCAGAAACCCAGCCAGGGACTACGCGAGGTGGCCGAACTGGTCCTGGCCCGGCCGCAACTCCGCCACAAGGTCCTGCTGGTTTCCTCGGAATCCAGGGGCGAGGGCCCGCTCATCGCCGAGATCGCCATGCGCGAGCAGCGTCCCGGGAGTATCATCCTGCGAGCCAACAAGGTACTTTCCCAGTCCGACTGGTTTGGAGAGCGTTACAAACTCACGTTCACCACGCCCGAGGCCGTGATGGCCTACCTGGAGAGCATCCCCGTGTCCGCAGTGATCCTGGACACCACGCCTGGCACGCACCGCATTCCGCACCATGAGTTGCTGGGGCGGACTATCGCCACCTTCCCGCAGCGATTCAGGCGCGTGGTCCCTGCTTCCGACGGGGCCCAGCCCGCCGCCCAGGTCTACGAGGTGCTGGGTGTGGAGCACTCCCGGCCGGGCAAGATCCGCATCGACCTGCCCTACACTCTGGGCCGGTCCCTGGAAAAGTGAGAGCCAACGTGCGCCTCCTGATCAACGACCTGAAGCGCCATAATGACGCCCTCGCCGCCGAGTTGCGCGAGGCCATCGAGCGCGTGCTCGCGCGCGGCTGGTTCATCCTGGGACCCGAGGTCGAGGCTTTCGAGCAGGAGTTCGCCCAGGCCTGCGGAGTGCAGGCTTGTGTGGGCGTGGCCAACGGCACGGAGGCGCTGGAGGTGGCCCTGTGCGCACTGGAAGTCGGGCCGGGTGACGAGGTGGCCACCGTGGCCAACGCCGGCTACTACAGCTCGACCGCCATCCGGGCGGCGGGCGCCCTGCCGCGCTACGTGGACATCGAACCCGGCTCAATGAACATGGACCCGGCGGCCCTGGCCGCCTCTCTTTCCCCACGCATCCGCGCGGTCATCGTGACCCACCTCTACGGCCGCATGGCCGCCATGTCCGCGCTGCTCGAGGTTGCCGGACGCGCCGGAGTGCCGGTGATCGAGGACTGCGCCCAGGCGCACGGCGCCGCGCTCGAGGGCCGGCCGGCGGGAAGCTGGGGTCTGGCCGGCTGCTTCAGCTTCTACCCCACCAAGAACCTCGGCGCGCTGGGAGATGGCGGCGCGGTGGTCACCTCCGACGCCGCGCTGGCGCAGCGCCTGCGCCGCTTGCGCCAGTACGGCTGGCGCGAGAAGTACCGCTGCGGGCTCGCCGGCGGCCGCAACAGCCGCCTGGACGAGATGCAGGCCGCGCTGCTGCGCGCCAAGCTGCCCTACCTGCCTGCCTGGAACGAGCGCCGCCGCGCCATCGCCCGCGCTTACTCAGCAGCTCTGCGCACTGCGCCCGTCGCGGTTCCCGAGGGCTTCGGGGAAGACTACGTGGCCCACCTGTACGTCATCCGCGCGCCGCGCCGCGATGAGCTGCGCAACGCCCTGGCCGCCCAGGGCATCATGGCCGAAGTACACTATCCCGTGCCGGACCACCGGCAGGAGACGGCCCCCGGCGGTCCCCCGCTGCCGGCCACCGAACAAGCCGTGAGCGAGATCCTCACCTTGCCCTGCTTCCCGGAGCTGACCGAGGCGGAGGTCGAGCTGGTGAGCCGCGCCGTGCTGGAGTTCTTTGCGACATGAAGCGATCCGGTTACACCCGCGTCAGCGACTGCGTCATCATCGAATTCCCCAAGGTGCCCGACCCGCGCGGCAGCCTGACTTTCATCGAGGGCGCGCGCCACGTCCCCTTCGACATCCAGCGCATCTTCTACCTCTACGACGTGCCCACCGCCGAGTCGCGCGGCGCCCATGCCCACAGGACGCTCGAGCAGGTGCTCATCTGCCTGGCGGGCAGCATCGACGCCGTGCTGGACGACGGCTCCGAGCAGCGCACCGTCCATCTCAACCGCCCCTGGCTGGGCCTCTACATCCCGCCCATGATCTGGGCCGCGGAGAGCAACTTCGACCCCGGCTCCGTCTGCCTGGTGCTGGCCTCGGCCTGCTACGACGAGTCTGACTACCACCGCGACTACGAGGCCTTCCTGGCCGCCAAGCTACAATCCAGGTAGAGCGATGCGACGCGCGCTCCTCATCACCGCGTTGGCCGTGTGGGCCCGCGCCCAGGACCCGGCGGCGCTGGAGTACACCGGCCAGCCGCTGCGCCTGCCGTTCCACTGCACCGAGGAGGACATCCGCACCTTCGGCCTGACCTGTCCGCCGCAGCAGCCCTGTCCCGTGTACCTTGAGTTGGCCGACGTGGAGCCGGTGGGCAACCGCGTCTTCGTTGTGGGCAACCTGCATACCGAGGCGGTGACCCTGGCTTCCGTGCTGCTGGCTGGCAGCGACGGCGGCCGCACCTGGCAGGAGCCGCACGAGCGGCTGCGCTCCGCCGGGCTGGATCAGATCCAGTTCCTGGACTTCGAGGCCGGCTGGGTGGCTGGTCAGTACCTGCACGCCATCCCGCGCGATCCTTTCCTGCTGCTCACCACCGACGGCGGCAAGAACTGGCGCCTGCGTCCGGTCTCGAGCGAAGGCCGCGTGGGCGCCATCGACAGCTTTCACTTCGATTCCCGCGCCCACGGCGTGCTGCTGCTGGACCGCCGCATGGCCGGCGAAGCCACTGCCCGCTTCGAGATGTGGGAGTCGCAGACCGGGGGCGAGAGCTGGATGATCCGCGAGGTCAGCGACCGTCCCATTCCCGCCCCGCATAAGACAGCGCGCACGCCCGAGACGGGCTGGCGCGTGCGGGCGGACGCGACCTCTTACCGCATCGAGAAGCGCATGGGCGAACGCTGGGAGACCGTGGCCGCCTTCCTCACCCGGGTCGGGGAATGCCGCGCCCCGGAGGTAGTCGTGGCCCCTGAGCCACCCGTCCCTTCGACGCCGCCGGAGCCTCCCGAACCGGACGCCCCTCCCGCGCCCCGCAAACCACCCACTCTGAAGCGCCCCTTCTGAGCGCTCCGTGCCTTCGTCACGGCGGGAAGTTGAAGGTGACCACCGCCAGCCCGCCGTCCCGCACCTCGACGCTCCGCTCCAGCCGGCGGCCGTCGCGAGTCACTATCAGCAGGCGTTTGCCCGCCGGCAGGATCAGCGTGGCGGGCGTCCTCTCGGAGCGCGTTTGGCCGTCCACTACGATGACGGCGCCTGGCGGATCGCTCTCGATGCGTACCCGGCCCGTGGCTGCGGTCAGGTTGACGAACAACTCCATGGGCTGCGCGGTGACCTCGAAGATGCGGTTCTCGCGCCGGTACCCCTCCAGTGTGACTCGCAAGGTGTGCCTTCCGGGCAACATGCGTAACGAACAGGGGGAGGTGCAAGCCTGGGCCGGGTTGGCATCCGGGACGACCTGGGCGCCCGGCGGGCTGGTAACCACCAGTATGGGCTGTTCAACTGGAGGCGGCGGCGGCTTCCGGGGCGGTGGTGAAGCCGGAGGAGGCTTGGCGAGGGGCGGCTCCGCCGCGGGCTTCACTTCTTCCGCGGGCTTGACCTCCTCCGGCGGCGGCATGACGGCTTCCGTGGCGGGTTTGACCGCCTCCGGCGGCGGTTGGGCTGTCTCCGTCGCCGGTTTTTCAGTCCCTGGCGGCGGCTGCACCGGGACAGTCGTCGGCGCAGTCTCCCCTGGGGTGGGCTGTACCGGTGGTGTGCCCTCCGGCGCCGACGGTGGCATCGGGCTGGGCCTCGCCGGGGAGGCGGGCGCCGCAGCCGGAGCCGTGACCGCCTGCTGCGGCGATTCGCTCGTCAGCCAGGCGCGGGCGCCCCAGAACACCAACGTGCCCGTGGCCAAGCCCGCCAGCATCGCCCACAGCACACCCCACAGCAGACGGCGCCTGGCTTCCTCCGGGATGGGCTCCGGCGCCCGCGGCTTGGGGGCCTCCGCTACCTCGGGCTTCTGACCCAGCGCCAGCCCCGGCCGCGGCGTCACCACCGCGGTGGGCAGGTTCTGGCTGGCCCCGTGCGGCAGCGCCTGCCAGTCTTTCTTGGTGTTGAGGGCCGCTTCCAGCGCGGCCACGAATTCGGCGCAGCTCGCGTACCGCTCCGCCGGCTCCTTGGAAAGCGCCTTGGCCAGCACCACTCCGGCGGCCCAGCTCAGCGCCGGGTTGATCTGGTGCGGCGGCGGCGGAATCTCGGAGACTATCTTGTAGAGCACCGTAGTGAGCTGGTCTCCGGCGAAGGGCTTCTCGCCGGTCAGCAGCTCGTAGGCGATCACCGCCAGCGAGAACTGGTCCGCGCGCCCGTCCACCTCGCGTCCCTGGATCTGCTCCGGCGACATGTAGTTGGGCGTGCCGACGACCGTGCCCGCCTGGGTGCGGTGCTGCGAGGTGGTGATCTTGGCCACGCCGAAATCGGTGACCTTGGCCGACCCGCCCTCGCCCAGCATCAGGTTGGCGGGCTTGATGTCGCGGTGGACGATGCCCTTGGAGTGGGCGTAGTCCAGCGCCGCCGCGGTCTGCCGCAGCACGCCGAGGATGGTCGCCGGGGGTGGCGGCTCGCCCATCATCACGCGGTCCAGGCTGACGCCGCTGACGAACTCCATGGCGATGTAGGCGGTGTCGCCCTCCTGGCCCACGTCGTAGACCGCCACGATACCGGGGTGCGACAGGATGCCCGCCGCGCGGGCTTCCCGCATAAGACGCTCCCGCAGCCGCTCCCGCTCCAGCGGGTCCGCCAGGCGGATGGTCTTCACCGCCAGCGGCCGTCCGATGGCCGGATCCAGGGCGCGATACACCACGCCCATGGCGCCGCGCCCAAGCTCGCCCAGAATCTGGTATCGACCAAGCTGCTGCATCAGGCCGCGGTGTCATTGTAGCGCAGGGCGGCCCCCCGGCCACAAGGCCCGAGCCGGGGACAGACGGAAGCGTCCCCGGCCATGGTATATTTATTCATGGAAGTGAATATTCAATCAATGCCCGCGCGCGCCGCCATCGTCGGGTTCCGAGGGTACGCCGGGGCCGAGCTTGTGCGCCTGCTGGCGCGCCATCCCCGCGCCATGCCCTGGCTGCTGGACGACCTCCCGGAGGCCGGGGAGCGCCCGCAGCCGCCGGCGTGCGGTGCGCCCCGGCGGTGGCCCGCCACCCCAGAGGCGGTCAGGCAGGAGGAGCTGGCGGTGGTCTTTCTGGCCACGCCGGCGGAGGTCTCCATGGAGCGGGCGCCCGGGTTGCTCGAGGCCGGCGCTGTGGTCATCGACCTGAGCGGGGCCTTCCGGCTGCGCACGCCGGAGAACTACACGCGTTGGTACAAAGAGTCGCACACCCAGCCCCGGCTGCTGGCGGAGGCCGTCTACGGACTTCCGGAGCTTTCCCGGGAGCGCCTGGGCGGGGCGCGGCTGATTTCCAATCCGGGATGCTACCCCACCGCGGCCAGCCTGGCCATCCAGCCCCTCATTCAGGCGGGCGTGGTGGACCGCGGTTGCGGGATCGTCTGTAACGCGGCCTCCGGTGTCAGCGGCGCGGGACGAAAGCCCAGCCCCAAGACCAGTTTCTGCGAGGTCGCCGAAAACTACTCCTGCTACTCGATACTGGATCACCGCCACGTGCCCGAAGTGCTTATGAACTGCGGCCTGGAGGAGGGCGAGTTCAGTTTCACCGCGCACCTGCTCCCGCTGGACCGCGGCATCCTGGAGACCATCTACTTCCGCGCCCGCGGGCTGGCCAGCGCCCAGGACCTGATGCGGGTTTACGAAGCGCGCTACCAGGGCGAGCCGTTCATCCGGCTCTACCCGGCGGGCCAGGTGCCCGACCTGAGGGCCGTCCAGCGCACCAACTGCTGCGATCTGGGGGCCCGGCTGGACCCCGCTAGCGGGCGGGCGGTGGTCGTGGCGGCCATCGACAACCTGGTGAAAGGGGCGGCCGGGCAGGCGGTGCAGAACATGAACCTGGCGCTGGGATTCGAGGAGACGGAGGGCCTGCGGTGAAGGCGCTGGTGAAGATCGGCGGCACGCTGCTGGAGACCGAGGAGTCCCGCCGGCGGCTGGTGGGCGAGCTGGCCGCAGCGGCGCGGCAAGGTCTGGATCTGGCGGTGGTGCACGGCGGCGGCAAACAAATGACGCGATTCCTGGCCGAACGGGGCGTCGAGAGCCGCTTCGTGGGCGGGCTGCGGGTGACCACGCCGGAAACGCTGGACGCGGTGGTCAAGGTGGTGGCAGGCAGTGTGAACCAGGAGCTGGTAGCGGCGTTCGTCAAGGCCGGCGCGCCGGCCGTGGGCGTGTCGGGCGTGGACGCCTGCCTGGTGGAGGCCGAGCCGATGGACCCGGCGCTGGGCGCCGTGGGCCGTCCCGTGCGCTCGAATCCCGGGCTGCTGGATGTATTGACCGAGGCGGGCTACCTGCCGGTTGTGGCCTGCATAGCGGGCGACCGCCAGGGCCGCATCTACAACGTCAACGCGGACCAGATGGCGGCGGCCTGCGCGGCCGGCTTTCGGGCCGACCGGCTGCTCTTCCTGACGGATGTGGAGGGTGTGCTGGACGGCGACGGTGGAGTGCTGGCCGAGTTGACCCCGTCGCGCTGCCGCGAGCTGATCGCCGGGGGCGTGGCCACTGGCGGGATGCAGGCCAAGCTGAACGCAGCCCTGGAAGCGCTGCAACAGGGGGTGACAGAGGTGGACATCGCCCCCGGCGCGCAGCCCGGGGTGATTGGCCGGTGGCTGTCGGGCGAGCCGGTCGGCACGCGGCTGCTCGAGGAGGCTCCCCCTGCCTGAAGCCGCCATCGCGTCGGCCGAGGAGGGCGCCGTGTCCGCCCCGCTCGAGTTGCGCAAGGCCGCCATGGCGGACCTCCCCGTCCTGCTGCGGCTCATCAACAGCAACGCCGACCAGGGGCTGATGCTGCCGCGCACCGAGTTCGAGCTGGCCGAACACCTCCGGGACTTCACCGTGGCCTGTGCCGAAGGGGAGGTGGTGGGTTGCTGCGCGCTGCACTTCTACACCCCTACGATGGGGGAAATCCGCTCCCTGGCGGTGGATCCGGCCCGTCGGCGCAAGGGGGCGGGCCGCATGTTAGTGGAAACGCTGGTCGAGGAGGCCCGGAGCGCGGGGCTGCGCGCCGTCTTCGCCTTCACCTACATCCCCGGATTCTTCGGCAGGCTGGGGTTCCAGGAGATCGCCCGGGAGGCCCTGCCGCTGAAGGTGTGGCGGGATTGCCTGGGCTGCCGGAAGTACGACTGCTGCGACGAAATCGCGGTGGTGAAGCCGCTGAACGGCCCCGAGGTGGGTCCGGGAGCTGGTGAAGAGGCGGCCCGGGCCGGCCTGGTGCTTCCCACCGCCCGCCCCGGGTGAGGGGCGGCGCTTGACCTGGGTCTGGGGAATTTTTTTTCGGAGAAGCAGTTCCTTTTTGTCCCAGGTTCGGTATATAATCTGACTCAGGCGCTAGCGCCGGAGGTATCAGCATGCGCGCACTGGCCGTCGAGACTAAAGAATCGACGGGTAAAGTCTTATGTTGCGCCATCTTTCGCCCTGGTGGACGTAAGCTGTTATCGCGAGGGCACGTCCTCAGCGACGAGGATGTGCGTCTGCTGGAGGGCGAAGGCCTGGCGGAAGTCTGGGTCACCGCGCTGGAGGACGGCGAGGTCGGAGAGGATGAAGCCGTCCTGGAGCTGGCCGGGCGGATCGGCTGCGGCTCCCTCGAGGTGCGGCTGGCCGCGGGGGGGAGAGCCAACCTGCTGGCCACCGAAGATGCCTGCGTGCTGGTGGACGAGGCGTTGCTGCGGCAGATAAATGCCGGGACGACCGCCGTGGTAGCCACGGTTGGCAACTTCTCCCACGCCAGTCTGGGGCAGCGCATCGCCACGGTGAAGAGCGTGCCCTTCGCGGTGCCCCGCCGCGAACTGGAACTGGTGCTGGCCAGGCTGCGGGAGCGCGGGCCGGTCCTGCAATCCCGGCCTCTGCGGAATCCGGCGGTGGGGGTGCTGTATTCCGATCCCATCACCGGAGAGCGGGCCAAGCAGTTGTTCGAGAGCGTGATGCGGCAGCGCCTGGAGCGTTTCGGGGTGCGGGCGAGTTTCGCGCTGGCAGTCACCGAAGAGGAGCATGGGGTAGCCCGCGGGCTGGAATACCTGTTGCGCAGCCGACCCTCCACCATCCTGGTGGCATCCACGACGGCCCCGGCGGGACCGGATGACGTGGTGGGCAGAGCGCTCGCGCGCATCGGCGGCTCGCTGGAGCGGTACATGGCCCCGGTCGAGCCAGGCAACCTGCTGCTGCTGGCTTACAAGGGTGAGACCCCCATCCTTTCTGCTCCGGGCTGCTTCCGCTCCGCCAAGACCAACGTGGTGGACCTGCTGCTGCCTCCCCTGCTGGCGCGCTACCGCGTCTCGGGATGCGAAGTGGCCGCCCTGGGCATGGGCGGGCTGCTGGGTTAGTTGCGCCGCTTCAGCGTCGGGCGCTCTTCTTCGTCGGCTTTCTCAGCGGGTTTGTCCGAACCGGACTCCCCGATCGGCCCGGTGCCCGGCTTGCGCCGCAGCGTGGGACGGCTGGGATCCTTCTCCTCGGGCTTGCGCCGGTTGGCCATCGCCACCAGGCGGCCCTTGACCGTGTCGAACTCCGAGGTGCTCACCACGTACTCGGGCTTGGCCTTCAGGTACTCCTGAATGTTCTTCTGCGACCGCCGGATCCGGTCGTCAGTCATGGGGTGCGTCGAGAACACCTTCGACACGGTGCCCGGCTTCTTCTTCTCCATGGTCTGGATCTTCTCGAAGAAGTCAACGAACGCGGTGGGATCGTAGCCCGATTTGTACATGTACTGCAAGCCTAGGTCGTCCGCCTCTTCCTCAAAGGCGCGCGAGAACTTCAGGAAGCTCACCGGGATCAGCACGCTGGCCGCCTGCCGGACGCCGTAGCCGGTCCAGCCGCCCATGAAGATCAGGGGGATCGACAGGTAGTTGGCCAGAGTGGCCCGCGAGGCCTGGCGCGTGCCGTGCCGGGCCGCCACGTGGGCGATTTCATGAGCCATCACCCCGGCCAGCTCGGCCTCCGACTCGGCCCGGGCGATCAAGCCCGCGTTCACGAAGAAGAAGCCGCCGGGCAAGGCGAAGGCGTTGACCTCGTCGCTGTCGATCACCTTGATGGTGAAGGGCACCTTGGCGTCGGAGTTGCGGACCAGGTTCTGGCCGATGCGGTTTACGTACTCGGAGATGATGGGATCGTCCACGATCTTGGCCTGGCGCTCGACCTCTTGCGCCAGTTCTTTGCCGATGGCGATTTCCTTCTCCAGCGAGTAGATGTTGATGCCCCGGCCGACGTCCCGGTTGCCGATCTGCTCGGGGTCCTTGTCGCCGGGCTTCTTCTTGTCGGCGGCCAGCAGAGCCGGCGAAGCCGCCCACAGCAGGGCCAGCGCGGCCGCCAGAACGGATTTCATCGTTCGCCTCATGGGCTGCCTCCTCAGATGCCTAGAGGGTCCTACCTCCATTATAGATGCCGGGGCAACCGGCACGGTCACCGCCCCTCACTGGGTTTAACGTATATTCAGGCTTATGGGTTGCGCTCCAACCGCCTTCGCCCCGCTCTGGGCCGCTTACCGGGATCAGTTCCCCGTCACCGAGAACCTGGTCTACCTCCACCATGCCGGGGTCGCTCCCCTGGTGAAGGTGGCCGCCGATGCCATGAAGCAGTTGGCCGATGACGCGCTCCGCTTCGGCTCCTTGCATTACGACCAGTGGCTGGCCACTTACGAGGGCGTTCGCGAGGCGGCGGCGCGGCTGATGGCCGCTACGCCCCAGGAGATCGCCATCGTCAAGAACACCTCCGAAGGCATCGCCACGGTGGCCCTGGGCCTGGACTGGCGTCCAGGTGACCGCATGGTCGGCTTTGTCGAGGAATTCCCCGCCAACTTCTTCCCCTGGAAGCGCTTGGAGGAAAAAGGGATCCGGGTGGAGTGGCTGTCGGTGAATGACCCTCTCGATCGGGTCGAGGAAGCCTGCCGTGGCGCGCGGCTTCTGGCCATCAGCTTTGTCCAGTTCCTGAGCGGCTACCGGGCGGATCTGGAGGCCCTGGGCG
>Ga0194112_10006664_pt1 | contig 15215 bp, 17 predicted proteins | sample TA2MahC400mmetaG_FD_146191 | JGI IMG/M metagenome (GOLD analysis project Ga0194112, IMG submission 146191) | Freshwater microbial communities from Lake Tanganyika, Tanzania - TA2015016 Mahale Deep Cast 400m | ecosystem: Environmental > Aquatic > Freshwater > Lake | place: Tanzania: Lake...
CGGAACAAAGAGAATGTCGGACAGCGGCCCAGACCGGGTCCGGGCGCGGGCCGTCGCAAGGCAGAGTTCACGGTGCACGATCCACCAGCTGCGCCGCCCGTAAGCCTTGCGCCATGTCGTCAGTCCCGCAGCGTCCCAAAGATAGTGCAAAAGGGCAAGAAGGCGCAGCCTGCGCGGGCTGGCAGTCACCGTTACGGTATCTGCTTCACCCTCATCGTTGGACGACGACGGCCTGCTGCCGCGCAGGGACAGCGAAAAGCCGAGCCTGAGCATCGTGTCGCCTGCCTCGTCCGTGACGATGGCCTGCCCGGAGAGTGGCCCAAGCCCGGAGAGTTCCGGGGGTGGATCGAAGGACGGGCAGGCAAGGTCATGCATATGCCCAGTGCCGGGCATGCGCTTGAGGTGAAACACACCATTGATCAGGGCCACATACATGGGCGGTTCGGCCTCGCAGCACTGGCAGAGTGGGCGAGCATGACCTTCATGCGCCCGAGCGAGGATCCCTTGCAGCTCGGCCGCATCGTCGCAAAAGCGGACATGCCCCAGCCGGTAGCACTTGCCCTCAGCGCTCATCGTCCGCTCCCTCCCTGTGCTGCCGGTCCCCTGCCCTGCGCCAGTCCGCCGGCCGCATGAAGCTGCCGCGCCAGATGCCTGTCCCCCTGGCTTCCGCCTCACGCCCCGCCGCCCTGTACCTGCCCTGCTCGTCGCCCGCGGCAACAGCCCATCTCTCCCGATCCAGCCACTCGGCCAGATCGCTGCCGCGGGAGGCGCAGCGTGCCAAATCGCGGCCGTAGCGGTCCAGACCAGCGACATGGCACGAAACCTGCCGAGCGACAGGCGCCGCCAGGACTTGTGGGAGGTCCCAACCGCATTTCCATGTCTGCCTGGCTGCGTCTTGGCAGGTCAGGTCCGGTTCAGGGGCGCCCATGCCGAGGATGCGGATCCGCCACCCACCGATGACAAGGGTATCGCCATCGATCATCCGTGCAGGCCCTGCCACGCCGGTAGCAAGTGTCATGTGTTCCTGCGCACCCAGCAGGAACATTGCCGCCACCAGGATCAGCAAAGAGAGCCGCGCCGCTTTCCTCATTTCCGCCCCCCGTCCGACGGCGGCTGCGGATCGACCCCGAGACGCGCCCGGAGGCCAAGCGCTGTCGCACGCTGCACGAAGGTCTCTCGCGCGGCAGAAACGGCGCGGGCCCCCGCGAGGCTATCCTGCCATGCCTGATCCAGGCACTGGAAATGCTGGGTCAGTGCCGAGAAGTAGCGCTCGAAATCAGCCGCCACCAGATCGACATAGGCCTCGATATCCGCGTCTCGCTCTGGAACCCAGGGCTCCTCGGGTGGAACGCAGACCGGAGCCTGCGCTTTTGCGGCAGGAGAGATCAAAAGCACCGTAAGCAGGGCGGCGGTGATGAAGCGATGAGGCGTCACAATGCTTCCTCCCGTCGGCGGCGTTCGCTGAGGCCGATCAGACTGCCCATCATGTTCAGGTGACCCTGCAGCCAGGCCCGCGTCATGCCCCGCAGATAGCCGCCGGGGCTGATGATCGGCGCCACAGGATCGTCCCGGCGCGCGTCCAGGATCAGCATGGCCACCGTTGCGCCATCCACGCCCATGGCTTTGAAGGCATCGGACCAGGCAGAGGGGTGAATGCCCAATTCCAGCACGCGCCGCTCCGCCGTCCAGACGAAGTCGTGAAACCTCAGGCGCTCGGGATCAGCCCGCCCGGACAGGTAGAACTGCATCTCGGGTGAGGCGAGCCGGAACAGCCGCTCAGGGCCGACTTTGGTGAGCCATTCGCTTCTGGCCGCGTTCGGCCCACCCTTACACCCATCTTCGGCGTCTTGTCTGCTGCTCACCGTTGGCTGACGAGAAGGTTGGCCGAACACCACCTCCACCGCAGACCCTCTGCCCTCGGTGCGGGCATCACAAGACAAGGAAAAATCTTCGCTTGTATCTTGTAGAGGGGACCGCTCGTTTTCGAGCGGTCGATCGGTTGATTTCTGGAGCGTTTCGAGCAGATCGAGGGCGGCTCGCGTCAGGGCGTCCGCTTCCCTCTCGTGCGCGGCAAGCGCATCCAGCGTCATGGCATGCAGCCGGTCGGCGCCAGGCCAGGCAGCCCAGGCATCCTCCATGGCTTGAACACGGGCATCCTGAGAGGCAACGTTGCGGAGCTGCTCCAGAGCCCGTCGGAGACAGCGCCAATGAGTACTGCGTTGACCCCGAAGATAGATGGCTTCACGGCGCGCTGTGGTCAGCTGCGCATCGAGAGCAAGCAAATCGGAAAACCGGTTGATGACACCACTGAAGAACAGCCCGGTTCCGGCGTGGCGGGATCGGCTGCCATTTGCGGCCGTCCTTCGCTCGAGAAGCCCCGCCTGCTCGAGCCGTGCAGTGTGCGCACGCAGCCGTGCCTCGGAAAGAGCAAGCATTTTTGCAAGTTCAGACGCAGCTGCATAAACGCTTGGCTCTCGGTCGGGCTCGATCCACTCTGCTGGCCGAGTCATGGCAGCAAGCCGGGTCCATGTATGCGCAGCCGCTCGGCCGACGCCGAGATGCGGGGCGATCCGCTCCACAAGGTGAATAAAGGCGTCGCGCTGCCACCCGGAAGGCAGGGATGGGTAGACTGGCAGATCGCGACGGGAATGGGCCTTTGCTGTGAACGTTCGTGCCATTTGCTCCTCGGAAACTGGGAGCACGGGAGCCGCAGCCAAAACGCATTCGTTCGCACGGATGCGTTTTCACGCTTGATTTTTGGGACGGATTCAATCACCATCGCTCCTAACAAGTAGAGCTGATACAGGTCGGCAAACCTGTGTTATCGAACCTCCCCTCGTGCGGACCCCCGCGCGGGGGTTTTCTATGTCTCAGTGATCGTGTGTATGACCTCGTTTCCCCTTCTTTTTTGTCGTGGACTGCTCAACGGCCGGTACAGGCATCAGTAGCTGACCCACTCCGTGGAGTATGCACCGGTGTAATCCTGCATGCGCAGCACGACGGCCCGAAAGCTTGGACCGTACTCGCTCAGCAGCGTGCTCCCGGTTCTGGCCCGAACTGCGGGGTCCAGCCATGCAGGCCAGTCCTCCTTTTCAACGCCTTGCCGCACAAGGCGACCAGACGCATCGTAGGTGCCTCGCACAGTATCCAGATACATGTCCCGCCCTCCACTGCCGCTCGTCACGGACTTGGCAAGATACCAGACCTCGATCGCGTCACGGTATGCTGCGACGTCCGGCGACAAGGTCCCCTCGCCGTCAACCGGCAGGCCGGGACTGCTCCCCATGGGACATCGCCAGAGTTGCAACGGCGGCTCGATGGGCCAGGGGGTGATGCGACGGATGACCTCGGCTTTGGCGGCCGAGCATTCGGCCGATGCCGGAAAACCGCCCGCCATGCAGAGCAATATGGCGCAATTGATAGGATAGGCGAGGGCAGAAGAGGGCGTGAGCGCCGGGACTGCGACAATCATCCCGGCCGTGACGATGTTGCGTATGTTCCAGCAAGCCATATCATTACACCTATCTGCTGTGCAGATCGGTATTATGATTACTTCACCTGTGTCTATGTGGCAACCGGCGATTGCGAGTACGTCCGCGGACGGATGGCCCTCGAAGGATCGAAGAAGAAGTTTTCGGGAACAGAAATCTGGGAAAACTCACCCGTGTTCCAGCGATAAAGCCCACGGGTTGTCTGACCCTCGACAACCGTTTCCGTGAGGATCGCTTCCCGTTTCGTCGTCTGATCTTGATGCATCATCTATTCCTCCGCCCAGTGGGTACTATCTCGCCCGCAAAAGAGTGGCTTGTGTCAGGTCTTGTTCGCCATCGAACTGACAAAACCCTTTCTGCACCCCAGTAGCTGTGCTTCCATAAGGGAAGAAGTCACGAGAGGATACGAAGCCAGGCGAAACGAAACGAAATGGAACCCGCCAGTCCGCTGACAAAAAACAGTAAGTTTTTTCTGCCACCCCCCGGGGACGGGAGTGACTTCAAGGAGATCTTCGCCCGAATAGCTGCCACAGGTGCGGGTCGGCCAGCGGACAAAGACGGATTTCCCCCTGGCCCATGGACGCCCGAACTTCTTGCAGAAGCAATCTCTCAGATCGAGGGCAATCGAGCCGGGGTGGACCTGAGAACGGTGCAGCTTTGGTTTCAGGAGAACGACAGGGGCATCAGCCCTACCAACATTCGGTGGCTGGCGAGAGTTTTAGGTTGTGATGATCCGGTCGCCACCGGCGATTGGCAGGTGGAACTCAGCACGGCACAATCACGGCTGACAGCCAAGAGACGAAAGCAGACCGGCGCAGAAGAACCCGGTGCGTTGGAGAACACAGATGTGGCCCCACCTGCGTCCTCCCGTAACGAGGCAGACCCGCCGCCAGAGACATCAAGCGACAACACCCCTGCTGGATCGTCTCGGCGCTTCAGTCTGGCAAGTCGATCCGAGGCACTCTTCAGTAGCCGATCCTTGCTGGATTTGCCGGCAACGGTGTTCGCGGGCGCCGTGGCACTGGGCTTCATGTCGTACGTTGTCGATATCCACAGCGTTTTCTATGCCCATCCGAACGAAGCGACCAAGCAGGTGGGGTTTTTGTGGGCGCCGAATTGGACAATTCTCTTCTTGGTGATCCTTCCCCTCTATCTGATGTTTGCGGGTGATTTGATCGCCTATTGGAAAAAGGAAGGGCGCGTGAAGTTTACACTGGGACGAAAAGACCAGAGTACCCGTGACTGGATACGCCGCGTTGAAGATTATTCATATCCATACTGGGCAAGTCTTCTTGTCTGTTTGCCCATTGCCTCTGTAGCGCAATGGATCAATGAGTGCTTGGTCCCACTGCTGACGAGCGATCCAGGCAACTTCGGTGTGGACTGGGGCCGTATAGCAATTTTCCATCCAGACGTTATCTCGGTGCCGGAAGCCGTCGTATTCACAGGCGCTGCGTACCTCTATATGGGTATCTGCTTCTTTATCTTTTTTGCGGGTTTGATTTTACTTTTTACACTGGTCGATGACCTGTCAAAGATCGGACAGGCACCAGAACTCTGGTCCTATGCCGAGCGCCGGAAAGAGATCAATGAAGCCTCTTTCAGAGTAATGCTCGGAATATTTCGTTGTACCATTTTGGGGCTCCTTATTGCGATCTGCATGAGGCTTCAAAACATGTTCATGCTATCGCGGGCAGAAACGATCGTGTCGTGGTTAGTTGACGACTTGATGACGGTCTTGAGCGGACGACACATAATCCTTGATCGCCTCCCTTATAGTCGACCCACGCTTTATAGCAGCCTTCTCGTCGTCCTGACGACCTGTACAGTCTTCCTGCATGGTGCCGCTCGAGTTCGCTGGATGTGCGCACAAGCAAAAGCGATCAATGCCGCTGAGGAGCCACGTGAAAAACGGCTACACGACTACTCCGGTCAGTCTACTCTGCCGTGGGGGATGATGTTTGGGGTCGTTGGGTTACTCGTGGCCAACTACCTGCTCATTGATGTCTTTGCGGGCTTCTCCGTTTTGCTAAGCCTCGGTGGGCTGCTCGCGATATACAGTTTGATCGATCCCGGCTTCCGGTATGGAATGTGAGCGAGAGGACAATCCAGGTGTTTTACAAGTGGCTTGATCGTTGGGATGAACGGCGAGCGCAGCGCGGAGACGAAGGAAAGAAGGTAACGGACGTCGTCCTTGCTGCAGAACTGGCCTTTCCAGAGGCGGGCAACGTCGCAAGCATTGCAGACTTTTGCGATCTTGCAGACCGGGCCGTTGCAGATCCTTCGTACTTCGATGAACCGATTGGATCCGAGTTATCGTTCGAAGCCAGAAAGGGGTGGATCAGCTTTCCTTCAGACATATCCACAGAGACTGCCGAGAATAATACGGTTTTTGCTCGAATAACGAAGGGCAGATCTTTTGATCACGCTTTAGTCGTGTTCCATCACTGGAATGCGCGCTCCCGGAATGATCTGCTGGCAAAGTCATTTGCCCGGCAAGACATCACGGTTGTTGAGATCGCATTACCCTATCACCTGGAGCGTAAGCGTCCGGGCTCCTCACATGCTGACTATATGCTGAGCGCAAATCTCGGCAGAACGATCCGGTCCGTACGGCAAGGAGTGCTGGATGGCAGGAAACTCATACGGTGGCTCAGGGTTGAAGGCTACAAAGAGATTTCTGTACTCGGAATAAGTCTAGGATCTTGGGTAGCTGGACTGATCGCAGCCCATGATCCGACCGTCAGAAAGGCTGCGTTGTTTTTGACGGCGGGAAGCCTTGCCGATATGGTTTGGACTGGCCGTGCAACACAATCGATCCGGGCCAGCTTGGAGCCGGCGATTGAATTACCCGATCTAAACAGGGCTTGGGGTCCCGTAAACCTGGAAAACTACACTGATCGGCTTGCTCGGCCAGACTTGGACATTTTGGTTGTTCTGGCCCTGAGAGACAAGGTCGTGTTGCCGGAACTGTCCAAACGGTTTGTCGACCGGCTGAATGACGCCGGAGCCAAGCTGGACCTCCTGGAAGCAAACTGTGGCCATTATTCCCTATCAATCCCCCCATATGTCATTCTATCCGGACTGAGATTAAGGGCGTTGCTCCGTCAGCGGCCTTGAGCGGTCTGGACTTTCCTTTTCTTGTCCAAGTCACTTCCGTCATAGTGAGCACTGAGAAACGGTGGCAATGGTAGTCGGGTCGGATATGCGCATCGATGCTCCGCCTGTTTATCGGTATATCTGCCGTAGGGCAGAGCCGGCGGCAGACACTTTCGTTTGGACAGGCACGACTCGCGGTGTCCGAGCCGGGCAATGGCCGCCAATGGCAGCAAGCGGGAGTGGATCACCAGTAGGCGCGGAACGGGCATCGTCAAGTCGCCACGAACAAGTTCGACTTGGCAAAATCTTTCTGGCCTCAAGTTGCTCAAATGTAAGGCGAAGTAGAGTTCAAAACGAACAGGCTTGTGGAGTTGCTGTAGCTTGAAAATTCTCGGCCAACACGGATAACAGACACTCGGCAAGGAAGGTGAGAATCTCCGTTTTACCTACTTGCGCGGTGAATACGTATTTTGATAGTCTGGCGTAGACGCGTTAGACTGCTTTGTGGAGCGCGTCGCATGACCAACCAAGTCCAGGTTAGCAACGAGGTGCTCACCGTTGACATGTGTAGGGAAAAACTCCTGGACGGCTGGGAACTTCACGTGGTTTGTGCCGAAGACCCTGTCCCAGCACAAAACACGGTCCGAGGGTCTTGGTACCTGGTGGCCTTCGAGCCAGAAACAGGCCGCTTTGGTGTGGTCGTCGCTCAGAGAGACCTGTACCGTGAACGACGGCGGGCAGAGCAATCTGGACGTAAGCTTGATCCGTCAGATTACGCGTACAAGGAGATCAAGACCACCACCGGGCTGTTCAACGCTCAGACGGATCTGGGGATCACCGCCACGGTTATTCCCGGAGCCAAAGGCATCACCATGGTGGCGCGGCTCTAACTCAGGCGAACAAGACGCGTCACCCGCATCCGCGCTTCGGATTGCTTATCGTCCAGATCGCCGAAAATTCGTTTGGAGCCTTGTCGTGGAAACGGCAACCTCGTTCAAGCGAGGGCAGCATGGTTCTGTCAAAACTGCGATCTTAGTCAGCCTGATCGGAACTGTCTCACCTGCCGCAGCCGATGTTCTGCGCTTTGACGCAAGCGGAAGGCAGATTGGTATAAGCGGTTCCAGTTCCGTGCAGCACTTCGATGCTGACGGTCGTCGCATCAACTTGCAAGCACGAGAAGGTGTGGCCGCTGATAAGGGAGCGGCCAACTATGGGAACGCCATGATGTTTTTGGCGCCTCTGGATGCATCACTATCTGACCAGCCAGGCTCCGGCCGCCACGGGACCGGCATCGCTGCCACGCGAACAGTGGCGCTCCGTTACCAGCATCACCCTGCCCTCTCGCAGAACGATATCTCGCCGCGAGAGTGGGCCGCTCTGTTCCAAGCCCTGGTCTGGCAGGAGTCACGCTTCAATCCCCATGCAGTGAGTCACAAAGGTGCCATCGGCTACGCGCAACTGATGCCCGGTACGGCCGCAAGGCTCGGCGTGAACCCGCACGATCCGATGCAAAACCTCGATGGCGGCGCCCGCTACCTCCTTCTTCAGCTGCAGGTGTTCCGCTCTCCGCTTCTGGCGCTTGCTGCCTACAATGCCGGGCCTGGTGCCGTCGAACGCTACCACGGCGTTCCACCCTATCGGGAAACCCGTGACTACGTGATCCGCGTGCTCGCGGAACGAGACCGCCTCCTCCGAAACTAGGAAAGGCCACCATCATGGCTCCGATCCGTTTCCTGATGCCCGCCCTCCTCGCCGCGATCCTTGTAACTGCCGTTTCTGGCGATGCTTTGGCGCAATCGGGCGTGGACTTCACGAAAGCTGATACGGTCGGCAACGACTTTGTCGCCTGGATCCGCGGCAACATCGCCACCGTCTTCTTCACGGTGGCCCTGGTGCTGGCAGGCTTTGCGGCCGCCTTCAACAAGATCAGCTGGATGTGGGTGCTGATGATTGCCGTCGGCGCCTTTCTGGTCTTCGGCGCGCCGGGCTTTGTGGCGGACCTGAAGGCGGTCTTCAGCTGATGGAGCGTCATGCCGTCATTCTCGGGCTGTCGCGCCAGGCCAGGCTCCTGGGACTACCAATGCCCTACACGATGGCGGTCGGCGCGCTTGTCATGCTGCCCTTCATCTGGACCAAGGCCGCCCCATGGCTGCTGACCGCACCGCTCTGGTACGGCCTCGCCCGCCTGATCACCGCAATGAACCCGAACGGCCACAAGGCGGTGGCGGTGGTGATGAGAAAGACCCCGCCGCCTTTGTCGCGAAGGAAACGAAGGCTGGGCCGCCACTATGTTTAGCGCCCGATCTCTCCCGGTCAGCGAACGCGCGCGGCGCCATGTGCCGAGATCGCCGCAGGTCTACGCGGAGATGCCTTACGCGCTCGAAGTCGATGATCACACGGTGCGCACCCGCGAGAATGCACTGATGATGAGCCTGGAGATCGGCGGCATCGACGGGATCACCGCCTCGGACCGGGACATCCTCGATCTGGCCCGGAGCTTCGCCGCTATCCTTGACGGGCTTGATGACCGGTTCACCTTTTACGTCCACCGGCTGATGCGGCCCGCTGCCTTCGGGCTGAAGCCCCTCTATGGGGAGGGCTTCGCGCAGGACGTGGAGATGGCATGGCGCGGCCATCTTTCCGGCCGCGCCTTGCGCGAGTTCATGCTGGTGCTGACGGTGGTGCGCAACAAGCGGGTGCCGCTCAAGGTGCCGTTCTTTGCAAAGGCCGCCGGGCGGCTTCTCGACCGCAACACTGCCGAACGCCTGGGCGAACTCCGCGAGGTCGTCTCGATCCTGGAAACCAGCCTGCCGCTCAAGGCCCATCGCCTCAGGATCAGCGACGGCACGCTTCTTGGCTTCTATGCGGCCATCAGCACCGGACTTTACCGGCCCGAGCATCGCGGGCTGCACACGCTGATCGCCGAGGACGTCTCGCTGCTGTCGGTCCGCTTCAAGGGGCCCGTGGCCGAGTTCCGCGACGGCTTTGACGGGCCGCGCCATGCGGCCGTCCTATCGATCTGGCGCAATGCCCAGCAGACCTGGCCGGGCATGCTCGACGCCCTTGACGCCGGCACCGACACGGTGATCTCGCATTCCTATACGCCCGTTGCCATGGGCAAGGTCAGCGAACTCGCCAAGCGTCGCATCCAGCAGATGGAAGCCGCGGGCGATCTGGTGGGCTCCATCGCCGCTGATCTGCACCAGACCTATGACGACGTGGAGTCGGGCCGTTGCGGCTTTGGCGAGCATCAGCTGACGATCACGGTTTTTGCCGAGAGCCCTGCCATGCTGGAGGCCAAGGTGTCCCAGGTCCGCAGCGTGGCGGAACAGGCCAAGGTGAAGCTCGTGCGCTGCAATGAGACGATGGCTGCCAGCTACTTCGCGGCCCATCCGGGCAACCGGGACTACGAGATCTGGAACCCGCTCACCAAGTCGATCAACTTCGCCGACATGGCCTCCTTCCACATGGCAAGCGCGGGCACCCGGGCCGAGGCCCTGCCCTGGCAGACGCCGGTCACGGTGTTCCAGACGGTGACGGGTGCGGCGCATCGCTTCAGCTTCCATGCGCCAGGCGACCCCAAGGCCGAGCCCACCATCGGGCACACGCTGTTCCTTGGTCCCTCGGGCAGCGGCAAGTCCTCGCTGATGGCCTTTCTGGCCGCGCAGGCGCAGCGAACGGGTGCCCGGATGATCCTCTTTGACAAGGATCAGGCACTGCGCATGGCGATCACGGCGCTTGGGGGCCGTTATGCGGCCATTCGCGCGGGTCAGCCCACCGGGCTCAACCCCCTTCTGACGGAGTGCGGCCCCCGCGGAGAGGCCTGGCTTCTGGACTGGCTGGCCCGGCTCGTGGAGCGCGACGGTCCCCGGCTCACGCCGCAGCAGGCCGAAGCGCTGAAAGGTGCCGTGCGCCAGAACGGCCAGGCACCGGAGGCGCTCAGGACCTTCGCTCATTTCGGGGACCTGATCGGCGATGTGGGAGATAGCCGCGAACTGGCGATGAAGCTTGCCGAATGGGCACCCGAGGGGCGCTATGCGTGGGTTTTCGGGGACGCCGATCAGCCGGTAATCAATCTCACCGCGCCTGTGACGGGGATCGACCTGACCGAGATCCTGTCCATGGCTACGGAACGCACGGCGGTGCTGTCCTATCTGTTTCGCCGCCTTGAGCTTCTCTTCGAGGAGAAGCGCCCCACCCTTCTGGTGATCGACGAGGCCTCCACTGTCTTTGACGATACATTCTTCGCCCGGTGGCTGCCGAAGTGGCTGGTCACAGTGCGCAAGCTCAATGTCGTGGTCGTGCTGCTCACGCAGTTCCCGTCCCAGATCCGCGACAGCCACTCCGGCTCGATCATCCAGGCCATGCCAAACCAGATGATCTTTCCCAACCGGGCTGCTGACGTTGCGGACTATGAGGGCTTTGGCTTGACCGAGAACGAGCTGCACTTCATCCTGACGGGACGCACAGTCGAGCGCCATGCGCTGTGGCGCCACGGTGACGGCTCCACGATCCTAAATGTCGATCTCTCGCCGCTCGGCCCTCTTCTGACGGCGCTCGGCGGCGGCGAGGCAGGCCGCCGGGCCTTCGGCGCCGACTATGCCGCGCGGCCTCACTTCTGGAGGACCCACGATGCGTAAGCTCCTGATGCTCGCGGGCCTGGCCGCCCTGCTCGCGGGTTGTGGCGACCCACCGATCCATAAGACCAACTGCTGGTCGGGCATGGCCTTCGTGGCCACAAGTCCCTGCAAGTAGGGGGACGTGCGATGCAGGCCCGCGTTTCCGCTCCCGCCTGCATCCTGATCGCCCTTGTGGTGATCCCCGCGGGCGTGGCGGGGCAAGGCGTGCCGGTGATCGACGCGAAAAAGGTTGCCCTCGAGGTGCTCGGCCTGCGCGAGGAGGTGGCCAGGACAGGGGAGCTGCAGGCCAAGAACGAGGAAAGGCTCCGACAGATCGCGGCGCGGGGCGATCAACTGGTGGCGGCGCAGGAGACGCTCAATCTGCTTTCGGAGACCTCCCGCTTCGTACCGGGTCTCCAGGGAGTGGGGGTCTCGGGCAACGGTGCCTTCACGGGAGCCACGGAGATCTACGCCACTCCCGACAACAACCCTTATGCCGCCCGCATCATGGGCGATGCGCCGCTCACGATCGAGCAGATGATTTCGGACACGGCGCAGGCCCATGCCGGACACCCCGCCCTGGCGCGAGCGGGCATAGATGCGGTCGAGTTCCGCTGCTGGCTGCAGGCGCTTGTCAAGCAGGAGTCGAACTTCTCCATCGGCGCCCGCAGCCCTGTGGGCGCTTTCGGGCTGACCCAAATCATGCCGGGCACCTTCACCGAGCTGGGCATTCCTGACGATGGCAGCCGCCAGGATCCCCGCACCCAGCTTGATGGCGGGGCGCGCTATCTCCTGAAAGGTCTCGGCATGTTCGGGACCATGCCTCTCGCACTCGCCGCCTACAATGCCGGTCCAGGTCCGGTCCAGAAGTACGGTGGCATCCCGCCCTACGCGGAGACCCGAACCTACGTCGCGAAGATCACCGGCTACTACAACCGCTATGCGGCGCGCATGGGCGGCGATCCGCAGGCCATCGGCACGCTTGATCCGCGCGACATGGTGATTGCCGAAGCCTCCAACGTCTCGGACGCGGCTCTGGGATATGCCGCGATCAGCCTGAACACCATGGAGGGCTCCATGACCCGGCTGCAGGACATCCTGCGGCAGGTCGAGACGACCCGGTCCGCGAAGGCCGCCATGGATCTGAACACCTATGCCCGCGCCGAGGCGGCGCGCATGGCGGTGATATTGACCCGGCTGCAGGCTGTGAAGCGCAAGGTCGAGGCGGCTCGCACCGCGCTGCTCCTCGAGGCCTACGCCCGGGACGAGGATTACCTGTACATGAGGATCGATGGATGAGACGGATCTCGAAAGCGTTCGCACTCGGCGCCCTTTCCTGCGCCCTGGCCCTGCCCGTCACCGGCCAGGGCGTGCCCACCATCGACGCGACCAGCCTGGCCAAGCTCGTCGAACAGCTCACCGAGGCAAAGCTGCAGTTGAAGGAGCAGATCGCCCAGAACCTCAAACTCGACGAGCAGACGACACAGCTCCTCCAGCAGATCGTGCTGCTGCAGGACCAGATCGGCGCACTCAGAGACGGGCTCACCCTGGCCGACCTCGGCGTCGATCCCGAGAGCTTCCTCCGAGACATCCTGCCCGGGTTCTCGGACCTGACCACTTCGGTCGAGGCCGCGCGCATGGGCGACTGGACCCGCGTGCTGGCCTCGGGCGACATCCTGGGCAGCGGGCGCACCGTCACGGGTCATGTGGACGGCACCTTCGCGACCGCAGGCTTGTCTCGGGAGCGCGTCGACACGCTGGCCAGGAGCGAGGACCAGACAGCGGCAAGGATCGGGCAGTCCGCGAACGTCAACGCCTTCATGAGCGTGGCGGCGGAAAGTTCGGCGCAGGCGGCCACCGAGAGCCTGACACGGCTCGATGGCCTTGTGCAGACCATTCCCGACACGGCCGGGCTGAAGGAAGCCATCGATCTCAACACGCGGGTCACTGCCGAGCTTGGCATCGCGCTGGCCAATGTCTGGTCAATGGAGGCGATCCAGACAGTCGGTCAGGGTAATATGGGAGTCATGGACGCGGCGACCGCGGCCGACGAGGAAAAGTACCTGCGCATGAAGCTGGAGGACTGACCATGACACGCACGGCATTGCTGAGCGGACTAGTGATCCTGGGCTTGAGCACGATGGGACTGGCACAAACTTCCAGAGAGCCTTCTGACCTTCCGGAGCCGGAACTGCAGGAGCTCTTGGATCGACAAGTCGAAATGAGCGAGGCCGAGAAGCAGGCGGAAGAAGATTTTCTGAACCTCGACCTTTCACCCGATGTGGAAGTGTCCAGTGTTGAACGGGTGCCAAGTGCGGCACAAAACCAGCCGAACCGGACGTGTGAAAAAACGCCGGAAATGCGGTCGAACGTTCGGTCGCCTGGTGGGCCAGGCAAGCGCGCCTATCGAGACATCGCTGTTTATCTTTCAACGACGAACGTCATCGCAACACAGGACTGCACCTGTGCCGGAAAAATCATTCCACACGAGACGGTGGCCAAGTTCGAGGAACGGTTGCGCAAGGAATTGGACGTGGATGTCCTTACGCCTGACCACACTCGCGGCCTCTACGAGGCCTACGAACGACAGATCAAGATCGTCGACGCCATGTGTGGAGAATACTGATGGCCCTGGTAGAAACCATCCTTGGGGATCTGGACGCAGCGGTCCTCGACGTTGGCGAGACATACTTCACGTCGACAGCCGATGCTCTCGACCCCATGCTGACGATCGTGACCACGCTCCTGATCGCCTTGGTCGGTGTCAACATGGCGCTTGGCGCCTACCGCCTTTCCATGCGCGACGCTTGGCAGGTCGTGTCACGCATTGTGCTGGTGTTCCTCTTCGCCCGCTCCTGGGCAAACTTTGGCACGATCTATGATGCGCTCTCTTCAGGCGCGGGCAATCTCGCCCTCAGTTTCTTCCACGGCGGGGCAGCCACGCCCGAGGCCGCTATGGACAAGTTTGCGGTGCAGATGTCGGATGTGGCGGACGGGGCCGCGGCGGCTCAAAGTGCCATCGCCCGGGGCGTGATCGCCGGGTTCTTGTTCATTATCCTGTCGGTCCTGATGGCAGCCTATGTGCTGATCGTCGGCTTCTCGAAGATCATGATCGCATTCCTGCTGGGCGTCGCGCCATTGGCGATGATCGCTACCCTGTTCGAGCGCACCAAATCCCTTTTCGAGGCCTGGCTGACCTCGTTCGTGGGTTATCTGATGTATCCGATTGCCGCGGCAGCCGTAATCGGCGCTGTCGTATCGATGGCGGAGGCTCAGTTTACACCCCAAGCTGAGGTCGAAGACTTCTCGATGATCCTCGGCTTTCTGTGCGTCGCCTTTGTCGGCATCTTCGCCCTGCTGGCGATCCCCACGGCGGCGGCCAACATCACCGGCAATTTCAATCTCGCGAACTTCGCTCCCGAGGCGATGAGGTTGGTGGGGCGTCCGGTGCTGCTTCCCGCAACTGCGACTGGAGCCGGGATACGCAGTGGAGGAGAGGCGCTCAAGGCCCGTGGAGAGGCCCTTCTATCCGGGGTCGTCACGGGCAAGACGCCCATGCTGGCCGCTCGTGCCCGGGACCGCGCTTGGGCTGAGAAGGGTGCCGATCTGCGCGCCAAGCTGCGCGGCATCAACATCATGCAGGGCAAGGGTGACAGCGGCGCATGAGGCGCTCGAGTTCTGGAGAATGCCATGAAGGACGGCGAGGCTGACAGCAGGACGATCCTGGAAACCGAACTGATCTTTGGGGTCCGTCGGCGCGAGCGGCTGGCCTGGGGCGTGGCCATCGGCGGGGTGTTGGTGGGCCTCGGCGGGGTCGCCGTCGCAGGGCTGACACTGCCCCTAAAAGAAACACAGGCTTTCGTAACCATTGTGGACAAGGACACCGGTCTGGCGGAGCGCGCGGTCCGGATCGAGGCGGCCGGTGTCGAGCAAGGCGTGGCTGTCGAGCAGTCGCTCCTCTACAACTACGTCAAGAACCGCGAGACCTATGACGAGGCCGATAACG
>Ga0194112_10006667_pt1 | contig 15213 bp, 13 predicted proteins | sample TA2MahC400mmetaG_FD_146191 | JGI IMG/M metagenome (GOLD analysis project Ga0194112, IMG submission 146191) | Freshwater microbial communities from Lake Tanganyika, Tanzania - TA2015016 Mahale Deep Cast 400m | ecosystem: Environmental > Aquatic > Freshwater > Lake | place: Tanzania: Lake...
CGGCGTAAGTCCTTGCCATGCCTATGCTGAGGGAGGTAGAAGGGTTCCTCGGCTTGGCGCCCCCCTTGTGGGCACCCACAAGAAAGCCCGGAGAGCCACATTTTTGCCCACGTTCGGGAGGGGGCTAGGCCACACGGACGCACACGGACTGACACGGACGAGGCCGGCCCAGTCCGTGTTTGTCCCTGTCTGTCCGTGTTCTTGCCTATTCGCGCGGATTCGCGCGATTCGCGGTCTCCTCTTCTTCCCCCTCGATCTCGGCGATGAGCCCTTCAAGCTCTTCCTCGCTGAGCTCGGGATGCTCGGCGGCGAGGAGCATGCGGTGGGTGAGGAGGCCGGCCTCGCGCTTGGCACGCAGCAACTCGAAGCGGGCGGCATCGTCCACGGGCAGAAAGGTGCGCGGGAACTCGATGTCCACGCGGCCCAGCCGGTCGCGGACCTCGTCGAGGCCAATGGGACCCGAGCGGTGGGTGGCGTCCACGAGCAGCGCTTTCTCGATGAGGTCCCGCTCGGACTCGAGGTCGAAGGTGATGAGTTCCTCGACGAGGTCCACGAGGGGCATGAACTGAATCTGTCGGCTTGCCGCGCTCTCGGCGTGGCTCTGCTGGGGCTGGACGACCGCGACGGGCACGCTGCCGGTCTCGTACATCATCCCGATCATCCGCTCGATGACGGCCAGCACCTCGCCAATCTTCGGGTTCGGGTCGGCGAAGTACACGTGGCCCTCCGAATCAATGTTCAGGAACCCCGCCTCGCCGATGGCGAGCTTGGGCCGCCCGTCAGCATCGGTCGGCAGGCCCTGCATCCCGCCCTGGATGACGAGGAGGCTGAAGGCCTGGAAGCGCAGGATTTCGAGCACGTTGTTCAGGCTCTCGTTGAGCGCGTGGTTCAGCTCGGCGATGCCGCGGAGCATCGAGTGGCCGAACACGTCGCCCACGAGCCGCCGCCCGTTGAACACCACGAACGGCAGCGCCCCGTAGCCCATCGGCTCGTTCACCCGCACGCCATCCTCGTAGAACGCGATGTCCTCGGGCGTGTAGATTTCCACCCGCCCGGGTGTGGCACTGCTGGCTTGTCCAGCAGTGTCTTGCCCGGAGAGGACACGGCTGGGCGAGCCAGCCGTGCCACGATCAATGATCGCGGCGTCGAGGCGCTCGTGGCCGTCGAGCACGATGGGGAAGAAGTGCTCGGGGAGCACGTGCTTCAGCCGCAGCCTGCCCAATTCTCCCTCTCCCTCGGGGAGAGGGCCGGGGTGAGGGTGCTGCGCCGCGGCGCCAGCCCCGGTCTCAGGCACCCTCACCCTACCCTCTCCCCAAGGGAGAGGGGAAGTAGGGGGCGCCCAATAGACCTGGACGATGGCGCAGCCGTCAATGGCCCGCTGCCGCGCGGTCTTGAGCTGGAAGGTGTGAAGGGCGTTGGCCCGCGCGATGGCGTCGAGGCGGGCCTGAAGCTCCGCGTCGCCGACCGTGCGGCGCACCCGCCCGCCGTATTCGGCCTGGACGGGCTTGTTGACGATGGGCGCGCAGTAGTTGGCCCCGACCAGGCGGCCGAGGCGTTCGAGCCAATGCTCGTCGCTCTCGCGGCTGTTCTTCTTGATGTAGCGGAGCGGGCGGTCACCGCCGATGTAGAAGTCGCGGTACAGCTCGTAGGGCTCGTGGTGCAGTGCCCGCGCCTCGCGCTTCCAGGCCGCAAGGTCGTTCCAGATGCTCTCGGTCGTGAGGTTCAAGGGAAAAGCTCCTTTCTCTCAATGGGCCGTCCGTGTGCGTCCGTGTCGCCTTCGCACGGACTGACACGGACAGACACGGACGCGGGCAGAGGTGCGGGCGGGCGCGATTAGTGCCGAAAAGCGCCCCCATGATCCCGCAGGATCCCACTTAATCCCAAAAGATCCCTTGAAATCAGCATTGACCCCTGATAGACTCCTCGTTGTGCTGACGCATCGGAATAGCGGTCGCCAGCGTTTCTGGGAGAACCACGATGGCCGATTCCACCCGAGCCGGGCGGTACATCTCGCAACCTCAAGGGTACAGGGCATTTGTGCCGAACCCGCTGCCGCCGGCCCCGCCGGTGGCGATGGACACACCCTTCGTGCGCCTACTTTCCCAGGCTGATTGCGCCCTGGGCCGCCTCGACGGAGCAGGCGCCATCCTGCCCAACCCGGACTTCTTCGTGAGCATGTACGTCCGCCAGGAGGCCGTCCTCAGCTCCCAGATCGAGGGGACGCAGAGCACGCTCGAGGACGTGCTGGCCTACGAAGCGGGCGCCCAAGGCGCCGACAGCCCACGTGACCTGGCCGAGGTGGTGAACTACGTGCAGGCGATGAACCACGGGCTGGCGCGCCTCGCCGAGCTTCCCCTCAGCCTGCGCCTCATCCGCGAAATCCACGGCCGCCTCCTCGAAGGCGTCCGCGGCAGCGACCGCACGCCCGGTGAGTTCCGCCGCTCCCAGAACTGGATCGGCCCAGCAGGCTGCACCCTGAGCAACGCCGCCTACGTGCCGCCAGCCGTCCACGACATGCTCCCGGCCCTCGACAGCCTGGAGAAGTTCCTCCACGACGAGTCGCTCCCCATTCTTGTCCAGGCTGGCCTGGCGCACGCCCAGTTCGAGACCATACACCCCTTTCTCGACGGCAACGGCCGCGTGGGGCGGCTCCTCATCGCGTTTCTCCTCTGCTGGCGGGGCGTCCTCCACCGCCCGCTGCTTTACTTGAGCCTTTACCTCAAGGCCCATCGGCAGGAGTACTACGACCGCCTCAACGCCATCCGCGTGGACGGCGACTGGGAGGGCTGGCTGCGCTTCTTTTTGGCCGGCGTGGCCGAGGTGGCCGACGGGGCGACCCGCACGGCGCGGGCGATCCTCGACCTCCGCGAGGAGCATCGGCAGCTTGTTGCCGCCAAGGCCCGCAGAGCCAATCTTGCTCAGGAGCTCCTGGACATGCTGTTCAGGAACCCCATCGTCACGCCGCACGCCGTCAAGCAAGGGCTCGGTTGCGCGTTCGACACCGCCAACCGGCTCGTCAACGACTTCGTCGCCTGGGGCCTCCTCCGCGAGACCACGGGCAAGCAGCGCAACCGCCGCTTCCGTTATGGCCCCTTCCTCGCCCTCTTCCCCTCCGCGTGAGCCAACGGCCCTCGGCGTGGCGACACGCGGCTCGCGTGTCGTCCCCGGGGCGTAGCGGCAAGCGTCCCGCTCGCCGACCGCAACCGGGACGGTTGCGGCTACTCACCACTGCCCCACGCACACCCCCGCTCGGCCCGCGGGCATGAGGCGCGCGACCAGGTAGCCCAGCGCATCGCTGATGTGGCCCCGCTCGGGGTTGCTCGTGTCGGGCATCCCCGTGTGCGGCTGATACACCATCTCCTCGAGGTCGGTGAGGAGCCTGGTGCAGCGTGGGTGGATGCGCAGCTTCACGCGGCCCAGGGCGTCGCAGAGGGCCGCGTTCACCGCATTGTAGCGGTCGCGGCGCGGCGGGTTCGCCGCCGGCACGCAGATGCGCGCCTGCGGGAAGCACTGGCGGATGATCGCGTAGTCGCTCTTCCCTGACGTCGAGCGGTTCCCCCCCGCTGCATCGCCATAGACGAAGACAGCCGCGAGCTTCGAGCCACGAGCTTCGAGCTTCAGGGGGAAATGGCTCGCCGCTCGTGGCTCGCGGCTCGAAGCTCTCTCCAGCCACTGCCCGAACGCCTCGCACATGGCCATCGTGCCCGAATCCGTGAGCCAGAGCTCATCCACCACCCGCAGGCCCGTTCGGAGTCCCGCGTTTACGCGGTCTTCCGAAGAGCCGCCTGAAGGCGGGACTCCAAACGGGTCCCACTGGGCGATGACGGCGGTCATGGGGCTCACGTTGAAGTCGAGCGCCCAGTAGACCGGCTCGCCGGGCACGAAGTCGGCCGCGTCGCTCACGTGGATGAAGCGGTCGAAGGCGTGGTAGATGCGGCCCGCCGTGGTGTTGAGGAAGCGGCCATCCAGCTCCTGCGCTGCCAGGAGCGGGTCGTAGCTGCCCAGGAGCGCCTGCACATAGTCGCCCGGCAGGTGCTTGTTGTCGCGCGTCCGGCCGAAGAAGGCCTTGTAGCGGCACCCCTCCGCGTCCGCGGGGTTGGACGGGCGGCGGATGAACTCGTCGTAAATCCAGTTGAACCCGTTGGGCGAGGTCGTCACGCGCCCCTCGCGCGCGTCCACATTTTGCCCCCGGAGGCGGCCTTGGACGACGCGCCAGGCCTCCAAACGCGTGTCCCGAAGCTCGTCCAGGTAGAACCAGCCCAGCTCGATGCCCCGCAGCGAATCGTAGTTCTCCATCGAGCGGCAGAGGATTTCCGCCCCGTTGGCCAGGCGGAAGCGCATGTCCGACACGTTGAACCTGTGCGGGATGTGGTACTCGGCGAGGAAGCGCTGAAACGTCCGCAGTGTCGCGTCCTGGAGCTGGTGATAGCTATTGGCCCCGATGAGGCCCAGGCAGCGGGGGTTCTTGAGCGCCTTCAGCAGCGCCCAGAAGCACCCCGCGTGGCTCTTCCCCGAGCCGATCCCCCCGAAAAGCCCAGCAAACTGGGCCCTCGACCTCAGGAACCAATACTGGGCTTCCAGGGCGTTGTAGTGCATGTCTCTCATGGCTTGGCACTCGGTATTGGGTATTGGGTGTTGGGGTACACACGAGGAGAAGACTGCGTAAACGCAGCACTCCGAACGGGCCTTCTCCCGGTTCGGAGTCCTGGCTTCAGCCAGTCTTCGATGGCCTGTCGTGGAGATGTCGAAAGAGAAACGCCCCCGGGAACCGGGAGGCGTCAACCCGGCGATGCTATCGCCGGGGGAGCTACAGCCGAGGCGTGGGCACTTCAACTGTAGTAGGTTCTCTGCCCTCTGGCTTGAGAACCTGGCCAACAGCCTCCGCCTCAAGGGTCAGCCATGTTTGGCAAGTAGAACTCAGCCCCTCCATCTCAGACAAGTCACACTTCGCGATGTTACCCTGCAGGTCCACGGTCCAGATGTGGATGGGTTTCGCAAGACCCATGGCCGCGAGACTTATGGCATCGTCAACCACGCGGTAAGCAAAGAGCTTCCCCAGTTTCAGGTCCCTACGGGTGCGAAGATGCGGCCGGAAGATCGCTTGCGCAAGGGGCTTGCCGCTGCCAATTGCCGCGAAGTTGCCCATATCGTCGCCATAGGCGGTATCCCTGTTGTCCTTCTCTATCTCCACAATCCAGGGCTCCTTGTTGGTGACTCCGGCAAACAAGAGGACAGCGTCCGGCGGCTCATGGAACGGCTGGCGCGGAAACGGGACATGGAATTGCCTCGAGGCCGCCAACTCGGGCGCCACAAGTTTCTTGAGTTCCTGTCTGATGCGCTTCAACGATGTCTTCGCCGCAAACTGCTTGAGGCTCTCCTCGATCTGCTGCAGTAGCCCAACATCACCGGCTCCGCCGTACAGCACGGGCTGGTCCCCCAGCCTCTTGACCTTCTCGTAGAACTGCTTAGTCCCCCCGCCAACATCGGTGCTGGCGCTATCTGACGCCATTACTACGCCGTCGGTGCATGAAATCGCCACAACCAGCGTCATGAAGGCATTACCTGTTGAACACGCTATTCACTGCGAAATCTGGGTACTTCTGGTATATGACCCTGAGCAGCCGATCGAAAGACAACGATGTCACGAAGTCATGGATGCGCCTTAGGTACTCTCGCGCCTCCGCGCCCAGACTCACCCCACGCAGGAACTCCCGGCCCTTATCTGACAAGCGGTAGGTCTTCCATGAGCGCCATGGCGTCTCAGAGGAAACCACATACCCGGCCGCCTCAAGCCGGTCCAGATCGCGGTAGACCTCGAAGGAACAGGGGCCGTAGTCGTAAGCCACAAACTCATACCTGTGCTCTGCCGGCACCCATAGCTCCGGCGCTTCCTTGGTGAAAACGAAGAGACCCTTCATGATGCGGACCGGGTCAAGCTCCGCCGCGTTGCCACTCCCCAAGAGCGCCAGCAACTGCTCTTGTCTCGGGCCGATGAACTGCTTGGCGTCCATATTCAACTCCCTGTGCTAGAGTTGTCAAAGGCGCCGATGACCACCACGCGTCCTCCGGCGTAGCCAGGCAGACCCCTCTCGCGTTGGACTGAGGACGCATCCGCCCGACATCCCCTCGTCGCTTGAGATACTACCATGCAATCTGACGCTTGTCAACCTCCACGATCGTGCCGCCTGGTTGCGCAGCGCATCAGGCATCCAGCACCGGCCCGTCGAAGTGGATGTAAACGTGCAGCGCGTCCCCCGCCCCGATGTCCTCGAGCTCGCGCAGCTCGGTGCGAAGGGCGTCGAGGCGGACCTCTTGCTCGCGGACCTCCTTCCAGTAGCCCACGGCCGCCGAGGGCTGGAACTTCAGCGTCTCGTCGCGGCCGCGAAGCTCGTCCTCGCCCTCGAATCGCCGCTTCTCATCGGTCTGGCCCTTCTCCACGCGCTGGCCCTCGGCGATCATGTGCTCCACGCGCGCCGCCAGCTTGGCGATCTCCGCCCAAAGCTCCTCCTTGCGGCTCGGCAGCTTCACAACGCTCTCGGCTTGCTTCATTGTCGTCCTCTCCAGGGGATGAACCTCCCGCAGGCTGGGAACCTGCGGGAGGTTTGGCCTCTCAACACCACACGCGCCGCCACTTGCCGCTGTCAATCAGCGGCACCAGGTCGGATGCCTGCGAGACGCCGAAGAGGATGCTGCGCCCGTAGGTCTTGCGCAGCCAGGCGAAGGCTGCCCACGCGGCGCGCTCGAGGCAGTAGGAATCCGTCGGCTCGCCGTCGAGTTCCAGGAGCGCGACGGCCATCGCCTGCTCCAGGTCGTCAATGTCGTCCGCCGTGAACTTGCAGACCTTGCGCATGGCGTGGATGACGCGGCGGCATTCGCCGTGCAGCCGGGTGAATCGTGCGGCGTCCATTGCTCTCACTCCTCTCCGCCCTTACAAAGGCTTTGCCCTCGGAATTTATGCGGTCCTCTTCGCGTTTTTCTTGCGGTTGGCCGCCGCTCGGCGCCGCAAAGCACGGTTGCGCCTGGACTTGCGCCCGAGCACCCGCCTACGAAGGTCGCGGCTCACACGCCGCTTCGTCCACTCGAACCCCATCTCGATGAACGATTTGCGAATGGCGCCGATCTTGCGGCTGACCGTGCACTGCGCACACCCCAACTCCTCCGCGACCTGTTCCTGGGTGAGCCCCTGCATCAGGAGCTCGCAGATGACCCTCAGCCTCGGCGGCTGAAGGGCGACGGCCTCACGAACTGCCAGGATGTCGAGTATGTGCAACATGGCTGCACCCCTTCACTTGTGACGCGCGAGGCATCCCCGCCCGGAGTGCGAGATGCGCCTGTGGGCGGGGGCTCTGCCCCCCGCGAAGAGAAGACGCGGGGCACGGAGGCCCCGCCCACAATGTCCGGGCGGGGGGCGCCTCACGAACCGATGAGTTGCGAATGTGAAAACACGGGGTGGCAGGATCGGAGGACGTCAGCCGCCGTGTGCGGGTGCCGGGGCAGTTGCTTCGTGCCGCGTCCCGCGTCCCACGTGAGAGAGGAGACTGGCTGAAGCCAGGACTCCGAACCAGGAGCGGGCCCGCTCGGAGTCCTGCGTTTACGCAGTCTTCCTGGCGGCCGCCCCTCTTCTCACGCGTCACGCCTCACGCATCACGTCCCCGGCATCTCCGTCCCGCAGGAGGGGGCCGTGGCCCCCTCGTTCAGCGACCGACGGGACAGCCGACCTCGCGGCTGGCCCTTGTCGTGGTCTCCTCAGGCCCCGCGGGCTGACTAGCGCCGGGTGACAGGTGCGGAAAAGACACCCGCTGTCTTTTGCCGGAACGGCCCTACGGGTGCTGGGCAGAAAAGACAGCGGGTGTCTTTTCTGCGCCCCCGTCCTTCTCCGTCCCTAGCCCCTTGTCACTCGGCACTTGTCACGCCTTCGGGCGCCTGAGCCGCGTGCCCGAGCCGCTGGGCTTGGAGGCCAGGCTCGCTTCGGGCTCGCGGGCGTCGCTCTTCGCTCTTCCGCGGATACATAGAGCGGTTCACTTGTCCTGAGTATAGCGCATCTCTGAGCCTTTGTCAAGTGAAATATTTTAGTGGGGGAGGCGCGCCGCGTAAGTCGTTCCCTGCTAATGAGATAGAAACCAGTGGAAACCCTCCTCGAGGCGAGAGGCCAGCACCTTTGGTAAACTCGCTTGGAACACTACATTTGCGCGCCGCAGCCGCGGGCGGCTGCGCCACGAACACATCAGCGTGGTGTGAGGCGATAGAGGAGCAACGTCTCGCCCCACGCGCGCTTCCGGCGCACCAGGAAAGCGTCCCAGCCCAACTCGTCGCCGATGGCGAGGGCCTGACGCGGCTCGGCTACCGATGAGCAGACCATGGGCACGCAGCCCCCCGGGGCAAGGAACTCCCCGGCCTCAGCGAAGAAGCGGCGGTGCAGCCTCCTGCCCGGATCGAACATCGCGTGGTCCAGGAGCGAGCGAACCCGGCCTTCGAGGTAGGGCGGGTTGAGGAGAATCACGTCGAACCTCTCCCTTGGGGAGAGGTCGCCCGCCGCAGGCGGGCGGGTGAGGGTGCCTTCGGCGCCGCACGCGACGGGCGAGGCACCCTCACCCCCGCCCTCTCCCCGAGGGAGAGGGAGTAGGGGCGCGCCGCTCTCCCCCCTCAGCGGCGCGAAGAGGTCGCCCTCGAGCACCGTGACCCTTTCGGCCACGCCATTGGCAATCGCGTTCTCGCGGGCGAGGCGGGCCGCTTCGGGATTGATGTCAATGCCCACCACGCGCGCGGCCGTCGCCGCGGCCACGATAGCCAGAACGCCCGAGGGTTGAAGACGTGGCGGTTGATGCAGAAGGTGCGACCGAGCACCTCCCCGAGAGACTCATCTCCCTGCGAAGAGGCAGGGGTGTGGAGTGCGGCATCGCAGATGCCGCTTTGCGTCCCAGCGGAGCGGCAGAGCAGGAGGGCCTCTCTGTCCATGGGCAGGCCCTCTACGAGAGGCTCATCTTCGCCGACATCTCTGACGCGCCCCTGGTTCCCCCGCTTCGCGGGGACGCAAAGCGGCGACTTCGTCACCGCACTCCACAGCTACCCCCCTCCCCGAGACAGGGGGTCGAGGCTTCGTCGGGCCGCACGTGCATCAGGCCCGCGCACTCCGCGCAATTTTCCGCTTGACTCCCCCTTGTGCAGCGCTATAATACACCCGTGCGTGGCGTTCGTGGCCCTCAAACATTGGAGGTAAGAAATGGAGACGTTTCGGGACTACCTGGACGTGCTTTGCCGCGTGCACAACGTGCAGTATTCGGAGCTCGCCCGCCGCATCGGGGTGACGAAGAGCTACATCGGCCAGCTCATCCACGGCCACTCGAAGCCCGCGCCACAGCGGCGCGTCGAGCAGATCGCCGACGCCATGGCCCTCTCCCTCGACGAGCGGAAGCGTCTGGTGGACCTCGCCGTCCGCGAGCGCGCCCGCTCCGAGGCTCGCTCGAAGATCGAGGAACTCGACCGCTCGGTGAGCACCCTCCGCTCGGCCACCGGCGAGCTGCTCCTCAACACGCTTGCCAACCTCACCGCCGAGGGGCAGCCCCTGCCCGAGGCCGTCCAGCAGCTCCTCGGCCAGGATGAGGTGTTGGCCAGCCTGCACGCCGCGGTCACGGCGGACGAGGCGCTGCCGGGCTCCGCCATCGAGGCGAAGCTCGCGGCCATCCCGCCCGCGCGCCTGGCCAGCGCCCTCAACGCCCTCACTGCTGCCGTGGGCGCGGCCAAGGCCGTCGAGGGCGGCGCCGCACCCGTCATTCGCCAGCCCGACATCCCGGTCATCGGCTACGTCGCCGCCGGCGAGACCGACATCGCCTTCACCGACGCCGGCCTGCCCGTCGGCGCCGGACTGCCCGGCGAGGAACCCGTCGCACGCTGGCCCGGCGCCGGCCACCACTCCTACGCCCTGCGCGTCAGCGGCGAGAGCATGCTCCCTCTCTGCCCGCCCGGCACCACCATCGTCATTGACCCCGACCGCACGCCGCGCAGCGGCGAGCCCGCCATCTGCCAGACCATCGAGGGCAAGAGCTACTTCAAGCTCATTCACTTCGAGACCAGCGGCCGCGTCCGACTCGTCTCCACCAACGCCACCCAACCCGAAATCATCCTCCAGCGCTCCCACGTCCGCCGCCTCCAGAAGGTCGTCGCCACCATCTATCCGTGATGCGCGAACTAAATAGCTCGCCACGATTCTTGTTGGTTGTGGGCGGGGCCTCCGTGCCCCGCGCGGGGCAGAGACGCCCCGCCCACAGGAATGGCCCTCAGTACCTGCTCCCGCTTCGACCGGGAATCGTGGCGAGCTATTTAGCCGCGAGCCACGAGCTTCGAGCCACGAGCCTCGGGACCAAGGCAGGCCCGGCGGTCTGTCTCCGAAGGCTCGCCGCTCGCGGCTCGGCGCTCGTGGCTTTCCTCCTCCTCGCCCTCCTCCCCTCCTGCTCCACCGACGACGGCCACGCCGGGCCAAATCCGAAATCCGAAATCCGAAATCCGAAATCAAAGAACCCCCTGGCCTTCCAGGGCCAGACCCTCGACGGCTGGGCCTTCGACCTGGCCGAGCGCAACGCCCGCCGCCGCATCCTCGTCTACCTCTTCGACCCCGCCGCACCAGCCGCCGACACAGGCACCCGCATCGCCCAACGCTTCCACGCCGCCCGACACGCCAGCAACCTCGAGGTCGTCGGCGTCGTCGTCCCCCCTGGCTACACCCCCCTCGCCGCCCAGCGCATCCCGCGCCAGCGCCCCACCGCGCCCGAGCTCGCCAAGCTGGCCAAGGCCCACCTCGACAAGCTCGGCGCCGACTTCCCCTGCGTGCCCGACCCCGACGCCGCCATCGTCGAACGCTACACCCTCACCTGGGGCATGAGCCGCCTCGACCAGCTCCCGGCCTTCTACCCCTTCGATCTCGCCGCCTCCGACGCCACACGCCCCGTCTTCCCGCGCCACGCCGAGAAGGCCCCAGACCCCGCCGACTACCTCTTCCGCCGAATCCTCCAACGCTTCCACCTCGATGCCCCCGCCGACGTTGACCCCCTCCTCGGCCACAACCCCCCTGCCCCACCATTCGCCGTCACCGACACCGCGGGCAAAACCCACTCCCCCCGCGACTACGAGGGCCGCACCCTCGTTCTCATCCTCTTCGCACGCGATTGCCCCATCTGCAAGGACATCCTGACCTACCTCGGCCGCGCCTACCAGGACTTTAACCTCCCGAAGGTTCCAAAACCTTCGGGAGGTTTGGCGCTCGATGTCCTCGCCATCTGCACGGACGTTGCCGGCGACGCCCTGAAGGCCCTCGCCGCCGAGCGCGCCCACCCCTTCCCCACCGCCGCCGACCCCGATTGGTCCCTCCGAACCGCCCTCCGCTACCGAGGAACCGTCCCCGACATCTTCGTCATCGGCCCCGACGCCACCGTCCGCTTCCGCCACCGCGCCGACCCCGATTGGTCCCTCCGAACCGCCCTCCGCTACCGAGGAACCGTCCCCGACATCTTCGTCATCGGCCCCGACGCCACCGTCCGCTTCCGCCACCGCGACGCCTCCATCCACACCCCCGCCCTCCTCCACATGGAAATCTCCGTCCTCCTCGGCCTACCCGTCAAGCCCATGCTCGAGCGCGGCCTCTACAGCGGCGACCAGGCCTGTCGCATCTGCCACCCACGCCAGCACGCCGACTGGACGCTCACCCGGCACGCCTGCGCCTGGGAGAGCCTCGTCCGCCTCGGCCGCGAGAACGACCCCAAGTGCGTCCGATGCCACGTCGTCGGCCACGCCCAGGGCGGCTTCCACTCCCTCCCCCGAACCCCACACCTCGCCAACGTCCAGTGCGAGGCCTGCCACGGCCTCAACGGCTGCTCCGCCTTCACGAAAGACCTCCCGCCCAGCGTGGTTGACCCTGAACCCCGGCGCGTCCCGGAGCAGAAATCGGCAATCGGCAATCGGCAATCGGCAATTGGCCCCGACGCCTGTCTCTTCTGCCACGACCCCGCCCACTCCCCCCGCTTCGACTTCGAGACCTACCGCAAGCGCATCCTCCACGGCCAGCGCGCCGAACTCCTCAAGCTCCCCCGCGCCGAACGCGAGGCACGCCTCCGCCGCCTGTGCGCCGGCGCGCGCGACGACCTCTTCGACCCCGACACCCCCTACGTCGGCTGCGCCGCCTGCGCCAAGTGCCACCCCACCGAGGCTGCAGCCCTCAAGAACGACCCTCACACCCGCGCCCTCGACCTCCTCCGCAAACCCGCGCCCGACAACTGGTCCATCCCCCGCCACAAGCGCGGCGTCCTCGGCATCGCCAAGCCCGAATGCCTCCGCTGCCACACCACAGGCCACGGCCGCCCAGGCGGCTACCCTGCCACTCCGGCCGTCGGCGCGCCAGACCATGGCCTTCCGCCCGCGCCGGCGAAGAACCCACGGCTGGAGGAGCCAGCCGTGCCACACCCACTGGCAGGAGTCGGCTGCGAGGCCTGCCACGGCCCCGGCGCCGCCCACGCCGCCGACCCCAAGAAGCCCCGCGCCATCCTCAAGCTCGCCGGCGGATGCCCCGAATGCACAGTCCTCCCAACCTGCCGCCAGTGCCACGACGACGCCAACGACCCCGACTTCGACCCCGCCACCGCCCTCCCGAAGGCCCGCCACCCCGTGGGCAAAGCCGTCAGCCCCTGACCTTTGGAGTGCGGCGACAAAGTCGCCGCTTTCCATTCCCGCGAAGCGGGCGCCGCTACCCTCGCTGTGCCGGCCCTTGTGGCCGCCCAAGCCGGGGCGGCCACAAGGGCTGCCCCTACGTGGTCACCGCACCGCCCACCGCTCCGCGGCGGCCCACAGCGGCATCTCTGATGCCGCACTCCATACCACCCACAGCGACGCCCCCCGTACAAAAGGAAAGCCCGAGGAGCAACTCCTCGGGCCTTCACGTGCGTATGAGGACAGCGGGAGGATTACTCCTCCTTCTTCTCCTCCACCTTCTTCACCTCGTCGGCGATGACGGCCTTGTCCTTCACGACGCCCTTGATGACCACCTTCGCGGCCTTCGCGGCGCCCTTGAAGCTCGCAATCAGCTCCTTCGTCGCGTCGCTCGCCTTCTCCGATGCCTTCAGGAGGCACACCGTGTCGTCCACCTTCACGGCGGCGGCGCATTCCGCGTTCTCGACCTTGAAGCAGCACTTGAAGCAGCCGGCTTCGCCCTTGATCACGGCGGGCGCATCGTCCCCCGCCAGGCTCACGCCGCTGAACGCCAGCACCAGACCCAACGCCATCAACCCAACCAATGCCTTCTTCACGCCAGTCCTCCTTTCGGGGACACGCAAGCCGCCGCGGCCGCCACTTCGGCGGCCCGTCCGACGGCTTTCTACCTGCGAATTGTACAACGACCGCCGCCCCCTTGCAAACCCCGGCCTGCCCGGGACTCTGCCCTCGCTCCCGCGAGGATGCGGGCCCTGACCCGAATGGCGTGAAGATAAGGGCAGCGAACAGGCCGGAAGGCAGGAAGAAGACTGCCTAAAGGCAGGACTCCCAACAGGTTATGCACTCGTTCGGAGTCCTGCCTTCAGGCAGAATGCCCTCATCTTCACGCCATTCGGCCCTGACCCCCCTCCCTTTCAGGGAGGGGACAGGGGAGGGTTGGGCGCCGGCTGGCGCAACGCCGGCCCCCCCGGCGCGGCCCCGTCCGCGATGTCCTCATGTTCTTAAGAACGTTGGAACGTCGCCGGCACCCCGCTCGTCCCCGCCGGGCCACTGGCAACGACACCGGCCATGAGCCGCTTGAGGGCCGGACCACGTGGTTCCTGCGGCGAGACCACGACGTGAGGACGTGGCCCGCCTCTCCGAGGCGGCTTCCCGCCGCCCCGGAGAGGCGGCCCACATGGGTCGGAACATCATCTGCCCTTACGCACCGGAGACCACCTGCCGGTGCCTCACCCGTCGTGGCTTGGGGCAACGCGCCCGAGGGCCTCAGCACAGAAACGGCCCCGCCCAGAGCGTTCAGCCCTGGGCGGGTGGGAGTTCCTGTTCTCGGCTCCCCTCCCCTGCCCCACGGCTACCGGCGCCAACCGCCGTAGTGGGGGTACGCGGGCCGCGGAGGGGGGCAGAAGACCGGCTGCTGGTAGATCACGCGGGGCACCACGTGGACCGGGCGGCACACCGGCGGCACCACCACCGGCCGCGTGTAGACCACAGGGGGCGGCGTGTAGACGACAGGCGGGGGCGCGTAGTAGACCGGCGGCGGGCTGTAGACGACCGCAGGCTGCGTGTACACCACCCGCGGCTCGGGCGACAGGAGCGCATCAAGTACCGCGATCCCCGTCAGCGCCACGGCCGCGCCGAACAACACGTCGCCGCAGTGCCACCCACGGTGATGATGGCTGTGATGATGCCAGCCACCCGCCTCGACCGCCTGCGTCCCCACCATCCCCAGCCCCAGTGCCGCCACAAGTGCCACAACCGCTAGCTTCTTCATCGTCAGGGCCTCCTATCTCCCGGTTCCTGCTTCTCTCCCCCCGCTCCACTAGACGCCCCTCCCCCACCCTCTATTCAACACAATCTTCGCCCCCCGCTCAAGTTCGGTCGCCAAGAGGCGGCGTACGCTCAGTAGTCTCCGTTGCCGAAAGCCCCGGAACAGCGAAAGCCCGGCCGCAATATAGCAGCGAGCGTGCCGAAGAGCAACGTTCGGCACCCTCAGGCCGCCCTGGGCTTGCCGAAGGGCCGCGCCGCAAGGGGCGGAAAAACGTGAATATCCCCTGTGGGCGTGGTCCGCTTGAGTCACCGGGCCGGTCATTGCCGGGCCGCAGGGACCAGAGAGAGATTCCTCGACTTCGCTGCGCTCCGCTCGGAATGACGTACGCGTTTGGCCAGCGACGTCTACGACGTCATGCCGAGCGAAGTCGAGGCATCTCTCCCCGCTGCCGTTCGGAGAGCGCGCCGCCCAGCCTTCACCTCGTGTCCGAAACGGACCACCCCCGAATCAAATGAAGGGACCAGAAGCTGGCGCGCCCCCACCGAGCCGCGCCGCTCGCCGGCGAGCGGCACCCGGTGGGCGAAGGGCAGGTCACTACCTGCGGGCCGCCCCCTCTCCATCTGCCGTAGAGAGGGGGATCGCGCCTGAGGCCATGCCCCCCTAGCCCGCATTTCTCACCAGCGGGGCCAGCTCCGCAGGAGCGATAGGGTTTGGCCGGCGGCGTAAGCCGCCGGAAGGGGGATGCCATGGGC
>Ga0194112_10006669_pt1 | contig 15210 bp, 12 predicted proteins | sample TA2MahC400mmetaG_FD_146191 | JGI IMG/M metagenome (GOLD analysis project Ga0194112, IMG submission 146191) | Freshwater microbial communities from Lake Tanganyika, Tanzania - TA2015016 Mahale Deep Cast 400m | ecosystem: Environmental > Aquatic > Freshwater > Lake | place: Tanzania: Lake...
CAACCGCGAGCACTACCAGACGGCCATCTACTTCCACTGCGGCGGCCTCAACCTCTATCCGGTCCCAGCGACGTGAACCCCGTCACCACAACCCCTGGGGGCTACCCACAAAGAACCCTGAAGCGGCTTTCTTCTACTATCCCTACAACCGGGGCAAGACCAAGGTTGACACGGTCTTCGGCAACCATGTTGGCGACTGGGAGCACATCACCATCCGCCTGACTTGGCAGAAGGTCTGGAGCAAGTGGATTCTTGCGCCTTCGATGAGCTCAGATCAGCCGAGCCTGTTTTTGGCCGCTCATGATGAGGGCGCGAAGGAAACGTGGCCGGTGCCTTGGGTTCCTGGCACCCATCACCCGATTATCTACTCGGCACTGGGTTCACACGGATCCTACCGCGATCCGGGAAGCCACTTGTACAAGGATCACTGGCTTGCAGGCGAATTCAGGGACCACACGAATAGGGGAACTGCCTGGGACACGTGGAAGAAGCTGGAGTGCTTTGACTACGACGCAAGACGGGGCCTTGGCCCAACCTGGAAGGGGACATGGCCTCGCTGGCTCGAGCATGACACAGGTAACAGGAACACGGGTAGCAACGATCCGGCCAGTGGGCCCGTGGGTAGGTGGGGCAATCGCGCGTGGGATAAGTGGTTTGGTTACTACAGACTCGACCAAGGTCCCAAAGGGCCCGCCGACAAACCCTACTGGGAAACACAGGCGCTTGACTGAGGGGCGGCGGGGTCAGGTCTTTGTGGCGGCATCGGGGGTCAGGTCGTAGTACTCCATTGCGTGGACAGGGGTGGTGTCATGCGCCGAGGCGCTTGGACGAGCCACAGCGGCGTCGAGCCGCCGCACTCCAACAGGCTGTCGCATCGTGGGAAGCCCCTCCCCTTGTTGAGGCAGGGTTCTGGCCTCAGCCCCGAATGCCCGCTGGTCTTCTCCGTGCGCTCCGTGTCTCCGTGGTGAGCCTCTTCTTGCCTGCGTGAATCTGTGTCAATCTGTGGATGGCTTCTTGGTTCGCTTGCGAGGGGCAACGTCGCGGTAGAGGCGCTGGATGGTGGGCCAGTGGCGCTGGACGATGGTGTAGACGCGGCCCTGGCGGAGACGTTCGTAGGCAGAGCCCTTCTGGACCTCGAAGAGGGTCTGCCGGCCCCACCGGGCGGCGAGGCGCGTGAAGCCAGCGAGCGCCGCGGCGACGGTCTGGGCACTCAAGCCCACCTCCTTGGCGATCTGCTTGATGCCGACCGAACGCCGCCCGAGCCGCACGAAACCTGCGAGAATGCGCTGCTGATACGTCGTGGCGTTCTGGCGGAAATCCTCGTCGGTCCACTCTGGCCCCATGGGCTTTCGCCAGTGCCTGACCGGGGGCCGCGCGGCCTGGTCCTCGGATGCCTGTGGCAGGACGTAGCCGAACTCGCCGCTGGGGACAAGGGGCCAGTTGTTGCGCTGGAAGAAGTCGCGGATTTCGGCCCGCTCGTGGGTGTCGAGCTGGGCGAGGTGGGCGTCGAGCGCGGCGTCGGGGCGTTTGGTCTCGACGACGACGGTGGAGCCGCGGGGCAGGCCGTCCCGGAGGAGGATGTCCTTGCCCTTGTGCTCGAAGCGGAGGCGGGTGTGGCCGAGTGCTTCGAGGAGAGGGACGGCGAAGCGGATCTTGACATCCTCCTCGCTGATCCCCAGTTGCTCGTCGGTGAGGGCGGCGAGGGTTGCGAGCCTGGCGGCGTCCACTGATCCAATGGGCATGGCGCGCTCCGCGTGGGGCATGTGGGCCACGAGAGAGACTCATATCACGGCGCGCGGTGCGTGTCAAGAGCCCCCTGAAGTTGACCGGCCCACCCACGAGCGCTATGATTCGCTTCAAGACAGCGTCAGGCCGCCGCGGCCGTTCGGGAAGCGGGGATGGGGAGCGGCCCGCTGGCTTTCTTTTGGCCTGCTTCCGCTGATAGCGATCGAGGGTGCTTTCGCCGGTGAGAATGAGGATAGGAGAGTTTCTGTGAGCAGACTGTTTCCGGGCGCCTGAGCTTCATGGCGGAGTGATGGGTCTACAGGTCAGTCATTCCGAGCGGAGCGGAGCGAAGTCGAGGAATCTCTCTTTGGCCTCGGGCCAGTGAAGAGAGATGCCTCGGCAGGCTCGGCATGACAGAAAGGCGAAGCGGCCATGCCGGCATTCAGTGTTGCTCCATATCGCGGCAAGCCCGTGGCGATGCGGGACGGCAAGCCGATTCCCGCCTTTTGCTACAACTACTGCGGCGCGATGGAGTGGAAGGGGGCGCGGGAGATCATCGCCAAGTTCGCTGCCAACGGCTGCCAGGTGTTCATGGTGCCCGTCCGCGGCGGGGTGGAGAATGACTACTGGACGACGCCGTTCTGGACGGATGACGGGGTGTTTCCAGATGTGACGGCGGAGGAGGCCGAGCACTACGTGGGCGAGATGGTTCACGAGGTGCTCAAGGCCGCGCCCGATGCGCTGCTCTGGGTTCGCTTCGGGAGCAGCCCGCCGAAGCGCTGGCGCGAGAAGCACCCCGGCGACCTGCTGCTGAACAGCTTCGGCAAGGCCTACGACGAGGCGTCGCTCGCCTCCGAGAGCTACAACGAGCAGCTCGGCCGCTTCATCGAGAACACCGTGCGTTTCTGCGAGAGGCAGCCATGGGGCGAGCGGGTCATCGGCTACCTGGTCTACCCCCTCGGCGAGGGCACGACGCAACTGACGTGCGACGGCTATCTCTTCGACCGCAGCCCAGCGATGCAGAAGGGCTTTCGCGGGTACCTGGCTCGGAAATACCGGACCGATCCGACGGATCGGACGGATCGGACGGATCGGGCGGATCGCGCCTTGCAGGCGGCCTGGGGCCGAAGCGACATCACGCTCGCCACCGCCCAGGTGCCCGACGACCGCGATTTCCACGAGCGCGGCAAGACCCGCCACGCCGAGGTCTCGACCGACGGGAAGCGGATCGAGCGCATCCCCCGCCGCCTCCACTGGCCCGAGCCGCACGAGACCGCCGCCGAGCGCGACTACTGCCTCTACATGCGAGAGCTGACGGGCCGCAACTTCCGCACCATCCTCGCCGCCGTCAAGCGCGCCGCGCCGAACAAGCTGGCCGGCATAGACGCCTTCAAGCAGACCCTCCTCGGCTGGCCCCTCGTCGCCCGATGGGTGGGCGACTACCAGACCCACGGCGGCGCGATGCATCCTGTCAGCGGCGCATTCGCCATGGCCGACCTCCTCGACCTGCCCGAGCTGGACGTGGTCGTGACGCCGCACGACTACCTCCACCGCGGCATGGGCTTCGGCTACGAGGGGGAGGGCATCGGCGACTCCGTCGTCGCCCACGGCAAGCTCTTCTTCGTCGAGGAAGACCAGCGCACCCTCTCCCTCTCCGAAGAGGGCCGCTGGAACTACCTCAAGGATATGAAGGAGGCGAAGGCAGGGCTGTGGCGTAACCTCGGCTCCTCGCTCTCACGCGGCTACAACACCTATCCGATGGACGTGTGCGGCCCGAGCTTCTTCATGGACGACGGCATACAGGAGGTCCTCGCCGCCCGTCGCCTCGTTCACGAGGCTGCCGTGGGCTGGCCACGCCGCGAGGTGCCCTGCATCGTGATGGTGGTGGACGACGCGAGCGTCATCCACGAGGACTTCACCATCGGCTACCAGTACCTCGCCGTCATCCACCAGCGGCTCTACGGCCTGTCGCGTTGCGGCGTGCCCTTCCGCCTGCACCTTTTCGATGACCTCGCCCGCGACGACTTCCCCTCCTGCCACAAGGTCTTTCTCTTCCCGAATCTCTTCTGTGTGACGCCGGAGCGGCTGGAGCTTCTGCGGCGGAAGGTGTTCCGCAATGGCAACGTCGCCATCTTCGGCCCCGCGAGCGGCATCACGGATGGCCGCCGCCTGTCCGCCGAGACGGCCACCGAGCTGACCGGCATCCCGTTGGAACTCGTCCGCAAGGAATCGCCCCGCTTCGTGACGATTGACCGCTTCGACCATCCCGTCACGGAACGGCTGGCCTCGCGGATTGACTATGGCGATTCGCTGCCCTACGGCCCGCTCCTCGTGCCGCGGGAGGAAAAGGGGACATTCTCCTTTTCTGCGCAGCAGCCTACGGCGCCCCAGAGGGGGCGAAAAGGTGAATGTCCCCTTTTCCGCCTCGGCGGCATCCAGTGGCCGACCGCCCGCGACGGCGCGGGACTAGCGCTCCGAGAGATGAGGGGCTGGACCTCGGTCTTCACCTGCGCCGTGCCGCTCCCCGCCCAGTTGCTGCGCGAGCTGGCACGCTACAGCGGCACTCACGTCTACAGCGAATCGGACGACGACCTCATCTTCGCCGACTCCTGCACCCTCGCCGTCCACTCCGTGCGCCCCGGCCGCCGTACGATTCGCCTGCCCCGGGCCTCGACCGTTTGGGACCCCATCGCGCAGCGAAAAGTCGGCGACGACCTGACGAAGCTCACGATTGCGGTTGACCCGCCGCAGACGAGGGTATACTATATCGGGCGCGGCAACCCCTTCGGGCAGCGACAGGAGAGGCGGCGATGAGGACGACCTCGCGGCGGCACTTTCTAGCGGCGGCAACGGCGGCCCTGGCCGTCGTGCCCCGAAGAGTCCTCGGCGGCGAGGCGGCGCCGCCGAGCGACACCGTGACCGGCGCGCTCATCGGCAACGGCGGGCAGGGAAGGAACTCGTGGGGCGCAATGAAGCTATCGCAGCCCCGCCTGCTCGCCATCTGCGATGTGGACTACAAGCGGGTCGTCGCCGACCCCAAGGCGTTCAAGATGGCGCCCGAAGAGGCGGAGAAGGTGGCCAAAGTCACCGACTTCCGCCGGCTGATGGAGATGCGGGACCTCGACGTGGTGTGCATCGCCACGCCGCCGCACTGGCACGCGCTCATCTGCATCGCCGCGGCGCAGGCTGGGAAGGACATCTTCTGCGAGAAGCCGATGACGAAGTTCATCGCCGAAGGCCGCGCGGTGGTCAACGCGGTGAAGCGCTACGGCGTGGTCTTCCAGATCGGCACCTTCGGCCGCTTCAAGGGCGGCGTCGAATCGCACAAGATCATCAAGAACGGCCTCCTCAAGGACCTCAAGGGCGTTGTCCAGCGCGGCGGCGTGCCCCTGCGGGTCGGCCGTGTGGACCTCGCTCCCCAGCCAGTGCCGCCGAACCTGGACTACAACATGTGGCTCGGCCCAGCCCCCTTCAAGCCGTACCACCCGGACCGCGTGCACTACAAGAACCGCTTCTACTGGGACTACGAGGGGGGCGACCTGACGAACTTCGGCGCCCACCGCATGGACCCGTTCACCTGGGCCTTTGCGAAAGACGACACGGCGCCCGTCGAGGCCGAGCCCTATGCCCCGCCCGCGCACGACGACGCCGTCGGCCCCTGGGGCTGGGTGGAGCTGACCTATGCCGACGGGTTGAAGTTCGTCATCGAGAACGGCAAGTGGGGGCAGAAGTACGACCGGCCCGCTGCGCGCAAAGAGGTTGGCGCGAAGGACCTGGACGAGGAGGGCCGCAAGAAGCTCGCCGAGCTGCCCAACCCCGAGCCGCTCATCACGTTCGCTGAGGCAATCAAGACCCGCAAGCAGGCGGGCGGCAACGCCGAAGCCGCCCACCGCGGCATCACGGCCATGCACCTCGCCAACATCGCCATCCGCGTCGGGCGGAAGATCCGGTTCGACCCCGTCGCCGAGCAGATTATGGGCGACGAAGCGGCCAACCGCCTCGTGGACCAGCCCATGCGCGAGCCCTGGCACCTGTGAGGTGCCCTCCATCCCCTGATCTAAGTGGCTTTCAGCGATTCGGCGGCGCCCTCAGCGGGGACAAGACTGCCTAAAGGCAGGACTCCGAACCAGGAGAGCGGCTCGTTTGGAGTCCTGCCTTCAGGCAGTCTTCGCCCCAATGAGCCGAATCGCTGAAAGCCATTTAGGGGGTGGGGCATGGAACCAGGTCGGTGAAGACGAAGCCCTCGCGCTCGACGGTGAGGCCGACCGAGGCGGCGACGGGGCGGCGGAACATGGGGCCAGCCAAGACGCAGGTGTGGAACTCGCCCCGCTCGGCGCAGGGGTCAACGCCCTCGGGCAAGGCGTCGAGAAAGGCCAGGTCGAAGGCGCGGCCGGCCAGCTCGCGCGGTACCTTGCGGGGGTCGAGGCAGGTGACGCGGGCCTGGACGCCCGCGGCGATCATCTCACGGGCGAGCCGGTGCGTGTCGGCGCCCCAGAGGGGGAAGACGGGCGCGATGCCGGTGGGGGCGAGCTTCTCCTCGCGGTAGCGCCGCACGTCCTCAAGGTGCAAATCGCCGAAGACGATGCGGCTCACGCCGAGCGACTTCGCGGTCTCCATCGCCCTCGCCATCGCGGCCTCGTATGCCTCGTTCGAGCAGGGGGCGGGGATGAGCACCTTGTGGAGCGGCAGGCCGACGGCGTCCGCCTGGGCCTCCACGATCTCGCGGCGCACGCCGTGCATCGAGACGCGGTCGTAGGGCCCCGTGATGGTCGTGAGGAGGCCGACCACATCGAGTTCGCCCGCCTGCCGCACGACGTGGAGCGCCCAGGCGGCGTCCTTGCCGCTGCTCCAGGCGATCCAGGCTTTGGGCTTCACTTGTAGAGCCACTCCACGGGGAAGAGGGTGATCTGGGTGAGGTTGAGCCCCCCGGTCTTCTGCTGGCCGGCGCAGTGGCCGAGGAGGACGCGGTCGCCGACGAACTCGACGGCGGTGTAGCAGTACCAGCCGCCGGGGTCGTCCTCGAGGGTCTTCACGTGCTCCCAGGTCTGGCCCTCGTCGCGCGAGATGGCGGCGTTGAAGGGCGTGCGCTTGCCGCGGCGGGCGGCGTCTATGCCCTGGTGGTTGTTCCAGATGAGGAGCAGGTCGCCGGTCTTCGGGATGCGCTTGATCGAGGCGGGGGAGAGGGGCGAGATGATGTTGGAGGGCTCGGCGACCGACCAGGTGTCGCCGCCGTCCTTGGAGAGGGAGCGGAACTGGGAGCCGGCGTTGGTGCGGATGAACATCAGGAGGCGGCCGTCCTTCAGCTCGACGACGCCGGGCTCCTGGAGGACGACGCGGCCCTTGGGCGTCTCGCCCGTGAGCTTGCTGGTGCTCTGGCGCCAGGTCTTGCCGGCGTCGTCGGAGAGGAAGCAGGAGACGACGCCGTGGCCTGAGAACTTGCCGCCGGGCTCCGTGTGCTTTGCGACGGGCATGACAAGGCGGCCGCTCTTGAGCTGCACGACGCGGTCGTTGTTGAGGACGTAGTAGCCGCCCGGCTCGATGCACAGGCGGGGCTCGCTCCAGGTCTTCGCCTCGTCGGCCGAGAGGCGCAGGTAGGGGCGGCAGTCGTCCCAGCCGTTCTTCCGCAGGTAGAAGAGCGCGATCTCGCCGCTGGCGAGGCGGAGGAGGGAGACGCTCATGACGTTCTCCTTCCCCTCGTTGGGCACGACGGTCTCGTCCTTGTCGCTCCAGGTGAGGCCGCCGTCGGCGGAGACGCGGCTGGCGAGGTAGGCGGCGGCGTTGTCGGCACCGCCGCCGGTGAAGTGGGTGTAGACGAAGAGGATGCGGGCGTCCTTGAGGGTGATGAAAGCGCCCTCGGAGTTGCGGGGGTTGCCCGGGCCGGGCGGGAGCAGCTTGATGCGTGTCACGGCCTTCTCCTGAGCAGCGATGGCAAGGGACGCGGCCAACAGGACGCAGAGGGCTCGGCTCATGTGAGTTGTCCTTGACAAGTTGTCCTTGACAAGGGTATCGAAGATGCGGCGGCGGAGAAGGGGCGGGGCATCCCGGACGCCACCGGCGAGAGACGGCGCGCCAGCGGAGGAACATTGCGGAGTTGAACAACTCTGCAATGTTCTTCCGACCTGAGGCCATTGGCGAGAGTGGGCGCCGCGGCGCAGTAACATTGCGGAGTTGAACAACTCTGCAATGTTCTTCCGACCTGAGGCCATTGGCGAGAGTCGGCGCCGCGGCGCAGCAACATTGCGGAGTTGAACAACTCTGCAATGTTGCTCCGGCAGCGGCTTCGGCGCCGCAGGGCCGCAGGCCGCGGGGATCCGGGCCATGCTCTCCGGCGCGACGACGGTCGCATCATCGCCCCCTTCCCAGCGCCCGGTCCACGAAGGGCTTGAGGGTGGGGTTGAGCTGCACGGCCTTGAACAGCTTCTCGGTGGCCTCCTCGTTCTTGCCCAGTTCGAGGAGGACGAGGCCCCAGTTGAGGTGGACCATGGCCGACGTGGGGCTGAGCTTGGCGGCGGTGGCGAACTTGTCGGCGGCCCATTCGCGCTCGCCCATCTTGTGGAGCGAGGCGCCCCAGTTGTTGTAGGCGTCCACGAAGGTGGGGTGGAGCTGGGTGGTGCGGGAGTACTTCTCGCAGGCGAGGGCGTGCTGGCCCTGGGCGGCGAGGACGTTGCCCCAGTTGTAGTAGGCCATGCCGGAGTCGGGGTTGATCTCGACGGCACGGACGAAGCACTCGGTGGCCTCGGCCACGCGCTTGTGCTCGCCGAGGATGGCGCCCACGTCGGCATAGAGCATCGTCATGGTCTGGGGCTTGGAGAGGACCGACCAGCCGATGCCGCGCGGGGGGCCGAAACGCTGCTTCATGTAGTCGTCGTCCACGAAGGTCGGGCCGCCCCAGCTCGGCTCGACGTTGAACTGCTCCTTGCCGTCGTCGTAGCGGATGAGGGCGTGGTTTGGGAATGAGAGCATGTGCAAGGCAAGGCCGAGGCGCTCGGCGGCGCACAAGTAGAGGAGGGAGAGGCCCAGGCAGTTGCCGCGCCGCTCGTCGAGCACGCGGTCGAGGGTGCGGGGCGTGACCTCGTAGCGGAAGCCTTCGGCGGCGAAGAGCTGGCGGCTGATGCGCTCGGCCTTCTCGCGCGGGGTGGCGCCCGCGGCGGCGGCCGCGGCCACGCGGGCGGCCAGGGCGTCCACGCGGGCGCGGCAGGCCGCAACGTCCAGCTTCGGGTCGAGCCCCTTGGCCAGGCGGAGGGCCTCGGCCGTGAGCTCCACGTCAGCATCGGTCAACACGCGGGCGTGGGCGGCCTGGAGCCAGCCGGTGCGGAGGTTGCGTCCGCCCCAGAACTGGATGCGAAGCGAATCGCCCTTGCGCGCGGTGACGCCGAACCAGCGGCCCTTCTTCACCGTGTCGAGCACGGTGCCGGCGAGGCTGACGGGCGCCGCGTCGGCGGTGATGACGACGGTGTCGAGGGACTCCGCGTAGGGGGCGGCAGCCTTGGGGTGTGTGGGCGCGGCGGCGTTGCTGGCTGCTGCCAGCAGCCCGAGAAGGACGGCTGCGGTGGGAGCGAGGGCGCATCGGTTGCTCATTGCCCCTCATTATACCCGCGTCGCGGCGCGGGAGCCAAATGGCTTTCAGCGATTCGGCGGCGCCCTCACTGGGGACAAGACTGCCTAAAGGCAGGACTCCGAACCGGGAGCGCGGCTTGTTTGGAGTCCCGCCTTCAGGCGGTCTTCGCCCCAATGAGCCGAATCGCTGAAAGCTATTTCGCGGCACATGGCCGCATAACGGATTTGCACGGGCGCACGCGGGCAGAAAAGAGGACATTCTCCTCTCCTGCGCAGCCCGCCTTCTCGGCCGTCCTCAACGACATCGGGAACCCCACCGTCGGCGGCACCAACGGCTGGTTCGCCCAAGAGGGCGGCACCCTTCCTCTCACCCCGCTCGACGTCATCGGCGATGGCGACTACACCTGGAGAGAGGACCCCGCCGACCCCGTCCTCGGGGGCCTGGGCCTCCTCCTCCGCCGCTGCTGAGCCACTTGACTCCCGCATCGGCCTCGGTTGTAATGTAAGCTCCAGTGCGACCCAAGACGTTCGGTGACGGCTGGCGCTCCGCTGCTCCGCCAAGGCCCGAAGCGGTCGAGGGCCGCGCTCCCCTCCGGGTGAGGTTCTGAGGTTCTTAAGAACGTGAGAACCTCGCGCAGCGCGCCTGTGTGAAGGCAACAACTCCTTCGGAGACAGAACAGTGCGAAACAACCTCACGGGTCGTTCACTCCTCGCGGCTGCAATGGCCCTCAGTGCGCCCGCCGCGGCCGCGATGGAGATCGTCCGCGATGGCCAGCCCATCGCCGTGATCGTGACAGAGAAAGCACCCGCGCCCGACAAGGGCGGCCGCAGGCGCGCTGCCGACTGGGACGATGCGGCCGCGGCCAAGGTGCTCATGGATTGGGTGAAGAAGATGACCGACGCCGAGCTGCCCATCGCCGACGCCGGCCCCGCGGGCAAGCCCGCCATCTACGTCGGCGCCGCCGCACTCAAAGCCGGCCTCAAGCTCGAAGATATCAAGAGCCCCACCAACGAAGGCATGCGTGTGGTCTGCCACGGCGACCGCGTCCTCCTCGCCGGCCAGTGCGGCGCCGCCACCGTCAAGGCCGCCTGCCGCTTCCTCGAAGAACTCGGATGCCGCTACTTCATGGACGAACCCATCGGCGAGGTCTTCCCCCGCACCAAGTCCCTCTCCATCGGCAAGCTCGACATCGCCGACCAGCCCGGCTTCCTCTACCGCTCCATCTGGGGCTCCCAGTGGAGCGGCAACTCCCTTTGGAAGGTCTGGAACGGCGCCGGCGGCCTCGGCATGGGCATGGGGCACTCCTGGGGCGGCTACGTCCGCAAGAACCTCTTCGCCCAGCACCCCGAGTACTTCCCCCTCCGCCTCGACAAGCGCGTGGAAAGCGAGTGGCTCTGCACCTCCAACCTCGGCCTCCGCAAGCTCTTCGCCGACAACCTGCTGAAAGCAATCGAGGCCGGGAGCACGAACCCCTCCATCTCCCCGCCCGACGGCACGGCCTACTGCGAGTGCCCCGCGTGCAAGGCCCAGGACGACCCCAAGTCCCTCGAACCCTCCTCGGGCAGGGTCAACATGACCAACCGCTACTGCGATTTCTTCGACTTCCTGGCCAAACAGGTCGCCGCGAAGCACCCCGAGTCCATCCTGAGCTTCTACGCCTACGCCGACTACACGCAGCCGCCCACCCGCAAGGAGAAGCTCCCGCCCAACGTCGCCGTCTGGGTCGCCCCCATCCGCTACTGCCGTTACCACCGCATCGCCCACCCCGACTGCCCCAGCCGCACCCAACTCGCCACCCTCCTCGACGGCTGGGCCGCCGTCGCCTCCAAGATCGGCTACCGAACCTACAACTTCAACCTCGCCGAGTGCTGCGTCCCCTTCTTCATGTACTCCGTCTGGAAGCACGACATCCCCTTCCTCAAGGCCAAGGGCTGCGTCGGCGTCAACCTCGAATCCCTCGAAAACTGGGAAATCTACGGCCCCCACCTCTACCTCAGCATCCGCCTGGCCTACAGCCCCCAAGCCGATGCCGCGGCGATCATGGACGACTACTTCGCCCGCTTCTACGGCCCCAGGGCCGGCCCCCTGATGAAGCAGTACTGGATGGCCATTGACGACGCCTTCGACAAGATGAAATGCCACGCCGGCTGCTTCTTCGCCGTCCACCTCGTCTACACCCTCGACTTCCTTGCCAAGACCCAGGCCCTCCTCGACCAAGCAGCGGAAGCCGCCACGGGCGACCCTGCCTTCTCCGCCCGGGTCGCACTCCACGCTCAAGGCTGGAAGAACGCCGCCGAGTTCATCGCCCTTCGCGACGCGATGAACAGGGGCGACTTCGCCCTGGCCAAGAAGCTCTACGACGCCCTCTACGCCCGCAACGAAGTCGAATACAAGAAAGGCTACGGCAACCACTACACCCTCAACTACCTCAAGCGCTTCGTCGGCACCCACGTCGAGGCCGGCGCCGCCGCCACCGCCCCGCCCGCCAAAGTCCTCGCCGTCCTCCCAGACCAGTGGCGCCTCGCCTACGACAAGGAAGAGGAAGGAGTCCCGAAAGGCTACGTCAAGCCCGACCACGATGACTCCCAGTGGAAGACCGTGGCCACCTATTCCAACACCCTCGACGCCCAGGGCCTCCCAGACGAGAAGACCATCCTCTGGTATCGCACCCGCTTCCATGTCCCCGAGAAGCACGGCAAGCTTGTGCTTTTTTTCACAGAGGTTGACGGCAGCCCGATCGTCTACATCAACGGCAAGGAGACCCAGGTCGGCAAGAAGCGCGCCCCCTTCGAGATAGACATCACCGCCGCCGCCAAGCCAGGCGACAACCTCATCGCCGTCCGCGTGGACCACTCCAAGATCACCGAACTCTTCCTCGGCGGCATCATCCGTCCAGTTCTCCTCATCGAGCGGCCCAACTGAGGCCAGACCGCCGTTCCTCCGACCACGAGCGCCGTGCCCACCACGTGACGTTGGAGCTTCTGAGTTGACTCGCGCCCCCCTACGCGCTAGGGGGCGCGAGTCAAGAGGAACCCACCCGGCCGCGGCAACCCTCCACAAGTGCCTATCATTCAAGCGCTTACAACATCGCGTCCGATGCCGAACGAGGCGTGTGTCTTGACTCGCGCCCTTTTGCGCGCTCTGGGGGCGCGAGTCAAGAGCATCCGGGTGTCTTACCGGGAGGGGACCTCTTACCTCCGGGACTTGACTTACGCTCGCTCCGGCGCTATACTCCTGGTTGCAGGTAGGAGCTCGGCAATGGCGACACCAAGAATGAGTTCCAAGGGCCAGGTGGTCATCCCCGCGCGCATCCGCAAGGGCCTCGGACTCCGCAAGGGCACTCCCCTCATCATCCGGGAGGACCGCGGCGCGGCCATCATCCAGCCGGCCACCCGCGGGTACTACGAGGGCCTTGCAGGCATCCTCGCCGGCGGCCCCTCGCTCTGCGAGGAGACCATCGCGGAGCACGCCGAGGAACGCGAGAAGGAGGACAGGGAATGCTAACTGCACAGGTCACGTCGAAGGGCCAACTCGTCATCCCCGCCGAGGTCCGCCGTCGCCACAACATCACGAAAGGCACGCGGCTCGTCCTGGAAGAGCGGGGAGACGAGATCGTCCTGCGCCCCCTGTCGCCCGAGTACTTCGATCAGTTCATGGGAATCCTCAAGGGCAAAGGGTCCCTCTGTCAAGAGCTTCTCGCCGAGCGGGCCCACGACCGCGAGAGGGAGGACAGCAAGTGGTGAACGTGCTCGATGCACACGCCCTCATGGCCTACCTGAACGCAGAGCCGGGCTGTCTGCTCGTCCGCCAGATGCTCTCCGAGGCGACTCAGGGCGGCCCGCAGCTCCTCATGTGTTCCGTCAACCTCGGCGAGGTTTACCACACCACCCAACGAAGGCACGGCCTGGGCAAGCTCCCCGAACTCGATGCCGTACTGGCGAAGCTGCCGATTCAGATGCTCCCTGCCGACGTTCCGCTTGCCAAGGAAGCCGCCGCATTCAAGGCCACCAAGAAAATGTCCTATGCCGACTGCTTCGCCGCCGCCCTCGCCAAGCTCCGCGGCGGTCGCATCGTCACAGGCGACCCCGAATTCCGAGAGGTCGAAGCCGAGATTCCCATTGCGTGGCTTCCACACGCCTCTGACACGCCCGCAGGTCCTCCCGCCCCACAAGCCAGCGGCCAAGACCCGGCGGCAAAGTGATTCCGGGCAAAATGATGGGAGACGGGAGCAGCCGAAGAAGAGGCACGATGGGCCATGATCCTGGTCCGGCTCGGGATCATCTTGCCCTCAATCATGCCTTGTTGTTACCCTTCCTCCACCACCCGCAGCCCCATCAGGTGGGCCAGGTGGCGGATGCTCTGCGTGTGGTCGCCGTAGTAGGCCACGCGGTGCAGGGAGGCATAGTAGTCCTTCCCGCTCTTGCCGAGCGCGCCGCCGCCCCAGTTGAACAACAGCTTCGCCGCATCGGCCACCTCCGCCACGAGCTCCGTCCGGCAACCACGCTCCGTCCCGTCCGGGACCTCTGGGACTTCGATGATCTTCCCGGTGAACACAAGCAGGGCGTCGAGGTGGACCAGTTTCGTGAACGTGACCTTCTGCCCGATGCGATAGTGAACCTCTGGCACGGCGCCGCCGCGGACCTCGGCGTGCCGCCGCAGCAGATAGGGCGCCTCGGGGCCGTCGGGTCCCTCCATCTTCAGCGGGGCCGAGCAGTGCGCGAGGTGAAAGGCGTTCCTCGCCATGTCCACCCCAGCCGCATTGCCGAGGAACCCAGCCCGATTCAAGGCGTGCTGGAGGATCAGCATGGTCAACACGCAGTCGGCGTCACCGTCGCACGCAGCAGGAATACCCCGCCCGTTGAGCCGCGAGAAGCCGAGGCAGGGGAAGCCGCGCAGGAGCCAGCGCATGCACGTCCCCACGCACAGCCCCTGCGCCCTGTTATCCGCGATGAGTCGGTCCAGCGCCAGGGCGGCCCGCGCTGCCTTCACCACGTCCTCGCGCTTCGGCTCCACCATCCTCTTGGCCCCCTTGATCCACCGCTCGGCGTCGGCCTCCGCCGCGTTCGCGTCCACCGCCCCCAGCACCTCGTCGTAGCGCCCGTCGGGAATGGGCACGAGTTCCACCCCCAACCGCTCCTTGACCTGGGCCGGCGCGAAGGACTCAGGCGTGCCCTTGAACGGCGGCGAGACGAGCACGCGGCTCTGCCGCAGCAGCGGGGGCACCCGCAACAGCGCCGCCGCACGCTCGAGGTCCCCGAAGTCGGTCGTGTTGAACAGCGTGACGCGATGGCCCTCCTCGAGCCACCGCGGCACAAGGCACCAATCGTGCCCGCCGATGGCCGGCAAGTGAAACACCGCCGCCGGCCGGCGCTGTTGGAAGACCACCTGCATGACGCCCTGGTTAAGGCCGAAGATGCTCGCGCTGATCGCCAGGACGGGCGCGTCGGCACCCGCTTTCTCCAGCAGCCGTGCGGTCTCCTCGGCGTTCCTCGCCTGGCCCACGACGAACTCCACGTTCCCCAGGTTTTTCTCCGCCTCGGCCAGACGCTTCCTCGCCTCTTCGATCCTCGCCGGGGGAACGCACCAGCTCTGGCTGGCCGGCGTGCCGGCCACGATCGCGCAGATGCGCACCTTGGCCGCCGGCTCGCGCGACGGGGGCGGACCTTCGCCCCCCGCCGCCAACCCACCCGCCGCCAGCGCCATCCCCCCGATGGCCCCGGCCCCCCCGATGAACTGCCGCCGCGTGCAATGCCTACACATGGCTGCTGCCTCCGCAAGAGTGTTTCGGGGCAGATCGTCCCCCTCGGTACCAGGCTAGAGTCCCAATCTAGTTTCTGTTGCGGAAAGCCGAATTCGCCGAACTCGGGCCGTGCTCGGAAGCCAAAGACTGGCTGAAGCCAGGACTCCGAACGCGTTCGTTCCTTGTT
>Ga0194112_10006670_pt1 | contig 15207 bp, 11 predicted proteins | sample TA2MahC400mmetaG_FD_146191 | JGI IMG/M metagenome (GOLD analysis project Ga0194112, IMG submission 146191) | Freshwater microbial communities from Lake Tanganyika, Tanzania - TA2015016 Mahale Deep Cast 400m | ecosystem: Environmental > Aquatic > Freshwater > Lake | place: Tanzania: Lake...
CCACTGGTGGTCGGAAACCAACATACACCCAGTGGGGGCTAATTCTACACGGCTCCACAACACATTGCCAGCTCACGATTTGCGAATATCGAGTCGAAATCGTGGCGAGTTATTTAGTCCGCCAGATCCAGGGGCGGGGGGATTGGCGGCGTAGTAGAGCAGCGCCTATGGGCGCTCGGCGAGGAGGTGGGCCAGCAGCTCGTCGAGGGGGACGGTGGCCAGGGCGATGGCGGTGTCGCACACGCCGTAGTAGAGCCAGAGGAGGCCGTCCTTGACGACGTTGCCGGTGGGGAAGATGACGTTGGGGATGAGGAGGCCGAAGCGTTCGTAGTAGGCTTCGGGCTCCATGATGGGGCGGCGGGTGCGGGCGAGGACGCGGCGGGGGTCGGCCAGGTCGAGGAGCATTGCGCCGAGGCGGTAGACGACGCGGCGGGTGGGGGGATGGAGGTCCTCGACGCCGTGGTAGAGGACGAGCCAGCCTGCGGGGGTGCGGATGGGCGGGGTGGAGCCGCCGATGCGGTTGCCCTCCCAGGGCTGCTCGGGGAGGGCGACAACCTCGGGCTCTGTCCAAGTGCGCAGGTCGTCGGAGAAGCTGATGCGGATGGCGGGGAGGTCGGCGCCGTGGGCGGTGTCGGTGCCGACGAACTTGAGGGGGCGGCGGAGGATGGCGAAGCGGCCGCTGATCTTCTCGGGGAAGAGGATCACGTCGCGGTCATCCAGCTCGGGCGGCGTGGCCCAGGCGACGAACTCCCAGTGGACTCGGTCGCGGGAGACGGCGATGCCGGAGCGAGTCTGGTTCTCCTCGGGGGTGAAGCGCACCCCTGGGATGTCGGGCTGGTGCGATTCGGGCACACCAAGGCCGGTTGGATTGCAGCACCAGGCGTAGGGGCGGAAGGCGAAAGTCATGTAACAGGTGTCGCCGATCCGGACGACGCGGGGGTCTTGGACGCTGCCGTGCTTGCTCCCGGCCATTTCGGGGGTGAAGACGGGCTGGTCGGAGACGTGGCGGAAGCGGACCCCGTCCTCGCTCTCCAGCATGCCGATGGAGCAGATGAAGGGCCTGAGGGAGCCCGCGGCCCGCTCATAGAGGAAGAAGCGCCCGTCCTCGTAGAGCGCCCCTGGGTTGAAGACCGTGGCCATCCGCCAGGGGAAGAGGCCAGGCGTGACGATGGGGTTGGCCGGGCAGCGGGTGAACAGTGCTCCGGCTCGTAGTGCGGGCTTCAGCCCATATCCTGGCCCGCTACGGCCTGAAGGCCGCACTACGAACGGGACCTGCTCCGAATGGCCGTGAGCCATCGCTGCCTACCAATAGATGTATCGGCGGAAGCGGGTGCGGCTGTCGAGGTCCAGCTTCTCGATGTCGCGGATTTCGTAGCGGTTGCCGTCAACGTCCGTGATGATGTGGCAGCCGTCGCCGGCGTGGACGCACTTGCTCTGGTCCCAGCGCGCGGTGGGGAAATGGCGGAGGCCCTTGTCGGTCTCGCACTCCCAGTAGAGGTAGCCGAACTCTTCGCGGAGGGACTTTATTTCGGTGATGAGGTGTATGAAGTAGCGGCGGTCGAGGGCCTCCTTGAGGAGTCGGCGCTGGTCGGGTCCCATGGAGCTGAGGGTGCGGATGAGGCCAATCTCGCGCTGCTCGGTGGCCGTGGCGCCGGAGCGGACAGAGATGTAGCGGTCGGGGTCCGAGATGGGCAGGGTGCGGTAGATGAGGACCTCGGCGAGCTCCGTGCCGTCGGCGAGCGTGGCGCGGAGCTGGCCCAGGCCAGTGACGTGGAAGCGGATGTCGGTTGGCCCCAGGTAGCGGATGCCTTCGTAGCGTTCAGCCATTTCTTACGTCCCCCGGTGTCCCTGTCGTAATCGTCCCTCGTCCTCGTCCTTCGTCCTCGATTCTCTCGACTCGAGGGAGAGGAGTTCGAGGACGACGGACGAGGACGAGGGACGAGGACGATTGTTGCGTCAGCCCTTGCTCTTCGCCTTCTTGTCGGCCTCCTCGCTCGCCAGGGCGCGGACGTCGTCCACGCTCTCCTTGTCCTTGGTGAGCTGGGTCTGGATTTTCACCATCTTGGTGTACAGGCCGTCGCGGGCCAGGAGGTCCTCGTGGGTTCCGACCTCGGCGATCTTTCCCTCCTCGAAGACGAGGATGCGGTCGGCGTTGCGGAGCGTGGAGAGGCGGTGGGCGATGGCGATGGTGGTCCGCCCCTTCGTCAGGGCGTCCAGGGCCTTCTGTATCTCCCGCTCGGTCACGGTGTCCACGTTGGACGTCGCTTCGTCGAGGATGAGGACTTTGGGGTTGAAGAGGAGAGCGCGAGCGATGGAGATACGCTGTCGCTCGCCGCCTGAGAGGCCGGCGCCGCGCTCGCCCAGGCGTGTGTCGTAGCCATCGGGCATGCGCACGATGAAGTCGTGGGCGTTGGCGGCCTTCGATGCCTCGAAGATTTCCTCCACGGTGGAGTCCGGGCGGCCGTAGGCGATGTTTTCCAGGATGGTGCCGCTGAAGAGCTGGGCGTCCTGGAGCACGAGGCCGATCTGGCTGCGGAGCGAGTTGAGCTTGATCTTGCGCAGGTCGGTGCGGTCAATCGTGATGCGGCCCTCGGTGGGGTCGTAGAAGCGGCAGAGGAGGTTGACGAAGGAGGTCTTGCCGGAGCCGCTCTGGCCGACGATGCCGATCATTTCGCCGGGCTTGATCTCGACGTCAATGCCCTTGAGGACGGGGACGTGCGGGTCGTAGCCGAAGACGGCGCCCTCGAACTTGATGGCGCCCTTGATGTCGAGCGCCACCGCGTCGGGGGCCTCCTGTATCTCGGGCTCGGTGTCGAGCACCTCGAACACGCGGTTGGCCTGGGTGGTGAACGAGGTGAGCCACTGGGAGAGGGACATGAGGGTGTTGAGTGGGCCGTAGAACATGCCCAGGTAGCCGAGGAAGGCCATGAGCTCGCCCAGGGTGATGGTGTGGCCTTCGAGGATGTGGCGGCCGCCTGCGTACCAGACGATGAGGCCGCCGAGGCTGAAGACGAAGCTCACGACGGGGTAGAAGGTCGTCGAAGCGATGTCCACCCCCAGCCGCGCGCCGCGCAGGCGGTCGCAGTAGCCTCGGACGCGGTCGAACTCCCGCCCCTCTTGTGCGAATGCCTTGACCACGCGGACGCCGGAGAGGGCGGCGAAGAGGACGTTGGCGATCTTGGACCGGCTGTCCCAGTAGCGGTAGTGCCGGGGCAGGATGTAGTGCCAGAACACGTAGGTGGAGCCGAGGACGAATGGGACGGGGATGAGGACGTAGAGGGCGAGGGTGGAGTTGAGGGTGAAGAGCATGACGAGGACGCCGGCGATCATCAGGATGTTGAGGAGGAAGCCGCTCGTGACCTGCCAGATGAAGCCCTGGAGTTCCTCCACGTCGTGCGCCACGCGGGTCATGAGCGAGCCGACCTGGTTCTTGTCGTAGTAGCGGACGGAGAGGGACTGGAGGTGGCGATAGAGGCGCAGGCGCATGTCGTAGCTGATGCGGTTGCCGATGATGGTGGAGAGGCGGCCTTTGAGGATGCCGACGAGGATTTGGAGGATTTGGGTGGACGCGAGGGTGAGGACGAGGAGGAGGAGCCAACTCACCGGGGTGTGGGCCTGGAACTGCCGCGAGAGCCAGGCGAACCAGCGGGGGACGGGGTTCGTCGCGGCCTTGTCCCCCACCACGTTGTCCACCAGCGTCTTCGTGAGTTGAGGGGGCACCAGGTTGAGCCCGATGCTCACGACCACGAGGACCATGGCCGTGGTGGCGTAGGGCCAGTAGGGGAGCATGAGCTTGAAGAAGCGGCCGAAGACGTGGCGCTTGGAGATGCAGCGGGGGCAGGCGGACGTGCCCTCGGGCAGCATCCGCTTGCACTTCAGGCAGCGGCGGATGTCCGCGTCGTCCGCCGCCGTGCACACCAGGGGCGTACCGCGGAGCATGCTCCGCAACTTGCTGGCGGCCTTGGTGAACTTGCCGGCCTGGGCGTTGGAGAAGCGGATGACGTTGACCCAGCCGTCGGCCGTCTTCACCTGGAGGAAGCCGCTGCCCACCCGCGCGTCGGCCTGGGCCGCCGTGATGTCCTTCACCGCGAAGCTCGGGCAGGGGTGAACCCCGTCCGCGTCCAGCGCGAACGCCATCACGCGGTCCGCAGTGATCACCAGCCACTGCTCCGCGTAGTTCCCCTGGGCGTCCAGGTCCGAATCCGTCGCCAGCAGCACCTTCTCCCTGGGGATGCCTTGCGCCACGAGGGCCAGCTTCAGCGGCCCGGGCAGCACCCGCAGGAGGCTGCAAACGTCCTCTGTCATCTCTCCCGGTCCAACAAGCGAAACGCCCCTTCAGGGGAGGCGTGGAAACACCTCGCGGCGCGCCGGCCGCGCCTGCCGCACATGTCCGGCATTATACACATTCCCCGGAAAGTTTCACGCCGCGCCCCGCTTGTGCCGCGGCGGGGTCCCGGCCATACGGCGTGCTGCCCAAACCCAGTTCAGGGGATCAACCCCGTTCGGAGTCCCACCTTTAGGCGGACTGGGGCGGGACAAGACCGCCTGAAGGCGGGACTCCCAACGAGTTGACCATTTGGGCAACATGCCTTATATTCGCAGCAACGTTGTGATTCCCGACAGCCCCCCCGTCTCGGGGCCAGCGCTGTCTCCTCACGTCGTGTAGGGGGCGCCGGAATGAGAATGGTGCAGCGACTCGCGGGCGTAGCTGCGCTCCTGCTCATGCTCCCTGCGCCGCTGCGCGGAGGGGAGGGGCAGGCGGAGGACCCCACAGCCATCCCCGGCCTCTCCAAAGAGGCACAGGGCGGGCTGCGGGAGCTCCTGGCGAAGATCGCCCAGATGCGCAAGGAATGGGGAGGCGTCGCCTGGCAGCCCGAGGTCGGCTGGCTCCCGAAGGAGCTGAAGAGGCTGTTCTCCTCAGCCGACTTGATCGCCATCGCCGCGGGGTCGCGCGACCCCGAGCTGCCCATGTCCGCCTTCCAGGCCCTCGACGGCCCATCGCTGGGGAAGGCTGAGGTGGAGCTGCTCATCGGGGTGGTCCGCACGCACAAGGAGAACTGGCGGCGGATGTGGGCCGCCCTCGCGCTCCCGGCGAACGAGCGGTTCGGGGTGCCCGCGCTGGAGGGGCTGCTCGACAGCCCCGACCGCTTCACCCGCGTGTACGCGGCCCGCGCGCTCAACAGCAGGGGCTCCAAGGCATCGCCCCAGCTCAGGCGCCGGGCACAGTTGCTCCTCCTCGAGGCCCTCGCCAACGACGATGACTCGAGCCGCGAGGCCCACAACGGCGTCCAGCCCCTCGAGCCCTGGATGACGGAGTGGCTGGCCGAGCGCGTGGGCAAGGCCGAGTGCCCGAAGCGGCTGCGCGAGCACGGCATCGCCCTCCTGGCGTACCAGGCCTCGAAGGAGTCCGCGGAGGTCCTCCGGCGCATCTTCGTCGCTGGAGTCGCCGACGGCGAGGTGAACGTTCGCATCTCCGCCGTGAACGGCCTGCGCAGAATGGGCATCACGGAGGCCGACCTGCCGCTGCTCAGAAAGGTCGCGTCGGACGAGGCCCCCGACGTGAGGAGAATGCTCTACGCTGGCCTGGCGGACATTGCGGAGCCGTGGACCGCCCCCGTCCTCCTGGCCGGCCTGGAGGACAAGGAGCTTGAGAACGCGGCAATCTGCGCGGGCGTCCTGGCGAGACTGAAATGGCGGCCCGCGGTGCCGGCCCTGATGAAGCTCGCCCAGCGGGCGCCGCGGGGCGAGAACCAGCCCTTTGATGATGCCTATCGCGCCGCGTGCGAGGCCGTGACGGAGATCGCCGCCCTCACCGGCTACGACTTCGAGAGGCGGACCGTCTCCACCCCCTTCGGGCGTGGCGGCCGCGCGCACGTCATCCAGAACCGCAGCGACGTGTGGCGCAAGGAGTGCGCGCGGCTCATCGAATGGTGGAAGCAAGAGGAGAAAGCATGGCCGAAGCAACCGTGAACGAGGCAACGCTGTTCCAGACGGACTTCCCACCCGAGGAGTTTCAGGAGCGGTGGGCGAAGATCTTCGACGCCATCGGGCCCGAGGCCCACGCCCTGCTCCAGGGCGCGCCCCAACAGGGCGGGATGGAGATCTTCCGCCAGTCGAACGAGTTCTACTACTGTTGCGGCGTCGAGGTGCCGCATGCGTATCTGCTCCTCGACGGGCGGAGCCGCAAGACCCGGCTCTTCCTGCCCCACCGCCCGGAACAGGCCGCGGCCGAGGGCCCGTCCCTCGCCGCCGAGGACGCCGACCTGGTGAAGCAGTTGACGGGTGTGGACAGCGTCCACCCTCCCGAGGCGCTGGCCGGCCACCTACAGCAGGCGACTGTGCTCTACACCTCGTTCCGCCCGGCCGAGGGCCGCACGGCCAGCCGCGGCTCGCTCCTCCACGCCGAGCGGGCCGCGGCGAGCGACCCGTGGGATGGCCGCCTCAGCCGCGAGCAGCACCTCATCGCCCTGCTGCGGACGCGTCTGCCGAAGCTGGAGGTCCGCGACCTCTCGCCCACCCTCGACACCCTCCGCTCCGTCAAGAGCACACGGGAGGTCGCCCTGCTCCGCCGCGCGGGCGAGCTAACGGCGCTGGCCGTCGCCGAGGCCATGCGGGCCACGCGGCCGGGCATGGTCGAGCGGGAGCTGGCCGCCATCGCGGTCGGCCTCTTCGTCCGCCACGGCGCCCGCGGCGAGGGCTACGCTGCCATCATCGCCTCCGGACCCAACATGTGGCACGGCCACTACAACCGCAACGACGCCGTGATGCGGGACGGCGACATCGTGCTGATGGACGTTGCGCCCGACTACCACTACTACACGAGCGACATCGGCCGCATCTGGCCCGTCGGCGGCACGTATGCCCCCTGGCAGCGCGAGCTGTACGGCTTCATGGTCGAGTACCACAAGACCCTCCTGCCCCTCATTCGCCCAGGCCGGACCGCGGACGAAATTCACGCCGAGGCGGCCGCGGCGATGGCGAAGGTGGTCGAGCGCACGAGGTTCTCGAAGCCCATCTACGAAGCGGCGGCCCGGCGCGCCCTCGAGTTCAAGGGCCACTTGTCGCACCCGGTCGGCATGGCCGTCCACGACGACGGCGGCTACCGCGCCCAGCCCCTGCGACCCGGCGTCGTCTTCTCGGTGGACCCGCAACTGTGGGTGTCCGAGGAGAAGGTCTACATCCGCTGCGAGGACACCGTGGCCGTGACCGAGTCCGGCATCGAGAACCTCACCGTGGCCGCCCCCCTCGACCTCGACGCCGTCGAGGCCGCCATGCGCGAGGGAAAAGGGCTGTGAGAAGCAGGGAATCGCCATTCCGTCAATCTCGTGCCCCTCGCCGTGTCAGGGGGCGCAAGTTCGGGGCCGGCGCAGGAAGGCCTCCCTCACTTCTCCTGCGCCGCCCGCGCCGGCGCTTGCGCGCGGCTGGCCGCTGCATACAATGCCGGGCGGTGGCGTTGCCCAGGCGGGGAACCTGTTGTGAAAGAAGGGGCCATGAAGCGTCGTCTCGGGCCGCGTTAGGAGAATGCAGTGACACGGCGTCCGTTGGCTGTTTGGGGCATCGCACTTGGTCTGGCCGCCGCCTCCTCGGGGCCATCGCTCGCCCTCGGGCAGGGCGACGACGCGGCGGCGAAGGAGATCGTGCAGGCGGCAGGGGTGAAGGCGGGCCTCGCCTTCCACCTGGGCTGCGGACGCACGGAGGCTCCCGGCCTCACGGCCGCGTTCGCCGAGCAGGGGCTGGTCGTGCATGGCCTTGCACTGGACAACGCGGCGGCCGACCGCGCCCGCAAGGCCATCGAGGCTAAGGGCCTCGCGGGGCGCGCGATGGTGGAGCATCTGAAAGTCAACACGCTGCCCTACCTGAACGATCTCGCCAATCTGGTCGTGGTCGAGGATGCGGCCGCCCTTCTCGCTGCCGGCATCGCCCGCGTGGAGATGCTCCGCGTCCTCGCCCCAGGCGGCGCGCTCTGTGTCCTCGAAGGCGGCAAGTGGACCAAGACGGTGAAGCCACGGCCCAAGGAGATGGACGACTGGACTCACCCGCTCCACGGCCCCGACGGCAATATGGTGTCGAACGACAAGGTGTTCCGCTTCCCATTCGGCTTCCGCTGGATTGACGGGGTGCCAATGAACCTTGTCCGCTGGGCCGGCGTGCGCGGCTGGGTGGTCGCCGGCGGCCGCTGCTACACCCTCAGCTCGACCCAGCTCGAAAACCTCGGCCTCCGCGAAAAGCCCCACTACCTGGTCGCACGCGACGCCTGGAACGGCCTGCCGCTCTGGAAGATCAACTGCGAGACGACCGACGACGGCTCGTACCTGACGTGGGTGAACGCCGGGCCGCTCGTGGCCGACGACACGCGCGTCTACGCCGTGAAGAGGGACAAGCTGATCGCCGTGGACGGCGCGACGGGGCAGATCGTCTACACGCTGCCCAACAAGTACGCCCCGAACCGCATCCTGCTCGCCGACGGCCTGGTCGTCACCGCGTGCTGGGAGGGGCGCGACTTCTCGCTGGCGCCGTGGGACAGCTTCAACAAGCCGCCCGAGCCCAAAGCCAAAGAGGGCGAGAAGCAGAAGGACGCTGGCAAGGACAAGGAGAAGGACAAGGAGAAGGAGAAACCGAAGCCCCAGCCCTCACTGTGGTCCACCTGGATCGCCAAGGGCGGGGTTGGCACGCTCGAGGCCTACGAGGCGGCGAGCGGCAAGCCGAAGTGGACGCTGCCCATCGCCGCCGAGATGATTGTCGCCGCGGACGGCGTGCTCTACGGCACGGTTCAGACGGGGAACCCGCCGACCGACCGGGACCTCGTGGCCGTGGGCCTCCAGGACGGCAAGGAGCGCTGGCGCGTCGCGTGCAGCAAGTTCGGCCCCGAGGCCGACTTCCAGCTCAACAACGCCGGCCCGGGCTACGTGGTCGTGTGCCGCCGCAAGGCCAACTCGGTCCTCGTCTTCTCCGCAAAGGACGGCAAGCTGCTGTGGCAGACGGGGGGTGGGAACTGGACGCCTCTGGTCAACGGCCTGCTCTGGGTGGGCGGGAAGAAGCACGACCCGCTCACCGGCGAGGTGAAGGGCAACCTGGCCCACGGCATCGGCGGCCAGGGCTGCACCCCCTCGACCATCGTAAACGACATCCTCACCCAGAGCCGCGGCTGCGCCTACGTGCAGCTCCCGCCCGACAACGATCCCGCCAAAGGCAAGGCCGAAGGGGCCAAGTACACGGGCGCTCGCGGCGGCTGCATGGAGGGCATGGTGCCCGCCAACGGAATGTTCTACACCGCGCAGAACAACTGCGGCTGCTCCCCAGGCCACGTCTATGGGTTCCTCGCGATGGGGCCGTCGGGCGAGTGGCCGAACGCGGCGGATTCTGGCAGCTCGCGGCCCGTCGAGAAAGGCCCCGCCTTCAACGCCGTTGAGGAAGCGTCGCCCGCCGTGACCGATTGGCCGCTCTTCCTCCACGACGCCGAGCGCTCGAGCGGCTCCGCCGTCAAGCTCCCCGAGGAAGGGCTCAAGGAGGCTTGGAAGGTCGCCGCCGCCTCGCCAGGCGAGGGGCTGCTGGGGGCCACGTGGCGCTCGCGGCTCGAGGCGCCCCTGAGCGCCCCCGCAGTAGCCTACGGCCTCGTCCTCGCCGCGAAGACAGACGCGGGCCAGATCGTCGCCTACGACGCGGCGACGGGCAAGCCGGCCTGGACCTATTCGGCGGGCAGCCGCATTGACACCCCGCCCACGCTCCATCGCGGCCTGGCCGTGTTCGGCTGCCACGACGGCTACGTCTACGCCCTGCGCGCCAAGGATGGCGTGCTAGCGTGGCGCACCCGCATCGCTCCGTGGGAGCGGCGGATGGTGGCCTATGGCATCGTCGAATCCGTCTGGCCCGCGGTTGGCACCGTGCTCGTCCACGAGGGTGTGCTCATCGCCAACGCGGGCCGCACGAGCGAATCGGACGGCGGCATCGCAGTCGCCGCACTCGACCCCGCGACGGGCAGCGTCCTGTGGGGCAAAGCCGTCAGCCCCGGCCCGCTCCGCCAGAACGACCTGCTGCGCGTGGCCGACGGCAAGCTGCTCTGGCAGCACGTGCCGATTGACCCCAAGACGGGCGCCCCCGACCTCAAGGCCCCCGTGCCCAAGGGCGCATCCCAGGGCGGCCTGCTCGACGGCACGTGGACCCGCCTGGGCAAGCGCCGCGCGGGCAACGCCTTCGCCTGCGGCGACGTGCGGGCCGACCTGTTGGCGTGGAACGACGCCCTCATCGTCAGCCCCTCCGCCGCGACGCCGCGGGGGCCGCAGAAGCCAGCGAGCGATCTGGATGAGAAGGCCCCGCCGCCAAAGGGCTGGAAGGTCGCCCTCGGCGATGGCTACCGGGTCGAGGCCATGGCCCTGGCGGGCAACGCCGCCATATTCGCCGGGCGGGTGAAGGGCGCCGCTCCCGACAAGCCGAGCGGCTTCCTCTGGATCGCCTCGGCCACGGACGGCAAGAAGCTGGCGGAGTTCCTGCTCAGCGCCCCGCCCACGTTCGCCGGCATCGCGGTCGCCGCCGACCGCATCTTCGTGTCGCTCCAGGATGGCTCGCTCGTCTCGTTCGCAAAGTGAGGCCCTGTCAACCAGTGAGAGGACTGCCTGAACGGCCTGTCGATTTACCAGACCCGAAAAGCCGCAAGTGCTTGCCAAATAGCGACTTACGGATTTTGGCCCTGGAATGCATAAGTCCTTGTGTGCCAAGTACTTATGGACTTGCGGCCCGACTAAATCGACAGGCCGTGAAGGCAGGACTCCAAACAAGGAGAGGCCCGTTCGGAGTCCTGCCTTTAGGCAGTTCTTCCCGGGGCTTGATGTAGGAGAAGGACCATGTTCGTCTCAGGAACAGGTGTCGTGGTGCTCGCGTTGGGCCTGGTGGCGTGCGCCGCGGCGGCTACGGAGCCGGCCCCGCCGCCCAGGGCAGGAAAGCTCTCGATCGGCTGGGCGGTCGCCGACATCACGCCGCCCGAGCCAGTGGCCCTCTGCGGCCAGTTCAACACCCGCATCTCCAAGCGGGTCAACGACCCTCTCTCCGCCACCGCCCTGGCCATCGAGGCGAAGGACGCCAACGGCGTCCTCGACCAGGCCGTGATCATCTCTGCGGATGTCGTTGCCTTCCGCCGGCGCGACCTGGAACAGATTCGGGCACTGGTGAAGCCGCGCGTGCCCGACCTCGACCCCGCCAAAATCCTCATGGGCGCAACCCACACCCACACCGCGCCCGTGCTCGTGGACGCCCGCGAGGAGGGCTATCACCCGCACGACATCATGTGCACGTTCGTCTACCGCGTGCCCGAGAAGGGCGTGATGCAGCCGCGCGACTACGTCGAGCTGTTCTGCTCCCGCATCGCCGACGCCGTGGTCGAGGCCTGGAAGGGGCGCAAGCCGGGCGGCGTGAGCTGGTCGCTCGCCTACGCCGTGGTCGGCCACAATCGCCGCGCACACTACTCCAACGGCCGCTCGGCGATGTACGGGGCAACCGACAGGCCCGACTTCGATACCTTCGAGAGCACCCACGACCCGGGCGTAGAGCTGCTCTTCACCTGGGACGCCGAGGGGAAGCTCACGGGCGTGGTCGTCAACCTCGCCTGCACATCCCAGGAGGTGGAGGGCGAGGGCAACGTGTCGGCGGACTTCTGGCACGACGCGCGGCTTGAGCTGCGCAAGAAGCACGGCGAGGGGCTATTCGTGTTGCCCCAGTGCAGCGCCGCGGGCGACATGTCGCCCCACCTTCTCTTCCGCAAGCAGGCCGAGGCCACGCTCCGCAAGCGCAAAGGCAACCTCACCCCGCGCCAGGAGATCGGCAAGCGCATCGAGCGCGCCGTGGCCGATGGCCTCGAATTGGCCAAGGCCGACATCCGCTCCGAACTCCCCTTCATCCACAAGACCCAGATGATCCCCCTCCCCGTGCGCAAGGTCACAAAGCAGGAATACGACGCCGCCAAGAGGGCCTATGAGGACTTCGAGGCCAAGGGGGTTGACAAGCTCGACGGCCCGAGCTACATCCGCTGGCGGCTCAGCAAGAACATCGCCGCACGCTTCGAGATTCAGGAGGAGCAAAACGTCTACCAGACCGAGATTCACACGCTCCGCCTCGGCGACATCGCGATGGCGACCAACCCGTTCGAGCTTTACATTGACTACGGCCTTCGCATGAAGGCCCGCAGCCCGGCGGAGCAGACGTTCGTCGTCCAGGTCGCCTGCGACAGCCTGGCCTATCTGCCCACCGAGCGTGGCGTGGCGGGCGGCCACTACAGCGCCGAGATCATGAGCAACATCATCGGCCCCGAGGGCGGCCGCCTCCTCGTCGAGCGCACCATCGAGGCACTCAAGGCCATGTGGAAGTGAGCCTCCGAGCCGTCGGCGCTCGCGGCTGGCGCCCGTTCGCCGGGCGTTGGAGGGTCGTCAGGTTTGAGTCCGCCAATCTCCCTCCCTGCGGACTTGGCGGACTCAAGTCTACCTAAACCATTGCATCACATACACTTAGCGCACGCGTACACCCGCTTGAGTCCGCCAATTCCCCCCTCCGCCTCGCGCGGGTCCTCCCGCCCAGGAGATTGCGCGCACCCGCCCCAGCGGTGTATAATGCTCCGTGGGAGAGAGGTGAACGAGGAGGTCGCCAATGGCCAGTGTGACGATAGACCGCGAGGCATTCGCCCGCCGGGCCGAGGAATACTACGACCGCGTCCTCCGCCCGAGGCTCGAGCCGGAACACAAAGGGGAGTACCTGTACCTGGATGTTGACACGGGCGACTACGAGGTGGACCCCAACAAGCTTGTCGCGATGCAGCGGGCAAGGGCAAAGCACCCAGGGACGCTCTTCTACATCCTGCGTGTTGGCCACCGCGCCGTGGGCCGCATAGGCCCCCATGTCCGGCGGAGACCGTCATGATCACAGGGAGGGTGACCGCGGACCATGAGGCAAGGGTTCGGCTGCAGCTTCGCGCAGCAGACGGCTCCCTGAGAACTGTTGAGGTCGTCATAGACACTGGCTTCACCGAGTTTCTCGCGCTGCCGCCCGATCAGATCGCAGCGCTTGGCCTCACCCCGGAGGGCCTCCAGGAGATCTTCCTTGCCGATGGCAGTCCCGCCCTGCTCCTTGGCTATGAGGCGGCGGCGCGTTGGCACGACGCCGAAGTGACCGTGGAGGTGTTAGAGGTTGACGGCGACGCTCTTATCGGCATGTCGCTCCTTGAGGGCAGCCTGCTCACGATGGAGGTCGCCAGAGACGGCGCCGTCCGCATCGAGCCGATGACGCGGCGGTAGAGCGCCGCGGGCCTCCCGCAGGAGAGCCTACATCCTGTGGCAGGTTCGGCACAGGGCGCTGCCGTTGTTCCTGATCCGCAGCAGCTTGGGGTTGCCGAGGCGGTCGTGGACGTCGTGGCACGAGGCGCACTCGAGGTTGCCGGTGCCGAAGAGCAGCCCATTGGTGATCGTCTCGCCCGTGGGGATGCGCTTCGTGTTGGGGTCGAAGAGCCCCCTGTCTGCGTGCGCCAGGGCACCGTCGTAGATGATGCCGATGGGGTGCGTGGCGCGCAGATCGGTGCCAATCCGGGCCTTTCCATGGATATACGTCGAGCCCCTCTGGCCCCCAAAGGTGTCGAGCGCCGTCACCCCGTCGTGGCAACTCAGGCAGAGCTTCGAGCCGTAGTGCGTTGGCTGCCCTGGGGTGGCATCCAGCGTGGTGCTGGTGTAGAGGGTGTAGGCCACGTTGCTGAACTCGCGGCTCCAGGCAGGGGTGCCTGCGGCCGGGGCATCAGTGCTGTGGAACGCGTGGCACACCCCGCAGCCGGCCCCGCGCGACCAGCCGCTGGCCGTGAAATCGTGGGCGGACCCCGCCATTCCTCCCAGGGCACGAGCCGCGAGCACGACGCACAAGGCCCCCGCCTCCCACGCCGTCCCCCGATTGCGCATCCGGAATCCTTCCCGCCCCACTGGGGCGTGAACGAGTGGCACGCACCCGCTCACCCGAGGCACCCCAGTGTCCAAGACCAAGACTAGCCCAGGGTCCGCACGATGTCAAGACAGACCGTTCCGCCTGCTGAAAGGAGAGCATTGCATGAGCAGCGACTTGTGGTTGGCCGTTCTGGTGTGCCTCGCCGTGGCCGTTGGCCTGTCGGGTGCTTCAGCCCGGGGCGGCGCCGAGGACGCGCCCTTGCCCGGCAAGCTGGGCAACTACAAGGGCTACGAGCGGCATGACTTTGTGGTGGATGGGTGCCAGACCATCGTTGTCGTGCCGAAGCAGGTGGCCGCGGGCAGGCCGTGGGTGTGGCGGGCGGAGTTCTTCGATGCCTTCCCCCAGATTGACCTGGCGCTGCTGGCCAAGGGCTTCCACCTGGCCTACATCGGCGTCGGCAACACCTTCGGATGCCCCGACGCGCTGAAGCACTGGGACGTGCTGTACCGCGAGCTGACGACGAAGTACGGCTTCTCGCCCAGGCCCGTGCTCGAAGGGCTCAGCCGCGGCGGGCTCTACTGCTTCAACTGGGCGGCGGACAATGCCGACAAGGTGGGCGTCATCCTGGCCGACAACGCGGTGCTCGACTTCAAGAGCTGGCCCGGCGGCAAGGGGCGCGGCAAGGGCAGCCCCGGCGACTGGAAGAAGCTGCTGGCCGACTACCACTTCGCGTCCGAAGCCGAGGCCCTGGCCTACAAGAAGAACCCGATTGACAACCTGGAGCCGCTCGCCAAGGCCAAGGTGCCCATCTTCCTGCTGTGCGGCGATGCCGACGACGTGGTGCCCTTCGAGGAGAACGGCGCCATCGTCCACGAGCGCTACCGCAGGCTCGGCGGCCCCGTCGCCCTCCACATCAAGAAGGGCCTGGGCCACCACCCCCACGGCCTCGACGACCCGACCCCCGCGGTCGAGTTCATCCTCAAGCACCTGCAATAGCGCAGGCGGCCGCAACTACCAGGGCCATGGGGCGGTGCATTCGAGGTCGTAGACGAACGCCTCGCCGTCGAGGAAGCTGACGGATAGAGGGGGCGTGTCGGGCGTCAGGGTCGTGAGGTGGGCACGGAGTGCGAAGCGCGCCCGCCGGCCGGGGGCGATGCCGATGTCGGGCCGCGCCGCCACGGCGCACTCGAGCACGTGCCAGCCGTCCTGCTGTCCCGCCGCCGCCTGAATGTCGCCCGGCTTGTAGGCTTCGCGGTACCAGTGCTGGCCGTTGTGGAGGTTGATCTTGTTGCCCAGGAAGTC
>Ga0194112_10006672_pt1 | contig 15203 bp, 14 predicted proteins | sample TA2MahC400mmetaG_FD_146191 | JGI IMG/M metagenome (GOLD analysis project Ga0194112, IMG submission 146191) | Freshwater microbial communities from Lake Tanganyika, Tanzania - TA2015016 Mahale Deep Cast 400m | ecosystem: Environmental > Aquatic > Freshwater > Lake | place: Tanzania: Lake...
CATCCACACCGCCGCCGAGTTCCACGGGTTCACCGCCCATGCTCCCTCGTACCGGCGCGATCTGGACCTGGTGGCCGAGGCCCCGGGCGGCGGTCTCGGCTCCTACGTCGGCATCACCTGGGACCCGGCCAACCGGCGGGGGATCTTCGAGCCGGTCTGCACCCACCCGGCCCATCGCCGCCGCGGCCTGGCCCTCACCCTGATGCGGGAGGGCCTGCGCCGCCTGCGAGCCCTCGGGGCCACCGACGCCTACGTGGAGACCGGCGACATGGGCCCGGCCAACGGCCTCTACGACGCGGCAGGGTTCACCGAGGCCTACCGCGGGCACTACTGGGAGAGGGCCTGGTCCGATTGAGCCGGGCCGCTCCCTACCCTTCCCCCGTCATGCGGCCTTACCTGTCCCACGAGCACCCCCTGCGCTTCGGCCACCGGGGCAGCAACCTGCTCTGGCCGCAGAACACGATGATCGCCTTCCAGTGGGCGATCGACCTGGGCCTGCGCTACCTGGAGACCGACGTCCACGCCACCCGCGACGGGCGGGTGGTCGCCTTCCACGACGACCGCCTCGACCGCCTGACCGACGGCCGGGGCAAGGTCTGGGAGCGCGACTGGGAGGACCTGCGCCGCCTCGACGCCGCCTACCACTTCGATCCGGGACACGGCTACCCGCAACGCGGCTCCGGGGTGCGCATCCCGCTGCTGGAGGAGGTGCTGGCCGCCTTCCCGAAGTGCCTGCTGAATCTCGACCTCAAGCAGGACGGCATGGAAGATCTGCTGGCCGCGGAGATCATCCGCCTCGGTGCCGAGGACCGGGTGCTGGTGGGGTCGTTCCACGACCGGCGCCTCATCCGGTTCCGCCGGGCCAGCCGGGGAGGGGTGGCCACTTCGGCCGGGCCGCGCGAGGTGCTGGCGGCGACGGCGGCAGCCCGCCTGGGCCGGCCCCTCGGTGGGGCCGCCGACGCCTTCCAGGTGCCGGAGCGTTCCGGTCCGCTGCGGGTGGTGGGCCGTCGGTTCGTGGAAGCGGCCCACGCCGCCGGCAAGCAAGTTCACGTGTGGGTGGTGAACGACCCGGCCGACATGCACCGCCTGCTCGATCTGGGGGTGGACGGGATCGTCACCGACCGGGCCGACCTGCTCATCGAGGTGCTGGCCGAGGGGGAGCGGCCGTGACCGAGCGGTTCCTGGGGCCCATCGTGCGCCTCCAGGTGCAGCGCACTGCGGCCAAGGGGCCGGCGGGGGGGTACGACCCGTCGGTCATCCTCACCGTCGAGGAAGCCTGGGTGGGCCCCGCCGGCATGGTGGGGTTCCACGACGGGGCCTGGGTGCTAGACGTCCACCACGCTGCCCACCCGGCGCGGCGCGGCGGCCCCGGCCGTGCCCTGTCCCTCGGCTTCACCGGGCACTACCGGCTCATGCAGCAGCGCTTCGGGACGGCGCCGGTGGGCGTCGGCGGGGAAAACCTGGTGGTGGAGGCGGCGGGGCGCACCTACCTGAAGGATCTTCTGGGGGAGGTGATCGTGCGCGGGGCGGAGGGCGAACTCGTTCTGACCGGAGCCCGGGTGGCCGCCCCCTGCCTCCAGTTCACCTCGTTCTTGCTGGGCGTCGACCGGCCGGCGGAGAGGGCGGAGGTCGCCGGCGACCTGGAGTTCCTGGGGCAGGGTATGCGCGGCTTCGTGCTGGGAGCGGACGCGGTAACGGAGCCGAGGATGCTGCGCCCCGGCGACGAGGTGTGGGTGCGGTCGACGCGTTGAACCCTCAGCCGAGGGCTTCCAGGCCGGCGGCGAAGGCCTCCTGCGCCGCCGGGTCGAAGCCGACGAGGCGGATCTCATCGAGGGTCTCGGGATGCTCCCGCGCCCAGGCCCCGGCCGCGGCGGCCACCACCCGGGCGGCTTCTCGGAGGGGGTAGCCGAAGACTCCCGCCGAGATGGCGGGCAGGGCCACGGTGCGGCACCCTCGCGCCGCGGCGGCGTCGAGGCCGGCGCGCACCGCCCGGCGGAGCAGGCCCTCGTTGTCCTGGCCCTCCCGGTACCGGGGCCCCGCCACGTGAACCACATAGCGGGCCGGAAGGCGCCCCGCCCCGGTCACGGCGGCGACGCCGGGGGCGAGGATCCCGTGCTCGCGTACCCAGCGGTCGGACTCGTCCTGGATCTCCCACCCGCCGGCGCGCACGATGGCCCCGGCCAGGCCGCCTCCATGTTCGAGGTATTCGTTGGCGGCGTTGAGGATGGCGTCGACCTCCTGGCGGGTGAGGTCGCCGCGGAGGGTGGTGATCCGGGTGCCGCCGACGGTGGCCTCGTCCATGCGGGGCTACGGTACCCGCCCGCTCCCGCTCTAGGCTCGGCGCATCGTCCGCATCGTCTCCTTCGACACCATCCACATCCCCGCCGCGGCCGCTCTGGTGGCGGCCGCGGCGGCCGAGGCCCGCCGCTGCCATCCCCCGGCGCCCGCCGGCCTCGATGACCCCGCCCGGGCGGCGGGCCTGCTGATCGGCCCGGCGGCGAGCGGCCTGGGCGCGGCCGCCCTGCGGGGCGGGCGGCTGATCGGGTTTCTGGCGCCCCTGACCTTCGACCTGTGGGGCGGCCCCGGGGCCTATGTGCCGGAGTGGGGGCAGGCCGGCGACCCGGCGCTGGTGGGTGGCTTGTACGCCCTGGCCGCGGCCCGGTGGGCGCAGGTGGGCCGCACCGTCCATGCCGTCACCCTGTGGGCTCACCGGCCCGAAGTGGAGGCCGCCTGGCACGACGTGGGCTTCGGGAGGGCGGTGATCGACGCCGTGCGGGACCTCGAGGCGCCCGCCCGGCGCGGGCGCGGGGTGAAGGTGCGCCGCGCCGACCGGGCCGATGCCGGGAGGCTGGCCGCTCTGGAGCGGGCCCTGTGGGCGCACCTGGCGGCGGCCCCGGCCTTCCGGGTGCACCCGCCGCCGGGGGGCAGGGTGGAGGCGGCCCGGCGCCTGACCGACCCGGCGCAGCCGGTGTGGCTCGCCGAGGTGGGCGGAGTGCCCGCGGGGTTCCTCTCGCTGCAGCCGGGGGACGAGGCGCCGGCCGCCTTGCGCTCCCCCGACCTGGTGCGTTGCGACGGCGCCTTCGTGCTGCCCGAGCGGCGGGAGAGGGGAGTGGCGACGGCCCTCCTGGCGGCGGCGCTGGGTTGGGCGGCGGCTGCCGGGTTCGCGGGGTGCACCCTGGACTACGAGTCGGCCAACCTGGAGGCGGCTCGGTTCTGGCCGGCGGCGGGTTTCTCCCCCGTGCTGCACTCGGTGGCGCGCCGGGTGGCTTGACAGCGGGCTCAGATCCGTCGATCATACGGCATCCCGACAATACGGCAGTCAGACCATACGGTGTCCCGACAATGACCGTTACGCCCACCCCTCGCCCCCGCCTCGGCCGGATGCTCCTCACCCCGGAGCAGGCGCGCCTGCTCACCGAGCCGACGCGTTCCGAGATCATCCGCCTGCTGGCCCAGCGCCCGGCCACCACCAGCCATCTGGCCGAAGCGCTGGGCCGACCCCGGGGGAGCATCGGCCATCATCTGAAAGTGCTGGAAGCCGCCGGGATCATCCGGGTGGTGCGCACCCGGCAGGTGCGGGCCCTCACTGAGAAGTACTACGGGCGGGTGGCCGACACCTACGTCTTCCCGGAGGTCGAGGGAGGCGGCACCCCGCCCTTGCTGGCCGAGGCACTGGCCGATCTGCGGTCCTCGGCGCCGGGGCCGGTGGGCTTCCTGACCCTGCGCCACTCCCGCCTCTCCGAGGAGGACGCCGCCCTCTTCGAAATGAGGCTCATGGAACTGGCCGAGGAGTTCGCCGCGCAGGAGCCCGGCGGCGACACGGTATTCGGCCTGGTCATCGCCCTGTACCCCACCCTCCGGCCGTCTTTGCCGGCCGACGATGATGAGGAGGCGGTGTGAGTTCCGAGAAGCCCGCCCCCGCCAAGGTCCCTCTGGGAGGCCGCTACTGGCGCCTGTGGACGGCCAGTGTGATCTCGAACCTGGGGGACGGGGTGGGAGCCATCGCCTTCCCCTGGCTGGCCTCGGCCGTCACCCGGAACCCCCTGCTCATCGCCCTCATCGCGGTGGCCCAGCGTCTGCCCTGGCTGATCTTCACCCTTCCCGCCGGGGTCATCACCGACCGGCTGGACCGGCGGCGCATCATGGTGTGGGCCGATGTGGCCCGGGCAGCGCTGGTGGGCGTGATCGCCGCGACGGTGCTCGCCGGGCGCCGCGGGCTCCCGTCGCCCGAGGAGGTCGCGGGCGGAGCCGACATCCCCACCAACGCCGCCGTGTACGGGGTGCTGGTGGGGGCGGTGCTGCTGCTCGGCTTCGCCGAGGTGCTGCGCGACAACGCCGCCCAGACCTTCCTGCCCGCCCTGGTGAAGGCCGGCGCCCTGGAGCGGGCCAACGGCACCCTGTGGGGGGCGGAGATGGTGGCCAACTCCTTCGTGGGCCCGCCCCTGGGCAGCCTGCTGCTGGGCCTCGGCTTCGCCCTTCCCTTCTTCGTCAACGCCGGGGGCTACGCCGTGGCCGCCGGCCTGGTCTTCCTGATCGCCGGGCAGTTCCGGGCGAAGGGCGCCGCCTCGCCCGGCACCCGGGTGCACTGGCGAGGGGAGATGAAGGAAGGCTTCATGTGGCTGTGGCGGCACGAACTGCTGCGCCCCATGGCGATCATCCTCGGCCTGCTCAACGCCCTGGGCATGATGGTCTGGGCCACTTTCGTGCTCTTCGCCCAGGAGGAACTCGATCTCCAAACCGGCCTGTTCACCGGGGCCCTCCGGCCGGTGGCCCGCCTGTTCGGCTTCGAGAGCGTGGCCACCTTCATCTTCACCCTGCTGATCATGGGCGGCGCGGTGGGCGGGGTCATCGGAAGCTTGCTGGCCGCCCGGGTGAGCCGCCTCCTGGGCAGCGGCCCATCGCTCTACCTCACCATCATCGGGGGCGGGGTGACCGCCCTGGTGATGGGGTTCGCCGAACGCTGGTGGCTGGTCTTCCTGATGATCGTGGTGGCGACCTTCACCTCGGTCTTGTGGAACGTGATCACGGTGTCGCTGCGCCAGACGATCATCCCCGACCGCCTGCTGGGCCGGGTGAACAGCGTCTACCGCTTCTTCGGCTGGGGGATGATGCCCATCGGATCGCTGGTGGGCGGGGCGGTGGTGGCCGCCGGCACCGCCTGGGTGAGCCGCTCCCAGGGGCTGCGCTGGCCCTTCTTCGTCGTGGCCGTGGCTCACTTCGCCCTGTTCTTCTACGCCGTTCCCCGGCTGACCACGGCCAAGATGGAGGCGGCTCGCGCCGAGGCGATGGCGCGGCAGGAGAGGGAGGCTCAGGAAGGCGAGGCGGGCTCACCGGTGGAGGTGGCCGGGGATGCCCCGGATGAGACGGCGGTGGCTTCCGCACCGCCGGAGGAGCCGGGCTAGACACCTGAAGGCCTCCCGCGTAGCGGGGGCGGGGCGAGGGACCGCCCGGCCCGAGTGGTGGGACGGGCTTCCCGGGCGACTCCGGTACGGGGCACCTCGGGAGTCCGCAGGCAACTCCACTGTGCAGGGGGACGTCTTCCGGCCTATGGTGGGTGTGCGGACCCGGGTTCATGACCAACCGAAGAGCCGGCGATCGAGGGTGCGAAGCCGGCCACCCAGGTGGCCTTAGGCCGTAGAGCGGTCCCTCCTTGTCAGTTCCCGGGTCCGCGCTTCGCGTCGGCTTCCCACCGGGCCCGCCGGGTCGTCCCCATAGAGGTGGTGGTCTTCACGCTTGCGGGGCGGCGGGAGCGAGCGCGGCCGGCGAGGGACTACGGCGCGCTCGGGAGCATGGTCAGACGGCTTCCCCCGGCGTCTCCTGAAGGGAGTGCCCCGGGCAGGACACCCCGGTGCCGCCCAGCCCGCAGTAGCCCTGGGGGTTCTTGGCCAGGTACTGCTGGTGGTAGCCCTCGGCGTAGTAGAAGGGCCCGGCTTCCCGGATCTCGGTGGTGATGGCACCGTGCTCGGCCGCGGACAGCGCCCCCTGGTAGACGGCCCGGGAGCGCTGCGCCAGCACTATCTGAGTGGGCGATGCCGCGTGGATGGCCGAGCGGTACTGGGTGCCCAAGTCGGCGCCCTGCCGCATTCCCTGGGTGGGGTCGTGGGACTCCCAGAAGACCCGCAGCAGTTGGTCGTAGGAGACCGCCGCCGGGTCGTAGGCCACCAGCACCACCTCGGCGTGGCCGGTGCGCCCGCTGCAGACTTCCTCGTAGGTGGGGTTCGGGGTGAAGCCGCCCGAGTAGCCCACCGCCGTCGAGTAGACGCCGGGCACCTGCCAGAAGCGCCGCTCCGCTCCCCAGAAGCAGCCCAGGGCGAACCGGGCCGTCTCGATCCCTTCGGGGAAGGGGGGCTTGATGGGCCGGCCGTTCACGAAGTGGGTGTCGGGGCTGGGGATGGGCTCGGCCCGCCCGGGGAGGGCGAGATGCTCGGGGACCATTTCGCGGGTCTTGCCGGTGCCGAAGATCATGTGGGGCTCAACCGTGGATGGGGGCGCGGTGTTCCCGCCGGGCCGGCCTCCGCATCTAACCTCACCGGCGAGCGGGAAGGAGAGTGATGCCCCTCGTTGCCGGAGTTGACTGCTCGACCCAGTCCACCAAGGTGCTGGTCGTGGATGCCGAGACGGGTGCAGTGGTGGCGCAGGGCCGGGCGTCTCACGAGGTGACCGGAGTCGGCGGGGTTCGCGAAACCGATCCCGAAGTCTGGTGGCGGGCGCTGCGGGAGGCCGTGGCCGAGGCCGGGAAGGCGGCCGACATCGCCGCCATCTCCATCGCCGGGCAGCAGCACGGCCTGGTCGTGCTCGACGAGGCCGGGCGGCCTCTCCGGCCGGCGAAGCTCTGGAACGACACGGAATCCGCCGCCGACGCTCGGCAGCTGACGGAGGCCTTCGGGGGTCCCGATTGGTGGGCGGAGCACATCGGCCTGGTGCCGGTGGCCTCCTTCACCGCCACCAAGTGGGCCTGGTTGCGGCGGGTCGAGCCCCAGATCGCCGCGGCGGCGCGCGCCGTCCGCCTGCCCCACGACTTCCTGACCGAGCGGCTGACCGGAGCCGGAGTCACCGACCGCAGCGACGCCTCGGGCACCGCCTGGTGGTCGACGGCGACCGAGGACTACGCCGACGAAGTCCTGAGCCATCCGAGCCAGCGACTCGACCGCTCCCTCCTCCCGCGCGTGCTCGGGCCGCGCCGGGCGGCGGGCGAGGTCACCGCGGCGGCGGCGGAGTACCTCGGGTTGCGGGCCGGGATCCCCGTCGGCCCGGGAGCGGGGGACAACGCCGGAGCCGCCCTGGGGCTCGGCCTCGAGCCCGGCACCCCGGCGATCAGCCTGGGCACCTCGGGCACCGCCTTCATGAGCTCGGCGACGCGGCCGGTGGATGCTTCCGGGGACGTGGCGGGCTTCGCCGACGCCACCGGGCGGTTCCTGCCCCTGGCGTGCACGCTGAACTGCACCCTCGCCGTCGACCGCATCGCCGGCTGGCTCGGGTTGGAGCGGGACGCCGCGGCGGCGAGCACCGGGGTGGTCGTGCTGCCCTACTTCGACGGGGAGCGGACGCCGAACCTCCCCAACGCCGCCGCTTCCATCGTCGGCCTGCGGCAGGCCACCGAGCCTGGGGAGATACTGCTGGCCGCCTACCAGGGTGCCGTGCTGTCGCTGCTGGAGGCCCTGGAGGTGATCGACGCGCGCAGCTCCGGCATCGACCCGGCGGCGCCGATCGTTCTCATCGGAGGCGGAGCGCAGGGGGCCACCTGGCGCCGCGTGGTGCGGGAGTTGTCGGGTCGCTCCGTTGCGGTACCGGAGGCGACCGAACTGGTAGCGCTGGGCGGGGCCGCCCAGGCGGCCGCCGTCCTGGGCGGCGAGGCCCCTGAGGCGATCGCCCGGCGTTGGGGGACCCGCCGGGGCACCCTCCTCGACCCCGTCGAGCGGGACACCGCGACCCTGGAGCGGATCAGGGCGGCGCGCGCCCGTCTGGCCGAGCTCAACGCCTGAGGGAGGCCGGCGGCCACCTCAGCGGGGCGGGGGGCTCGCTCAGCCGCCGACCGATGTCGGGAGGCTCCATCTGATGTTCAGTTCGGCTGCCAGAGGGCGTCCCGGTTCGACGATGAAGGGGTCGTGGTTGAGAGCGTCGGGCGGCGCCGTCTGCGGCTCGACGCACAGCGCGTGCTCCCGCCGGTCGAACACCACCCAGTAGGGGCAAGCCGACTCCAGCTCCAGGCGCAGCACGCCCGGCCAGGTGACCACCGGACTCCCCTTCACCTCACCGAAGCAGTCGTCCCACGGCCCCGCCGACGGGGCACGGCGGCGAGGGGTGCAGATGCCGTCCCGGTCGCGCTCCAGCATGAAGCCGGGTCGGAAGTCGAGCATGGCCGCGGCGCCGCCAACGCGGCGGAGGAACCAGGGGTGCCATCCGCAGGAGGCGGGCATGGCCCCCTCGGCGGAGTGCACCTCGAGGCGCAGGGCGATCCCGTCGGGCGCCAGCCGGATCTGCTGGCGGGCCCAGCCGGGGAAGGGCCAGGCCGGGCCCAGGGGGGTGACGAAGGTCCCGTCGCCGTCCTCATGCCAGGCCTGCAGGTAGGCCGTACCGTGGATGGCGTGGCCGCCCAGGGTGCGGGGCAGGTGGTGACCCCGGCCGCGGAAGGTGAAGTGGCCGTCCCGCACCCGCCCGGCGTAGGGCGCCATCGGGTAGGCCCCCCAGTCGATGGGGTTCGGCCCGGCCGTGACCAGCAACTCGTGACCCTTCACCTGCAGGGAGGCCAGCCGGCAGCCCGCCTCGAGGTCGATCTCGAGGCGGGCTCCCTCGACCGCTCGAATCACCCTGCCGGCCACGACGTCCTTGTCAGTCGGCCTCGTGGATGCTGCGCATGGACCAGATCAGGGTGCGCACCGCCGGTGGCTGGGCCAGGACGGTGAGCACGGCGGCGGCGACATCCTCCGCCCGGAGCATGCGGGCCAGGCCGGGCATGTCCGGGGTTCGCCCCGCACCCATGGCGAACTCGGTGGCCGTCCCGCCCGGGCAGATGGTGGTGACCCTGATGTTCTTCTCGCGTAACTCGCGATCGAGTCCCCCGGCCAGCCCCACCTGGGCGAACTTGGTGGCGGCGTAGACGGCCTCGTCGCCGGCGCCGCGCAACCCGGCCACCGAGGCCACGATCACGATGTCACCCCCGCCCTCGGCCAGGAAGTGGGGCACCGCCGCCCGGATCGGCCAGACCGTCCCGGCCACGTTGATGTCCATCATCTCCCGCAGCTTCTCGTCGGTGAGGTCCATGATCCCGCCGTAGGCGCCGATGCCGGCGCAGGTCACCAGGGCGTCGAGGCGCCCGAATCGTTCTCGGGCGGTGTCGACCAGGCGCTGCGCCCCCCGGGGGTCGCGGACGTCCATTTCCACCGCGGCCGCGGTGGCAGTGCCGAACTCGGCGACCAGGGCGTCGAGGCGCTCCCGACGCCGCCCACCCATGACGACGGCCGCGCCCGCCCCCGCCAGGGCGCGGGCGGTGGCAGCGCCGATCCCGGCGGTGGCTCCGGTGATGACGGCGACCTTCCCCTTGATGTCGGTCAATTGGTGCTCCTTTCCGCCGGGGGCGAGGCCCGCCCGCCGGCTACACCCGGCAGCCCGGCTCGCACCCGGCTCAGTGGCCGGTGCCGAGGGCCCGCCACAGGGTCCGATTGACGAGGTTCTCCAGGCGCTCCTGGCGTCCCGAGACGGGATGAGGGTCGATGGTGCCGGCCACCACCTGCTGCTCGAGGTCGGCCAGGGTGAGGTTCCTTTCGATGATCCCCCGCCCCAGCGGGCCGGACCAGGCGGCGTAGCGCTCGTCCCGGGCTTGCTCCAGCGCCCCCTCTTCGATGAGGCGGGCGGCCACCAGGAGCGACTGGGCCAGGGTGTCGAGGCCGCCGACGTGGGCGTGGAAGAGGTCGCTGCGGTCGATGCTCTGCCGGCGCAGCTTGGCGTCGAAGTTGAAGCCGCCGGTGGTGAAGCCGCCGGCCCGCAGGATCTCGAACAGCACCAGGCTCATCTCCTCGACGGAGTTGGGGAACTGGTCGGTGTCCCAGCCGCACTGCGGGTCGCCGCGGTTGGCGTCGATGCTGCCGAAGATGCCGTGGTCGATGGCATAGACCACTTCGTGGTGGAAGCTGTGGCCCGCCAGCGTGGCGTGGTTCGCCTCGATGTTGACGAACACCTCGCCGACCAGGCCGTAGCGCTCCAGGAAGCCGTGCACGGCGGCCACGTCGTAGTCGTACTGGTGCTTGGTGGGCTCCTGGGGCTTGGGCTCGACGAGGATGGCCCCCTTGAAGCCGATCTGATGCTTGTACTCCACCACCAGGGTCAGGAAGCGGGCCAGTTGCTCGGCCTCCCGGCGCAGCCGGGTGTTCAGCAGCGTCTCGTAGCCCTCACGGCCGCCCCAGAGCACGTAGTTGACCCCGCCGAGCCGGTGGGTGGCATCGATGGCGTTCTTCACCTGGGCGGCGGCATAGGCGAATGCCTCCGGGTCCGGGTTGGTGGCCGCCCCGGCGGCGAAGCGCGGATGGCCGAAGAGGTTGGCCGTGCCCCAGAGGAGCCGGATGCCGGTGCGCCGCATGTGTTCTGCGGCGTACTCGACCATGGCCTCCAGGTTTCGCTTCGTCTCGGCGTAGTCCGCTCCTGCCGGAGCCATGTCGGTGTCGTGGAAGCAGAAGAAGGGGACGCCGAGCTTGGCGATGAACTCGAAGGCGGCATCCATCTTCTGGCGGGCGGCGCCCATGGGGTCGACCCCCGGGTCGATCCAGGGGCGATCGAAGGTGCCCTGGCCGAAGATATCCATGCCGGGGGAGGCGAAGGAGTGCCAGTAGCAGACGGCAGGGCGGAGATGGTCTTCCATCCGCTTGCCGAGCACGAGCCGGTCGGGGTCGTAAGCCCGGTAGGCCAGGTCCGCGGCCGCCTCGGGGCCGCCGAAGGGGATCCGGCCAGGAACATCCGCAAAGAACTCGACCATGCTGCTCTTGCTTCCTTTCGCCGCCGGCCCGGGCCGGCGGATAGTCACCGCGTCACTCCATAGCGCCGCGAGCTCTGCTCGCCTCCCACCCCCGGGCCCGCCCGGCGCCCGGGATCACCTTCGCCCCCTTTCCCAGCAGCCCGGCGGCCGGGGCGCCTCCGCGGGCCGTCCCCGGCCCTCTCTCCGGTGCCCGATCACCCCGCCTTCCGTCCGGCCGTCCTCAATGGAGCTCGGCGAGCTCGGTCTTGGTGGCCGTGCCGGGCAGCTTGCCGATGATGATCATCCCCAGCACCTCGTCCTTGGTCACCTCTCGGCGGTTGACCGTGCCGACCAGCTTGCCCTGCAGCATGACGCTGATCCGGTCGGCCAGATCGAAGACGCCGTGGATGTCGTGGCTGATCAGGAAGATGCCGATGCCCTCGGCCTTGAGCTGGTTGATCAGGTTGTGCACCTGAGCGGTCTCGGCAGGGCCCAGCGCCGCCGTCGGCTCATCCATGATGAGGATCCTGGCGTTGAAGTGCACCGCCCGGGCGATGGCCACCGACTGGCGCTGGCCGCCGGAGAGCGACCGGACCGCGGTGCGGAGGTTCTGGAACATCGGGTTGAGCCGGCCCATGACGTGGCGAGCGGCTTGCTCCATGGCCCGGTCGTCGAGGGTGTTCCAGCGGGTCAGCACCTCGCGCCCGAGGAACATGTTCGCCGGGGCGTCGATGTTCTCCGCCAGGGCGAGCGTCTGGTAGATGGTCTCGATGTTGTATTTCTTGGCATCGCGCGGTGTCTCGATCACCGCCCGCTCGCCGTTGATGTAGATCTCGCCCGAGTCGGCCTTGTGGGCCCCGGACAGCGTCTTGATGAGGGTCGTCTTGCCGGCCCCGTTGCCGCCGACCAGGCCCAGGACCTCGCCCGGATAGAGGTCGACGGTGACTCCGTCGACGGCATGCACGCCGCCGAAGGCGACGCGGATGTCGCGCATCTCGACGAGGGGGACACCCCGGGAGGCTTCGGTAGTCAGGGTCATTTCGGCCTCCGTTTGAGGATCGAATCGAGAGCCACGGCGAAGACCAGCACGATGCCCGCCGCCACGTCCTGTATCGGGGCCTCGACGCCCACGAGCACCATCCCGGACTGGAGCGACTGCATGACCAGGGCGCCGAGAACAGCCCCGGTGATGGTGCCCACACCCCCGGCCAGGGAGGTGCCGCCGATGACGGCGGCGGCGATCACGTACAGCTCGGCCGACTGGCCCAGGCCGCTGACCGCGGCGTTGAGGCGGGCGGTCTGCACGGCGGCGGCGATGGCCACCAGCACGCCCATGAGGATGAAGGCCTTCATGACGACCCAGCGGGTCTTGATGCCGCCCAGTTCGGCGGCTTCGGGGTTGCCGCCGATGGCGAACACGTACCGGCCGAAGCGCAGCCGGGTGGCGATGAAGGTCATGACCAGGGTGACCCCGATCAGGATGAGGACCGGGTTGGCCAGGCCGAAGGGGATGTTCCCGCCGCCGCGCGCCGCGGCGACGCGCTCCGGCAGGAAGTAGCGGTTCAGGTACCCGATGGCCCCGAGCACCACCCCGCAATAGAGGGCGCCGAGGACGATGTCGGCCCACACGGGACGGAGCCGCAGGCCGAACTTGCCGCGCTGGCGCCGGCCGTTCACCAGCAGCAGGAGAATGAGCCCGCAGGCGACGGCCCCCACGATCCAGCTCCAGAAGCCGCCGATGTTGCCCCGGGAGCCGCCCCCGAGTAACTGGAAGGTCTTGTCCATGGGGGCGATGGTCTGCCCGCTGGCCTGCCACCAGGCGACGCCGCGCCACACGAGCAGGCCGCCGAGGGTCACGATGAAGGAGGGGACACCCACGTAGGCGATGATGAAGCCGTGCAGTCCCCCGATGAGCGCTCCCAGCAGCAAGCCGGCCGCCAGGGCGATGATCCACATCGCCCAGTGGTCGTAGCCGATCCATTCGGGGAGGATCTCCCGCTGCAGCATGGCCATCGCCATGCCCACGGCGCCGAGCACCGAGCCCACCGACAGGTCGATGTTGCGGGACACGATGATCAGGACCATGCCCGTGGCCATGATGGCCACGGTGGCGGTCTGCACCGAGAGGTTCCAGAGGTTGCGGGGGGTGAGGAAGGTGCCCCCGGTCCAGAAGTGGAAGCCAATCCAGATGATGGCCAGGGCTCCGAGCATGCCCATGAGGCGCGTATCGATCTCGGTGGCGTGCAGGGCCGCGCGGAACCCCCGGCGGACCGCCGCGGTCCTCGAGGTTTCGGGTGAGATGAGTGAGCCGTCCGTCACGCTCTTGGCACCTCCTGGCCGGTGTCGCCATCCTAAGGGGCTGGCGGGTAGGGGGCGGATCTCGCCCGCCGTTTGATCTGTTCCGCCCGAGAAAGGCCTTCGGGCGGGGGCCCGGCGGATGGGGCTCGTACCGTTCGCCCCATCCGCGCGGCCCCTAAGGGGAAGCGCCGCTCTCCTGGAAGCCGGGAGAGCGGCGCTTCACTACCAACCGATGATCAACTCGTGTTGCTCATCCGCAGACGTCGACGGTCCCGGCGGCGACGCCCTGGCAGAGCGTGGCCACGGTGATCCAGCCGGCATCGATGACCACCTGGAGGTTGTCCATGGTGATCGGGATCGGGGTCAGCAGGTACGAGGTCATGTTGTTCCCGCCCGGCGACATGAACATCACCTTGCCGGGAAGATCGGCCAGAGCGGTGCCCTTGGCCAGCAGGATGGCGGCTTCGCCGGCCTTCTTGCCGAGTTCGCGGGCGTCCTTCCACACCGACACCGTCTGGGTTCCCAGAGCGATCCGGTTCAGGGCGGCGGCGTCGCCGTCCTGCCCCGACACCGGCACGACGCCGGCGAGGCCCTGGGCGGCGAGCGCGGTGATCACGCCGCCGGCCGTGCCGTCGTTGGAGGCGACCACGGCGTCGACGTTGTTGTTGTTCTGGGTCAGGATCTGCTCCATGTTGGTCTGGGCAACAGCCGGATCCCAGTTGTCGGTGTACATCTCGCCCACGTTGACGATGGCGCCGGAGTCCAGGGCTGCCTGCAGGATCTCCTGCTGGCCGCCGCGGAGGAAGTCGGCGTTGGCATCGGCCGAGTTGCCCTTGATGAAGACGTAGTTGCCCTCAGGCATGGCCTTGAGGATCTCCCGTGCCTGCATCCGGCCGACCTCGACGTTGTCGAAGGTGATGTACAGGGCGCCGTCGTCCTCGATGAGGCGGTCGTAAGCAACGACCGGGATGCCCTGCTCCAGGGCCGCGGCCACCGCCGGCTTGATGGCGGTGCCGTCCTGCGCCAGGATGATCACCACATCGGCGCCCTGGGCGATCAGGTTCTCCACATCGTCGATCTGCTTCTCGGCAGACGAACCGGCGTCGGCGCTGATGTACTTGCCGCCGCCCGCCTCGATGGCGCGCTTCATGTCGGGCTCATCCCATTTGGCCCAACGCTCTTCGTTGTAGTTGTTCCACGAGACGCCGACGATGATCTGGTCGTCGCCCGCGGTCGTGGTGGGGGCTGCAGTGGTGGTGGTTCCGCTGTCGTCGCCGCAGGCTGCTACTACGAGCACCAGCGCCAACAGGGCGAATACCGCCACAAGCTTGCGAGTCACTCTGTGGTTCCTCCCTTTGAGCGGTTGCGATGCGAACCGGCATTCGATACCGGCGCGCAATTCGCTGAAGTGAGATTACCCGGGTTTGTTCGACCCTGCAACATATGGCTACCGGAAGGTTTCGCGTTCGGCGCGCGACCCGCGGTGAAATCCGTGCTCGGTAAGCGCTTTCTGCGTGTTCCACCAGGCGGAACGCCGGCCATAGCGTCGGAGAAGGCCTATATAGTGGGACTCCGAACAAAAACCCGAGGAGCCGGGGTGCCCGTGCAGAGTCCTTCTCCCGATGGCGCCGTCCGGCGGCGGGGGGTAGCCGCCGACGAAGTGCGACACCACAACCTGTCCGTGGTGCTGCAGCGCCTGCACGCCGCCGGGCCCATGACGCGCTCCCAACTCGCCGCGGCGACCGGCTTGAGCCGATCGACCATTGCGGACCTGGTGGGTGACCTTTCCGCTTTCGGCCTGGTAGCCGAGGGGCCGGGCCGGACGCCTTCGGGGCCCGGCCGCCCGTCGCCGGAAGTCCGCTGCCGTCCCGAAGGTGCCGTGGTGCTCGCCCTGGAGTTCGCCGTCGATTTCCTGGCAGTGGCCACCGTCGGTCTTGGAGGGCATGTGTTCGACCGCCGC
>Ga0194112_10006675_pt1 | contig 15201 bp, 11 predicted proteins | sample TA2MahC400mmetaG_FD_146191 | JGI IMG/M metagenome (GOLD analysis project Ga0194112, IMG submission 146191) | Freshwater microbial communities from Lake Tanganyika, Tanzania - TA2015016 Mahale Deep Cast 400m | ecosystem: Environmental > Aquatic > Freshwater > Lake | place: Tanzania: Lake...
TTACAAGGTTTCTTTGTCGGATGGCCTAATCCGCCAAGCCCAGAAGTGCATCTGCGGCTCTTGCGTCAGAGTGCTGTCGTCATCTTAGCGCAGGATACAGAGACACAAGCGATAGTGGGTTTTATGACTGCAATCACCGATGGCGTTCTAGCAGCTTATATTCCGTTTCTAGAAGTCTTGCCCAGTTATCAACATCGGGGTATTGGGCGAGTTCTGGTGAGTCGGATGCTGGAGCGCTTGAAGCAATTCTATATGATAGATTTGTTGTGTGATGAAGAGTTGCAGCCCTTCTATGAGTCGTTAGGGATGCATCGTGCGGTAGGGATGCTGTGGCGTAATTATGAACATCAAGCGGGGTAGGTGAGAGTTGATTCGGTTGCGGCAGTTTGTAAAAACGAAAGTGCGCCCAACAATGCGCTGCAGCCGACCACGCCGATAGGCGTGGGGGGCGGGCTACGAGAGCCGGCGTAACGTCTGCTCTCATACCCCCTTGGTTCCGAAGCGACCGTGTTCAAGAGGAGGAAGATCTTGTGCGACGCGTTGAGATAACCGGTTCACACTATGAGCTGGGTCTGGAATACGGACGAATCCTGTCCAGGGAGAAGCTCGGCTGGTGGTGGACACAGCCCAGTGAGGCCAAGCTTGCGCTCGTCAAGGCATGTGAGCGCGAGATCGCCGTTCATGCGCCGGGATTCCTCGAAGAGATCCGGGGAATCGCCGACGCGTGCCAGACTGACTACGACCTGATCCTGTCGAACATGACGGTGACGTACTTTGAGCAGTCGGCCTGCAACGTGGTGGCTGTCGCTGGAACTCAATGTCGAAATGGGCGGACGATCTTTGCACGCAATCACGACTGGCTCGATGAGGATCAGCAGTGGGTGACCTGTTTCAGGACGAGTCCCAAGAACGGCCTGCGGAGCATCGGGTTCGGCTTCGCAGATCCGGGACGATACGACGGCGTCAACGAAGCGGGGCTGGCGATGGCTGGCGCCGCGATCTGGTACCGGCACAAGCCACAGCCGGGCCTGCGCATGAACGTCGTCACACGCTGGGTGCTGGACACGTTCTCCGATACGCCGAGCGCGGTCGACTATCTCACGCGCATTCCACATCACGAGGGCATCTCGTACCTGGTTGCAGACAGGGAGGGGTGCATCGCGCGTGTAGAGGCCGCGCCCGAAGGCGTAAATGTTGCCTTCACGAAAGACGGCATGCTGGCAGCGATCAACCTCTTCCAGTCGCCAGAGATGGGCGGCCTTGACCTTGAGCACACTCTTGGCAAGGAGAACATCGTCTATCGACACAGGAAGCGCATCCCGGCCTGGTACGATGACCACAAAGGCCAGATTGACCTGGACGCTGCCAAGAGGCTATGCAGCGACCATGAGATTGGCCTCTGCGATCATGGCGAGGGTAGGTCTGAGCCCTTTGGCACCATTTATTCCTGGGTCGCTGAGCTAGGTACAGGTGAGATTCACGTCGCTCACGGGAGACCATGCGAGAACGAGTATAAGGTTATCGAGCTTGAAGTATCATAGCGAATGAAGCGGTGGTGACCCAGAATATACTGTTGCGCAAATTGATAATGTTGAGGTCGGAGCGAGTTAGTATCTCTAGCAGAAGAGGCGGCTAACATCGGCTCCACCGGACAGCGGCTGCGCTGCTGCGGGTACGCACCCGGCTGGCAAGAATTGGTGCGAGAATGCAGGCGAGTCCTGGTCGCACCGCCGCTGCCGGTGAGCCTTTCCGTTAGGCGTCGAGGAAGCTGAACTATTTTTCAAGGATAAGGAGGAAGACATGGAACAGACGAATCTTGACCTCAAACGGGAACAGCAAGCCTCTATGGCGCGACCACGGTATGAGTACTCCTTGGCGGCACGCTTCTTCTTTCTAGCCATGGACGTGATGACAGGCCGGAAAACTACGCTGGCGAAGACGAAACTTCTCGAAATGCTGGCCAGTATTCCGTATCGAGAGTGGGAAACCCGTCAATATGGGCGCATGACTCAGGGCTATCGCGACCTGGCGGTGGTGCAACAAGCGCGCCGGATTCTCAATTGGGGGCGGGAAGCGCAGGATAACGAATATTGGCATCTTCTGGTGATCCAAGAGAAGATGAAAGCCGAGGGGTTGCCGGATCCTTGGTATCTGGTGCCACCCATCCCCTGGCTGATAATCTGGTCGTATAGGGTGATTGCTTGGCTGTTGGCGCTGGTCAGTTTGCGCCGCGCCTTTCTGTTTAATGCCGAATTTGAAGATCATGCCGAGCACGTATACGCGCAATTTGTGGCGGAACATCCGGAATGGGAAACGCAGCCCGTCCACAATACGTTGGTGAAAGAGTATAGTAGTGATGTCAGTACTTGGGCAGATGTCTTTCGGCGGATTGGGCTGGATGAGCGGGATCACCGGAACCGGAGCTTTGTCTACTGTGGCCAAGCGGAATACGTGGTTCGGTATGCGGGGATGCCGGAGACGGATTCCCCACCCCCGGCCGGTTAATTGGGTGTCGCATCTTGGTAGACTGAGTTGGTTCCGCAGCCTATACGTCGGATCATTGGCCAGACGCCCAACAACGTGTTGCGGCTGATGTTTGCCAAGGCCAGTAATCCAATCATGACTGAGCCGGAAACCGTTCAAGCTATCGTTCTTCCTGATGGCCGTAGTCTCGCCTTTGCCGAATACGGTGATCCAACTGGCTGTGCGGTGTTCCACTTCCATTGAGCTGCTGTTTTTTCTGAAGACCCAAGGTGGCAAGGAGGTTGACGATGAACGGGCAACGCATTCTCACCAGCGTGTTGGTGCTGGTGCTGGCCCTGAGCCTGGCTGTCGGGCTGAGCCGGGCGGCAGGGCCGATCCTCTCCGCCTATCAGGAGGACGGCAGGGTAGGGGTAGGACCGAGCATCTCGCGAGCAGCCGCTACTGGTCTCCGGTACGTCGCTCCCGGCGGCAACTGCGGCGGGGCAACGCCCTGCTACGCCACTATCCAGGCCGCCGTGGACGCCGCCAGCCCCGGCGACGAAATACGCGTGGCCGCCGGCACCTACACCGGCACGCAGACGGTGACCATAACTAAGTGGGACTATCCCTATACCTACACCCAGGTGGTCATCATCACCCAAACGCTGACCCTGCACGGCGGCTTCACCACCACCAACTGGCTCATCTCTGATCCCGTCGCCAATCCGACCGTCATTGAAGCCCAGCGACAGGGGCGGGGCATCACCATCGTCGGTGACGGCAGACAGACGGTGACGGTGGACGGCTTCACGATCACCGGCGGCGACTACACCGGCCTGGGCAACCCGGACGGGGACTGGCGCCTCTGCCGACGCACCAGCAGCGACTGCGCCGGCGGCCTCTTCGCCCGCTGGGTCACGCTGGTAGTCCGTAACTGCACCGTCACCGACAACATCGCCAGCCGCACGCGCTGGTACAGCGATGGCGGCGGAATCTATCTCTGGGACCTGAGCGCCGGCAGCCGCATCGAGAACGTCACCGTGTCCCGTAACCAGGCCACCAGCCCTGGAGGCCAGGCGGGCGGGATATATATCGTTGATGGCTACGGTGTCACCATCGTGCGCAGCACCCTGGAGGGGAACAGCGCCTCTGACGGAGGCGGCGGGATGACCATCAGTGATCCCGACTATAGCGCCGTGGTCATTGAGGACACCGCCTTCATCAGCAACACCACCCCCGGCGGCGTCAACGTTGATGAGGATGGTGGCGGACTACAGGCCACACTGGCCCTGGAGGGCGAGGCCTTGCGCCTGGACCGGGTATGGATGCAGGGCAACCAGGCCGGAAGACAGGGAGCAGCCATTTTTCTAAGAAAGGTCGGGGGTGGCCTGACGAGCGCCCGCCTGACCAACCTGCTGTTGGCGGAAAACGGCACTATCTCCGGCGGGGGCACCGATTCGGTGCTGGCAGCAGATGGCTGGTATGAGCTAGACCTCACGCTGGCTCACGTGACCGCTGCCGATAACCAGGCCGCAACCTTCCTGCGCGCCACAGGTCCCGAGGCGGGGTATGCGCTCACTGTCACCTTGACCAACACCCTGATCGTGTCGGCTACCAACGCTTTTGCCGCGAACCAACAGGCGGGCAACGTGTCCATACATCATACCAACACCCTGACGCACAACGTGGCCACGCTGCACTACACTGAAGGCGGGACGCCCACCTTCCAGGCCATCAACCCGCTGACCGGCGATCCAAAACTGGACGCCACGTACCACCTGCAGGCCGGCTCGGCGGCCATTGATGCGGGGGTAGACGCCGGCGTCACCCTGGACATAGACGGCCAGGTGCGCCCCTGGGGTGCAGGCTACGACATCGGTGCCGACGAGTACGGCTCCGTGCTACCTACCCCCACGCCGACGACAACGCCCACGCCGACGAGCACGCCGACCAGCACCCCCACGCTGCCGCCGACGGCTACGCCCACGCGCACGGCCACAGCGACCCCCACCCGGACGCCAACCCGCACCCCCACGCCAACGTCCCCGCCGTATCGCCTCTACCTGCCCTTGATCATGAAGGGCTACGCCGGGACAGGCTTCAGCTTTGCGGCCAGCGATTGCCTGGGGTCGGCGAGTAGGGCCAACGCGGAGGTCAAGATCTGGGTGGAGGGGCAGGACATCGTCATGGAGCACCATGGGGCGATCTACAACTGCTGCGCCAAGATAGTCATAGACTTCCTCGACCAGCGGCCCACCCTGAAGCTCATCGAGCGAGAGACCTACCCGGATAGCTCGCCCTGTCATTGCCTTTGCCCCTACGACCTCAGCGCCCGCATCACCGGCCTGCCGCCGGGCACCTATCTCGTGGAGGTCTGGGACGAAGGGCAAACCCGCCTCTTCGGCTCCGCCTGGGTGACTATTCACTATTGACCCGACGATGAACTTGTGGTATACTCTTCCGCGGAAGGTGATAGATGAACGATGAAAGAGTATGACGAGTACAGGCATGGATTTGGATAGCCTCTGCTAGGCTGGCAGGAAATCAGCGCACAACCCAGGCATAAAAGGTTGTACTTTCTACCCTTTTGCTGTAGAATATGGGTGCTAAACCAATCCCAGCAGAGGAGGAGAGCACCACGAATACTCTACAGCAGACGAATGCACTTTGCAAACTGAATAGCGGCGCTCTGGCCGCTCAGGATTCCTTGTGGCAAACTCTTTCGCCGGAGCAATGCCTTATCGCCAGGTTCCTGCTCGCTTTCTTGGCACGCTATCCCCAGGACAAGACCTTGGTCAAGCTGGTTGTAGTTTTGCTGCTGCACCTCGGTCTTATGCCAAAGCTCTTTGCCTCGCAAGTAGATCTTTCCATCGGCTATTGCTACGAGGTCGGCCGAGACTTCCAAACCCAAGGCAGCCAGGCCTTCTACCCCCAACCCCACCCTGGACGCCCCAAAAGCGTGACACAAGCTGTAGAAGCGAGCATCCTGGGTACACTGTGGCAAGCTGCTGTCCACAAACAATCCTTACCCAGCGATGAGGAACTGGCACAAAAGGTACAGATCAGCGCACGGCGTGTCCGCCAGGTGCGCGGTGAGCATAACCTGCTGCGTCCTACAACTCCAGCAGCGGACAAAACCAGGCCCCCAGCCAGCGATCTGCCTGTAGACCTGGGCTACACCCGCTGCGGCGGCCTCTGGCTGCTCCTGCCTTTTCTCCTCTCTGCCCCCTGGTGGCAAAAGCGGGTGCTGAGAGCCTTAACCTTCGTCAAGCACCATGCCGTGGCCCCAGCTCTGAAGAATAAAAGAGGTTATACAGTACACGGCATAGGCCCACAGGCCGGGTTTGGGAGTTATCCGCAAACAAGGCGCACGAATCCTCTGGTCAACTTTGTGGTGAAGCTGACCACTTGGGCAGGGGTGACTCCATATGCGGGGGGCTCGCACTGGAACACCAGGGGCTAAGAAGTATCGAAGCGAATCTGCACGCTGACCGTTAGCATGTGCTGGATCTGCTCCAGAGGCAGACGCAGATTACGCCACGCTTCTAACAAGCGGAAAGCTAGGTTCTTGGCAGACCCCACCCCTGCCGGGAAGGCCTGACGAAACAGGCTGCCCTTCTCGATGAGTTGAGAGAGCAGATGAGCCACCTGCAACAGGAAATAGAAGACCTTACTGGCCACCGGATCCTTACTGTAAGCGTGTTCCAGGGCGAAGCCCCCGTTCTTTTGCGTGTTGAAGCCTTCATTCTCGATCTTCCAGCGCAGTCGTCCTCCTTGGTTAGCTAAAGTGATGACGTTGCGGTCGGTCACCGCAAAGTTGGTGACCCACTTGAAACGGGTAGTTTGCTGGCTACCAGCGGCCTGGGGTACGCTTTCCAGGCATTGTACCACGGCCAAGGTATGCTCTTGGTGCTGCGCATCCTCATAAACGATGTCGTTAACCCACTGGAAGTCCTGCTGAATGGCGGAGCGGGGACCGGTGTGAAAGCGTAGGTGGTTCTCCGGCGTGAGCTGGCTGAGGGCCTGGAACTCTTCATTGATGTAGGGTATGTCAGCTTCTTGCAAGACAATCATGTACTTCCAGTGATATTCCTCGCAGAGGGTGAAGGTGGGCCCGCCGGCAAACAGACCATCCAGGCTCAAACAGATGGGCAAGCGCGGAAAGCGCTGCTTGAGCCGTTTGGCCAGACGATAAAAGGCCTTGAGTTCACAGTCCTGCTTCGTGGGCTGTGGGCCCGGGTTCTCGATGAACTCGGTCATCAGGGAAAAAGCAAAGCCGTTGGGGGTCACCAGCTTGGCTTCCAGCACAGGATGGTAGTAGATGGTCTGGCCCGCTTTGGTGGTCATGGTTAGGCAATGGGCACAGTGGCGCTGGGCAAAGACGAGCATGCCTGTACCATCGATGACTACCAGAAAGTAATGCTCAAACAGGCGATAGGGATACAACACTTTGTTGCGGATCAGAGTCTCGGTCATGCTGGTAACCACTTCTTGCATCTCCGCAACATGGAAGCGCGTGAAGGCCACCTGGAGTGTATCGCCATGCGGGCAGTTATCCACCCCAAAGAGCGCCTGAAACTTGGCCGCTGAGGGGCCATTGCCGCGCAGCAGATGGCCGACTTGGCGACGAGCGGCCAGGCGAAAGAGGAACAGCAGCACCCCTGCGGTGAGCAGAGCCACCAGGGGGTAGGTAATGTACATTGGGTGGCGAGGGTCATGCACGGCACGGAATAATCGGGCAAAGCCGCCAAAGAAATGCTGTACCGTGAGCAGCAAGGCCTGGATGAGGGCTGCCTGTTGTTGAGTATCGGCATCTGAGGACGGTACGGCTGGAATGGTCTCCACCTGTGGCCAAGTCAGGCTTGAGTTAGGCATAGGCACACTTCCTGGTGTAGCAAAGTTTAAGCCAATTTAAGAACTCGCCCATCGGAGGGCCTCTGAGGTGATCCGAGACGCTTTGCGCCGAGATGTGTGGCAATTGGGCCGTCATCTCCAGGATGAACCCCAAGGTTTTCTCCAGGAGCACGGTCATGGCGCTCAAGTTGGCTCTTACCCCGAAGGCATGTTCACCCATCAGGCGGGGGGTCTCCAATCGGCCATCGTCTTTCGCCTGGCTGTTGAATCGTTCCGAGGCTACCCGCAGGTTCCTTAACAACTGGAATTGCTCTGTCCCCCGCGGCACCTCGATGATGAGCCGAGGATGTTCCTCGATGGACATCTCCAGCCATTGGCCGAGTTCTGTTTCCCGAAGGGGGCAGGGGTTCTCCTGTTCCTTCTGAGGACAGAGCTTCAAGCAGGCATGGAGAATGCTTTTGCTTTCCTGCTCATAACGTACGGGCGGGATGGTCCATTGGGTGCCCCCAGGACAGGTGATGTAGGGCCAACCTTTCTTGTCATAGCCTCGTTCCAAGAGCTTCTCTGGACTGAGGTCTTCCCGTCCTGGATTGTAGTCCATGACGGGCACCGCCCCCTGGCTGCGTACCTGCTCCATCCCCGGTTCGGTGCCAAAGGCACAGTCGCCAGTGTGAGCCAGAGTGGTGAAGGAGTGATACTTCTCCACCTGGCCAGTCTGCAGAGCCTTGAACCGCTCACTGACCGAGGTATTGGGCACCCCCACAGCTACTCCAACAGGGAACTCTCGACGAATGAGAGGTTCGACGCTCACAGTGGTCATCACTTCCCAGCCAAAGACCGCTTCGGCCTTGGTGGGATCACTCTTGGAGCGCCGGTAGCCCAAGCGGGCCCGGATGTCGACCGGCGTCTTGGAGCAGCGGATGCTTGGCCGTCCGGCTCCGTCCCACTGTACGTTATTGGTCACCACCTGCACCCGGATGCCCTCGGCAATGGGGAGTTCCTCACCCAGAAGCGCTTTCAGAATTGGGTGGCCAGCAGGGGATGGTTCTTTCTTCCTGCCCTCGGTCAATACAGCAACGGTCTTCTCCAGGGGATGACCGGCCATCTGGAAGGTGGTGGTGTAGCGAGTGTGGATGAAACGTAGGCACAGCACCTCGAAGAGAGGGGTCTTTCCCTTGGTTTTCTCCTTGACCTTCTCCACGATTTCTGGGTGAGGACAGGGGACGAAGATACGGATCTCCTTGGTGGAAACTCCCTCGGCCAGAGCAGCCAGAGCATCGATAACTCGCTCTTTGATCAGGGCTCGAATCTCTGCCGTGTAGGGCAACACCTGGCAACGCTCCTCGGCATAGTTACAGCCCAGATAGCGAGCGAAGGTGCGCACCAGGAGGCCGTCAGTGGAAAGAATGACCCCGGTGATGAGCCCGATCTTCTCGAAGAACCGGTCAAGGACATGGAAGATGATGTTAAAGTGCTCCGGCCGGAGCCGGTAACGGAAGTTGCACAGGTCATCCTCGCTGGGGATGTGCTCCTGGAGCCCGGCCAGGGTGCGGTAGGTCTGCCCCTTTTCAGGGTGACGGAGGTCCCGAACGAAGGCGACGTCGTCGGTGTAGCCGTCCAGAAAGGCGCAGAGGTGCAGCAGGAAGAGAGAAACAGGGTCGTAGCAGTGTCCGCCTTCCTTCCCATAGGCTGGGACGGCTATCGAGCGCACAAAGGTGAAGTCGAATAGGGCAGCGACCAGCCAGACGAGGCCCCCTTTGACCTGGCCGCTCTCGTCAAATTCGATCTCCAGATGCCGATACTCGTACCAGGAGATAAGGCGGGAACGCTGTTTGGGAAAGGGCGTCTGGTAGGTATTGTTGACCTCCTGATTGAGTTGCACGAACTGGACACGGACGGTGTCCAGGGTGAACTTCTTGACGGTTTCCAGAGGAAGTGCTACACTTCTCTCGGTCATGGTGGCAGAGCCCTCCTTTCGCTGCTTTGGTTTTGGCAAACCTATTATCAGCGAAATCAGGGATCTTGTCCACCATGACCACCCGTATCAGGCACCTCCTGAGTTCTTAAAACGGCTTAAATATGGGATAAGTTCCTGAGGGAAGGCCATTATACCAGGATGCCGCCAGATGCAACCGTGGGGGGTGTTAGACGGATTCCGCCTAATACGCCCAAGCGGGTGCAAAAGCGGATTCCGTATAATGATGAGTTAGGTTGCCAGATTTTACGGCCACAACGCAACCGTTCCCGCACTATCTCTGGTGGGGATGTGGCGATGGCAGACAGGAAGAAGGAGGAGACCATGGAACAAAACCGGGCCATGCAGTTCATGCAGCAAGGTTACGTTTGATCGGAGGCGGTACTCCTGGCCGTGTGTCAGGAATTCAAGATAGAGACTGATAGCGATGTCATTCCCCGGATTGCCTTCGGCTTCGCTGGCGGAATCGGCAACACAGGGTCCGTCTGCGGTGCCGTCGTCGGTGCCGTGATGGCAATCGGCCTCAAGTTGGGCAGGGGCGATACGATGGAAGAATCGCTCCGCAGATTGGCGGTGCCACGAGAGTTTCGTCGCCGCTTCGAGGCCGAGATGGGGACCATCAGCTGTCGCGAATTGACAGGGGCGGATCTGACCTCGGAGGAGGGGGTCGCGCAGTACATGAGCTCTGACACACCCATGACGGTCTGCTTTCCGGCGGTGGGTGTAGCCTACCGGCTGGTGGTGGACCTGCTGAAGGAAACCTCGGGGTCAGGGGGGGCGTAGCGCTCAAGCCCCTGTCGGAGGGAGTTGGTCTGGCAACCTAACAACTCGCTGAAGCCAACCACACTATCGAGATTTTTTCCGAGGTTGGATTCGTTTTTGGTGCATATCAGTTTGCGTATCGCTCCGCTGCGTCAGCCGTGTGGCGGCTTAGCTCGCAGCCGTTAGGCCTTTCGTCACTGCTGATAAGAAACCCGGCTTCTTGGAGAAGCCGGGTTTCTTAACCTCACCATACTCCTTCGGCTCCGCCAGGGTGACCATTCCTTGACCCAGCCCCGCCTTTGTGGTATACTGATTGTGGAGACAACTATCGTTTACTGGCCGCTCTCTGACCACAGAGGAGGGTATCCGATGACCAGCAGATGCCGACTGTATTCTTAGCTCAGACTGAGATATGGTCGGCTTGTGCATTTTTAAGGCCGAAGGGTGTGCAAGACCGGCTGGCAATTACAGGGAGGTGAAGCCGATGGGCAAAAAGCTATCACAGGTTCTGGAAGAGTCGGGCCTGCCACTGGATTTCCAGGCCGGCGGCGAGGCCCCGCAAGAGGTGGTTGACCGGGAGGTGCAGCGAGAGCCTGGGCGCCGAGCGAAGCGCTTGCGCCAGCTCTACTACCAGACCCTCTCCTCGGCCACCAACGAGTTTCCCTACTGGTACACCCGCGCCTACGGGGAGCTGGACAGCGAGGTGCCGGTCGTCCGCCGCGCCCTGGCCCTGAAATGTGCCTTCTCCCACCTGACCCCCACCATCTTCCCCGACGAGCTGATCGTCATGGGCAAGGCCCACTACTACCGCGGCTCCTTCCCCATGCCCTGGCTCTCTGAGGGCTACTACATGGCCAAAGAGGACGAGCTCTACCAGGCCGCCCTGGACAAAGGCAGCGCCAGCGCCGACGAGGTCTCCCGCTTCGGCGCCGGCGGCGGCAACGTGACCCACAGCTTCGGGAAGGTAGTCTCCATCGCCGGCAAGTTCGGCATGCGCCAGGAAGAGGTGCCGGCCATGCTCCAGACGGCCCGGGCCTGGGTGGGCAAATCGGTGGACGATCTGGGCCACAAGTACGAGCAGATGGTGCCCGGCTACGAGGTCAAGGAAGAGATCATGAAGGCCGTGGTCTGCATGTTCGATTCTGGCTACACCCTGCCCCAGGGCCGCGAGGTCGTCAACTACTACTACCCGCTGCAGTACGGCTTCGACGGGCTGCTCGAGCTGGCCCGCCAGAAGAAGGCGCAGGTGGCCGGCCGGGCGGACGGCGACGGCATCGGCGGCATGAATCGCCTGTACAACTACGAGGCCATGATCCACGTGCTGGAAGGTGTCCAAGCCTGGATCCTGAACTACGCCCGGGAAGCCCGCCGGCTGGAAGCGAAAGAAGCCGACCCGGTGCAGAAGCAAGAATACGGCGAGATCGCCGGGTGCCTGGAGTGGATTGCCCACCAGCCGCCCCGCACCTTCCGGGAGGCCCTGCAAATGTGCTGGACGATCCACGTCGCCGTGCTCAACGAGGACGCCATCTCCGGCCTGTCGCCGGGACGCCTGGGGCAGGTGCTGTGGCCCTGGTTCGAGCAGGATCGCGCTACTGGCCGCCTGACCGAAGAAGAGGCTTTGGAACTCCTGGAGTGCCTGCGCGTCAAGTTCACCTGCCTGGACTGCTTCGCCTCCATGGGCGTGGTGGGTGGCGTCCTCTCCGGCAACACCTTCAACAACCTGAGCCTGGGCGGGCTGACCGCCAATGGTGCCCCAGCCTGCAACCGCCTGGAGGAACTGATCCTGGAAGCGGGTATGAACTGTGTCACCACCCAACCCACCCTGTCCGTGCTCTACGACGATAAGCTGCCGGAGGCGTTCCTGCTCCAGGCCGTGGAGTGCGTCAAGACCGGCACTGGCTACCCGGCCTTCATGAACAATCGCGTGGCCATCGAATTCCTGCTCGATCACTACGGCCCGGAGGGGATGACCCTGGAAGAGGCGCGGGCCGTCGCCATCGGCGGCTGCCTGGAGACCTCGCCCTGCTCCTGGATGCCACTCTCTCTGAACGGCAAGCACTATCTCATCCCCGGCGGCTCCGGCCAGCCTACCAGCGTGGGCGTGCACTTCATCTCCCTGCCCAAGATCCTGGAACTGGTGCTGTTCGACGGCGTAGACCAGCCCCGCTGCGGCGGGGGGCTCGGCCCCGCAGCAGCGGGGGGCTCGGTCAACCGGCCTGAACCGGCCCGCACCGGCCGGCGCGTCTTCCCCGCCCACGGCCAGCCCCTGGCCACCTACGAGGAGCTATTTGCGCAGGTGAGGGCCTACTTTGCCCAGGCGGTAGAGGTGCTCTCCCTGACCAACAACATCCAGCACGACATCTGGCGCAAGAACAACATGGCCATCTTCAACTCCCTGCTCAAGCCCGACTGCCTGGAGAGCGGCCACCTGATCAACGAGCTCGGCTACCGCTACAACGCCACGCACAACGTGGAGACCTGCGGCACCGCCAACCTGGTCAACAGCCTGGCCGCCCTGAAGAAAATCGTCTACGAGGAGAAAGCGGCCACCCTGGACGAGATGCGAGAGGCGCTGCGGGCCAACTTCGGCTTCAAGACGGCCGATGAAGTGGGCTCCTACTCCCTGGCCGATCAGGAGAAGAGGGCGGGCATGGATCGTTACGATCGCCTCCACTACCTGTGCCTGACGGCGCCCAAGTACGGCAACGATGACCCGTTTGTGGATAGCATCCTGAAGGAGTGGGAAGACTGGTTCTGCGCCATGTGCTACGACTACGAGTCCCTCAACGCCCACCCCTACTACGCCTGCCAGATCTCCGTGTCCACTCACGCCCCCATGGGTGCGGCCACCATCGCCACGCCCGACGGCCGGCTGGCCGGCACCACCTTCGCCGATGCCTCCATGTCGGCCTACCCCGGCACCGACCGCCACGGCCCCTACGCCCTGTTCACCTCGGCCACCTGCTGGGACCATTCCCAATCGCAGAACTCCCAGTTGAACCTGAAGGTGCATCCCAGCGCCATTCGCGGTGTGGCCGGGGCCAGGAAGCTGCTGGAGCTGACGCGGGCCTACATGCGCAAGGGCGGCTTCCACATCCAGTACAACGTCGTGGACTCGCGGATGCTGCGTGAGGCCCAGCGCATCCCGGAGCAATACCGCGACCTGGTGGTGCGCGTGGCCGGCTTTACGCAGTACTGGGTAGAGATCGGCAAGCCGATTCAGGACGAGGTCATCGCCCGGACGGAGTACGAAGGCGTATGAGCCGCGCTGTCATTGCGAGGAGCACCCTGAGCGGAGCCCGCTGTCCTAAGCGAAGTCGAAGGATTGGCGGGCGGAGTCGAAGGGTGCGACGAAGCAATCTCATGCTTTGCGGGGGATTGCTTCGCACAAACCGCTCGCAATGACTTTCGGACAAGGAGTGTGAGTGATGGAGACGTACAAGAACCTGGATTGCCGCAACTACGCCCCGGTGGACGTAGTCAAGGGCCTCTGCCACGTCCGCAAGCAGATGGTCCTGGCCGATGGGCAGTCGTGCGAGTTCTTTGAAAAACTGCCCAAGTGCAAGCACTGCGCCAACTACACCCCCGGTGCGCAGGAATACCTGGGCATCTGCGGGGCTTCGCCGACCCGCCCCATGACCTACCCGGACCTGAGCGGCGTCACCTGCGAGTGGTTTACGTGGGGTGAGACCGGCTGAATTGGACGCGGATAAACGCCGATGGACGCAGAAAAATAAAAATTTGTGTTTATCGGCGTGCATCTGCGTCCGCTGGAGAGCCAAAACGTGAGTGGCCTGATCTTTGATATCCAGGGCTTCTCGGTCCATGACGGGCCGGGCTGCCGGACGCTGGTGTTCCTCAGCGGCTGCCCCCTGCGCTGCTCCTGGTGCTCCAACCCCGAAGGGCAGCTCCTGCGGCCGCGCCTGATGTACCGCGCGCCGCAGTGCGTGCCTACGTGCCAGCGCTGCGTTAGCGCCTGCCCGCACGGGGCTATAACGGTTCGTAGTGACGACTTTAGTCGTCCAGGACGGCAAGCGACTGAAGTCGCTACTACGAACAACCCTCCCCTGACCTTCGACCGCGCCCTTTGCGACCACTGCGAGAGCTTTGACTGCGTTCAGGCCTGTCTGCACGAAGCGCTAAGGATCGCCGGCCGCACCTACACCGTGGACGAACTGCTGCGCATCCTGAGCCGGGACCAGGGGTACTGGGGCAGCCAGGGTGGCGTCACTTTCAGCGGCGGTGAGCCGCTGTTCCAGGCGGAATTCCTGCTGGCCGTGCTCGCCAAATGCCGGGCCGCCTACATGCACACCGCTGTGGAGACCTGCGCCCACGTGGACACCGCCCTCTTGCTCGAAGTCTTAAAATGGACCGACTGGCTGTTCGTGGACATCAAGCACATGGACTCGGCAGCGCATCGGGCCGGGACCGGCGTGGGCAACGAGTTGATCTTGCAGAACATCGAAGCAGTGGCTGCCGCCGGCTGGGGCGGCCGGCTGATCGTCCGGGTGCCCATCGTGCCGGGGTTCAATGACTCGGCGGAAAATCTCCAGGCCACCGCCGCCTTCGTGCAGAGGCTGCACCGGCCGGAGGTCAACCTCTTGCCCTTCCACCGCCTGGGCAACTCCAAGTACGAACAACTTGGCCTGGCGTACAAATACGCCCCCGTGGCGTCTCCCACTCCAGAAACTATGCTGGCCGCGCAGCGCCTCTTCGCCGCCGTCGGGCTGCCCTGCTACGTGGACTCTGCCACGCCTTTTTGACGTCGTGAGTTTCGAGTTCCCTGGCAACCCTCCCTATTCCTCACCATCGGTTACGGTGTATCTCTTCGGCTCCGCCTGGGTGACGGTTCCTGGACAGAAGCTTTCTCGCTGTTGGAGGGTAGAGAGTGCATTCCTGCTTGACTATCCACGAGTTAGTCCGCCAATACGAGCCCGTCCTGCGCTGCAGCGTCGCGGAAAACTACTACCCCCTGAACGTGGTGGACTACGTGCGAAGCTGCAGCCTCTACGGTGAGGACGGGACAACGCCCCTCCTGCCGGAGGGCCAGGTCACCCTGCGGGCGCTGGGCAGGGAGTACGCCGATGACCCCGCCTGTTACCTGAAGTTTGTGGAAACCCACAAGCCGGCACCGCAGATCGTTTGCT
>Ga0194112_10006685_pt1 | contig 15191 bp, 8 predicted proteins | sample TA2MahC400mmetaG_FD_146191 | JGI IMG/M metagenome (GOLD analysis project Ga0194112, IMG submission 146191) | Freshwater microbial communities from Lake Tanganyika, Tanzania - TA2015016 Mahale Deep Cast 400m | ecosystem: Environmental > Aquatic > Freshwater > Lake | place: Tanzania: Lake...
ATAAATCTCTGAGCAAAGGTAATGCGGAAAGATTGGAAATTCTACTTGCCATTGCAATGAGATCGCCGATTGACTTCGGTGGAAATTCAGGATTGCGATGCAAGACATCCCACATCTTTGCATCGATTGCGTGAATCTCTTTCCAAAATCCTCTTTGACCCTTTATTCCAAAATGAGATTCGGCTTCCGCTATCCATGCATCGAGATTGGCATGACGAACAATACGATGATTATCAAGATGAATCACCATTCCCGGATCGCAGTGTCTGATTTCCGGATTGAGATTCAAAGTAGAAAACAGCTTGCCTAATGGTTGATGTGATTGCAAACCACTCAATGTGGTGGCACCAACATCGAAGGTATATCTCATGCGACGAAAAAACGAAGCACATCCACCTATGGCGGCATGTTTTTCAAGAAGTATCACTTCCTTACCTTGTTTGGCAAGCAAAGCAGCTGTGGCGAGCCCGGCATAGCCGGCACCTAAAACAAGACATTGAGTGTTCATATATATTCCATTTAACTGGTTTCAAACCACAATCTACAACATTGAAGTTCCTTCTCGCTTATACCTGATGGATAGTCTCTTTATTGTATTTTTGCATATTCATTTCAACACATAATCGGATAATTCGATGGGAAGGATTTTTGAAAAGCGCAAGCATAAGATGTTTGCACGTTTCGACAGAATGGCAAAAGCCTTCACCCGCATTGGAAAAGAAATAGCGATTGCAGTCAAATTAGGTGGATCGGATCCTGCAGGCAATCCTCGTTTGCGAGCAGCGATGCAGGCGGCAAAAGCCAATAATATGCCCAAGGACAGAGTGGAGGCTGCAATCAAGAGAGCTTCAGGAAAAGATGCGATTGATTTGCAGGAAATCGTCTATGAAGCATATGGTCCATATGGCGTTGCAATCGTCATTGAATCCGCCACGGATAATCCCACAAGAACGGTTGCCAACATTCGCAGTTATCTCAATAAACATAATGGATCTCTTGCAACTTCAGGTTCGCTAGAATTTTTGTTTCAACGAAGAGGCGTATTCAAAACATCTTTGGATGGAAAATCCGCCGATGAAATGGAAATGTCATTTATCGAATCGGGAGCAGATGATGTTGAGGTAGATGAAACGGAAATGATTGCCTACACTGACTTCAATAATTTTGTGCACATGCAAAGAGCACTCGAAGATGCACATATTGAAATCACAACCGCTGAAGTTCAACGCATCCCGAATACAACGGTAACGCTGACTGATGAACAAATGGATGAAGTTTTGAAATTGATAGATAAAATTGAAGAAGATGAAGATGTGCAAAATATCTATCACAATATCGCTTGATGAACACCAAGATCAAACATTGGATCTACGCAGCTCGCATGCGCATTCTGCCCGCAAGTGCCATCCCAACAATTGCCGGTATCATGCTTGCTGCCATAGATGGTGCATTTGATCTTTTCACTGCTTTCATTACCGTTCTGAGTGCGATGATGTTGCAGACCACTTCGAATTATCTCAATGATCTCTATGATTTCAAAAAAGGTGCTGATCTTAAACGCATAGGACCTCCTCGCGCTGTGGCTTCCGGTATGATTTCCGAGAAAGCCATGATGATGATGTCATGGATCATGTTCACACTCACCTTTCTCATCGGACTCATCCTCGTGGAAAAAGCAGGGTGGCCGATACTCATTATTGGATTGACATCTTTATGGGCAGCATTCGCCTATACAGGCGGACCCTATCCTCTTGCATACCATGGTCTTGGTGAGGCAACTGCTTTTGTGTTCTACGGACTCATCCCCGTATGGGGTGCATATTTTATTCAAGCACCTGATTTTGTATTCAGGCCACAGGTTATTCTCACCGGCTTCATCATGGGATTATTCGCCGCCAAAATTTTGCTGGTGAATAATATTCGTGATATCGAGACTGATCCCATCGCGGGTAAAATAACTTTGGCCGTGATGCTTGGTGACAAAAAATCACGCTTGCTTTATGCCTTGCTCATGATATTCAGTTATGGATCACTCTTTCTTCTTGCTCGGATGCAAGACAATGCCATCTATCTGATGCCTTGGATACTGCTCCCTTTTGCGGTATACTTAACAAAAGGTGTTCTAAAGACTGAGAAAGAACAATTGAATCCTTATGTATTCAAAACTGCCATTCATCTCTTTGCTTTCGGTATCATTCTATGCATTGCCATGTATATTGGAATGCAGAAATGAATACGCTTTCTCTTAAAAGCAAGATTGTATTGCTCATGGCAAGTAGTTTGACCGTGATGTCAGTATCGGCAATTTCTCCCGCATTACCCAAAATTGCCGAAGCATTCAAGACTGTTGAGAATGCTGAATTTCTCGTCAAACTCATGCTCACCATTCCAAGTTTGATCATTGCATTGTTTGCACCCTTGGCGGGATTTATCATTGATAAAGGACATCGCAAAGCATTATTGATCAGTTGTTTGATCATCTATGGTGTGATGGGGACCACGGGTTTATACCTTGAACAGCTTCAACATTTCATCATGGCCAGGGCAATATTGGGGCTTGGAGTTGCCGGTATCATGACATCCGCTCAAACCCTGATTGCGGACTATTATCAAGGTGATGAACGCAATACCATGTTAGGTTTGCAAGGTACATTTATCTCATTTGGAGGCGTACTCTTTGTTGCCCTTGCGGGTATTTTGGCAGTCACTTCATGGCGATATCCATTTGCATTATATGCATTGGCTTTGATATTGGCAATTCCGGCATATTTCGTTATTCATGAACCAACAATGTTGGAACAACATCAATCTGAAGAACAAAGAGCAATCAATAATGCCACTTATGGAACATCAATGCACATTGCCGGTATCGGACTCATCGTGTTCATCGGCATGGTATTTTTCTATGCTATACCAACCCAACTTCCATTTCTTCTTGCATTGCATGGCATAGATTCGCCGGCTAAAGCAGGTGCCGTGGTTTCACTCGCTACATTGGCCGGAGGATTTTCTTCGTACTCTATGCCGTATTTAAAAAGACTGCATCATTTTTCAGGATTGGGTGGACGCGCTTTTGCATTATTGGCATTAGGATTTTTTGGACTCTCCATCGCTCAATCATTTCCACTCACGATGTTCTTTGCTCTCTTTTCCGGTGCAGGTATCGGACTGCTTATGCCCTCCATGCGATTATGGGTGATCAGCATCGCTGAACCCGCTTTGCGTGGTAGATCGGTCGGTGTGATAACATCTTCGCTGTATCTCGGACAATTCCTCTCCCCTGTTTTCGCACAGCCAATCGTTGGAGTATATGGAATAACAATCCTGTATTCCATCATTGGAGTTATTACCATGATCATTGCACTCCTTCTTCTAAACAGATCAAAATACGCCAGTTAATGTTCGCAGCATGTTTCTTGTTAGTGAATGTCTTGGATTCGAGGTGGTTGACTCAATTGCTTCACTTGATCAACCCTATTCTTCATAAGCTTATTCCTTCGTAGATTGCATCATTCATTCAGGAGGACAGCATGTATATCTTCATAAGCATCATTCTATTCAGTCAATTGATTGCTTGCGCGGGAAAAGAGCAAGAGACCATTAACAAAGACATATCACCACAATCCATAAAGCAGGATAGCATTCCGGTCTTCATTGTTGGGTCATATCTCCAAGACAAAACTTCGATCTCTATGCAAGACATTGCTAATGGCGTGCAATCAGGTACCATTTCCATCACAGCAGATCTTCAGGATTTTATTGTATCAAGATGGAATGTGAAATATCCTCGCATTCAATCATTACAGACGTGGAATGATCGCTCAAGAACAGCGCTCATGCTGATGAGCATAGACTCTCTATCCAATCGATTTCTTCCCTTGGAGATTGACTCATTAGATTATTTTTCATATCCAAAGTCATATCCGTTACACTTGATATCATCCCATCCATATTCATTCGATAAGCATATCACCACATATGTTCACACAGGCGTGACTGCATTGACAAGGTCCACAGGAATCTATCTCGACAAATATCCCATTGAACAGTATCTGCAATACATCAAACCGTATTTTCTTCGACCGGATTTGATTCATATCAGCAATGAAGTATCGATTGATGATACATGTAGCTATGCCGGAATGCGCCTGTCCTTCCTTACCAAAACCAAACATCTGGATGTATTGAAAGCTCTTCGAGCCAATATCATAGAGCTTACAGGCAATCATAATTTGGATCGAGGCATATCACCCTATCTCAAAGCGCTCAACTGGTACTCAAAACATGATATGCGATATTTTGGAGGCGGTGCCAATCCTCAGGAGGCAAATACCCCGCTCATACTTACACTGAAAGATTCCACACGCATTTCCTGGATAGGATTCAATGAGCGATGTCCGCTTGGTGAATGTGCAGATAATGGTCCGGGTGCAAACAGATACTCAGATGACAAAGCAAAAAAATTGATCGATTCACTCAGAAGCATCGGCATCAATACAATCATTGCTTGCATACAGTTCAGTGAAATTGATGGGTATATTCCTCATCAGGCACAAAGAAATATCTCAAAACGATTGATAGAATTTGGAGCGGATATCTTGATTGGGTCGCAGGCGCATGTGGTTCAAGAAATAGGCATGCATAAAGGAAAGATGTTGTTTTATGGAACGGGGAATTTCTTATTTGATCAAACCTATAAACCGGAAGTGCGAAGAGCATATTTTCTGCAATGTATCTTTTACAAAGGACGCATGATTCAAACCAAACCGATATACACATTCATGCGTATGAGTAAAGAACCGGATATTGCGTCTCCCCAAGAGCGCATGTTGATTCGATCTGCAATTCTGAAAGAAGATAATTTTTAGAAATCCCCACCAAGAGAAAATAACCATTGGGGCATGGACCATCCAAGATGTTCATTTCTCCATGCCACATCCACTCTAAAAGGTAAACCAAACAAAAATGTTCTGATTCCCACACCGGCACTCATCAACAAATCTCCGGAATTAGGATATCTGAAATGAGCATAATCGCCGCTTTGAGCAAGATTCCAAGAAACTTCGTCACTCCAAGCAGTTCCCATGTCCATAAAGAATGCAGCTTGAAATGCCTGAAACACAACGGGTACCGGACCAGCAAGCAGGGCTGTGAACAAAGGGAATCGTAATTCAGCATTCATCATTGCATATTTGGTACCGAAGCGTTCATTTACGTCCCAACCACGAAGTGGCAAAGCATAATTCAAAAAGGCAAAATCTTCCGGACTTTTGAAGGGAAGTGCTCCACCGGCAAATGAACGATTGATCCAATTGTCTATACCACCCAGAAAGAAAAACTGCTGATCAGGATTCGTGCTGATTCCCATTCCGCCTCCACCGCGCAGAGCAAGAAACAAGAAATTCTCTGTGAGTGTGAAATATTGTCTGAAATCCAGATCCATCACTGCAAGGCCAAGTCCTGACTGTGACAATCTTGGAGCTGCTTGTACAGACATGGCATATCGCGTTCCTTGAGAAGGCCCATACCAGCCCGGCATCGTATTATCATATACCACTCTTGTCTGAGAAACAATCATGTCGCGCGAAGTGACCGGCTCTTGCGGAAATTCCATGTTCTCTTTACTGAGATGCATATAATTCAAGCCGAGTTCAAATCGACGAAAACGTGAAGTTGGCAATGATGCGATGCCACCAAGTCCATAATTTCTGAAGCGATAAAAATAACTCGAAGGTGCATTGTCACTTTTCACCAAACCATAACCAACATTGTGATTTGCAGTGATTTGCCAATCAATGATATGAGGTAAATAGGAATATGAAAAGAAGAAATTGCTATTGCGAATATCAAAAAACAAATTCGCTTGCAGATAGATTTGATGATCCCCCAGCATATCGCTGAACAGCATTTGTGCAACGCCTTGATAACCCCAAAACGTGTTTACTCCCGCATTGGCAAGCACCACATCATTTGAAAATGTGATTTTATACACCTGAGCCGGTGTTTTCATTGGATCCGCAATATCATGTTCCATTTGAGCACGCATGATATTGGTGATCGGAGAAGAAGATTCCTGTTGAGGAAAGCGCGCGATGTCTTGATTAGGTTGAATCAATTGTTGACGGGAAAACTCTACTTCAATTCCCTCTCCATATCCCATGAGTTCTTGTGGTTGAGAAAATTGCACTGATTCTTTGTTTCCGGCAATCGATGTTCCGGATTCCTTCTTGGACATCATGAATTTTGTGAGTGGAAGAGAATCATAAGATCTACGTTCCAAAGGATAACGCATTTGGAATATATCATATCCACCATTGTTTTGAGAAGTGAATACCAATGTTGATCCATCCATGCTCATGGATAATTGTGTGATGCCATTAAGTGCATTAGTGCGAGGTATCACCTTCGATGCTTCCAATTGCAATTCATATAAATTTCCAATGCCATTATTGTCGGAAACAAATACCAATGAAACACCATTGTTCGTAATGGCTAAAGAAGTTTTTTGAGAGGATGGATCAAATGTCAATCGACCCATCAATCCTGTTTCCAATTCCACCTGATAAATATCCGATATGCTTGGATCATGTTTCCACATCGCAAAGTCTTCTGCCTTATATGGTCCTTGCACATAATCCCCGCGATCGGACACAAAATATATGATGCGCGAATCCGGAGACCATACAGGATGGGAATCCGAAAACACATCATCAGTCGCACGAATGATGCTTCCCGTTTTTACGTCAAAAAGCCAGATATCCGTTTGTTCAGACACTGTTCCAATGAATGCAATCGTCGCACCATCAGGAGACCAAATCGCGGAGGTCAAAGTCTTGATGCTGAATTCATGTTTCACATAATCGCCACTTTTCACATCCACTATATACAATGCATCTTCGCCCCCGGACTTTGCGGATATCGCAAGTTTTTTTCCATCGGGAGACCAAGAAATACCGGGAGTGAGCACATTCAATTCTTCAAAATCAACTGTGCGCCCGCTATTGATCAGCTCTTCGGGTTCTTCTTCTCGATTACTCAAACTCAGTAAGAATACGCCGAATTGTCCATCCCTGTTTGAAATGAATGCAATTGTATCACCGGATGGAGAAAGCGCCGGAGAAGAATTGTAAAAACTATGATCCTTTTTATGATTCGTTATGCGAATGGCCATATCTTCCAAGCTTTCAAAGCGATCCAAATCAGGAAGATATTTTTTCTTCATTTCCCTTACCCATTCTTCAGAAAAATCTTCAACCGATTTTCCAAATGATCCTTTGAATGCAATATCCAATGTACCGGAAGTACGCAATCGATTCAGCAATTCACCGATTTTTCTTTCACCGTATTTTTCCGACACATACCAATAAAATGCTTGACCTCCACGATAAGCATAATAGCCGGTGAGATTATCAAAACCTTTGATGAATTCACTCAATGCTATATCTCGCATGAACATGTCTGTCTTTGTATCATATCCCCCATTCCCCTCATACTCAGCAAATCCCTCATTCATCCATAAAGGTAATTCCATGCGAATATTATTTGATATCATGCTTTGCACCGAACCACCATAGAACATGTCATTCAATACTGCATGCACCAATTCATGATGAATCACATGTCTGAATTGCTCATACCCACCTTCAAATGGAAGAGTGATGCGATTCTTGAACAATTCAGTGACACCACCAACACCCTCCGGCATGAAATCCCACACAACATTGGTTTGTTGAAAATCATTATGCGAATTATAAATGATGAGGGATATTCTTTTGGAAATGGAATATTTCAATTGTTGTTGAACAGAACTCAATGCACGTTCAGCATGTATTCCGGCATAGCGTGCCAGATATTCTCCGTCTTCATGAAAGTACACATCAAAATGCTTGGTCTTGATGAATTTCCATGAGAAATCTCGGTATTGCACTTTATTTTTTCCGAATTCCTGCCCATGAGCATCATGCATCATCATAAAAAACAACATCATCGATGCAAGAAACATAGCAACAGAGCAAGAAAACCTATTGAAAAGAGAATAATTCACGATATCTGCGAAGTCATTAAAAAACCATTGCTGAATTGTGCGATTTACATTGGCAAACTACAAAAACCGCATCCCAAAGACGAACAAAACCAAGGAAGATTTCCGGCTGCATGAACAAGAAAAAAAATACGCAAATTCATATTACGAAATCATGCCATCAGTTGAACAAAAAATACCCTGAAACACTGATGAAATCAATAATTCAAAGCAAGTCAAGTATGATCATTTTTTCTGCCGAAAGTTTTCCACAAGTATTGCTCTTGAAGGAGAAACATGTAGTTTTGAACCACGGCAAAGCAGCATATTGAATTTGCCCCTCCCGACGAGCAATTATTCCAAGTTGGAATCAATCGCCATTCCGCTTCAAAGGGTAGCGGGGGAGGAAAGTTTTGGTGTCTTTGCCCCCCACAGCAGATCACCGACGAAGAAAATCGCGGGAATACGCCATTCCCTTATAAGTATTTGAAATTTCTATTTGATAACATAAAGAATCATATACGTGATTCACGTTTTTTATGTATTTTGCCTTTCGGATTTCCCCGATCCGAAGCAGCATTATTACCAAAAAAACACCCTATTCTGAAGAGGCACTCGTATGAATATAGTGCGACGCTTTACCCAAGCGGGATTGAGCCCATTTGATCAATGTGAATACACAATGCGTTCATCAGTATTGCGCAATACTGATGGATCCACTGTATTTCAGATGGACAATATTGAAGTACCTTCCCAGTGGTCACAGGTAGCCACTGATATTCTTGCACAGAAGTATTTCCGTAAAGCCGGCGTTCCGCAGTACAATGCGGATGGTTCACCGCAATTGGACGAAAATGGGAATCAGGTCACCGGATCTGAAACTTCCATTCGTCAGGTGGTTCACCGTCTGGCCGGTTGCTGGAGACATTGGGGCGAGAAGCATGGATATTTCGATTCCAAGAAAGATGCTGAAGCATTTTATGACGAGATATCGTTCATGCTCCTCAAGCAGATGTCTGCACCTAATTCACCGCAATGGTTCAATACGGGTTTGCATTTTGCCTATGGGATTACAGGAAGCGCGCAGGGGCATCATTATGTTGACCCCAAATCAGGCAAATTGACACTTTCGCAGGATGCATATTCACGAGCACAAGCACATGCTTGCTTCATTCAATCAGTCACCGATGATTTGGTGAATGAAGGAGGCATTTTCGATTTGGTGACTCGCGAGGCACGCATCTTCAAGTATGGCTCAGGTACGGGTTCGAACTTTTCGAATCTACGTGGCAAGGGCGAGAATTTGTCCGGAGGAGGCAACTCTTCCGGTCTCATGAGTTTCCTCAAGATCTTCGACAGGGCGGCCGGAGCAATCAAATCAGGGGGAACCACAAGGCGTGCAGCCAAAATGGTGATCGTGGACATCGATCATCCGGACATTGAGGAGTTTATCGAATGGAAAGCTCGCGAAGAGGACAAAGTAGCATCCCTCGTAGCTGGCTCCAAGGTGTCGTCCACATTTTTGAAAGCAATCGTAGATGAAGCCGTAGCCAATGGGGCAGATCGCAAAGTCAATGATCGCTTGAACACACTCATTCAAAATGCACTGCATCGCGGTGTTCCGATGAATTATATCCATCGAGTGCTTTCACTTGTGGAGCAAGGGTTTACCGCTCTCAACTTCGAGATATTCGATACGCATTATGAATCCGAAGCTTATATCACAGTAAGTGGTCAAAACTCCAATAATTCGGTTCGTGTCACCAATGCATTCATGAATGCGGTTGAAAACGATGAAGATTGGAATCTCACTTGGCGCACAAGCAAGGGCATTGCACGTACGGTAAAGGCTCGTGATCTTTGGAACAAAATCAATCTCAGTGCATGGAAATCTGCAGATCCCGGTTTGCAATATGATACAACCATCAATGAATGGCATACTTGCCCCGTTGATGGCCGCATCAATGGATCGAATCCATGTTCAGAGTATATGTTCCTTGATGATACAGCTTGCAATCTTGCAAGTTTGAATCTCGGTACATTCATCGATGAAGATGGCACATTCCGCATTGATGATTTCCGTCATGCAACCAGACTTTGGACAATCGTACTCGAGATTTCTGTCTTGATGGCGCATTTCCCTTCAAAAAATATTGCTCAACGCAGTTATGATTTCCGCACACTTGGTTTGGGTTATGCCAATCTTGGTACAATCCTCATGATCAATGGCATTCCTTATGACTCACCGGAGGCATTGGCAATGTGTGGTGCAATCACCGCCATCATGACAGGTGAATCTTATGCAGCAAGTGCTGAAATGGCGCGCGATGTAAAGCCCTTCCCTCGTTATGAAGCAAATAAAGACAATATGCTTCGCGTGATTCGCAATCATCGTTTGGCGGCATATAATTCTCCAAATGCAGACTATGAAGATCTTACCATTTTCCCAATGGGCATAGATTCCACATTTGTTTCGGAAGATTTGCTCAAAGCCGCACAGCAGGCCTGGGACAAAGCATTAGCACTTGGCGAGGAATTCGGTTATCGCAATGCTCAAGTTTCCGTGATTGCTCCAACAGGTACAATCGGACTTGTCATGGATTGTGACACAACCGGTATCGAACCTGATTTTGCAATTGTGAAATTCAAGAAATTATCCGGTGGCGGATATTTCAAGATCGTGAATCAGTCAGTGCACAAGGCATTGGTTAATCTTGGTTATAGCGAAGCACAAATCGAAGACATCGAAAAATATTGCAAAGGACATGGCACATTGATCGGATGTCCGGGAATCAATAAGCAAAGTCTGAAAGACAAAGGCTTCACCGATGATAAAATCGAAGCAGTGGAAAGTCAATTGGATAATGTGTTCGATGTAAAATTCGCATTCAATAAATGGACATTCGGCGAAGAGTTTTGCAAGTCACTTGGTTTTACTGATGAACAACTCAATGATTATTCTTTTGACATGCTCAAGGAATTGGGCTTCAGCAAAGAAGAAATAGAGTTTGCAAATGATTTCATTTGCGGAACGATGACCATCGAAGGCGCACCTCATTTGAAAGATGAACATCTTGCCATCTTCGATTGCGCAAACAAATGCGGCAAAAAAGGCAAAAGATATATCCAGCACATGGCACATGTTCGCATGATGGCCGCGGCTCAACCATTCATCTCCGGTGCAATTTCAAAGACAGTGAATATGCCCGCAGAAGCAAAAGTGCATGAAATCGGTGAAGTCTATCATGAAGCTTGGAAAACAGGCGTGAAAGCAATTGCACTCTATCGTGATGGATCCAAATTGTCACAACCTCTCAATGCATCCAATGATGAAGATCTCGACGAAGTCGTCGTATTGGGTGATGAGCATACACTTGATGAAACCCTCGGGCCAAAAGATGTGCAAGAGCGCATAGTAGAGCGTGTTTATCACAGAGCCGAACGTAGAAGATTACCAAAGAGACGTCGTGGATTCGTTCGTGAAGGCAATGTTGGCGGACACAAAGTCTTCCTTCGTACCGGTGAATTCGAAGATGGAACACTTGGTGAAATCTTCATCGACATGTACAAAGAAGGTGCATCTTTCAAAGGTCTATTGAACTGCTTTGCAGTATTGGCATCAAAAGCATTGCAATATGGCATTCCACTCGAGGAATTGGTTGATACATTCACATTCACTCGTTTTGAACCTGCCGGCCCTGTACAAGGTCATGATGCAATCAAAAATGCAACTTCAGTGCTTGACTATATCTTCCGTTCTCTCGGTTATGATTATCTCAATCGTACAGACTTCGTTCACGTGCAAGCCGTTGATGAAGATGGAAAAACAACTTCACCTGCAGGAAATCCCGTTCTCACAACCAAAACAAGCAAGAAGGTGATTGAAGTCACTGAGCCTGCTTTGGCAAGTGCGGTTGCAAAAGTGAAGGTTGCAGCAGGCAATGGAACACAAAAAGTCTTTGAAGCAAAAGCAAAAGGTTATACCGGTGAACAATGCTCAACATGCAGCTCCATGCGCGTGAAGAGAAATGGTTCTTGCACGGTCTGCGAAGACTGCGGTACAACCAGCGGTTGCTCATAATACGATACATCATTTTTGGAATATGGGCCCTGATTTTATCAGGGCTTTTTTTTACTCCGACCATGAAACCACAATTTGATCCAACTACAGTCAAGTATCATCTCCCGGAAGAAAAGATTGCGCTCTATCCACTTGCAGAACGCGATCACAGCAAACTATTGATAGTGCCAAAGGAGAATCAAGATTTCATACATTCACACTTTTATGATCTTCCCAATCATATACCAACAAATTCTTTGATGTTCGTGAATGTATCAAAAGTGATTCATGCCCGGATTCCATGCATCAAAGAATCGGGTGGTATGGCAGAGGTACTATTGACAGAACCTGTAAATGGCGCTGCCACCGATGCAATGTCGAATACAGAAAAGAGCAAGTGGAAATGTATCATAGGTGGAAAGAAAATCATAGCCGGAATGAATCTATCAACAATTGATGAACAGCATCATTTAACGATTCATGTTCTGGAAAAATCAGGCATGGATGCAGTCATTGAATTGCAATGGTCGGGTACTGAGAATCTGGCATACATACTCACAGAAATCGGCAAGATTCCTTTACCTCCATATCTCAACAGAGATGCCGAGGAATCAGATGAAGAACGATATCAAACTGTCTATGCAAAAGAAGATGGTTCCGTTGCTGCACCAACAGCCGGATTACACTTTACTGAATCTGTCATCGAGAAATTGAAACAACAGCATATTGCAATGGAAGAGGTAACATTGCATGTGGGACTCGGAACATTCAAGCCATTCGATGCAGATGCAGTGGAAGACTTTTCAATGCATTCCGAAAAAATCTTCGTTCAAAAAGAAGTCATCGGACATTGCAGAGATTTCTTTTTGAATGAACAGAGAGGTGCATGCATTGCGGTAGGGACAACATCATGCAGAACAATGGAATCATTGTATTGGTTTGGAGTGGGATTGATGAATCAAGAATTTCCCGCTTGGAACACCGCTACATTCGAACTCGGACAATGGGATGTATATGAGTTGTTTGAGCAAGCCGTATCACCTGCGGAATCATGTTCTGCGATTCTTCGATGGATGCATCATCATGGACTGAACGCAATTCAAGGAGAAACGCAATTGATGATTGTTCCCGGCTATCAATGGGGCATGATCGAAGGCCTCATCACCAATTTTCATCAACCTGAAAGCACATTGCTTTTTTTAGTGTCATCATTTCTTGGCATTAAGCGATGGGATCAAGCATATCGAAGTGCTTTGGAGAATAACTATCGCTTTCTCAGTTATGGTGATTCATCCCTCTTGTGGCATTGATCATGGTTCACGACCATTCAAAAACAATTCGGCTTCAAGCACATCTTGCTCCGAGCCCATGAATGCCTGGGAACACTGATGTATATCCGTGGGAATGATATCCAGAATTCTATTGATGCCATCACTCGCTCTTCCACCGGCTTGCTCGATGATCATTGCAAGAGGATTCAATTCATAGAGCAAACGAAGCTTTCCATTGGGATGTTTTGTATCCGCCGGATACATGAAGATTCCACCATAGTGTAGAGTACGATGTATGTCGGCAACTGCTGTTCCGATATATCGAAGCGAATAGGGTTTTCCGGAGATTGGTTGTTTCAAGTGATCAACATAGCGTTTCATGCCATCAGACCATAAAGAATAATTCCCTTCATTCACGCTGTAGATTTTCCCTTGTTTCGGCATGCGCACTTTTTCATGCGTGAGAAGAAAGTCACCGATTGTTTGATCATACGTAAACACATCAACGCCATGACCGGAAGTATAGACCAATGTGGTGGCGCTTCCATAACAAGCATATCCTGCTGCAACCTGTTTATATCCCGGTTGCAAAACATCGCGTTCATCACCATCTGTGATTGATTGTGGATCCAATCGACGATAGATTGAGAAGATAGTCCCGATGGTGGTATTCACATCAATGTTTGAAGAACCATCAAGCGGATCGAATAGCAGAACATATTTTCCTTTTGCATATTCTTCAGGAATATTGATGATGCCATCTGATTCCTCTGAAGCCATCACACAGAGATGTCCGCCATGATCCATAGCCCGAAAAATGACTTCATTGGCGAATTCATCAAGCTTTTTTACAGTTTCCCCATGAATGTTCATGGAATCCGTCATGCCCAGAATATCATTCAAACCCGCTCTTCGCACATCGCGGGCTATGATTCTCAAAGCAAGGGTGAGATCCCTCAATAAACGTGAATATTCCCCTGTTGCCGAAGGATGATATTGTTGTTCTTCGGCGATATGACGTTCAATCGTGACAAGCCGAGACACGCGAATAAATGACATTGTACTTACACCAAAACAAAAGTCTTTAGTATGGCATCGTGAAGTTTTATTTTGCACTTTCAATGCTTACATTGTGATGAAAATTACCAATCCGATGCTTTATTGCAAAGGACAAGAATCATTCTGACAAATTATTAATCAACTGCTCATGGCAAAACACATGGAACGCCAATCCGACATTGTCAGCACGCAACGCATTCATGAAGATGAAAGCGATATCACCCTGCGCCCTTCCTCATTTGATGATTTCACGGGACAGGCCAAAATCGTGGATAATCTCAAGGTATTCATTGCCGCTGCAAGGAATCGAGGAGAGGCATTGGATCATGTATTGTTAACCGGCCCGCCGGGTCTGGGAAAAACCACGCTAAGTCATATCATTGCACATGAGATGAGAGCAGAAATCAAAACGACATCGGGTCCTGTACTTGAAAAGCCGGGCGATCTTGCAGGGCTTCTCACAAATCTGAAAGAAGGCGACATATTATTCATTGATGAGATTCACAGACTATCACCCGTGATCGAAGAGTACTTGTACTCTGCAATGGAAGATTATGTACTGGACATCATGATTGAGTCAGGTCCGGCAGCAAGATCGGTACAAATCACGATTCCACGTTTTACTTTGGTGGGTGCAACAACAAGAGCAGGATTACTCACCGCTCCCTTACGTTCTCGCTTCGGAGTAGTGAGTAGATTGGATTATTATTCTCATCAAGATTTGTATCATGTGATTGTTCGATCTGCCGGCATTTTGAATGTTCCGATTGATGAAGATGGT
>Ga0194112_10006686_pt1 | contig 15191 bp, 2 predicted proteins | sample TA2MahC400mmetaG_FD_146191 | JGI IMG/M metagenome (GOLD analysis project Ga0194112, IMG submission 146191) | Freshwater microbial communities from Lake Tanganyika, Tanzania - TA2015016 Mahale Deep Cast 400m | ecosystem: Environmental > Aquatic > Freshwater > Lake | place: Tanzania: Lake...
CAGTTTCAACTCGTTTCCAAACTTGAAACTCTGAGCAAACCCACCCGATCATCTTGACGATTGTCCGACAGCCCTGCGGCACCCACTGGACGTTTTGGGCTTTCGCAGAATTGAGAATACCGGGACTAGGCAATATCCTCCGTTCTCAATGCATGAGGTTTCTTGCCTCCTCCCGCCTGTTTGCCTTGTGCAAAGCCTCGATCAATCTCTCTCTCAATATCTTGTCCTGAGATCGCACCGCGTAGAGTCGTTTCCATTCGTCGCACAACTCATCGAGCCTGCCCAGCCTGTCGAGCAGGCGGAGCAGGCCGTCATAGGCAACGGTGTTGGCCGCGTCCATCGACTGCAAGCGCCGATAGTCCAGGATCGCCGATTCCACATCGCCCTTCTGTTCGTGCAGTCGAGCCATAGCAGCCACTGCCTGAGCAACCGCCGGATTGATGTTGAGAATCCGAGTGTAGATTCCCAGAGCACGCTCGGACGCCGCTTCCCGCTCGTACCATTCACCCTCGGCGAGAAGAAGCACAATGCTGGTTGGATATTCCCGTAGATAGTCATCCAGCATCACCTTGTATGATTGTGCCGTCATCCCCCGGCGGAGGGCATCCAGGCAAAGATCGTAGAGATCACGAAGGCCCGAAACACCCTCCCCTGCCACGGAGAGCCGTTGAAGATCATCGAGCCTCACACGATCCTCCGCGGCCTGCATCTGTGTTACCAGTTGCTGCTGCTGACGCTGCATGGATCGGAGAGTAGTTGCTAGCGCTCGACGGTACAGTTTCAGGGCGGATGTAGAACCCCCTGTGGAAGACTCAATCGCTGCCAATTCTGCAATAGGATACGGATCCGCGGGATCGAGAGTGTACGCTCGTTCCAACGCTGCACGCGCAGAGTCGTTCAGACCGAGGCGATGGCAGACTACACCGATCCTGAAATGCGGTCTCGGATTGTTCGGATGCCACTGTGCGAATCGGGCATAGAGGACGTGGGCAGAATCGAGTCTCCCTTGCCGTTCAAGGATGTCACCCATCATTGTGAGGGCGGCTTCATGCCGGGGTGCGATCTTGAACAACTCCTCAAGCTCAGAAGCGGCTGCCGCGTCGTTGCTGTCACCTCGAAATGTCGATGCAACGGCCAGACGTGGTTCCGGATCCAGGGAGTCCTGCTCAGTCCAACGTCGATAGGCATTTCGCGCATCACCCCACTTTTTCACTTTTTCATACGTTTCAGCTATCGACTTCAGAAGCTTCATGTCAGACGGATACTCACGGGCGAGACGCTCGTACGTTTCCCGCATTTTGTCGTACCGGAAGAAATTCGACCAGTACTGGATCAAGGCCTCGTACGCACGTCGATCTCCTGGGTGACGAACGATGAGCTCATCGTACAACGCAAGAGCTTTGTCTGCTGCATGGAGGTTTCGGTACAGTGCGGCGAGCTGGAGTCCTGCTTCAATGTTATTCGGATCCAGTCTTCGGTACTCTTCCAACACTTCACGAGCCTTGGCATGGTCAGCCAACCCTATCAACGTTGCGGCATATGCCTTGCGCAACGTCAGGTTCCTCGGAAAAAGCCGGAGCGCCTTCTCCTCAATTGCTCTGGCTCGTTTGAACTCATTCGCATTGGTGAGCACAATCGCTAGGTTGACATTGGCTGCCTCAACTGTCGAGTCCAACCCCAATGACCGATCGAAGTACGCAGCCGCCTCACTCCATCGGGCGGCTTGGGCGGCGTTGATACCGCGAGCAAGAAGGACGGCGGCAAGAGTCCGTGTGATTGCCGTGTCGGCAGGGTGCACTCTGCGATAAGCCACCAATTGCCTCTCGGCATCATCGTACCGTTCAACCGCGGCATAGAGCTGGCCCAGCAGTCCACGGAAAGCGACCTCGCTAGGAAACACCTTGAGTGCTCGCTCCAGCGCGTCGATCGCCCTTGTGTTGTCACCGAGCTTGATGTACGCCTTGGCCAAATAGTCGTACGCAAGCCGATCGTCGGGTCGTGTCCTGAGGTAGTTCTCGAGATCGATTGCCGCTCTCGAGAAATCACCAGCATAGTAAGCGTTGATGCTGGTCTGGCGGTTTGTCTGCCCAGGAGCTGCAGCCGGCAAGATAGCGGACAGCCCCGCGAGAACAATCGTCTTAAGAAGACAAGATCGTGCGCTCATACGCAATGAATCAGCGGACCTGCACCCAGTTGGTGGCAAGGCTTTCGTTCGTGGAGGTGTCAATCGCCCGAACAGTATAGTAGCTGCTCCTCTTTCCCTCCGGATCGATGAACGAGAGTGATTTCACCGTGGACTTTGATACGCGGATCCCGGATGCTCCCGGAAAATCTGACCGATACACCACATATCCCTCCAGATCGAAATCAACGACGCGTTCCCACGTCACCTCCACTCCCTGCTGCGTAGCCCGAGCGAACACGTTCCGAGGGGATGGCGGAGGAGTGAAATCACGCACAAAGACCGTGTCGATCCTGCTCTTCTCACTCCGATTCCCCGCCGAATCGACGGCGACAGCATAGTATCGATACCGAATCCCCTTCGCGACGGTCGTGTCACGGTACTGGAATGGGGCGGCATTCGATTGTGTCAATCGCGCCTCGCTCCTCCTCTCGTCCGATCGATAGAGCTCATAGGCGGCGACATCGAACGATTGACTGGGTCCGCAAGAGATATCGACGTGGCGCCCTTCAACATTCTCCGCGCGGAGCGACTGAGGAGGAGTTGGTGGTTCATCGTCAGGCACGTCGACCGTGACTGTTACCCGCTCGCTCTCGTTGCGTGCGCTGTCCACCGCCGTCACGCTGACAAGAAATCGCCGACCCGGAAGAAGACCTTTGCCTTGGTAGCCGCTGTCTGCGTACGCTGTCGCCCGGATAACATCGCGATTCACAAGGGGCTGGCGATCGATTGCCTCTCCCCTATAGATATTGTACCCTACGGCATCTGTCGACGGCGAGCGCTTCCAGGATAGTTTCAGGATACGCTGGTCCAGCTTGAAGCTCACATTTGCCGGAGGAGCAGGAGGCGTCAGGTCTTTCGTCATCGCCATCACGGGATTGCATCCTGCGCTTTCATTGTTCGCTTTGTCAAGAGCAGACACCGAATAGAAGTATTGCCTGTAGCTCTGGACAGTGCTGTCGACGTAAAACGGCTTGTCGAGCTTGATCATTGCCCTGGTCAATCGTACCGGTTCGTCCTTCAACCCCGTTGCCCGATACACGTTGTACCCCGCGGCATCCAGATCGAGACTCATGTTCCAACTCAGGAGAATGGACGTTTCGGCGCCCTGCGTTTGGAGCCCCGACGGAATTGCCGGTGGAATCTTGTCCTGCGGGATGAATGTCACTGGCATAGACGGTTTGCTTTCCCGCCCGAGAGGGTCGGTTGCCGTCACCGTGTAGGTGTACTCGGTTCCGTATGAGAAGAGAAGGTCGACGTACTGCTTCAGCGTTGCATCGCTGCGAAGTATCGGCATCAGGTTTACTCGCTCCGTCTTCTCCTTTCCCATACGCCGATAGATATCGAACCGTACGGCGGCATCGTTCGGTAACCCCTTCCAGTTCGGATAATCCCACGCTATTTTCACGCCACCATCCCCCAACGACACTTTGACATTTGTGGGAGATGGCGGGACATAGTCAGCGGGCGTCACGCGAATGGCTATCGAATCGAGACGGCGTCCAGCGTCATCGACGACAACGATTCGGTATGCGTACTCCTTTCCACGCCGAGCCCCCGTGTCATAGAACCAGCGACCGGTCACCTGTGCCACGCGTGGGCTCAGGAGCGAGAGCGATCGGCCGAGCATCTCGTTCCCCCGAATTCTTCTGAGTGCGATGAACGGATCATCGGTTTCTGCGGCGCGGGCGACAAGCTCCCAGTCAGACCCGAGCATGGCCATCATTCTTTCGGGATCGACGACCGGACGGATGGGCGATTCCTTTGTGAGTAGGATGTATCCCTCCTGGGTCGGCAGGGGTCCTTGACGGTACACCAAGAAGCCCTGGAGAGACGACGGAGGTGTCATAAGGTAGAGCGCCACGGAATCGCCGTGCGAGAGCGCAAAAACCTCCCGCCGGTCCTGACTAACGGCAGACGAGATGGCCGCGAGGATGGTGAGCGTAATCGTTAGAGAGTTCTTCATCGTCGCCCTCCACTCGGAATCTGCACCGATGTCCAGAACTCCGGCGACTGCATGCCAGCGTTGTTGAATGTCCGAGCACCGAGATAGTAGTTGGTTGTGCGGATCGGGCTGAGTCTTGACAGGTCAACCAATGTCGACGTCACGTTGCCAACCGACTGCCATTGAAGGATGTCTGTCGTTCTCGTTGACGTGCCTATGCAATATTCAATGCGGGCTATGCCGCTTTCGGGATCGGAGATGTTGGAGAAATTGAGCCGCAGCTCGGGAGATCCCCCTGGCCCGGTAGTCACCGCCGGCGTTACCATCGGCTGGATAGGCGGTGTCATATCGAAAACCAACGGCCCTGAGACACACGCAGCTCCGGTCATGCCCTGCCCGTTCACTCCGCGCAAGCTGGCATAGTACCGACCTCCAGGAGTGAGAGGCAGGCTGGGTAGCATCCAGGAGTTTGCCGGACCGAGATCCGTCTCCCTGAAATCAACCGAGGAAGTCCACGATTTCGCGTTGGTGCCACCAGGCGTTGTGCCGACTGCGTACTGATATCCCGTGATGCCTGACTCGGGATCATTGGATCGCGTCGTGAGGATGAGGAAGATCTTCCCAGCCAGATGTTGGATCCCAGCGGCGATCGGTGCGTTTGGAGTCGACGGTGCCGACGGATCAATCGGACGAAATGCTGCCACGACCGCCACGCCGCTTTCCCGTCCGGCGTTGTTCGTTGCTTTGACCTCTACCTGGAAGGAGTCGACATACGTGAGAACTCCCCCTTCAATGGTGGCGGTGAGGACACTCGGCCCGACTGTCACCCATTGAGACGCTACCTGCCCTGGTCCGGAGATCGGCACAACGCGGTACTGATAGTTCTGGGTTCCACTCTCAGGATCGTCTGCTGGTCCCCAATTGACTTCGACTCTCGGAGAAACTGCACTACCAGACGGACCGCTGACACCTCCTGCCCCCCCGGAACCCTGAAGCACCGCTGTAGGCAGTGGCATAGGAGGAATAGCGGCCACCGAACCGGTCTGCGTCGACGAAGGGGGCACCGGTTGCTGCAGCGCCGAGGGGGTCGGAATCGGCTGCGGTGGAGGCATAAACCCAGATCTCCCCGCGATCAGTTTCTGGGGAGGAGTAGGTCTTGTTGTGTCGATCAACAGGGGCTCGGATGCACCGGCGTTGCTCCAGAGGTTTGCCCCGTTGCGGGCTTTCACGAGAACGTAGTATTGCTGTCCGTGCGTGAGAGCCAGTTGGGTGATTACGACATCGGTACGGCCGCCGGCCGATTGCCAGCCCTGGATGTCCGTGGAAGACTGGTTGCTCCCCACCGCGTATTGATATTCTACGATGCCCGACTCCTGATCGTACGCGGAAAAACCGCATTCAATCTGGGACCGGTTCGATGAAACAGCAAGATTGTTGATTGGCGATTTCTTGTACGTCGAGAGGCGAACTGACGGCGCAGGAGGCGCTGTGTTATCGGTCGTCATTGCTGTAACAACTGGACTGGATGCGGTTGCGGGGGCGCCGATAGACTGACCCATTATCAACGGAACGACGAACCCTACTGATCGTTCGTTCGAATAACCGGCTCCGGCTCGGGCGCGGAGGTGAAACATCCGATTACCGTAGGACTGTCCAAAAAAGTACCTGGAGAGGCTCGTTTTGTCACCGACATTCTGATACCCCTCCGCATCAATTCGCATGGAATAGTCCATGATCCCACCCGCGGAAGAAACGCTCCAGTCGAATTTCCCCTTTACGTAATCCGCTTCCGTCGTGACTGCAGCCCGTATCGACGTGATTCGCGGGACTTCAAGCTCTTGGCGCACCGCAGCCTTTTTCGCCTCGATCTGTTCGAGTGAGTACCCCGTTGCAGCTGCTGGCGCTGCAATGCCAACGGGAACGGCACGCTCCTGGCCACCCACACGAATCACCCTCGTCGACACCCGCTGAACGTTTTCCCTCTTCCATGCCGAGTAGCGGTCCAAAATGTCATACAGGCTTTCAGTCAGACGAGTTTTCTTCTGATAGACGGAATCGAGCGCGCGGGTGTATGCGGCCTGGCCGGTCGTCAGGTTTTGGTGGTCGTCCATGTATGCATGGTCGGCACTGTCAATGCAGGCCGTGGCTTTTTTCATCAGTGCAGCAAAACCAGACCGCGGTACTTCACTCCAGAGCGCGACCCCCTTGGCATTCAACTCGGCTTTCTGCTGCGCTTCGGTCATGTTGCTCCACGCGAAGATCCAATCGCCCACTTTCGAGTTGATCTCCGGCGTCGGGGTCTGGGCAAACGTGAGAATGGTCTGGTAGCGCCATTCACCAAGGGCTCTTCGGTCGGACGGGGAAAGCCTTTCTGTTTTCGCCCTGATGACGTTGGTCAGCGCCGCTTCTCTTGCGTTGATGAGGAGCATCTTCTGGCCGGCAAAAATGTTCTCACTCGCGAAGTATGAAACGTAGTCGGCAAAGAATTTTTCATCAGCTTCCAGTAAGTCCGCGTAGCTGCTTCCAAACTGGCGCACTCCCTGCTGTCCACTTGTTCCCTGCAATGCTCCATCGACATCCTGCAGCGCCGACTCGAGCGACGCAATTGCCGCAGATATTCTCTCTTCAGTTCTGTCTTTCGAAAGCTCCGCCTCCGCAAAGAGCGAAGCGTTTGACACCGCCTTCGTCTCATCCAACGTCAATGTCGGAACGACTGTGCTGTTCGGATCGAATAAGGCAAGACCCGAGACCGGGTTTTCATCACCTGTAACGGCGCCCCCTTGTGCCGGCGGTGAGAGTCTGGCGGTGACTTGCGCCAATCGCGCAGCGATCACAGCGCGGTCGGCATTCAGTCTGCTGATGCTTGCTTCCAGATTGTTCCGGCTGGATCCGAGTCCTACGCGTACGTTCACGTTGGGCGCATCCGTAGCCGCGTAGATGTTGCTCAACACCCAGTTGAATTCGGCCAGTTCACTCGCTGGTGCGGGAGCACCATACGCGAGGAACTCCTGCTCCAGTTCCTTAAGCAGCAGCACGCAGAGCACCTTAATAGCATTGTTCGAGCTGCGCAGGCCCAGGGTCAGAGAGTAAAGTGTCGCGAAGGCGTTTTCGAGCTCGGCCGTCGTCAGGGCAGGAGGTACTGCCCGGGAGTTCTGAATTGCCGCCGCCGCATCATTTGCTGCTTTGTTCATGTCAGCGGCCGTGTTCGTGGCCTCCGCAATGAGCCGCTCCAGCTCCGGGTCAACGCCGAAACCACCATCGAAACCGCTCCCCGATATTTTTGCCCAGACACTCCCTTCCCACCTCAACTCCGCAGCCTGCGCCCGGAGAGCTGCGATACCGTACAGGTAGAAATCGGGACCGCCCAGAAGAGCGAATCGCAGGTATCCTTCAGCCGAAGCCGCTCCCCCAAGGACTGAGACGCTGATCCACGATTTTGCATAAGCTCCCCAGCTTACGCTCGCCTTGTACCACATCGTTATCTCAATGCCTGCGTTGAGGTTAATGACCCAGAGTTCAATCGGCTGCCCTATTGACAGCGAAGCGATGAAACCGGGAGCACCAATGAAGAGCTTCCCGTGCATATCGAAGAGCAGGAAGACCTTTGCGTCGATGTGCCCCATGATCCCCCAGTCGTTCCCTCCATAGATGAAGAAATTCAGACCGCAGTTGAAGGACAACAGAGCGGGCACCGTGGCTGTGACCGTGATATTTCCATTGGCACTGATCGTTGGTGTTTGCCGAACATTGAGGTGCATCGACCCCTCGAGCACATTCTCCATCGTAAGGAGGATCACCCGCCCATCGACAGTGAAATAGGTCTCAGTGATCGTCACAAGCACCCGACCCTTGATCACTGTGCCGGTTGGCTCAACCAGCGATGCACTTCCGAAGAGAAGGGCAGCGAACCTCCCGGGGTCTCTGATCTTCGATTCCGTTTCCTGGTCCTTTCCGGTGAAGCCGGCAAGCTGTTTCACGAGATTGAGATCGGCCTGATCGGGATTCAAGAAGAAGCCGCCGCCGACGCCGGTGAGGTAGCCCACCGGTACTGCAGGAGGGACCGGCGGGGGAATCGGAACCATCAGTCCTTCTGCCGCCACAAAAAGGCCCAGGCTGGTCACATTGTTCATCCGCCCGATTTTGCCGACAACCATGATCCCGGTGGTGCCGACTTTACCCTCGCCGCCAACGAGAAGCGCAAAGCCATTCGTACCGCTTTGATACTTCATATCCAGGCGGAAATCAGCGACACCCACGACCCCGAAGCTTGCATTGCGTATAAGCAGGTTCGTTGAGGTCTGCGTCTTGTAGAGAAGGAACTCCTCGACTCCCCCATTTCCAACACCTGCAACATCGATGGTCGCTCCGAACCGGACATAACTGGTCACGGAAATCTTTTCGGTTTGCGCTTCGGCTGCCGACGATCCAGTCGGCGACGTCCCGCTGCTTATCTCAATTTCACGGGGAGTGTTGCTGAATCCGAACTCATTGACCTCGAGGTTGACGATGTCCGCCAGCGAGAAGACTCCACCTTCGATCCTCGGAAGGGAAAGATTTTCGAGGTCATCGATCTTCAGATCCGAGAATCTGATGCCTCCCGTCACGCCGGGCACCGACAGGGTCATGAGGCCAGACATGGAGAGCCCGAACGTCGGCAAGTCAGCCGGAGCCGTGATGGTGAGGCCTGAAAGGTTCAGCGATTCCCAGTCAAAGTCAGTGAGCGACGCCCTGACGTTCCCCCATTTCACGGACCCGCCGAATGTGACCTCCAGTCCCGGGAACACGGTACCCCCGTTCCGGTAACCGATCTGAATCCGTTTGTTCACGTCGTTGTTCAGATAAACATCCGCAATAAACTTCAGACGGCTTTGGGTGAGGTTGGCAAGATTGAGGCTCAGTGACGCATAGGTCGGATGGAACTTGGCGATCCAGAAATTTGTGCCGGCCAGTTCCTCTGGAGCGTTCAGGATGGTGATTTCCGACCCGCCGGAGACAGTACCATCCGGTGCGATCTGGAAGTTGAATCTCTGCGGTGTCGTGTCAGCCGGTCGCGGAAGCCGTACGAATCCTTCAACAAGGAGCGAGTCTTGCCGAATCCCAACCTTCGACAGCGCCACGTAGTCGGGGACAATGAACACATCCCTCGAGAGGAAGTCTCCGGCACCGAGACTGATCGATCCATCTGTTCCAACCTTGAAGTTCTGGAAGGTCGATTGGTTGTTCAGAAATGTCAGCGAGCCGCTCATTGCGAGATAGAGGACTCTGTTCTCGTACGACGGAGTCAGACTGCTGATCACGAAATCTGCTCCGAAGAGGTTGAAGTGTTGCTCCTCGCCTCGCGTATAGCTGACCGAGGCGACGGAAACGCCTGATTTCGTCGACACCTTGAGGCCGCCGAAGGTCAAGGAGAACGTCTGCGACAGTCTTGGCGCCGTGAGAACACCGCTGAGCGTAATGGCAAACTCATCACCGGATACGGTGACCTCCGCTGCCGGGTTGGTTTTCACGGCCATCGGTTTGAAACGAGCAACCGAGATCGGAACGGCTCCATCCTGCAGGTGGGCAAAACTCAGTGTGAACACAAACGCTTTCTTGCTGGCATCGAACACCGCGGCGTAGTGGATCGGAGCTGGATCTGTCCCGTCTTTGAACAGATCACTCACAACGTCGCCTGAGAATTTGACCTCTCTCTGTTGTGCGTCAAAACTGGCCGCTACGCCTTGAATCTTCACCTCGAGATCGCCGATCCGTTTCTGCATGACATATGTTTCGTTCTGCTGGTGATCTGCGGCGAAGACACCGGTCGTGACAGATCCAGACAAACCGGACGATGAAAGGGTCAGATTGTCGACGTTGATTTTGAGATCCCCCAGGACCTTGGGAAGATCGAGAAAGCCAGAGACTGATATCCCGTACGAGCCTCCCTGTCCGCGTTCATATGAGAGAGAAGTAAGGACGATCGGGATGCCTGCATCACGCAACGCGAGAATCGAGTCGCCGCTTGCCTTGATGCTTCCCCCGACAACCTGGTATGTCGATGTGTTGACTGTGATGTCCAGAGCGACATCGACTGATGGAGGCGCCGGCTTTCCATACTGTAGCGCGGGAATGATGAGCTTGACTTTTCGTCCCGGCCCTGTACGGATCTGCATGCCACTGGGGACAGGCTGGGTCTCGACCATAACGACGCCGTTCTCCTTGATCTGGAGAAAAGCGATCTGTTCATCCGGCAGGGCAATCCGGTCCGGCAGCGGAACAACGTCAAGGATATTCCCCGGCTGGATGCCTGATGGATCGACGAGAGCAGCGAGCGTCGCGTCTTTGAAGATCTCGGCTTTTCCGGACTTCACTCCGAAGGGGGAAAGCCGGACACAAAAGTCAGTCGAGTACCGAGATATGAGATTGCTCCAGGTTGTGTCGTTCCATCGGAAAGAAACGCTCGACTCACCGCTAACCAACAGCCCTGACACATCGAGCTTGAGAGTTGATGGGAGCGTGAGAAGAGCGGCATACCGTTCCGTGAGCGTTGTTGTCGGGGAAACGACGCTCCAGACGAGATTACCGCCTTCGACGACAAGCTTGAGCGCGATCTGATTGAGGAACGTCGCGTTTCCAGATTTGACGGCAAACGTTTTGACGTCGATGAGGAGGTTGTTCATGCTGACGACTGCCGATCCACCTCCTGCAAGCTGCAGATCGGATTGGCCGTTGATCAGCAGACCGTCCTTGTTCAGCACCGCCCCTCTCAGGACAAATATCAGAACCGGATCATCGGACGGTACCTTCCACATGAATGGCTGGGTGATTGCAATGGATCCGTCGATCATCGCGTTGCGAACAAGATCGTATTTGATTGAGCCGGTGGCACTGATCGTGTCACCGCTCGTCTGACCGGGGATCTTCAGCGTCCCGGTGAGATCGAGGAGAGCGCTCTGCACAGAGTTAGTGAATGCAAAAGCGAGCGTTGAAGTCGTAACCTGGAGCTTGCCAATGCCCACATCGAGCGGGCATCGCGGAACAAAGTTCGCAACGCTTCCCGAAACACCCCCCTGAGCAGTGACAGAGAGTGCTGTGGCAAGGAGATCATAGAGACCGTCGTCGGAACCGCACTGGAAGGTCTTCGGCAGCGAGAGGTTACCCTTGAACAGCACGTTGAAGTTCTGAACTCCACCGTTCACAGTCAGATCGCCCGAAATATTTCGCACGAAGAGACCCACATCACCTGCCAGTGGAAGCAGCAGTCCGGGAGTGGCGAAGTCCTTCGCCTCGATCGTCGCGGTAATCTTGCCGTCACTGTATCCGGCGTTGAGGATACTCACCCTCGGTGTCCGGAGTTCACCTGCAGCGCCGGCCGGAAATTGCGGGAAGCTCAGCTCAAAGTCGAACGCAAACCCCCAACCTCCCGATGAGCCAGCAGCCCCGGTGTACCAGTTGTACACAAACGGCGCCATCCGGAAGGCCAGCGGTCTCAGGCCAAAGCCCATATACGTGTGTACGCTGTCGCTCATTTCCGGGATCGAGATGGCCGGGAAGTGAATCCCCTGCTTATCGATGATAATCCCAGCAACCTTTGGGATCTTCACGGCAAGATCAGGGAGAACGAGCTGGACGGACACACCAAATTCGTAGTCCCAGCCGGTGCTTCTTTGGTAGGCGAGCCTCGGTATCCTGAGATCGGAGAAAGCGAGCTGCACCCATTTCAGATCGAAGAGCGCGGCATCGCTCGCAGAATCCGCCTTGAAGTCCTTGAGCTCAAAGCCGTCTTGCGTGAAGCGAATGTTGGTCGCCGCTCCGTAGAGGCGCGTCTCCGAGAGCTTCATACGGACGTCACTTGCCAGATTGATGTCGAACGCTATCCGCCTGGGTATCGCCTGCGACGTGATCGATCCGTTCACCTGATTAACGACGATCTCAATCCTGTCGCTTCCCGATGAGATCGGAATGCCCTTCTTCGTCGAGAAACCCATCGTGCCCGAGAGTCGTCCGTCGGACGCAAGCGTCAGCTGGAGGACATTCTCTCCTGTCACCGACTGCCCGAAGAGGTTCAGCGCACCGTCGAGCTTGTAGACGTCCAGTCCAGAATCCTTTTGATACGTCAGCTTCTGTATGACAAACGGGATCCCGTCCTGCGACAGGTCAAAATCAGCGGCTTTGGTTGGAGGTATCGTCGCTTCGATCGTTCCGGAGATTAACGCGAACGTTAGCGGGTGGACGATGATATCGAGGGCGACATCGATCTCCGGCGGAGCGGGCCTGGTGTACTGCAATGCAGGAATTACCAGGCGAACTGACTGCCCCGGTTTCGTTTGCAGTTGCAGCCCGGTGCTGACGGAAGTGTGTGTGATGAGCTCCTGTCCGTTTGACTTTATTATCGCAAACGCCACGGAGGAGACCGGCAGAGGAAGGGTGTCTGGAAGAGCTTTGTACACAAGGGTGATGACATCCGGGAAGAAGCCCTGCGGGTTCAGAACGGCGACACGTGATTCATTATAGAAGAACTCGATCTGGCCCGTGGAAAGACTGAACGGACTGAGCCGGAACGCGCAATCCGAGGAAAACCGAGCCTCCACGGAAGCAAGATCCTTGCCATCGAGCCTCAGATTTGCCGTCCCCGTGCCCGTTACAGCCAGCCCGCTGCGGTTAAGGGTCAACGTTTGTGGTAGTTGAAGGAGAAATCCAGTCGCTGCGGTGAGTGCGGTGTCTCTCTTGACAGCCCTATATGTCAGGCCGCAGTCCGTTACGGAAGCGACGAGCGCGAACGCATTATCGAAGATGACCTCGCCCGACGTGACGGAGAAGTCGCTCCATTTGATCGCAAATTTGTTGAACGTGCAGCCGATTGACTGACCGCCGTCGAGCCACAGAGTCTGTCTCCCGTCAATGCGGATGACGTGCAGATCGATTGTGGCTTTGTCGAATGAGAATGAGAGAACAGGGTCTGTTGACGGCACATCCCACACGAATGGTGTGTCAAGGCTCCCCTTCAGGGCGATGAGCTGACCCTGGGTAATATCGTAGGTAACCATGACCGATGTACTGACACTCTTCCCACTCCGGCTCGTGAATAGCAATTGAGCCGTTCCGTCAATGACGATGCTTTGTGTCATCTGAGACACTTTGAACTCTAGCGAAGACTGCTGCATCGAGAGGGTGAATGGCCCCAACACGAGCGAACACTTTGGGACAATGTTCTCGATCTTCCCACTCAGCCCTCCAAATCCGCCCATCCGAACGCCCGGCGTGAGCAGGTCGAGATAACGCTCGCTTCCGGAGCATTCGAAAACATCGGGCAGCTTCAACCTGCCGGCGATCCTGATATCGGGAAGAAGATCGAACAGCGACGCCTTGAAATCGGCTCCGAGCGAGCCGAAGAGCTCAGAGATGTCGAATGACATCCCACCGAGCATCGGCAGCGAGATGCCCGGCGAATCGAACTTGAACGATGGCAGCGTCGCGCTGAAGCCGAGGTCGCCAAGACTCGCATGCGGGATCTGAATGTTCAGGCCACGGAGTGAGATCGGAGTGAGGCTCGGGAGGTTCGGCATCGTGAGGTTCAACCCGAGATCGAAGTTGAAGCCTGTTGGGGATCCCGGTCTCCACTGCAACCAGGGAAACGTGAACGACGGCAGCCGTAACGACTCGAGGGAAAGCTCAAATCCGCTCAAGTCCACCTTCGGAAGATTTAGCTCAGGCAGATCGATGGTCGGGAATGCGAAGCCGCCCGGCCCAAACGAGACACCGCTGATCGTCGGCAGCCGCAGGCTATCGAACAACGGGAAAGTAAAGCTCATGTCCATGTCGAAGGCAAAATCCCACTTGCCGCCGGAGAAGCTCAACGAGGAGAGTGAGAACCTGCTCAAGAGGAGCTTGAGCCAGCCCAGATCGATCGATGAGAGGCTGACGTCTCCCCTGGGAGTAAACGAGCGAACGCTTATGCCTGCAGGTTTCACGCCGAGGACGAGATCAGCGCCGAAATAGTTCTTCTCATCTGCTTTGAGATCCACGGCGCCGTAGATCGCGAGATCGTATGTCAGCGTGTCTGGCCTGAGCTTGGCCATGAAATCTCCGCTTACCCTCGAGATGTTCAGCATCAATTTGTCCGACTGCGGGACCAGGGCAATGGAGAGCGGGATGGTGCAGTCAACTGATCCCGAGATGGTGCCGTCGGAGGCAAGCGTCAGATCTTTCACCTCGCAGGTCGACTTGTTTCCGTAGAGTTCGAAGACTCCGCTGAGCGTGAGGACAGATGAAGAGAAACGGAGGGTGGCTTCCGTTATATGGAGCTTCACGTCCGCGCTACCGAGCGTCACCAGAGGTGAAGCGAGCGACCCCTTGCACGTTAGCTCTCCACTCAAACCAGCCTGAGTCAGCTTCAGCGTTCCGTCAAGGGGAAAGAGTTTTCCGGCATCAAGGAGTTTAAGTTGCCCAGTAACGGTCAGCGAGATCGGTGAGATGAATTCGACTGTCCCAGCTACAAGGTTGTCGCCAACCAACGACTGTGGCAGGTCACCCGGTTTCAGGGTTCCCGCGACTCGCCCGGCGGCAAACTGCGGCAGTGCGTAGTCTCCCTTCGTCAGCGTGAGGTTCTCAACACTGACGGGAATGGCCTCCGGTGGTGCGTCGGGAAGGAGGAACTTCAATCCCGCCTTTCCATTGAGGCGGAGAGAATTGGCCTCTTCCGCCAGAACGAGCTCATTCAGATTGACAAGCTCCGCGACACCATCGACGAGGGTAAGAGTCTTGAAGGGAAGCTTGGAAGGGGTTGCCGGCTCGCCTTTGTAGGCGAACGTCCAGATCTCGCTTCTGCCGTCGTTGGCGATCTTCAGTGATTCGTCTTCAGGCCGGGCAGTGATCTGGAAAACGTATTCCTTGCCCGTCTCAAAAGGTGGCCCATCGGTGGGATAGATGTATCGGCCTGTGTCATGAACGACAGCTTGATGAAAGACCTTGTTTGCCTTGATGGCTTCGAGAGGCTTTTGGTCAGCCACTCGTTCGACAATGAGGAGATCATAGTCGATCGTCTTCTCAGCAGGCGCATTGACGGCTTTCCACTGAAAGACCGGA
>Ga0194112_10006688_pt1 | contig 15188 bp, 13 predicted proteins | sample TA2MahC400mmetaG_FD_146191 | JGI IMG/M metagenome (GOLD analysis project Ga0194112, IMG submission 146191) | Freshwater microbial communities from Lake Tanganyika, Tanzania - TA2015016 Mahale Deep Cast 400m | ecosystem: Environmental > Aquatic > Freshwater > Lake | place: Tanzania: Lake...
CCGCCGGTGACGATCCTGGAGATCGACCTTGACAAGAGAGTATGTTACCTGGACGACGTTGCGGACCCCACCAAGAAGGCCACCTCGGTGGCCCCGGTGCCCTACACGAGCGAGGTGAGATACCGCACTTTCAAGATGAACCTGTGTATGGCGGACATTGTGGCAGTCAATGGCAGACCAGCCAAGGGCTTCTACGTGCAAACCTATTATCAGGTGCTGGCGGCGACCGATCTGACGCCAGGGCGTTCTGTTGCCGATACTGTGGGTTCTTGCCCCAGCGACGCCACTTTTGCCCTCCTTCACCCGGACGGAACACCGATCGGGACGATCATGGCAAGCGGGATTGCCGGCTACCCAATCGCGCCAGGCGCCCCCGGTCGCGTGGAATTGGACAACTTGTCGGTTGTCGGCGGCACCGGGCTGTTCCTCGGAGCGCGCGGCCAGGCCGCTCTAGGCCCGGCAGTCAGCCTCTCCAGAGCGGCTTCGATGCTCGAGGATCCGGCCTACCGGCGAATCAACGGCGGGGGCAGACGGCTTGAGATCCTTCACCTCATCCCCATGACCTGGCCGGAAGTGCTGACAGTTCCCACCGGCCCGGCCATCTTCCATGCGGACGATTTCTCGGCGGTCACGGCCGAGAAGCCTGCCCGGGCGGGTGAGCTGCTCATGCTGAGCGTCAGCGGGCTTGGCCCGGTGCGGCCCAACCTCGATCCGGGCAAGCCGTTTCCGGCGTGGCAGGCCGGCAAGGAGCACCAGGTCAACTCCCCGGTCGAGGTCACGGTAAATGGTAAAGCTGCCGCTGTGACAAGCGCCATCGGCTGGCCGGGGATGAACAACGTCTATCGCGTCGATTTCCGCGTGCCCGAAGGCACCGCCGCCGGCACGGCCACCCTGGGCCTGAGTGTAGCCTGGATCAACGGGCCGGAGGTAAAGATCCCGGTGCGGTGATCTGAGCGGCAGGCGGCCCGGGATCTGCCTGGGCAACCACGGGGCAATGCCATATCCGGTAGGATATAGGCAGCGCGCGAGCATGCCCACGATCAGTCAGTTTTACGGAATCCTGATTCGCATGTTCTTCAGCGATCACGCGCCGCCGCACTTCCATGCGGTCTACGGGGAGTCCCAGGCAACGATCGACATTGTCCGCCGCTGCGTGGTCGAGGGTGAACTCCCACGGCGTGCTCTGGAACTCGTCCTGGATTGGGCGGAACTCCACCAGGAGGAACTGCTGGAAAACTGGCGGCTGTGCCGGGACAAGCAGCCGCCACGCAGGATTGACCCCCTCCGCTAGAGTGCGGGATTATAGGAGTGGGGGAAAGGAAACATGTACTGGGAGGTGATCGAGGTTCGGCCGGAACCGGGTGGGAGTCTATTCGTCCGGTTTGCTGACGGCGTGGCCGGGTACGTTCGTTTCCTCCCTGATTACTTCACCGGGGTTTTTGAGCGCCTGCGGGATCCGGCGCACTTCGCACAAGTCTTCGTGGACCAGGGCGCGGTGGCGTGGCCGGGAGAGATCGACCTGGCCCCTGACGCCATGTACGAACAGATCCGGCGGAACGGGGAGTGGGTGCTGTCAGGAGAACTGGAAGAGGCGCCGGCTTGAAGCGCTGGCGGCTGGCCACGGGTTGATCGCGGCCTGGATGGCCGAGGCGGCCCGGAGGGTTGCAGTGCAGTGAACGGGGCCGCGCTCAGCGTGGCAGGCTCATCAGCCCTTGGTCCAACGCGGCCCCGCGTTGATCCCGGCAAGCCGTTCCCGGCGTGGGCGGCGGGCAAGGAGCACCAGGTTAGCTCGCCAGTCGAGGTCACGGTGAATGGCGAAGCTGCCGCCGTACCGGGCTAGCGGGCCGCCTCCCGGCCCAGCTCCCGCCACAGCCAGGCCTTGGCCAGGCGCCAGTCGCGCATCACGGTCTGGGGCGAGACCCGGAGCACACCGGCGGCCTCCTCGACGCTCAGCCCGCCGAAGAACCGCAGCTCGACCACTTCACTCTTGCGGGCGTCTACCTTCGCCAGGGCGTTCAGCGCCTCATGGACGGCGACCATATCGGCGCTCCGCTCCCGGCAGACGGCCAGGGCGTCCTCCAGCGGCACAGGCCGCGCGCCTCCGCCGCGCTTGGCCGAGCGGCGAGCGCGGGCGTAATCCACCAGGATGCTGCGCATGACCCGGGCCGAGACGCCAAAGAAGTGGGCGCGGTCCTGCCAGTCGGCCTGCTTCAAGTCGATCAACCGCGCGTAGGCCTCGTCCAGCAGGGCCGTGGTTTGCAGGGCCGGGTCTGGACGCCCCCGCTTCAAGTAGCGCGTAGCGATCCGGCGCAGTTCCGTCTCCACCAGCGGAATCAGCCGCGCGAGCGCCGCCTGGTCCCCCTGGCTCCAGGCGCGCAGCAAGCCGCTGATGTCCTGGGAGTCGCCTGCGCTCATGATCCCCGTCCGGGCCAATTGTAGCACCGGCGGGCGGGGCGGTGATCCCTCGCGCAACCTCTAATACTCTCGACCGCCTCTGCCGATGAAGATAGGCAGGAGCGGTGGTGCCAATAGTGCGGGTGTTTGCCTGTGAATGTCAGCCCATCGTGTTGGAGGGCCTGGCCAGCCTGCTGGGCGCCAGCCCGGACCTGGAACTGGCCGGGAGCGCGTTGAGCACGGACGAGGTCTTGGCCGCCCTGTCGGGTGCGCAACCGGATGTGATCCTGGTCTGCGAGGACTTCGAGGCTCCCGTGACGGCGCACCACCCGGGTGTCCTGAGAAGCCTGGCCCCCCAGGCTCGCCTGATCCTGTGGACGAACGCTCCGGATTCCCATCCATCGGCGCTGGAGATCGGTTTCTCCGGCATCGTGGACAAGCGGCGTCCGGTGGGTGTGCTGCTGGAGTGCCTGCGGGCGGTGGCGCAAGGGGCTTGCTGGAGGGACGGACACGGCGAATTGCCCGAGTACGGCACGCGCCGCGGCCCTCCGCGCCTGACCCGGCGGGAGCGCGAAATCGCGCTCCTGGTGGGGGAAGGACGCAAGAACCGCGAGATCGCCGACACGCTGTCGATCTCTCCGGGCACGGTGAAGGTGCACCTGATGCACATCTTCGAGAAGGCGGGCGTGGAGGATCGCCTCCAGCTGGCGCTGCTGGCCCGGCGGCTGCTAAGCCCGGAGCCCGAGGAGCCGGCCCGGGCGGAAGTGGAGCCGGCGCTGGTGGATTCCGTGCTGAAGTGAGCCGTGAGCATCCGGCGCCTGCTCGTTCCCTCGCTGTCTGATTGCCTGTTTGTCTCCCTGCTGGGGTGGCTATTTGCCAGCGGCAGCGGGTGGATCGGCCTGCTGGCGGACGGGGACACCGGCTGGCACATCCGCACCGGGCAGCACATCCTGGACGGAGGCGGGCTGCCCCGCCAGGACCTGTTCTCCTTCTCCCGGCCAGGCGCCCCGTGGTTCGCCTGGGAGTGGCTCAGTGACGTGGTCCTGGGGTGGCTTCACCGGCAGGCGGGCCTGAAAGGGGTGGTCCTGGTGGCCGGGGCCGCCGCCTGCGCTTCGATCACGCTAGTGTTCCGGCATGCGCTCTGGCGGGGAGCGGGTATGTTCGTGGCCTTGGCGGCCTGCCTGTTGGGGGCCGGGGCCTCGACCATCCACCATCTGGCCCGGCCCCATGTGTTTACCCTGGTGCTGCTGGCCGCCTCGCTGTGGCTCCTGGACCGGGACCGCCGCCAGCCCACTCGGGCGGTGTGGCTGTTGGCGCCGCTGTGCGCGGTCTGGGTGAATGTGCATGGCGGTTTCCTGGCGCTGCTGGCATGCATAGGCGCGGTGGCAGTGGGGACGGCACTGGAGGTGTGGCTGCACGCCGGGCCGCGCGGCTGGGCGCCGGTGAGGCGGTACACCGGGTTGCTGGGGGCATGCGGAGTGGCGACATTGCTTAACCCGTACGGGGTGCAGTTGCATGTCCACATCGCCGGATATCTGCGCTCGAGCTGGATCCGGGAGGTGGTGCACGAGTTCCAGTCGCCGCAGTTCCGCACGGAAGCCCTGCTGCAATTCGAGGTGCTGCTGTTCGCGGGTCTACTGCTGGCGGGCAGCCTGCTGGCCCGGCGGCAGTTCAGCGACGCCCTGCTGGTGCTGGTGTGGGCGCACGCGGCGCTGGTCTCGGTGCGGCACATCCCGGTGTACGTGGTGGTGGCGACGCCGATCTGGGCAGGCCACGCGGGTGTGCTGTGGAAGCAGTGGACGGCGCGCCGGGCGGCCCGCTCGCCGGCCCGCATCCTGGCCGAGGTGGAGGCAGACGCCGCTCCAGGCTTCCGGCGCACGAGCCTGTGGGCGGTGGCGGCGCTGGTTGTGCTGGCGCTGGACGTCTGGCCGATGAGATGGCCAGTGGACTTCCCCGAGGAGAAGTTCCCGGTGCGGCTGATCGAGCGGCATCGCGCGGAACTGGAGTCCGCGCGGGTGTTCACCACGGACCAGTGGGCGGACTACCTGATCTACCGGTTCTATCCCCGGCACAGGGTGTTCATCGACGGGCGGAGCGACTTCTACGGCCCGGAGCTGGGCAAGCTCTACCTGCGGCTGGCCTACGCGCAGGCCGACTGGGGCGAGACGTCGCGCCAATACGGCTTCGAGTGGGTGCTGGCTCCGCCGGAATGGCCGCTGGTGAGCCTGCTACGCCGCCATCGAGACTGGCGGCTGGTAGAAACGGACCAGCGGGCCCTGCTGTTCCGGCGCGCCGGGAACCCGGACGCCACGGAGGAGAAGATTGCGGAGCGGTGAACGCTAGCGCAGGCTCATCAACCAGACGTCGGCCTCGGTGGTCTCCACGCTGAAGTACAACAGCCGATCATCGCGGGACAGCGAGAGTTTATAGGCCTGGACCTCGTGGGGAGCGACCGCCAGCACCTCGTGAATTCTGCCAGACTTGGTGTCAACCAGGTAGATCTTCCCCTGGTGGACGAACAGGAGCCTCCGGCTATCGCTCAACCAGCGGGGACGGGCTCCGAAAGCCGTCGCGGTCTCGTATTTCTGAGACCCCAGGTCATAGACCGAGACGCCGGAGACCGTTCCCTCCGCCCGCAAGCGGTCTCCCGCCAGCTTGCCACCGTCCGGGGACCAGGACCAGACGTAAAAGGAGGTATTGGCTTCGGCTAGGGGCGGCAAGACCTGGGGTGTCTGTTCCTTCCAGGGCCTACTTACGTCCATGATGAAGGAGTTGAGGCCCGCCGGGGTGGCCAGCAGGCGGGCGCCGTCGGGCGACCACACGGGATTGAGGACGCCTAGCACGGGATAGTGCGTGAGCTGGCGCAGCCCGCTTCCGTCCGGGTTGATCGTCCAAATGTCGAACTTGCCGCCCCGGTTTGACATGAAGGCAATCCGCTGACCGTCCGGCGACCAGTGCGCCCCGCGGTCCCTATGAGTGTCGTCGGTGAGGTGGCGCAGGCCGGTCCCGCTCTCTTCCGCGACAAAGATGTCCTCCTGTTTGCCGAATCCCGCAAAGGCGAGCCACCACCCGTCCGGAGAGAGGTCAGGAGAGTATGCTTCTCTGGTGCCTTGCGTCACCGGAATGGGTTGGCCCATGGGCTTCCCAGTGAACGGGTCAAAGCGCACCTTTTGGATGTTGGAGGCGCGCACCTGGTGAACATAGGCGATCCGCCGGCCGTCTCGCGAGAAACTGATGTACCCGCTGTAAGGCGAAGGAGTCGTGACCGGTTGCGGGGGGCCAAGGAGCGCTCCTGATTTCTCATCAATGGGCACGCGCCACAGGTTAGTGCTGCCGCCCCGCTCACTGGAGAAGTACAGATACCGCCCATCCGGCGACCAGACCGGGTTCCAGTCCACACTGGGGTCGTTGGTGACTGGGACGGGCTCGCCGTGGAGCGGGCCACCTAGCGCGGCGGATGCGGTCCACACGTCGCGCTGGCCGCCTCCCCGCAGACCCCAGTAGGCAATGCGCAGTCCATGGGGAGACCAGTGGGGCTGGAGGAAGTCTTCCGTCTTTTCGTCCAACTGCCGAATGCGACCGGTGGAAACCGTAACCACGTAAGCTTGACCCGGCAGGCCGAGCCGGACATCGGGACGGTCGAACGTTGCAGAGCTAAACACGATCTCCTGTCCATCCGGCGACCAAGCCGGGTGGTGGCCGAAATCGGTCACTCGCTTCACCGATTCGCCCGCGGCCCCCATGACGAAGATGCCGCCGCCCTCTCTCTCCGAACGAAAAGCGATGCGCTGGCCGTCCGGAGAAAACGCGGGCTGGGTATCGTTGAGGGGGCAATCCTTGGTCAAGTTGAGGGGCGTCCTGCTGCCCACCTTCTGGAAGTAGATGTCCCAATTGCCGGAGGCGCGGCGGGCGTACACGAACGATCCGCCATCCGGAGACAGACTGGGGTAAATCTCCTGCCCCGGAAGGTCGGTGAGCTGAGTGAAGGTGGCGTCCGCGAGCGGCGCCCGGCCGGGGCGCGGCCAGGCGAAATACCCGAGGGCGAACAACGCGGCAGCAGCCGCCGGCGCCCAAAACCGCGCGCGCTTTTTCCAAGGAGCCAGGCGCCGCCGGAGCCGCTCCAGGTCGGCCTTCATCTGGGAAGCGCTCTGGTAGCGCGCCTGGCGATCCTTGACCAACGCCTTCAGGAGGATGCGTTCAAGACCAGCAGGTAGGCGCGCGTTCAGCTCGCGGGGTGTTCGGGGCGGTTTGCTGAGAATTGCCTCCCGCATCAAACCGGCATCGGCTTCCTGGAACGGAAGCTGGCCGGTGGCCGCCTGGTAGAGGGTGACGCCCAGGGAGAACAGGTCGGAGCGAGCGTCCACCTCCTCGCCACGTGCGTGCTCGGGCGACATGTAGGCCACCGTCCCCATGGCCGGTCCAGCAGTGCTGATCGTCTCCTCGTGGGGCAGGCGGTTTCGCCTCCCCTCCGATTCGGCTGCAGCGTTCGATGGCTCATCGGGTCTCCCGGACCGCAATTTCGCCACGCCAAAATCCAGGATCTTCGCCTGGCCGCGCGGGGTGAGGAAGATGTTGCCCGGCTTGATGTCCCGATGGACGATGCCCTTCGAGTGGGCGGCCTCCAAAGCGTCGGTCACCTGAACGCCCAGATCCAGCAGTTCACCCACCGGCAGCGGGCCCGCGGCCAAACGCTGCTTGAGCGGGTGGCCCCCGAGCAGCTCCATCACCAGGAAGGGCGAGCCCTCGTGTTCCCCAATGTCATACAAGGTGCAGATGTTGGGGTGATTCAGGGCCGAGGCGGCGCGGGCCTCGCGCTGGAATCGCCTGAGCGCCGGCGCGTCCTTGGCCGAGCGGCCGGGGAGGAACTTGAGGGCGACATCGCGCCCGAGCCGGGTGTCGGTGGCCTGATAGACCTCGCCCATGCCGCCGGCGCCGAGCAACGCCACAATCCGGTAGGAACTGACTTGGTGGCCGGGGGAGAGCTGCGGCGCAACCTGCGCGCGCGTCCCGGAAGCCAGCCAGGGAGCCGCCACTTCCAGCGCGGGCCGGGCCAGAAAGCCCCCGGCGCGCGCGTCGCAGGCCAACAACGCGAGGACCTCGCGGTAGAGGACCTCGTCGCCCGCGCAGGCCTGTTCGAGGAACCCGGCCCGCTCGGCCGCCTCCAGGCCCAGAGCGGAATCGAAGAGGTCTTCAACCTGTCGCCATCGAGCTGGCGTCACGGGCGTCCTCCCGGCTCAGTTCCTTGAAGAGCCACGCCCTGGCGAGCCGCCAGTCCCGCAGGACCGTTTGCGGAGAGACTTTCAAGACCTCGGCCGTTTCCTCCACACTCAGCCCGCCGAAGAAACGCATCTCTACGACCTGGCCTTTGCGGGGGTCGATCTTGGCCAGGCCGTTCAGAGCGTCGTCGATAGCCACCAAATCGGAGGCTGGCTCCCACGAGACGGCCAGCGCCTCGTCGAGCGCCAGCGGGGACCGGCCGGCGCCGCGCTTGGCCGACCAGCGGTCCCGAGCGAGATCCACCAGAATGCGCCGCATGAGCCGGGCGCACACGGCGAAGAAGTGCGCGCGGTCCCGCCACTCGACCCGCCGGGCGTCGATCAGCCGCAGGTAGGCTTCGTTGACCAGTTCCGTGGTCTGCAGGGAAGCTTCGGGAGGTTCCCTCTCCAGGTAACGCGCGGCGATGCGGCGCAACTCCGCGTCCACCAAAGGAATCAGGCTTTCCAGTGCCGCCTCGTCCCCGTTGCTCCAGGCCTGGAGCAACCCGGTGACATCCGGCGGACTGGCGGCCCCCATACTCGACTCCGCCCAATTGTAGCATCGGACGGCTTTTTCCGCCGGGCGGTTGTAGTTTTCAAGCCCGGTTTCCGCTACAGAAGAGTGAGGCCGGAACCGGCCTCTCCAGGCCGGCGGCCCGAAAGGAGCATCTCATGAGACTTACAGTCGCTTCTGTTTTGGCGGCCTGCGCGGTCACGCTGCTGGCCCAAACGCCGCCGGTGACACTGCTAAAGGTCGAGGTTGAAAACATCGTAGGTTACGGCGATGACGGCACCGACCCTGCCAAATGGGCCAGCTCACCCACGATGGCCCCGTGGCCGTCCGCTCTGAGCTTTACCTTCAAGACGCAAGTGTTCCTCGGAGACATCGTGTCCATCAACGGCAAGCCCGCCAAGGGAACTCACATCACGAGGCATCTCATGCTCATGTTCACGCCCACTTACACGCCAGGACGATCAATTGCCGATTTCAGCGGGGGAGGTGTCACCGAATTCCACTTCGTCATCCAGGGACCCGACGGGACGCCCATCGGCAATATCTACTCAAGCGGGCTCTGCGGCACGGTTCCCCCACCGGGGTCTCCGAACGACGCCACGAGGCACAACTTCGCCATCGTCGGCGGCACGGGCGCTTACATGGGCGTACGGGGCCAGCTCTCGGGCTACACTCTCGCTTCGGGTCGAGCTACCGCGTCGATGCTGGAAGACCCAGCCAACCGCCGGACGCACGGCGGCGGCGCCAGGTCAATCAGGTACCTCCACCTGATCCCGTACACTTGGCCGGAAGTGCTGACCGTGCCCACCGGCCCGGCCATCTTTCATGGCAACGACTTCTCGCCAGTCACAGCCGAGAAGCCCGCCCGGGCCGGCGAACTGCTTACGATGAGCGTCAGCGGGCTCGGACCGGTACGGCCCAACCTCGACCCGGGCACGCCGTTCCCACCGATGGCTGAGGGGAAGGTCCACGCGGTCAACTCCCCAGTCGAGGTGACCGTCAACGGGAAAGGCGCCCAAGTAGTCAACGCCCTGGGCTGGCCCGGCATGAATAACGTCTACCGCGTCGATTTCCGGGTGCCCGAAGACACCACCGCGGGCACGGCCACCCTGGGCCTGAGCGTGGCCTGGATCAATGGACCCGAGGTGAAGATCCCGGTGCGGTGAGCGCCACCCCGGTATGGGCGTTGCGGCGGTGTGAAACGAGCCTCGAAGACTGGACGGAGCGGCTACACGCTCCGGCCGCGCAGGCCGAAGTGCTCGGCGGCCTCCAGCAGGCGCCGGTCATTGGACCAGATTTCCTCAAAGCCGTTTTCCCGGGCCGTCACGATATGGATTGCATGTGCTGCCCGCACGTACGCGTTGGAGGGCAAAGCGGAAACCAGGGCCTCCACCCGGTAGAACAGCCGCTCTGAAAGAGGGACCAGGATCCAGACTCCGTTACGGAGATCTTCGATGAACGTGGCGCGCCATTCGGCCGCCTGACGCACATCCATCCGCCCTTCCCGAATCTGGCGCTGGAACACACAGGCCAATTCCGCCACGGCCAGCAGGGAGGAATACAGGCCGGAGGCGCGCCTGGCCAGGCGGCGCACCTCCTTGCCGTCGGGTTCGTTCAGGTAGCACTTGGCGAGGTAAGCCGTGTCGAAATACAGTCTCAAGTGCGATCCTGTTCCAGGATTCGTCCACTGTCCAGCGCGGCGGGCAGCCGGGCGATGCGTGCCTCCCAGTTGGGGAGCCGGCGGGTGGACGGCGCCACCTGGAGGGGACGTAGCTCGGCCACCGCCACACCCTTCTTGGCGATGACGAAGGTCTCGCCCTCGGCGACCCGCGCGACGATAGCGCTGGTGTTCAGATGCAGGTCGCGAACCGTGGCGCGTTTCATGTGACACATTGTGACACGCCCTGCCCCAGCGGCGCAACACCGCCGCGGCCGAGGTGAACATCCCCCGCGTCGGCTCCGATCTCCGTTCGCACCCGCCCCCTCGGGCGCAGGTGAATGGGCGAGTCGAGTGGGGCGCCTGGCGGCTAGTGGAAGCCGCCCCAGCGCCGTTCTGTTTCAGCGTATTCCCTCCTCCGGTGTAAGCCTGAGTCCTTAAAGAAAGCCACCCCCGGTCCGAAATGACGGATAGGTGGCAGGCGAGGACAAGATTCCGTCCAGCACATAGGGACGCCACGAAAGGGCGCGCGCTGCCGCAGCCCGCATTAGGTAGTGAAGAAGAAATGAGGCATCCATGGACCGCAGGTTTCTGACTGTGGTTGGGGTAAGTCTGCTGTTTGCCCTGGTGGTGTCCGGCGTGTTCTATCAACTGGTAGCCGGGCGTAAGGGAGGGTCTAAGTCGCAGAAAACGCAGACACGCGGACTGGTGGTGGCAGCCCGGCCGCTGCCGGTCGGCCAGACCGTCAAGGCGGACGATGTCATGACGATGAAAGTTCCGGTGGACCAGTTCCCCAAGGACGGCTTTGAAAAGGTCGCCGAAGTGCTGGAGCGTCCAGTGATCAGCTCGGTGCTGGCCGAGGAACCCCTCCGGGAAGGACGGCTGGGGCAGCGGGGCGCCGGGGTAGGACTGGCGCCGATGATACCGCTGGGCATGCGCGCGGTATCGGTGCGGGTTAACGAGGTGGTGGGCGTGGCTGGTTTCGCGCTGCCGGGAATGCGCGTGGACGTGCTGGTGACAGGCAAGCCCCCGCAGCGGGAGGGATCGATCACTCGGACGGTGCTCCAGAACATCCTGGTGCTGTCGGCCGGGCATAACATCGAGCCGGACGCCAAGGGGCAACCCATCAACGCCGCGGTGGTGACGCTGCTGGTCAGCCCGGAGCAGGCGGAGACGATCATCCTGGCGGGCAACGAGGGCCGCGTTCAGTTGGTGTTGCGCAACACCGGGGACCAGGGCACGCAACCCACGCCGGGCCGCGGAGTGGCGGAGCTCTATGGCTTGCCCAAGGAGAGCACGCCCAGGCCCGTCGTCCAGGCGGTTGCCCAAGCAGCGCCCAAGCCCCCCGAGCCGGTCGCCAAGGCCCCGGCGCCGCCTCCCACCGAGGAGATCGTGGTGATCCGGGGCAATCAGAAGACCGTGGAAATTGTCAGCGCCAGGAAGGTGGAAGCGGGACAGCCATGAAGAAGACGTTTTGCGGTATGAGCCTGGCCGGCTGGCTGTGGCTGGCCCTGAGCGTGGGGCAACCGGCTCGCGCCAAGCAGGCGGAGCCTCACTTCCGGGAACTGCGCCTGGCGGTGGGCCGCAGCCTGGTGATGGATTTCCCCGCCGACATCGCGCGCATCTCGACCAGCACCCCGGAGGTGGTGGACGCGGTGGCCGTGTCCGTGCGGGAAGTGTTGCTGAACGGGAAGGGACAAGGGACCTCGACGGTGGTGGTGTGGACCAAGCCGACCGAGCGCCACTTCTATACAGTCACCGTGGATGTGAATCTGGAATCCATCCAGAGCCTGGTGCAGGAGACCTTCCCGGGTATGGACATCCGCGTGCAGGCGGCGCGCGACTCGGTCTCGCTGGTGGGCAGAGTGCCCAGCAAGGAGGTGTCCGAGCGCGCGGCCGCCCTGGTGGCGCCCCTGGCCAAGGCGGTGGTCAATAACCTCCAGATCGTCACACCGGGGCCCGACAAGCAGATCGTGCTGCGGGTGAAGTTCGCGGAGCTGAATCGCAGCGCGGCCAACTCCTTCGGGGTCAACCTGATGTCCACGGGCTTCCTCAACACGCCCGCACTGACGGGTACCGGCCAGTTCGGCCTGGGGCACAGACCGATCGACGTGGCAGGTGCGATCCCGGGTCAGATCGAAGGGACCGGGTCGAAGTTCACTATCACCGATGCGCTGAACATCTTCGCGTTCCGCCCGGATCTGAATCTGTCGGCCTTCGTTAAGGCGCTGCAAACCCAGCATCTGTTGCAGATCCTGGCTGAGCCGAACCTGGTGACCACCAACGGGAAGCAGGCCAGCTTCCTGGTAGGCGGGGAATTCCCCGTGCCGGTGGTGCAGGGCGGGGCCAGCGTCGGCGCGGTGACGGTGGTGTTCAAGGAGTTCGGCATCCGCCTGAGCTTCGAGCCGCTGCTGACCGAGCACAATACCATCAAGATGTTCGTGAAACCCGAGGTTTCGACCATCGACCTGGCCAACGCGGTGGTGCTGAGCGGATTCACCATTCCAGCACTGGCCTCGCGGCGCATGGAGACCCACCTCGAACTGGGGGTGGGCCAGAGCTTCCTGATCGCCGGGTTGCTGGACGAGCGGGTCACCGAAAGCCTGTTCCGGATCCCGGGGCTGTCGCACATCCCCATCCTGGGGGCGTTGTTCAAGAGCCGCCAGGAAAACAAGGCCAGCACCGAGCTGATCGTGATGGTGACGCCGGAGGTGACCACGCCGGCGGCCGCGGCCCAGCTTAACCCTATGCCTCCCATGCCGCGGGAGTTCCTGGCGCCGGCAAAGCCAGGGAACAGCGGGCGCCAGAAGCCGGCCCCTGGAGGGAAGGCCCCTCGCCGCTAGCGGGGAGGCCAGCACACGCCATGGAGGCCGCCATCCACAGGCCAGCGCAGCAACTAACGGCGCTGCTGATCGCGCCGGACCGGGAACTGGCGCTCCAGTTCGCCCAGACGCTGCCGGCGACGCGCGCCTTCCAGATCCTGGGGGACCTGAAGACCTATCCCCCGCAGCAGATCCTGGAAATGCGGCTGCGTCAACTACAACCGGACGTGGTGCTGCTGGACCTGGCCACCGAGTTGGCGGCCGCCGAGAACCTGATCCGGCTGATCGCGCAGGTGCAGCCGGATACGCAGGTGGTGGGACTGCACCGGCGCAACGATTCGGAAGCCATTCTGCGCTCGCTGCGCGTGGGGGCCAGCGAATTCCTGTACGCGCCCTTTGATCCGGCGGTGCAGGCGGAGGCGGTGGGCCGGCTGCGGCGGTTGCGGCGTTTCGAGTCGCCGGCGGAGCGAGAACTGGGGAAGGTGGTGGTCTTCGCCAGCGCCAAGCCCGGCTCGGGGGCCTCTACGCTGGCGGCTCAGATCGCCCTGGCGCTGGGACGGATCACGGACAAGCGGGTGCTGCTGGCGGACCTGGACTTGGTGGGGGGCAGCCTGGGCTTCTACCTGCGGGTGGACTCCGAGGGCTCGCTCCTGGATGCCCTGGAGGACCATTGCGGGGCGGCCTCTCCGAACTGGTGCTCGCTGGTGGCCCAGGCGCACGGGCTGGACGTGCTGACGGCGCCGGATATGCCCAATGGGGAGCAACCCGAGCCCAGCCGGTTGCACGACCTGCTAGAGGGGGCGCGGCGGACCTACGGGTGGATCATCCTGGATCTGCCGGCGATCTTCCACCGGACCAGCCTGCTGGCCTGGTCGGAATCCGACGACGCCTTCCTGGTGGCGACCCCCGAGCTGCCCAGCCTGCACCTGGCGCGCAAGGCGGTCAATCTGCTGAGCCAGATCGGTTTCCCCCGGGAGCGCTACCGGGTGCTGATCAACCGCTCGAGCCGCCGGGACGAGCTGCGCAACTCCGACATGGAGAAGATCTTCAACGTCCCGGTGCATGCCAGCGTTCCCGACGACTATCTCGCGCTGGACCGGGTGGTGACCATGGGGCAGGCGCTGAACGGGGACAGCGAACTGGGCCGGGCGGTCGAGGATGTGGCCCGGCGCCTGGCCGGGGTGCCGGCGGCGGAGAAGCGGCGCAGCGCGGTGGTCCTGACTGCGCGCCCGGTGTTCTCGGAGAGCTGAAACGAGGTCTGACGCGCTATCATGCCGACCCTAGTGGAAAAGACGCCCGGCAAGGCCGCCTCCTGGGAACAGCGCCTGTTTCTGCACGCCGCCAAGGCGAAGGGGCCGCTGCGCCCGGAGTGCCAGGAGCTGAAGTTCACCCTGCACCGCAAGCTGCTGGACCGGATCAACCTGGAGGCCCTGGCCTCCATTGACAACCAGCGGGTGCGAAGCGAGGTGCGGCAGGCGCTGATGTCGCTGATCGACGGCGAGCCCACGCTGCTGAGCTCGCTGGACAAGCAGCAGATCTGCGATGAGGTGCTGGACGAGGTCTTTGGGCTGGGCCCCCTGGAGCCGCTGCTGGACGATCCGACCATCTCCGACATCCTGGTGAACACGCCCAAGCAGGTGTACGTGGAACGGCGGGGAATGCTGGAGCTGACCAACGTGAGCTTTCGCGACGACGCGCACCTGCTGCGCATCATCGACAAGATCGTTTCCGGAGTGGGACGGCGGGTGGACGAATCCACCCCCATGGTGGACGCGCGGCTGGCGGACGGCTCGCGGGTCAACGCCATCATCCCCCCGCTGGCGGTGGATGGGCCGCTGTTGTCGATCCGGCGGTTCTCCACCGACCGGTTGATGCCGCCCGATCTGGTGGAGCGCAAGACGCTGTCGCCGGGCATGATGGAGCTGCTGGAAGCGGCGGTGCGGGCCCGGCTGAACATCATCATCTCGGGCGGAACGGGCGCCGGCAAGACCACCCTGCTGAACGCCCTGTCGGCGTTCATCTCGCCGAAAGAGCGCATCATCACCATCGAGGACGCGGCCGAGTTGCAGCTCAAGCAGCCGCACGTGGCGCGGCTGGAGACCCGGCCGCCCAACCTGGAGGGGCAGGGCGCGGTGCGGCAGCGCGAGCTGCTGATCAACAGCCTGCGCATGCGGCCGGACCGCATCGTGTGCGGCGAGGTGCGCGGCGAGGAAGCCCTGGACATGTTGCAGGCCATGAACACCGGTCACGAGGGCTCGCTGACCACGGTGCACGCCAACACCCCGCGCGACGCCATCTCGCGGCTGGAGGTGATGGTGACCTGGGGCGCCGCCAACATGCCCCTGTTGAGCATCCGCCAGCAGGTCGCCAGCGCCGTGCACCTGATTTTGCAGGCGGCGCGGATGAGCGACGGCACCCGGCGGGTGGTCTCCATCACCGAGGTGACGGGCATGGAAGTGGAGATGGTCACCTTGCAGGACATCTTCGTGCTCGAGCGGCGCGGCCTGGCCTCGGACGGGCGGGTGCTGGGCTGCTTTGCCGCCACC
>Ga0194112_10006690_pt1 | contig 15185 bp, 14 predicted proteins | sample TA2MahC400mmetaG_FD_146191 | JGI IMG/M metagenome (GOLD analysis project Ga0194112, IMG submission 146191) | Freshwater microbial communities from Lake Tanganyika, Tanzania - TA2015016 Mahale Deep Cast 400m | ecosystem: Environmental > Aquatic > Freshwater > Lake | place: Tanzania: Lake...
GTGCCACCCCCCGGAAGGAATTGAAGGCGGTGCCAAGGGACTGCGCCACACCGTTCAGGCCTTCGGACAGCTCCGTGGCGGTCTTGGTCAGGTCCTGTGCGATGTTGCCGCGGGGACGGCGCGTCCGCTTGGCCTTGGCACGCAATTCGGCGGCATGAAGGGCATCCTCGCGGGCTTGAGCATGGACCCGACGCCGGATCTCCTCCTGCTCGTTCGCGTCAAGCCCGGCAAAGCGGGGTGCGCTGGTGGAACCGTGCCGGTCATGGCGATGCGATGCGTGGTTGTCGTCGCCGACGAGCTTGCGGGCCAGCATCGATGTGGCGGCAGTCACCCCGGCCACGCCCAGGGCGACACCGCCCCAGACGATGATCTTGGTGGTCAGCGACGGTTCGGGCCAGACCTGCCGGCCATCGGGCGACACCCGTCCCGAGGGCGGGATGCGGCTGGACACGGTCTTGCGGCGCTTGTGCGCGGCGGCCGTTTGATGTCCCTCCGGCACGGGGCGCGGGCCAAATCGCGTCTGGCTGGTATGGTCGGCTTCGGTGGGCACGGGTTCGGACAGCTCGGGATGGGGTTCGGTGGGACGACGCATGGCATACTCCGGCTCGGGTGGGTTCTGTTGTCGGATCAACCCGCTGGCAGGAAGGAATGTTCCTTCTGTCCTCCCCGGCAGGTGATGAAAACTTGCCCCCACGGCAGGTCCCGGCTATGCCCGCGCCAACCGCAAAGGAGCCCGTCATGATCCCGCGTTACGCCCGCCCCGAAATGGTCGCCATCTGGTCGCCCGAGACCAAGTTCCGCATCTGGTACGAAATCGAGGCCCATGCCTGCGACGCCCAGGCCGATCTTGGCGTCATCCCGCGCGAAAACGCCGAAGCCGTCTGGCGCGCCAAGGATGTCGAGTTCGATGTGGCCCGGATCGACGAGATCGAGGCCGTCACCAAGCATGACGTGATCGCCTTTCTGACGCATCTGGCCGAGCATGTGGGCGCCGATCAGGCACGCTTTGTCCACCAGGGCATGACCTCCAGCGATGTTCTGGACACGACGCTGAACATCCAGCTGGTCCGTGCCGCTGACATCCTGCTGGCGGACATGAACCGGGTGTTGGCCGCGCTGAAGACGCGCGCCTACGAGCACAAGGACACCGTCCGCATCGGGCGCAGCCACGGCATCCATGCAGAGCCCACCACGATGGGCCTGACCTTTGCCCGCTTTTATGCCGAGATGGCGCGCGGTCGCGCCCGGCTGGAAGCCGCACGGGCGGAAATCGCCACCGGCGCGATCAGCGGCGCGGTCGGCACCTTTGCCAATATCGATCCGGCGGTCGAGGAGCATGTCTGCGCCAAGCTGGGCCTGCGCCCGGAACCCATCAGCACGCAGGTGATCCCGCGCGACCGCCACGCGATGTTCTTTGCCACGCTTGGCGTGATCGCCAGCAGCATCGAGAACATCGCGACCGAGATCCGCCACATGCAGCGCACCGAGGTGCTGGAGGCCGAGGAGTTCTTCAGCCCCGGCCAGAAGGGGTCGTCGGCCATGCCGCACAAGCGCAACCCGGTCCTGACCGAGAACCTGACCGGCCTTGCGCGGCTGGTCCGCATGGCGGTGATTCCCGCGATGGAGAACGTGACCCTGTGGCACGAACGCGACATCAGCCATTCCTCGGTGGAACGCGGCATCGCGCCTGACGCAACGATCACGCTGGATTTCGCGCTGAACCGCCTGGCCGGAGTGGTCGAGAAGCTGGTGATCTATCCCGGGAACATGCTGGCCAACATGAACAAGTTCAAGGGTCTGGTCATGTCGCAGCGGGTGCTGCTGGCCCTGACCCAGGCCGGGGTCAGCCGCGAGGACGCCTATCGCCTGGTCCAGCGGAACGCCATGAAGGTCTGGGAGGAGGGCAAGGATTTCCGCGAGGAGTTGCTGGCCGATCCGGAGGTGACGGCCGCGCTGAGCCCGGCCGAGATCGAGGAAAAGTTCGACCTCGGCTATCACACCAAGCATGTGGACACGATCTTCCGCAGGGTTTTCGACACGACGCCGCTCTAGAAATCGGCTTGGCGTCAACCTTCCGTTAGGCTTGTGGTGTCAGAATGGCCGCAACCGGAACAACGGGAAAGGTGGACGACCATGCAGACCGGGCTGAGCCAGCGCCAGAAGGCAGCCGTGATCGTGCGGCTGCTGCTGGACGAGGAAGACACGCCTGGACTGGACCGGCTGGACATTGAAAGCCAGACCCTGCTGGCGCAGGAAATGGCCGAGATGGAGCTGATCGACCGCGACACGCGCGACGCGGTCATCACCGAGTTCTGCGACAAGCTGGAGGCCATCGGCGTCACCTTTCCCGGCGATCTGGACGGGACCCTCGCGATCCTGGGCAGCCGGATCTCGGGGGACAGCACGGACAGGGTGCGCCGTGCCGCTGCGATCAACGGCCGGACCGACCCCTGGCCGCGGATCGGTCAGCTGCCGCAAGCCAGCCTGACCGCGCTGGCCAACTCCGAGTCGGTCGAGTTGATCGCGCTGATGCTGTCCAAGCTTCCGGTCGAGGCGGCATCAGCCACTTTTCTGGCCCTGCCGCGCGAGCGGGCGCGGGCCGTGGCGCAGGCGATGTCGATGACCTCGGGCGTGTCGCCGGAGGCACTCAAGCGCGTCGGGCTTGTGCTGCTGCAGGCGGCCGAGGCGCTGCCGAAACCTGCGCTTCCCGCGCCAGCCGCGGACCGCGTGGGCGCAATCCTGAATTTCGCCACCGCAGAGCTGCGTGACGACGTGCTGGAGGCTCTGGATCAGCGCGATGTCGAGTTTGCCGACGATGTGCGCAAGGCCATCTTCATCTTTGCCCACATTCCTGCCCGGATCGAACCGCGCGAGGTCCCGCGCCTTGTGCGCGAACTTGACCAGAGCATCCTTGTGCGCGCCCTTTGCGGCACCGCCGAAGCCGACGCTGCGGCGGCGGACTTCATCCTCTCAAACCTGTCGCAACGCATGGCCGACAGTCTCCGCGAGGAACGCGAGGCCATGGGCAAGCTGCGCTCCAAGGATATCGACGAGGCGATGACCGAGGTCGTGGGCACCATCCGCCGCCTGCAGGAAACCGGGCAGATCACGCTGAAGCTGCCGCAGGATGACGAATGACGGACACCAGGCGCCCTTGCCGGTCGGCGGGACAGCGGCAATAAGGCCCTGACCGGAGACGCCGATGACCAACAAGATCGCCATATCCCTGCTGCTGCTGATTGCGGCTGTCGTTGTTGTCGACCAGATCTGGTTCGAGGGCAGCCTGCCCTTGACCGCCGCCCGGGCCTTGGATGGGTTCATCGAGTATCTCAGCTTCTGGCGCTGAGGCTTTGCCCCGTTAGCGTGGGACAGCCGTTCGGCGTTTGCATCGGCCATTCCTCCGCGATAGAGGATGGCAACCGTCACCAGCTCATGAGGGGTTTCCATGGCAGTCAAGGTCGCCATCAACGGCTTCGGTCGGATCGGCCGCAACGTTCTGCGTGCAATCATCGAATCCGGTCGCACCGATATCGAGGTCGTTGCCATCAACGACCTCGGCCCGGTCGAGACGAACGCCCACCTGCTGCGCTATGACAGCGTCCACGGCCGCTTTCCTGCCAAGGTGACGGTCGAGGGGAACAGCATCAATGTTGGCCGCGGCCCGATCCAGGTCACCGCAGTGCGCAATCCCGCCGAGCTGCCCTGGGGCGACGTCGACGTGATCATGGAATGCACCGGCATCTTCACCTCCAAGGAAAAGTGCCAGCCGCACCTGCAGACCGGCGCCAAGCGCGTCCTGATCTCGGCGCCCGGCGAAGGCGCGGACAAGACCATTGTCTACGGCGTGAACCACGACACTCTGACGGCCGATGATCTGGTCGTGTCGAATGCCAGCTGCACGACGAACTGCCTGTCGCCCGTGGCCAAGGTCCTGAACGACACGATCGGCATCGACCGCGGCTTCATGACCACCATCCACAGCTACACGGGCGACCAGCCGACGCTGGACACGATGCACAAGGACCTGTACCGGGCCCGCGCCGCCGCGCTGTCGATGATCCCGACCTCGACCGGCGCCGCCAAGGCCGTGGGTCTGGTTCTGCCGGAATTGAAAGGCAAGCTGGACGGCGTCGCGATCCGCGTGCCGACCCCGAACGTTTCGGTTGTCGACCTGACCTTCGAAGCCAGCCGCGACACCTCGGTGGCCGAGATCAATGACGCCATCCGGGCAGCCGCTGAGGGACCGCTGAAAGGCGTTCTGGGCTATACCGACGAGCCGCTGGTGTCCTCGGACTTCAACCACGATCCGCATTCCTCGGTCTTCCACATGGACCAGACCAAGGTCATGGAGGGCCGGCTGTGCCGCATCCTGACCTGGTACGACAACGAATGGGGCTTCTCGAACCGCATGTCGGATACTGCGGTTGCCATGGGCAAACTGATCTGATCCCTCAGGATCATTCCAAAGAACAGCGGCGGGGTCATGGCCCCGCCGTTTTTCGTTGATCCGGCCGCCTGCCGCCTCTGGTCGCCAGACAGATGTTCCTTTACCCGACACCAGGGCCGAACCCTTCGGCGGGCGTCCCGCCTATTCGGCGTAGATCATCCGCACGCTCATGCCGCCGTCGATCACGAACTGCTGCCCCGTGATGAACCCGGCCTCATCCGAGGCCAACCAAGCCACAAGCGCTGCCACATCCTCGGGCTGGCCGACCCGTCCGACAGGATGCTGCATCCGATCCTGCCGGGATGCTCGGGCGCGGTGCGCCCAGAACGCTTCTGCCAGGGGCCTGTTTCGATCCACCCGGGCAGGATGCAATTGGCCCTGATCTGCGGCCCCAGACTGACCGCCAGCGCATGCGTCAGCGCCACAAGGCCGCCCTTGGCCGCTGCATAGGCCTCGGTATCCGGTTCGGACTGCAAGGCCCGGGTGGAGGCCATCGTCACGATGCAACCCCGGGACTGCCGCAGCAGGGGGACTGCGCTTCGCACGCACAGAAAGGCGCCCGTCAGGTGACTGTCCTGCCAGCGGCGCCAGTCTGCCAGCGTCAAATCCTCGACGGGACCACTGACCGGATCGGCAATACCGGCGTTCGACACAAGCAGGTCCAGCCCCGCCCCGTCCAGCCAGTCCGTCACGTCGCGAAAGCCTTGCGTGACCTGCTGCTCGTCCGCCACATCGACCGCAAGCGCCTTGACCCCGACAAATTCGTCCCCGAGTTCTTCCAAAGCCTCGGCATCCAGGTCGAACACGGCGACGCGCCAGCCATCCGCACAGAGGCGGTGGACGATCCCCTTGCCGAGGCCTTGCGCACCTCCGGTCACCAAAGCGGTCTTCATCCCCACCCCCTAAAGGCTCCGCTGCTGCCATTCACCACATGTCAGCGCGGCTTGGGCGCGCCCAGACGACGGGAGTTGGCGCGCGTGCGCTTGCCATAGGGGCGCAGCCCGGCCGCCAGCATGCGTTCGGGGCTGTGGCCCCGCATCGAGGCGCGGGCCATCGCGAACATCGACTCCGAGGCAGCCGCCTGCTTTTCCGCCACCATCAGGAACGGCTCGCCGGGCGCTTGTGTCATCAGGCCCATCATGCCGGCCATGCGCAGTCCGATCACCATCTGCGCTTCGATTGCCATCCGGGTGTACTGCGTCACCAGGCGCATCTGCGCGGCAGGGAGAATCATCGGCAAGATCTGGTTCATGGGCGACACTTTCAAAATGATGCCGCGGCAATCGCAGCGTGGCGTACTCGGACTCTGCGCCCTGGGCGCGTGCAGAGACAACCGCCACTTTGGAACAGGGTTCCCGGAATATTGACGCAGCCGCTTGGCAAGAATGGGGTGCCGTGTATAGAGGCAGCCTCATGACACAAACGTTGACACTCCGCCGCCCCGACGACTGGCACCTGCATCTGCGCGATGGCGCGATGCTGCAGGCCGTCGCCCCTCATTCCGCAGGTTTCGGCCGCGCGATCATCATGCCCAATCTGGTGCCGCCGGTGGTGACCGGCGCCCAGGCCGCCGCCTATCGCGACCGCATCCGCGCCGCCCTGCCCCCGGGCGCGGCACTGGACCCGCAGATGACGCTGTATCTGACCGACAGCACGGATCCGGCGGACGTGGTCGGTGCCTTCCGCGACGGGATCATCCGCGCGGTCAAGCTGTATCCGGCGGGGGCCACCACTAACAGCGCCTCGGGGGTCACGGATTTCAATCGTGTGCGCCCGGTGCTGGAGGCGATGGCCGAGGCGGGCGTGACGCTCTGCGTGCATGGCGAGGTCACCGATCCTGCCGTGGACATCTTCGACCGTGAGGCGGTCTTCATCGACCGCGTGCTGGAGCCCCTGCGTCGCGCCACGCCGGGGCTGCGGGTGGTGATGGAGCATATCACCACCTCAGAGGGCGTGGCCTATGCCCGCGCAGGCGGCGACAACCTGGCGGCGACGATCACGACGCATCACCTTGTCATCAACCGCAATGCCATCCTCGCGGGCGGCATCCGGCCGCATTATTACTGCCTGCCGGTGGCCAAGCGCGAATCCCACCGGCTGGCCCTGCGCGAGGCGGCCACCAGCGGCGAGGGTCGGTTCTTCCTGGGCACCGACAGCGCCCCGCACCCCGACAGCGCGAAACTTCAGCCCTGCGGCTGCGCCGGCTGCTTCACCGCACCCAACACCCTGTCGATCCTGGCCCAGGTCTTCGAGGACGAGGACGCGCTGGACCGGCTGGAGGCCTTTACCAGCCTGAACGGCGCAGCTTTTTATCGTCTGCCCGCGTCCGAGGACCGGATCACCCTGACCCGCCGTGACACGCCTCCCACCTATCCCACCCACATCACCGCGGGGTCCGAGACCGTGACCGTCTTCGACCCCGGTTTCCCGCTGTTCTGGCACCAGGAGCCCGCATGAGCCTGACCTTTCCAACGCGCGAGGAAATCGCCCGCCTTTCTGCCCGGATGCTGCTGGAGATCAAGGCGGTGGACTTCAACGCTGCCCAGCCCTTCACCTATGCTTCGGGCCTCAAGGGTCCGACCTATGTGGATTGCCGCCGCATCATCAGCTTTCCACGGGTCCGTTCGACGCTGATGGATTTCATGGCGGCAACTGTCCTGCGGGATGCGGGCTTCGAAGCCTTCGACAATGTCGCGGGGGGTGAAACTGCTGGCATTCCATTCGGCGCGCTGGTGGCGGAGCGTCTGGGCCTGCCGATGACCTATGTGCGGAAAAAGCCCAAGGGTTACGGCCGCAACGCCCGGATCGAAGGCGTGATGCACGAGGGGAGCCGCGTCCTGCTGGTCGAGGACCTGACCACCGATGGGGGCAGCAAGCTGTCCTTCGTGGACGCGATTCGGGAAACCGGCGCCACCTGCGGGCATACGGCTGTCATCTTCTATTACGGCATCTTTCCTGAAACCACGCAACGACTGGCGGATCATGGCGTGGTCCTGCATCACCTGTGCACTTGGTGGGATGTGCTGGCCGAGGCGCGCGCGCAACAGTGTTTTGACGAAGCCACTTTGTCCGAGGTCGAGAATTTCCTGAATGATCCTCGCGCCTGGCAGGCTGCGAACGCCTGACAGGCCAGACTTATCCACAGGATGTCCACAGATCCATGCACTGGAATCTGCGGCCGGGCAATTTCGGCGCCCGGCCCTTTGGGCTAGTCTTTCCCTTCAACCACAAGAATGACAGGAAGCGACATGAGCGGATTGCGCGTGATCATTCCCGGCCAACCGGACAGTGCCGAGGACAAGCCCGCCATCCCCTTCTCGCTGGAGGCGGAACAGCAGCTGCTGGGGGCATTGCTGACCAACAACGACGTGTTCGACCGGGTCAGCCAGATCATCAAGTCGGACCACTTCTATCATCCGGTCCATGCCCGCATCTTCGACATCTGCGCCGAGCGCATTCGCAAGAACGCGCTGGCAAGCCCGGTCACGATCAAGGCGTTCCTTGAAAACGACGATGGCCTGAAGGAACTGGGCGGACCGGCCTATCTGGCACGGATGGCGGCAGCGGCCATCTCGGCTTATGCGGCGCGCGATTATGCCCAGATGATCCGCGAATTCGCCCTGCGGCGCGAGTTGATGCAGCTGGGCCAGGACATTGCCGCCCGTGCATCGACCGTCGAGGTGGGCGATGATGCCGAGGAGCAGATCAAGGCGGCGGAACAGACCCTCTACAAGCTGGGCGAGGCCGGAGTTGCCGAGCGCGGTTTTCAGAGTTTCCTGAAGGCCGTCACGGGGGCGGTTCAGGCCGCCAATGCCGCCTATCAGCGCGACGGCAAGCTGTCGGGCATCTCGACGGGGCTGATCGACCTGGATGGCAAGATGGGCGGTTTGAACAATTCGGACCTGATCATCCTGGCCGGCCGCCCTTCGATGGGAAAAACCTCGCTGGCGACCAACATCGCCTTCAACATCGCCAAGGCCCACAAGATGGGTGAAAAGCCAGACGGGACCCATGGCACGGTCGAGGGCGGCGTCGTGGGCTTCTTCAGCCTGGAAATGTCCGCCGAACAGCTGGCCGCGCGCATCCTGTCCGAGGCCGCCGAAGTGCCCTCGGAACGCATCCGCTCGGGCAACATGGACGAGGCCGAGTTCCGCCGCTTTGTCGAGGCCGCGCATGCGCTGCAGAACTGTCCGCTTTATATCGACGACACCCCTGCCCTGCCGATCAACCAGTTGGCCGCCCGCGCGCGCAAGCTGAAGCGGACGCATGGTCTGGACGTTCTGATGGTCGACTATCTTCAGCTGCTGAAGGCGGCGACCGCCAAGGACAGCCGCGTGAACGAGGTGTCCGAGATCACCCAGGGCCTGAAGGCCGTCGCCAAGGAATTGAACATCCCCGTCATCGCCCTGTCGCAGCTGTCGCGCCAGGTCGAGAACCGCGAGGACAAACGTCCGCAGCTGTCCGACCTGCGTGAATCCGGCTCGATCGAGCAGGACGCTGACATCGTGATGTTCGTGTTCCGCGAGGAATATTACAAGGAACGCGAAAAGCCCTCGGACAGCGATCTGGACGCGATGGCCAAGTGGCAGCAGGTCATGGAAAGCGTCCATGGCAAGGCCGAGGTGATCCTGGGCAAGCAGCGCCATGGCCCCATCGGCACGGTGGAGCTGGCCTTCGAAGGCCAGTTCACCCGCTTTGGCAACCTTGCGCGGGACCGCCAGTCGCAATGGGAATAGGGCTGCCGGTCCCGGTCGTCACGATCGGGCTGCTGATCGCCTCGAACGTCTTCATGACCTTCGCCTGGTATGGGCATCTCAGGTTCAAGACGGCGCCGCTGCTGATCGTGATCGCGGTCAGCTGGTTCATCGCACTGTTCGAATACATCCTGCAGGTGCCCGCCAACCGCATCGGCCACGGGCATTTCAGTGCGGCCCAGTTGAAGACCATCCAGGAGGTCATCAGCCTGTCCGTCTTTGCGATCTTCTCGTGGCTCTATCTGGGCGAAAAGCTGACCTGGCAGCACGGCATGGGCTTTTCACTGATCTGCCTGGGCGCCTGGTTCATCTTCCACGACTTTTCCTGAGGGCGCGAAGGGGCGACATCCGGGCGGCAACTGTCCCACGGTGGGGGCGGAGGGCCGCGCCCCCGTTGTCGCGGGATACAGGTCCCGCTGCTCTCTGGCGCAGCATCTTTGCGCAGGCTAAGGAACGACAAAGCGTGATTCTGCACATGATGCAATCCGCTTCGAAGGAGAATCCGGATGCCCGCGTTCCGCACGCCCCCGCACATGCTGACCCTGGTGGCCCTGTCCGGGGTTTCGGCGTTGTCCATGAACGTGTTCCTGCCGTCGCTGCCCGGCATGGCGCGGGACTTCGGGGTCGACTATGGAGTGATGCAGTTGTCGGTCTCCGCCTATATCGGGGCCAGTGCCTTCTTGCAGCTGCTGGGCGGCCCGCTCAGCGACCGCTTTGGGCGGCGCCCCGTGGTCATCTGGGGCCTGCTGGGCTTCCTGTTGGCCACGGTCGGCACGCTGCTGGCCACCACGGCCACGACCTTTCTGATCTTTCGGCTGGCGCAATCGGTCATCACCGTTTGCATGCTGGTGCCCCGCGCGGTGGTGCGCGACCTGTACGAGGGCGACCGTGCGGCGTCCATGCTGGGCTATGTCACGATGGGCATGGCGGTGGTGCCGATGATGGCCCCTGTCTTTGGCGGCGTTCTGGACGAACTGTTCGGCTGGCAGGCCAACTTCGCGGTCATGGGCCTGCTGGGGATCGCGGTGCTTGTGCTGGCCTATCGCGACATGGGCGAAACGGTCCGTGGAGGGGGGCTGTCCCTGCGCCGGCAGATGGTGAACTATCCGATCCTGGCGCGATCGCACCGGTTCTGGGGATATTGCCTGGCCGCCACGTTGTCGTCCGGCGCATTCTTTGCCTACCTGGGTGGCGCCCCGTTCGTGGGTGCCCAGGTCTTTGGCCTGACCCCGGCGCAGGTCGGCTATTGGTTCGCCGCGCCCTCGATTGGCTATATCCTGGGCAATTACCTGTCGGCGCGATTTTCACAGCATCTTGGCCTGAACCGGATGATCCTGATGGGCGCCCTCACCTGCCTTGCCGCGCTGTCGGCCGCCCTGCTGGCCGATCTGGCCGGACTGGTGCGGCCGCTGATCTTCTTTGGCGCCATCGCCGTGATGGGCCTGGGCAACGGCATGGTCCTGCCGAACGCCAATGCCGGCATGATGAGCGTTCGGCCCGAACTGGCCGGCACGGCCTCTGGACTGGGAGGTGCGCTGACCGTGGCCGGAGGAGCGGCGCTGTCCGCGCTGGCAGGTGCCCTGCTGCAACCCGGCAGCGGCGCCACCCCCCTGCTGGCGATCATGTGCGCCTCGGCCCTGGGTTCGCTGGCCGCCGTTCTGTGGGTCTTTCGCCGTGCGGGCCGCGAGGGCCGACCCCTCTGAAGGGACTTGCCCAAGCCGCTTTGCAACAGCTAGAACCGCCTTTGCAAATCGACGGAGCGGATCATGGCGACGCAAAAGATCTATGCGGGCAGCGCCCTGCGCGAAACGCGGGCCAGGACCGGGCTGACGCAGCGCCGCTTTGCCGAGTCCCTTGGGGTTTCGCTGCCCTACCTGTCGCAGATGGAAAACAACCACCGGCCGATCTCGGCGGGGGTGCTGCTACGCCTGGCTCAGGAATATGGGGTTGATCTGACCACACTGGCCGCCGGCGATGCCGAACGCATGGTCATCGACATGCAGGAGGCGCTGGCCGATCCGTTGTTCGACGCCGTTCCGCCCTTGGCGGACCTGCGGCTGGCCGCGACGAATGCCCCGGTGCTGGCGCGCGCCTTTCTTGATCTTTACCGCGCCCATCGCGAAGGACAGGAACGGCTGGCGGCGCTGGATCAGGCCATCGGGGCGGTAGGCCAGAACGCCCTGACCACCCCGTGGGAAGAGGTGCGCGACTTTTTCCATTATTGCGACAACTACATTGATGCGGTGGACCGCGCCGCCGAACATTTCGCCTGCCCCGACGGCAACCGTGCCGATCCATGGCAGATGGCGGTCGCGGCGCTTGCGCGCAACAACATCCACGTCCATCTGACCGAACTGCCGGCCAATGCGGTGTTTCGCCGGCAGGGCAACCAGTTGCTGGTCAATGCCGCGGCCGAGGCGCCCTCGCGGCTGTTCCAGTTGCTGCACCTGGTCGCGCTGGAGCGGCACGCGGACCTTCTGGAGGCGGTGCTGGACCTGGGCCGCTTTCGCAGCAGCACCGCACGCGAGATCGCGCGCCTGGGGATGGCGAACTATTTCGCCGGGGCGGCCCTGATGCCCTACCGCGCGTTCCAGTCGGCCGCACAGGCCGAACGGCACGATCTGGAACGCCTGTCCCACCTGTTCGGCGCGTCGCTGGAGCAGGTGGCTCACCGGTTGTCCACGTTGCAGCGTCCGGGTGCCAAAGGTGTGCCGTTCTTTTTCGTCCGGGTGGATCAGGCTGGCACGATCACCAAGCGCCATTCCGCGACACGCCTGCAATTCGCGCGGTTCGGGGGCGCTTGCCCCCTGTGGAACGTCCACCAGGCCTTTGAACAACCGGGGCGCTGGTTGCGCCAGTTGGCCGAAACGCCTGACGGGGTCCGTTATCTTTTGCTGTCACGAGATGTGTCCAAGCATGCCGGAGCCTTCAACGCGCCGGTCCGCCGTTTTGCCATCGGGCTGGGGGTCGAGGTGACGCAGGCGGAAGGCATGGTTTATGCCGATGGCTTGGACCTGACCAAGCCCAGGGCCTTCGAGCCGATTGGAATTTCGTGCCGGATCTGCCCGCGTCCGGACTGCCACCAGCGGTCGGTCCCCCCGATGGACCGACCGCTGAGGATTCCTAAGGATCGTACAGGTCCGCTTCCCTACGAGATCGCGTAAAGCAGCACCCCTTGCCTGTCGGCGGCAACCTGCCGACAAGCGCGGGGTTTCGCCCATAGCGGGAACTGGCCGACGCCCTCCTGTTGCCAAGAAGGCACAGCTGCTGTTTACCGCTAGCCGAACGGAACGCGCGCGTCGGCGCAACAAGAAACGGCGTGCCATTCGGGGGACAGTGTCTGCAATGACCGCAATGGAACGACTGAACTCGTCGCTTGGAAAATGGCTGCCCGAGCAACGCCTGGTCCTGAGGTCCGCCGACACCACCCGCTGCGTCCGACTGCGTCCTGTCACGCAACTTGCGGGTCTTGGCGGGATCACGCTTGTCTTTGGCTGGACACTTGTCGCCAGCTCCTTTCTGGTCATCGACACGCTGAACCTGGGCGGATCGCGCGACCAGATGCTGCGCGCCCAATCCGCCTTCGAAGAGCGGCTGAACGAACTTCAGCAAGAGCGTGACGCCCGCGCGGCCGAGGCGCTGGCGGCCCAGAATCGTTTTGCCGTTGCCTTGGATCAGGTTTCGCAGATGCAGACACAGCTTCTGTCCTCCGAGGTGCGCCGCCGCGAGATGGAGGCCGGCATGACATCGGTCCAGGCCAATCTTCGGACCGCCCAGGCCGGGCTGGAGCAGGCTGCTCCCCTTTCCGACGAACCCGCGGCCCCGGCCGATCGCAGCGACGAATTTTCGGTCGCGCTGGATATCTTGTCGGACGAGCTGCGCTCGGCGGCCGACCAGCGGGCCGAGGCGGTTCAAGACGCGCAGGAGGCCCGCTTGGCCGCACAGGAGCTGCAGGTCGAGCGCGACCAGATCCTGGCCCGCAACGACGAGATCCTGAACCAGCTGGAAAGCGCCGTGACCGTGTCAGTCGCGCCGCTGGACAACGTCTTTCGTTCGGTCGGGATGAACCCGGACGAGGTGCTGCGGACGATCCGCCAAGGCTACTCCGGACAGGGCGGTCCGCTGACGCCCATGTCCTATTCGACGCGCGGCGACGCGGCACTGAGCCAGGGGGAAACCAAGGCGCGCCAGATCATCGTCACGCTGGACCAGATGAACACCTATCGGATCGCGATGGAAAAGCTGCCCCTTGCCATGCCGGTCAAGCAGAGCTTTCGCTATACGTCCGGATTTGGCCGCCGGTGGGGCCGCATGCACGAAGGCATCGACCTGGCTGGCCCGGTGGGCACGCCCATCCACTCGACGGGCGACGGAGTCGTCACATTTGCCGGCCGCAACGGCGCCTATGGAAACCTGATCAAGATCCAGCACGAGTTGGGAACCGAAACGCGCTATGCCCACCTGAACCGGATCCACGTCAAAGTCGGCCAAAGGGTGTCGCAAGGCGATCGCATCGGTGATATGGGGAACACTGGACGCTCGACCGGGCCGCACCTGCATTACGAGGTGCGGATGAATGGTCGGGCCGTGGACCCGATGAGCTTCATCAAGGCAGCAGACAATGTTCAGTAAGACCCGCGTGACCGAGAACCGTCCCCAGCAAGCACCCGCCCCCCAGGGCAGCGCCGTCGAGACCGCCCCCTCCGCCGTACCCGAGCGCAGCCTTGACGCTCCTGCGGCTGCTGCGCCTCGTGCCCGCACGGCACCGTCGGTCCTGTCGCCGGACCTGACGGTCGTCGGCAACATCCAGACCCAGGGCGACATCCAGGTCGAAGGCACCGTCGAAGGCGACATCCGCGCCCATCAACTGACGGTGGGCGAAACCGCCACCATCAAGGGTGAGATCATGGGCGACGACGTGATCGTGCATGGCCGTGTCGTGGGTCGCGTGCGCGGCCTCAAGGTTCGCCTCACGGCCTCTGCCCGTGTGGAAGGCGACATCATCCACAAGACCATCGCCATCGAATCCGGCGCTCATTTCGAGGGCTCGGTTCAGCGGCAGGAAGATCCGCTGAACAACGGCGGCACCAAGAAGCTGGCGCCGCCAGTCGCCTGATGCCCTGATCCCGGAATCCGGCAAGGCCCGCCCCCGCGGGCCTTTGTCATGTCTGCGTCCGTGGCCCTGCCACATCGCAAGAGAGGGCTGTCTCGCCAGGTGCGCCTCTCCGGTGCAGCAACCTTCAAGGGGATCGGGAAAGATGTTCCTTCAGGTTGCGCGCGTGGTGTGGAGCAACCGGGACGCCTCGCCCTCGTCCGGCATCAGCCGCCGGTAAAGATGCCAGCTGGCATGGCCAAGTACTGGCAGGACGATCAGCAAGCCCAGAAAGGCAGGCAGGATTGCCGCGAACAGCAGGCCCGCGATGGTTGCCGACCAGGCTGCCAGCACAAGAAGGTTCCTGCGCACGGCCTGAACCGAGGCAATGATCGCGGTCACGACATCGACCTCGCGATCCAGGACAAGCGGCAGGCCGACGACGGTGATCGTGAACAGGACGGCCGCAAAAACCCCGCCCACCAAGGCTCCGATGAGCAACATGACCAGCCCGGATCCTTCGAGCAACATGCGGGCCGAACTGGTGATATGGGTCAAGGAGGCCGTGCCGAGGAACAGCGCAAAGATCGTGTGCGCGACGAACACCCAGAACATGAAGAGCAGCAGGATCACCACGGCCATTGACGGAACCTGCCGGTCCTTTTGCGCGATCACCACGCGGATCACCTGCGGCCAGTCCAGCGGCAGCGCCAGTTCGATCCGCCGGCTGACGTCGTAAAGGCCCACGGCCGCGAAGGGTGCGATCAGCGGAAACCCCAGCACGAAGGGGACCAACCACCAGTCGCGTCCGACCGCTGTCGCAACCGCCGCACCGACCAGTCCCCCGACCACATAGAACGCGGAAAAGAGCAGGCCAAAGGCCGGCGCCCGA
>Ga0194112_10006691_pt1 | contig 15183 bp, 12 predicted proteins | sample TA2MahC400mmetaG_FD_146191 | JGI IMG/M metagenome (GOLD analysis project Ga0194112, IMG submission 146191) | Freshwater microbial communities from Lake Tanganyika, Tanzania - TA2015016 Mahale Deep Cast 400m | ecosystem: Environmental > Aquatic > Freshwater > Lake | place: Tanzania: Lake...
CTGGAGCCACTGGGGCTCCTGAGCCTGGTCGGTCTCCATACCGCCTACCTTGAGGCCCACCCCGGTTCCGCCCAGCCGGGCTAACCAGGCAGGAGCCGTATGCGGTAGTCCCGCACGTACGGTTCTGTGGGGGGGGCCGAGGGCGCAAGCCCCCGCCCTATCCCGATCGGGAGGGCCACACGTCAACGGCAAGAGGGAGGCGGCGATGGAGTTCCGGGGCAAGCTGAAAAGGAAGCAGCGGCGGGCGACGCGGGAGCGGGTGATCGAGGCCTTGGGGAACATGCTGCCGGAGCCGCCGACCATGTACATGGTGCAGGTGGAGGGGATCGCCTATCCGCTGAAGCAGGCGTTCGGCGAGACGTTCGGCGTCGGGCGGCATGACGTGGGCACGCGAGACGCGCGGCGGATCATGGAGCGGCTGGGGTTCGAGGTGACTCGGGAGCCGGCTGCCAGCCGAAGGCGCGCCGAAGCGGAGGATGCCTCTGCGCCCGAGAAGGGGGCAGGGAGGCTACGCCGCGGCGAGTACGATCCAGTCTCGTGGCAGGAGATCAACATACCGACGATGATCCTGAGGTGGTCGTGTGGGGTGCGCTGGGTGGACATCGCCGGGATCGGCGAGAGCAGCGAGGAGGTCCGCGTTCCGCCCAACGAGCCGGGCGTGTACTGCGTCTTCCGCAAGGGCGACATCCCGGCGCTGTACATCGGGCAGACGACCAACCTCCGCCGGCGCATCGTGGACGCGCTGGTGAGGGGGACGGCGATGCACACGGCGGGCACGCTGATCCGCGAGAACGAGGACCTGTCGCGGTTGGTGATCTCCTGGGGCCTCACGGACAGGCCGGCGGCCGTCGAGGAGGAGCTGATACGCCGCCACATGGAGGAGTGGCGGAAGCTGCCACAGTATGCGAGTGGGGGGTAGGGAGCGGAGAGGGGGAGTTTTGGAGCTGCGGAGAACGGCGACGGCGGGCGGCTACACCTCGACGATCATCCCGTCGTAGGCGACCTCAATGCCGTGCGGGGTGAAGTACTCGGCGAGTTCATCGTACAGCGCGGCGCCGTTGTGGCTGAAGTGGGTGGCGATCCTGCGGGCGTTGGGGGCCAGCGCGCCGAGGGACTGCAGCTCGGCCATGGCCTGCACGACCTCGGGGGCGCCGAGGTGTGAGCCGCCGCCGCTGTGCAATCCGTAGGTGCAGTCCAGCAGCACCGCGTCGATCTCGCGGCCCGCGAGGAACTCCCAGGTCTCCTCCGGATACCAGCCCGTATCGTTCCCCTGCAAGATGCGCCCGCTGTCGGACTCGAGGAGGAAGTTGAAGGCCTCTTCGTCGCCGCCGTGGTCGGCGCGGAGCGGCGTTACGCGGATGTCGCCGCAGTCTACGGAATCGAACGAGCGGATCGAGTGGAACTGGGCCTGCAGCAGCGGCAGGACCGGGAAGTGCTGCTGGAGCGCCGTCATCACTTGCTCGCTGCCGTACACGTGCAGCAGGCTGTCTTCGGGGATGATCGAGAAGCCCCGGCGGCGGAAGAAGAGGTGCTCGGGCTCGCAGTGGTCGCCGTGGGAGTGGGTGAAGAAGAGGTGCTCGACCTTCGAGTAGTCCACGCCGAACTGCCACATCTGGGTGAGCGCATCCGGGCCGAGGTCGATCTGCAGGTAGTCATCCACGTTGTACGCGGCGCGCATCCGTAGGTCGCGCCCGCCGCGGCGCGCGGCCTCGCGGCATGCATCGCAGACACACCACAGCGCGGGCCAGCCTTCGGCGGCGGCTGTTCCGAGGACCTTCAGCTTCACGCAGCAACCATCCCTTCGGTGTATGATACGCCTGCGCCGCGCGGTCGGTTCCACGCAACGTGTGAAGGTCGGGAGGTTCGAAGGTTAGAAGGTTGGGGGCGAGAGCTGCGGGGGAGGAAGCCTCACCCCCTGGCCTGCGGCCATCCCCCTCTCCTGAATGGAGAGGGGGCAACGTCAACACCCCGGTCCAGCGGGAGGCAGCAATGAAGCCGGTTGAGTTGAAGGCGCGTCTGCGCGAAGGGAAGCCGGTGCTCGGCACGATGGTGGCCATGTGCCGGACGCCGGATGTTATGCTGGTGGTGGCGAGGTCGGAGATGGACTTCGTGCTCATCGACACGGAGCACGGGTCGTTTGGCACGGAGACCGTGGCGGACCTGTGCCGGGTGGCGCGGGATGCGGAGCTGACCGCGATCCTGCGTGTGCCCGGGCGCGGATCGACGTACGTCAGCCGGTCGCTGGACATCGGGGCGAATGGGCTGATGATGCCGCGAATCGAGACCGCGGAGGAAGCGGCCGACGTCATCCGCTGGGCGAAGTATGCGCCGCTGGGGAACCGGGGGCTGGCGCTCGGCGGGCCATGCAACGACTACCTGCCGATACCCGACCCCATCGCAGCGATGGCGAAGTCGAACGAGGCGACCGTCATCCTGATCCAGATCGAGAGCAAGGACGCGATCGGGAGGATCGATGAGATCGCAGCGGTGCCGGGGATCGATGTGCTGCTCATCGGGCCGATGGACCTCTCGCAGACGCTCGGCGTGCCGGGGCAGCTTGAGCACCCGAAGGTCATCGAGGCGATGAGGGAGGTCGTGCGCGCGGGGCGCGACCACGGCGTGGCCTCCGGGACGCACTCGCCGACTGTCGAGCAGTGCCGATTCTGGCGGGACGAGGGGATGGCGTTCCTCGCGTGCTCCAGCGAGGTCGGCATGATCCGCGGCGGGCTGGGCGCGATCCGCCGGGCATTCGGGGATTAATAACCACGAAATACACTAAAGACACGAAAAGGGACGACTATGGACCGGCACACACGGCTGTTCTCACCGCTGGAACTCGGGCCGCCGACGCTGAGGAACCGGATCGTGCTGCCGCCGATGGTCACGTGCATGGAGCCGGGCGGCGATCAGTCGGTGGCGTGGTATCGCGCGCGGGCGCGGGGGGGCGCGGGACTCATCATCCTGGAGGGCACGCCGATTCGGAAGCTCGCGGACCCGGCGTTCACCGAGCGGCTGCGGCGGACCGTGGATGCGGTGCATGAGGAGGGCGCGGCGATCGCGATCCAGATCTTCGCGCGCGGGCAGAACTCGGCGGGTGAGGCCATCTGGGCCTCTGAGACAGAGAACGCGCGCGAGGCGACCGAGGCGGAGCTGCTGGAGATCATCGACCTCTACGCGAAGGCCGCGGCGGAGTGTCGGCGGGTAGGGTTCGATGGCGTACAGCCGCACGGCGCACATGGCTTCTTCCTGAACCAGTTCTTCTCGCCGAAGCACAACCGGCGTACCGATGCTTTCGGCGGCTCACCAAGGAAGCGGATGGAGATGGGGCTGCGCGTGGCGAGTGCGGTGCGCGAGGGCATCGACGAGGACTGCGTGCTGCTCTACCGGCACACGCCGGTGGGCGAGGGATATGGCGTCGAGGAGAGCCGGGAGTTCGCCCGCGAGCTGGAGGCGATCGGGGTCAATGTGCTCGATGTCTCGCCGAGCACCGGGAGCAGCGAACTCCCGCGCGCGCACTGGGCGGGCGACCTGAAGGAGGTCGTGGACATCCCCGTCATCGCGGTCGGCGGGTTCGATGACCCGGACGCCGCCGAGCACGTCCTCGAAGCCGGGCGCGCGGACCTGATCGCCATCGGGCGCGGCCTCATCGCCGATGCCGACCTGCCGAGCAAGGTGCGCGACGGCCGCCGCGACGAGATCATCGCCTGCATCCTCTGCAACGAGAAGTGCTATGGCAACCTCGCGAGAGGAGAGGCGATCGGCTGCACGCAGAATGAGGCGTCGGGGGAGGAGTATGTGGCGGAGGTCTCAGGTCTCATGTCTGAGGTCTCAGCTTCAGCGGCTGACGGCGAGGGCGGCCACCGCTGCCGGCGAGGGTGCCAGCGCTCCCAGGAATGCTCTTGACAGGCCTGATCCCCCCTGCTAGAGTACTGGCATTCGCGTGAACACACGACAACATGTGCGAATGTGGTGAATCATGAGCGACGTGCTGACCACCAGGGAAGCGGCGACGTACCTGAAGACGACGCCTGACACCATCCGCCGGCTCCTGAGGCAGCGACGTCTCCCGGCGATGAAGCTCGGCGGCAGTTGGCGGCTCCGCAAGAGCGACCTCGATGAGATGTTCACCGAGACACTGGTGGACGAGGCGCTGATTGAGGAGGCGCAGCGTCGGCGCGCCACTAGCGAGGGCACCATCTCCCTGGCTCAGGTCAAGGAGCGGCTCGGGCTGTGAGCTATGAGGTGCGGTTCGAGAGGGCCGCGGATCGCGACCTCGACCGCCTTCCCGCAGAGGTGCAGCGGCGCGTCATCCAGCGCATCCAGGCCCTGGCGGATGACCCGCGCCCGCCCGGCGCCGAGGCCTTGGGCGGCCCGCTTCGGGGCCTGACGAAACTGCGTGTCGGGAAGTACCGCATCTCCTACGAGGTCAGCGACGAGCAGGGCGTCGTCACCATCATGGAGGTCGGCCACCGGCGCGACATCTACCACGGGCTCAGCCGAGGCGATAAGCCGCGCCGCCGAGCACGTCCTCGAAGCCGGGCGCGCGGACCTGGTTGCCGTCGGCTGCACGCAGAATGAGGCGTCGGGGGAGGAGCGGAGGGGAGGATAGCGGCGGGAGTGACGGGCCAGGGCCAGGAGACACGGCGGTTGCCCCGGCCCATCTGCCGTCCGCTCCTTCCCTACGGGCTTGAGGCCGAGTTCCGTCATCGCCTCCTCGCTCCTGCTACCGAAGCCCTCTTCGTTCACTTGCTGCCGGGCGGTAGCTGACAGGGGGTGAGCCCGGCGCGCCCTCTATCGCGCGAGCAGATCGGCCACAGTGAGGCCGAGGCGAGCGATCAAGGCTCGGAGTTCCGCACCGTCCACCAGCCTGAGACGCCCCTGGTCCCGGCTCCACCCCTGGCAGTCTCCGCTGAACTCGGAGTTGGTGACTATCACGCCTTCTGAGAACGCGCTGTCGGCGGCGACGACGCCAGCCAAGCGCTGGGCCTCGCCAATGCCCACGGGCGACGATTGCAGCTTGCACTGCACGGCAACGCGCCTCTCCAGACCTGCCTCCTGCCGGGTGGCGAGGATGTCGATGCCCCGATCCCGCGTCACCTGGGTGAGCCTGACGCCATACCCCTGCGCTCGCCAAGCTGCGGCAACCAGCCTCTCGAAGTCGGTGGCGTGCCGCTTGCAGTCTTGCGTCCACTGGCGAAGTAGACCATCCAGGTCCTTGGGCTGGCCCCGAGTCGATCGAGGGTTCTGCAGGCCAAAGACCTCAAACAGCTCGTCCTCCGTGAGCCCGGTGCCCTCCACGTTGCTTTGGCTGTCGATGACCTCCTCGAAGAGGCGACGCTTCTCCTCCAGTATGCGAGCGATCCGCTGTTCCACGGTGTCTTCAGCCCAGAGGTGGTAGACAAACACCGTCTTCGTCTGGCCGATGCGATGGACGCGGTCCTCGGCCTGGCTTCCTGTCGTTGGGTTCCACCAGTGATCGAAATGCACGACGTAGTTGGCGGCTTGCAGGTTGAGGCCGGTGCCGCCGGCCTTGGTGGACAGGACCATCACCGGGCGAGTACTGGACCCGTTGAGAGCCGCCACGGCTTCGCGCCTCTGGGCGTCAGACATGCTCCCGTAGTAGGCAATTGGGTCGTGCCCGGCCTCTTGCAGACCCGCGCATATCTCCTTGACGCCAGCCTTCTCGGCGTACTGGGAGAACACCAGGGCCTTGTCCTGTCGATCGCCAACCATCGCCTCAAGCTGCTCCCGGAGCCAGAGGAGCTTCCCGCTCTCTCCCGTCTCGGGGTCGAAGTTGCATATCTGCTTCAGCTTCCCCAGCAGATCGAGAACATGGAACACGGTCACGCTCTCGCCCAGCTCGCGCAGGTGGACCACACCCTCGCTCTCAGCCAAGTCATAGGCGGCCCGCTGGCTCTCGGTGAGTTCGGGCCACTGCTCGATGACCACTTTGGGTGGCAACTGGTCGAGCACATCCTCCTTGCGTCGCCGAAGGAAGTAGGGACCGATCAGCTCTCTTGCTTGGGTGGGGGTGACGCCTTCGGCCGACCGGAGGGGCGCCCTCACCTCTTCCGGGGTCGCGCTCTCCTCGCTCGCGAACAGCCTGGGCTGGGCTGAAGCCGCTGCCGCGCGGAAGACCCGCGGCTCGATGAAGTCGAAGATCGAGACGAGGTCCTCCAGTCGGTTCTCTATCGGTGTACCCGAGAGGCCCCACCGCCTCGTTGAGCGTATGCGCTTGCACGCCTGGGACATGGCGGCCTTCGGGTTCTTGATCTTGTGGATTTCGTCGAGAACGACGAGGTCGAAATCGGACAGCAGCCTATCGACCTCGTCCACGTCCTGACGCAGTGTCTCGTAGGTCGTTAGGTGTACGTGTGCGCTGTGCTGCCACCAGAGCTCACGTACCTCCCTATTGGCCCGAATGGGCACAACGCTGAGATTGGGTGCCCACTTCTGCAGTTCCTGATCCCAGTTGGGAAGGACACTGCGCGGACAGACCACGAGTGCTCGGCGGATGCGGCCCGACTGGAAGAGCATACTCATCGCCACCGCAGCCTGGACCGTCTTCCCGGTGCCCATGTCGTCGCCGAGCAAGGCCGCGGGCCTCTCGGCCAGGAACGCCACCCCGTCCCGCTGGAAGGCGTAGAGGGGCTCAGGCAACACGAGAGGGTCCGCGAAGCTGAGATCGAGAGGCGGCGAGAGCACCGGGAGCAGGCGGTCCCACATGTCGAGGCCGATGTCGGCCAACTTGGGCTTGCGGGCGAACTCCTCGCGACGGCTCCGGGCCGGCGGCTCACGCTCCTCGGACGAGGTCAGCATGGGCAGAGGCACGTCCCCTCGTGGTGTCTTCCGGAAGACCTTGCCCGCCACCCGAGGCTTCGCCAGAGGCTTCAGCACGTTGGCGGAAACGCCAGGGGCCGCCGATACGGGAAGGACCGTGGTTGCGTGCTCCGCCGGAGCGAGCGGCACGAGGTCGACGCCCACGGCGCAGGGACTGAACGCCACAAGATCGGGGCCGGTGGGTGCGGGGCGAAGGAGGTCGAAGCGAATGAGACCGGTGTGAGGCAGGAGCAGCGGCGGGATGCGTACCCTACGTTCCCCGTAGCGCGGGTGCAGTAGGTCCGCCGTGAGGGGTGGCGTCGGGAGCCGTGCCAGGTCCCCGGTGGTGGGTGCGGGGGCTATGGCCTCGAAGGTCAGGCAGCCAACGTCGCACGAGCGCAGCGCATGGGTTCTGACCCTCGCGAGCCGCGGCCCGGGCAACTCCACAGAGACGGGCCTGGTCGCCGGATGGGCCAGGGGTGAGAGGCGCAGTGCGAGCCGAGTTCGGAGACTCGGGGAGGGGGCGGGGCTCCCGCTGGACAGGGCTCTCTGCACCTTCCCTCACCTGCTCGCAGGGTCCTAGACCTCGCGTTCCCCTTCCAGCTGCTCCAGGGCTGTCTTGACCCTCTCGAACGGCTCCATGAGATCCATCCGGCCAAACGCCTCCGCCAAGCGGCCACGCCATTCCGACGCGTCCGCCGCGTACCGAGGGTGAGCACGTAGCACGACCGGCTGGAACCTGCTCTGCGGACTCCGAAGCAGCGCCTCAGACGCGGCCGCTTCCTCCTCGACGGCGTCCGTCACCTCGAAGGCCTCGCCGTACCTCTCTACAAGCAGCACAGGATAGGTCGTGGCCGGGCGAAGCTCGAGAAGCATCTGGTCGGGCACCAACACGACCTCCGGCCGCACCTGGACCGCCTGCAGCAGCGGCGCACCAATCAGCTCTGTGGCGATGCACGGTAACAGCGATTCGCCGTACAGTGTTCGTTGCACCTTGGTTGGCCGAACGGCCTCCGTCGTGCACCTGAACTCAAGTGGCTTGCCCAGAGCGTCCGCCACCAGGACACCGCCGTAGTACCCCTGACCGTCGGCACTGTCGCGCATCGCCAGGAAGGCGACGCGTAACGCACCAGGGTCGCGTTCCTCTCGGGTCTGCTCGCTCATACGCCGATCGCCTCCCCTTGTGGGTGCTCGGAAGCCCTTCGCCTGGTCTTCCACATGCATCTGGCGCAGTCCTCCCTGAAGGGGTGTACCACCCGTGGGCGGGAGCCGCGTCCCGCGTGGGGTAGAAGCGCGAGACGAACTCGATGTGCTCGCGGCAGGTCATCCAGCCGTAGAGCTGAAGGTGCCCGGCGACGTAGGCGAAGCGCGCCTTTGTCTCGGGGAGGGGCTCCAGGCGCAGCTCCTCGCCGAGGATCGTCACGTGTCCGGAGTCACGGCGCAGGAGGCCGGTGACGATGTCGAGCGTGGTCGTCTTGCCGGCGCCGTTGCGCCCGAGGACCCCGAAAAACGCGCCGCGCGGCACCTCGAAGCTCAGGCCCCGAAGGGCCTTCGCGCGCGAATACGACTTCACCAAATCGCGGACCGCCAACGCAGGCTCACTCATCCGGCGCCCCTCCCGTCTCGAAGAACTGGTCGGCCAACTCCTCGAACAGCTCGCGCGCGAGGTCGGGGTCGATGTCCAGACTCGACGCCACGGCCAGCGCGTCGCGCAGCTTGACCCGGTACTCCGCCTCGCGCCGCTTGCGCGACAGCATGACCTGCCCGTTCGACACGAAGCTCCCCAGCGCGCCGCGGGTCTCCAGCACGCCAAGCTGATCGAGGTCGCTTGTAGGTTGGGCGCGGGAGCACACTATGCATCATGGGAGGCAGTGAGGGTGTAACCGTGGGATGGTCGGCGCGTCGATCTCCTGTGGGTGAGGCGGGGCGCGTAGGACGAGGGGTGTGACGGAAGGAGGGCGTCTGATGCCGAGTACGGCGATGGCACTTCTGAGCTTAGGGTTGCCGCTGCTGCAGCCGGGGCAGCCGCCGCTGCCAAACCCCGAGGGCGTGTGGATCGACTTCCGGAAGGGGGTGGAGTCGTACGGGCTGGAGTATGTGGAGGCGTTCCAGTGCTCCCACAAGGTGACCGAGATCGATGGGGTCGGTTGTGCCCAGACCGTCGCCGGCGGCACCGAGGGGATGGCCCTGCGATTCGAGGCGCCGCCCGGGATGATCCGGCCCGACCGGGACACGCTGACGTTCGAGGTCGAGGTCTACGACGGCGATCCCCACCCGTTCATGTTGATGGTGGAGTCCGCGATTTCGTCGGACGCGATGGGCATGGGCTTCTACCACGCCCTCCCCGGCGTCCAACGGCGGGGTACCCCGACGTGGCGCTGGGTGCGTTGGCAGGTGACGGACCCCGCGTTCTGCGATCCCGCCCGCGACGTCATCCGGTTCCAGTTCTTCGATCAGGGCTGGATCAATGACGGGCGGTTGCTGAGTCTGTCGCGGGTGCGGGTGACCCATGAGGCGGTGGTCATCCGACTGGAGCAGAACGCGGTCCTGTGTGGGGAGCGACTGCCGGTTACGGTGGAGGCCTACGACAAGGCAGGCAGCCCGCTGCCGGACGGCACGGAGGTGAGGCTGACGACGCGTCCGGCCGGAATGCTGGCGGAGTGCCCGCAGTCGGTGGTGCTGAAGGGGGGCAAGGTGCAGTTCGACGTTGTGGCGGGGAAGAAGCGGGGCACCGTGTCTCTGTGCGGGCTGGGAGGACAGGGGCAGGCGTGGGTCGGCAAGCCGATCTACATCCTGGCGGGGAAGGGCAACCTGGAGGACCGCACAGAGCTGGTCACGGGGGAGCAGATGGTAGCGAGGGCGCGGTTCCAGGGCGGAAGCATGACGGGGAGCAGCATCAGCACGTTCACGGACGATCAGGGCGAGGTGGCGCTCAGCGGACAGTGGTCGTTTGACCGGGAAGCGGGGCAGAACGGCTGGGCGGAGCTGGTCCTGGATGTGCCACTGCCGGGCGTGCCGCGACGCCTGACCGTGTGCATGGGCTGCCCCGACGGGAGCGTGGACTCGGTGTGGGCGCGGGTCAGGGACGCCCATGGCGAACTCTTCACCTACTGGTTGGAGGGCATAACGGACGGTCGAGCCCTGCCGGAGTACGCCGAGCGCGGGCTGGACTGCGGGGCGTTGTCCGGGCCGACTTACGTACAGGGGCCCGGGAGCTGGGACGGGGTCATGGACCTTCCGTGCACGCTGCATACCTTGAGCCTGCAACCCATGCCCAACGTGCAGCAGGCCGAGATCGACGTGTGGCGGATTGAGACGGACGTGACGGCGGCGTCAGAGGGTGAGTAGGGGGACAGGCAGGAATGTTGATTGCCAGCATGCGTAACGCTCGTTACGATGGGTGGGAATGTGACAGAGGAACAGCCTCCGCTGCCCCAAACCACCCACTACATCCTAAATGAGCGCCTTTGGTGCCGTTGATGATGTCAACGGGCATCTCACGCACCCATCGCGTCTAGGGATGCTCCACGTCTGGAGCGGGCCTCAATGATGAGCAAGCGTTACGCTGGTTTGGCAAACCACAGGAATGCCTGTCCTACGCGGAAAGGGGATGGTTCGATGGCTAGCAGCGACCTTGACTTGCTGGCGCGGTACGCGAAGGCGCGGGAGGCGGAGGCCTTCGCGGAGGTCGTCGCGCGGCACCGCGACATGGTGTACCGGACCTGCTGCCGCTTGCTGGGCAGTCGCCCGGACGCGGAGGATGCGGCACAGGAGTGCTTCCTGCAGTTGGCGCGGAGCGCGGGGAGCGTGAACGAATCGGTCGCCGGCTGGCTGCACCGCGTGGCGGTTCGCACTTCGCTGGCCCTGCGGCGCAGAGATCTAGTCCGCCGGCGGGCGGAACGGGAGGCCGGGAGCGTGACACCAGATCGGGAAGCCGGGCCGACTTGGGAGGAGATCAAGGACGAAGTCGATCAGGCCATCGACAAGCTTCCGGAGGACCTGCGCGTACCGTTGGTGCTGCATTTCCTGCAGGGAACACCGCAGACGGCGATAGCCGAGGAGCTCGGGGTGTCGCAACAGGCGGTGTCGCTCAGAATCAAGAAGGCGGTGGAGCGCCTGAGGCGACACCTGGGGCCGGCGGGTGCGGCGCTCTCGGTGGCCGGTCTCGCAGCGCTGGTGGGGAGCGGCTCCGCGGAGGCCGCCCCGGCGACGTTGGTGGCGGGCCTGGGTCGGATCGCGCTCGCGGGCGTTCCGCCCTCTCCACCGACCGCCATTGGGACGGCCATGATCGGGCACGCGGCTGCCATGTCGGCGGGCACGAAGACGGTGTGCGTGCTTGCGGTCTGCGTGGCGGTCGGGGCGGCGGTGCAGCAGACCACACAAGGACGGCTGACCCTGAGTCGCTCGCCCGACGGCGCGGCAACCGCAATAGCGCAGCCGCACCGCTCGTCGATGACGCCGGAGTTACCAGGTCTCCCGTCGGCCAGGAACAAGGTGCCGGAAGGCCGCTCCTCCCGCGACGAGGCCGCTGCATCGGCCTCTCTGACGGCAGGGCGCGGGTCTCCGGACAGGGCGAGGGCCTCGGCCCTCCGTCGGTCGCAGTCAGGGCCCGCGCCGGCTCCCCATCCGCGGACGCGCAGGGAAGAGGCGCCGGTTCCGTCCCGGCCTGAGGTCCCGCTGAAGAAGAGCGTCCCACCGGTTCGGATCGCCCAGGAGCCGGGGGCCGGGATGGGGCCGGAGGTGCCGGCAGCGCCGCCGGGCACCCGGACGGCTCACCTGAAGGGGCGCGTGCTGGGTCCTGACGGACAGCCCGTTCCGGGGGCGGAGGTCGGTGTGACCTCGAACAGCAGGCCGCTCGTGACCCCGGAGAAGATCTTCACTGGCAAGTGCGCCGACACGGGGGAGTTCGACCTCGCGGAGGAAGCGCAGGACTGGCAGCAGTTCTGGACCGTGTTTGCCCGCCAGGGAACCGACCTGATGGGGGCGGCGACGGTCGCCAAGGAGGACGAGGGGAAGCCCATCGATGTGCGGCTTCAGCCTGTCGGGTTCATCCACAGCTCGGTCGTGACCCCAGCAGGGACGCCGCTGCCGGGCATCGCGACCTACATTCGGGCCGGCAGGCAGTGGCCGTTGCTGCTGCAGGGACCGGGAACGGACGAGAAAGGGGAACTGCTGGCGGGCCCGTTGCCGGCCGGTCTGGAGCTCGGCCTCCAAGTGGTCTCGGAGGTACACCACCTCGTGCCGCAGGACGTGTGGAGGGACCACGAGATCACACTCCAGCCCGGGCAGACGTACGAACTCCCGCCGCTGACGCTCGACCCCCAGGGGCGCTCGATTGAGGGCGTCCTGGTGGACGGCGACGGAAAGCCGCTGCCCGGGGCTAGGGTGGCTTGCTACCTTCCCAGTTGGCCGGTGAACTCGGCAACGGCAGACGAGCAGGGCCGCTTTGAGCTGACGAAGCTCCCGGTGGCAGGCTACGATGTCTGGCTGATTGCCGCCGACACGGCCAAGGGGCTGTACGTCATGGCTCCCGTCGATCCCGACGCCGGCGAGAAGGCGCGCCTGGTGCTGAGGCCCTTGACGAGCGCGTCGGGCTTCCTCAGCGGCCCCGATGGGCAGGTACTCGGGAACGTCCGTGTGCAGCTGTTCTCGATGGTGAGGGGCCTCCAGCAGGGGATCACGACGTACATGATGTTGAACAGCGAGTGGGTGTCGCGCCCGGAGCCTGCCAATACGACCGCGGACGGGGAGTGGGAGATAGGCGGGCTCGTCCCCGGCGGCACGTACGCCCTGCAGCCGGAGATCCCCGGCGCCTATCTGGACTTTGAGGGCGGGCTCTTCGAGGTGGACCGCGAGGGGAAGCCGACCGACCTCGGGCTGATGATGATGCGGTGAGAGGGAAGCGGCGTTTCGGGTTGAGCGGCTCACGGCCTGCGCCAACGGTGCCACAGCATCTCACGCGCGGGCCGCGCGTGCCACTGTCTGTGCTACGACGGTGGAGGCAGAGGCGGGAGGTCGGCGAGGCCGGTGACGAAGATGGGGGAGCCGGAGAGTGTGAGGTTGGCCTGCCCCTCGTCCACGTTCAACTCCAGCGCGTTGCCCATGAGGTCAACGACGGAGACCGTGCCCTTGGCGGGAAGGCGAAGGCGCTCGAAGCGGGACCAGCGGTTCTCCCACGGCATCGCGGGGCGGCGGCCGCGGTTCGCGATCTCCGCCCAGCTACCGTCGAGTTCGTGCTTCTCCCGGTAGGACCACATCACGTGGACCTGCGCCACGCCATCCTTGCCGAAGGCGTAGGCGTACAGCTCCGGGTCGCCCAGGTCGCGGCGGCCGAGGAAGTCAAGGCCCGCGAGCTGGGAAGTCATCGAGGCGTACGCGAGATACGCGGGCTTGGGTGAGAGGTCGCTGTAGAGCAGCCCGAAGTTGTGCTCGACATCCCCGGGCTTCGGGATGGGCGCGAACCACACGCCATCCTGGAGCTGGTACCACTCGACGACCTGCGCGCCCCATTCGAGGCAGACCATGTAGGTGCGGATGAGGTACTCGGCGCTGGTGCGCAGGTCCAGCCCGTACCTGCCCGGCGGCGTGGGTGCGTAGATCTCGGTGACCCAGAAGGGCTTGTCACCGTACCTCGCCAGGGCCTGCTTCAGCGTGCGGAGCTGCGGGATGAGGGACCAGAACTCGCCCTCGTGGTCCCACTCGGGAGCGCGTGGGAACGAACCCGGGTGCACCGAGAGCACGTCGATCAGGCCCCACGCGCCGCACTCCCCCCAGCCATCGAGGTAGGAGGCCTCGATCCCGCCGAGGCCGTGAGGCATGACCTTCGCGTTCGGGTTCGCGGCCAGGAGCATCTCGCGGAAGGGCTGCAGCGACTGCTCGGAGTACGTGCGCGCGGCGTCGCGTTGGGGCGCGGGGTCCACGTGGGGGTTGAGCTCGTTGCCGAACTCGAAGCGATCGCTCACGTCGCCGAAGCGCGCTAGCGTCGCGCGCAGCGTGTCCTGCCAGTTGGGTTGCGCGGTGATCTCGTGGCCCAACTGCACGTGCGGAAGAATGCCGTGGCGGCGCAGGATGCCGACCTTGGCGCGCGCGGCCTGCTCTTCCTCGGGCGTGACATCGGGCTTCACGGGGAAGGGGCAGGTCCTGAGCCAACGCACACCGATTCGCTCGGCGAGGGAGGCGACGCGTTCGAGCGGGAACTGGTCGGGGTAGAGGCTCGGGTTCGCGATGAGAGCCGCTAGGCCGAAGGGGCTCTCGGGATCGACGTCGGGCTGATGGCGCTCGTCGAGGAAGGCCATCGTCTTCCAGTGCTCGCGTTGCCACTCGCCGGCCTCGACGCGGACGCGCACGAAGAGGAGGCCGCTGCGGTCGTACCGCAGCGTGAAAGGGCGGTCGAGGTCTTCGCCGGGCCCGAGGTTGAGGTCGGTCGGGGCCCTCGCTGCGGTCTCGCTGCCATAGTAGTCGTGCACGTCCCACGAGAAGCGCGCGGCAACGGGCTGCGAGGTCACGTTGGCCACGCGAAGGAGCATCTCGGTCGGATTGCCGGGCGTGTAGACCGAGGGGTCGTCCCGGTCGCCCAGCGCGACCGAGAGGGGATAGCCCTGGAAGATCGCGGCGAGGTCCTCGGCGGTCGCCTGTTCGGCCTGGAGGATTGCGAAGGTGAAGGTGGTCTCGGAGGGCGACTCCTTCGGGAGGCCGGCCTTGAGGAAGGCTGCGCGCTGCGCGTCGCCGCTGTAGATCCAGTCGGGGTCATACCAGTCGGTGACGAAGGCGATACGGGGCAGATCGGCGAGCTGCACGGTGCGGACTTGGCACTCGAAGTCGGGGTAGGGCGCGTCGCCGAGGACCTCCCAGTCGTGGGCACCAGTGGGCTCGACCCAGCGGATCGTGGGGACGGTGGAGGCAGCGGTGATCGCGGAGGCGTAGTCCCAGCGGAAACCGATCGTCCAGGGGAAGAAGCCACGGGGCTCGCCTGAATACCTGATCGTCCACTTCAGGCGCACGCCGAGGGGGACGTCGGTCACGAGGACGAAGACAGAGGCCTGGTCGGCGGCAGGCCCGGAGACCGCGAACTCCAGGACGCTGCCAGCGTCCACGTAGCCGGCGTCGCGGACCTCGGCGGCAGTGAACGCGGGGGTTCCATCCGCGAAGGAGGCCTCATAGCGGACTTCACGGATGACGGGCCGGGGCGCACCGTTGGTCACCAGCACAATGCGCATCGGCTCGCCTGGAGCGGCCTGGACGGCGAGGCGAGGTTGCTGGGCAGAGGCAGAGACGGAGCACATGAGGGCAAAGACCGCAAGCAGTGCGACAGGCGTCGGCAAGGTGACCGCCAACAGGGGACAGTCCATGCGTCTCGGCCCCGCT